>Ga0209646_1000046_pt1 | contig 332737 bp, 303 predicted proteins | sample AraplaL_Col_mTSA_FD_184259 | JGI IMG/M metagenome (GOLD analysis project Ga0209646, IMG submission 184259) | Arabidopsis root microbial communities from the University of North Carolina, USA - plate scrape CL_Col_mTSA (SPAdes) (version 2) | ecosystem: Host-associated > Plants > Roots >...
CGCATTGAATTACCAAGCGCCGGCAGAATTCGCAGCACGGTATCGAGCAACAACGGTGGCTCCTGCCTTCCAGGAGCAAACTTGAACTGGGCTCTACTAGATGCCCCTTGGCCCTGTTACTGGGGGCAGGTCATACAGTGCCTGGATTACCGCGAAGACCATCTCGGACTGGTCGTGCCCAAGCACCATCCGCTCAGCCATCGCAAAGAGCTTCATTTGGCCGAAGCACTCGACTACGACTTTGTTAGCTTGTCAGAGGGGACATCGCTGGCCGAACGCTTACAGACCGAAACCGAGGCCATGGGGCGCCGCCTCAAGCTCCGCATTCGCGTGCGGAGCTTCGATGCAATGTGCCAGATGGTCGCCGCCGGTATGGGTGTCGCCGTGCTGCCATTGCAGGCCGTGCGTGAGTTGGTACGCTCAATGAAGTTGCGCCAGATCACGCTAAAAGATGACTGGGCTCAGCGAAGCTTGCTGCTGGGCCTGCGTGACATCAATGCGGTGCCACGCCACGTCCGCACATTGATCGAGCATTTGAGGGCGTCGAGCACCCCTTAGGTTCCAAAGCCGCTTTCGCGTTTCGTGAAAGCTCGGTTCTTGCATTTGTTCTTCTGCCGCGGCCCGGCCGCAACCAGAATGCCTGCACGCGCCATTCAGAGCGCACCAACAACGATGCAGGTTGCCAGCCTCACGCATGTGAGCGCCCCGTCGCCTGACATCGGCATCCACAGGAGACAACGATGGCTGGCACGGAAACCATGCCGCTTCAGGCGGCTACACCACCGACGCAAATCGACGAAGCGCGCATCGTCAGCAAGATAGCGTGGCGCGTCATGCCGCTGATCATGGTGTGCTATCTGTTTGCGTTCTTTGACCGCATCAACATCAGTTTTGCCAAGTTTTCATTGCAGACCGACTTGGGTCTGAGCGACACCGCCTACGGGCTTGGCGCCGGGCTGTTCGTCGTGGGCTATGTGCTCTTCGAGGTGCCAAGCAACCTCATGCTGTACAAGGTGGGCGCCCGGCGGTGGGTTGCCCGCATCATGGTTTCGTGGGGCATCGCCACCGCGCTGATGGCATTTGTGCAAACCGAATGGCAGTTCTATGGGCTGCGCTTCCTGATCGGTGCGATGGAGGCAGGCTTTGCCCCAGGCGTCCTGTACTACCTGACGATCTGGTTCCCGGCTGCCTACCGCGGTCGGATGACGTCCATGCTGTTCCTGGCATCTGCTTTTGCAGGGCTGCTTGGTGCGCCTGCATCGGGCCTGGTGCTTTCGCACATGGACGGCGTGCTTGCTATGCGCGGCTGGCACTGGTTGTTTCTGGTGGGTGGGCTGCCTTGTGTGGTTCTCGGTTACATCGTTTTCAAGGTACTCAAGGACCGCATTGAAGATGCCCGGTGGCTTGCGCCGGAGGAACGTGCGCTGCTGAGCGCCAACATCGCCCGGCAGAACCGCGAAATTGCCGGCCACTCGCTGATCGGTGCATTGAAGACCCCCGGTTTCCTCATGCTCGGGCTGATCTACTTCCTGATCCAGGTGAGTTCGTACGGCCTGAACTTCTGGGCACCGCACATGATTCGCACGTCTGGAATCACCAACCCCACAACCATCGGTCTGCTAACGGCTGTGCCATACCTGTGCGGTGCGATCACCATGGTCTTCGTGGGCCGTGTGTCCGACCGTACGGGGGAACGCCGCAAGTTCGTTATTGGGCTGATGCTACTGGCCTCGGTGGGATTCTTCAGCGCCGGCATTTTTGACAAGCAGACCACCATGCTGGTCCTGGCCCTCTCCATGATGGGTGCGGGCGTAGTGGCCGCAATTCCAGCGTTCTGGGCGTTGCCTCCCAAGCTCGTCGCTGGGGCCGGGGCGGCAGCCGGCATTGCCCTGATCAACACGCTGGGCCAGCTGGGCGGCATCGTGAGTCCGGTGGTCGTCGGACGTATCAAGGACATGGCAGGCAGCACCACGCCGGCGCTCTACCTGATTGGCAGCCTCGGCCTTGTGTGTGTTGCCATCCTGACGTTCGCTATGCCAGCCCAGCTGCGCGCCAAAGACTGAGGCCGAAAGATGGAACAACACGTGCAATCCGGTAACGGAATCCATAGCGCTCCCATGGCACTTCAAGGGGTGCGCGTCATCGAGATGGGGCAATTGATCGCCGGGCCTTTTGCCGGCAAGACGCTCGGCGAGTTCGGCGCCGAGGTGATCAAGATCGAGCCACCCGGCGCGGGAGACCCCCTGCGCAACTGGCGCATGCTGAAGGACGGCACCTCCGTATGGTGGCAGGTGCAGTCGCGAAACAAGCGCTCCGTGGCGCTCGACCTGCGCAACCCGGAAGCGCAAGAGATTGCGCGTGAACTGATTGCTTCAGCCGATGTGCTCATTGAGAATTTTCGCCCCGGCACGCTGGAAAGCTGGGGGCTCGGTTGGGATGTGCTGTCGGAACTGAACCCTGGCTTGGTGATGTTGCGCATCTCTGGCTACGGGCAGACGGGGCCATACCGTGACTTGCCCGGGTTCGGCGCCATTGGCGAAGCCATGGGCGGCCTGCGCCATCTCACCGGCGAGCCCGGTCGCATACCTGTGCGGTGCGGCATCTCAATTGGCGACACGCTCGCCGCGTTGCACGGCACGATCGGCATTCTCACTGCGCTGTACCACCGCAAAGTGAACGGTGGCAAGGGCCAGGTCATCGATGTGGCCTTGAGCGAGGCCGTGCTCAACGTCATGGAAAGTCTGATCCCGGAGTACAGCGCGTTTGGTGCTGTACGAGAGCCTGCAGGGAGCGCCTTGCCGGGTATCGCACCGTCGAATGCCTATCGTTGTGTCGACGGCTACATCCTGATCGCCGGCAATGGTGACAGCATCTTCAAGCGCTTGATGCACACCATCGGGCGCACAGATCTCGCAGACGATTCTGCCTTTGCCAATAATGCGGGCCGCGTCGCCCGAGTTAAAGAGCTGGATGGCGCCATTGGCAGCTGGACGACATTACGGACGGTAGAAGAGGCGTTGCACCTGCTGGCTGAAGCGCGCGTACCGGCCGGGAAAGTCTATACCGCCAAGGACATCGTTGAAGACCCACATTACCGTGCACGGGACATGATCCTCTCGCAGCGCACCCGTGAAGGGGACACGTTGGAGGTACCGGGCGTGGTCCCCAAATTGGAGGGCACACCGGGCACCGTCCGCACCGCTGCGCCGCGATTGGGAGAGGACACGAGTGCTGTGTTGCGAGAACTTGGTATCGCCGATGATCAGATCGACATGCTGCGGAACAAAGGAGTCATCGCATGAGCGCCTGGAACGGGAATCGCCGCCGCATCCACATCCAAGAGGTCGGCACGCGGGATGGATTGCAGGCTGAATGCACGTTTGTGCCCACTGAAGAGAAGATTGCGCTGATCGATGCGCTGTCTTCTTTGGGCCTGGCCAAGATCGAAGTCACAGGATTCGTTTCACCCAAGGCCATTCCCGTCCTGGCTGACGCAGAGGCCGTGATGAGAGGAATCCGCCGCGTGCCTGGCACGGTGTACAGCGCGCTCGTGCCGAACGTACGGGGCGCCGAGCGCGCGATCGACTGTGGGGCGGATGAGATGAACCTCGTCATGTCGGCCACTGAAACGCACAACCTCGCAAATTTGCGCATGACCCGAGAGCAGTCGTTTCGCGGGCTGCAGGAAGTGGCTGCATTGGCTCGCAGGGCTGGAGTACGCGTCAACGTCTCGCTCTCATGCGCATTCGGCTGCCCGATGGAAGGCGAAGTCGAGATGGCAACCGTGCTGGGTTGGGTAGAGCGCTTTCACGCGCAGTTGGGCGCCGACAACATCACGCTGTGCGATACCACGGGTATGGGGTATCCCACGCAGGTGAACACGCTTGTGCGAGCGTTCCGTGAGCGTTGGGCCGATGCGGCGTTGACGCTGCACTTCCATAACACCAGAGGCATGGGGCTGGCGAATGTGCTGGCGGCAATCGACGCCGGGGCTGATAGCTTCGACGCTTCGCTGGGGGGCATTGGTGGCTGTCCGTACGCACCCGGGGCCACCGGTAACATCTGTACCGAAGATACGGTGCATGCGCTTGAACTGATGGGCTACGACACAGGAGTCAACCTAGCTGGGCTGGTGGCTGTATCGCGTTGCCTTCCTGCGTTGGTAGGACACGACACGCCGAGTCAGATCGCTAAAGCCGGACAACGGCTTCAACTGCATCCCGCTCCGCACGACCTCGAGGCGATACAAGCGCGAGCACATGCGCGAGACTAACAAGATAGTTACACGTGTTGATTTGCACCAAAGCTGACCCACCCGAGGTAGGCAAATGCTGCGTCGCAGCAATGGCTTGGTCTCGCGTATTTCCCACCGCCGATTAGTTGCGGATACGCCATGCCCCATAAGGCTTTGCGGATCGCCATCGCAGCTTGTACCCCGAACTAATCAAACGCTGTATCCGCAACTAATCGATCGCTTCACTCGCCAGCATCGCTGCGCCAAAGGTTGTCCACAGCACCGCCCAAACCGCATACAGAAATTGACGCAACCGCTTGATGCACAAGGAGTTGTTGCATGATGTAACGGTCGGCAAGCTGTGGATAACTCCCGCCCCGCAGAGACACTTCTGCTCGGCGGCACGTTTGCCGAAAACCGTCAAGCCCTTTGTTACGCCGAGGTTCCACGACATGGCGGGTTATGCACAGAACATGTGGATAAGTCTGTGGGAAACCGCATCCGACCCGCGTGGCGACGGCTTTTGGTCGGTGTTGCTCGCGAATTCGGCACCCGGCGTGTTCGTGAGCATTGCTTCAAAAAAGGATCATCGTGCAACGTTTGATTCCAACCGGATACCGCACCACGGTCCGCCGTTGACCAGACTTCCGGCATGCGACGACGCATCGCCCAATAGAACAATCGCCCAATAGAAAACGGCCCCGCGTTGTCAACGTCGGGGCCGTTTTTTACGCCTGCGCGCGGCTGTGCGCACGCAGCAACGCGTCGATAGCCGGCACCTCGAGCGGTCGGCCAAACAGGAAGCCCTGCACTTCATCGCATGCATGCGCGGCCAGGAAGGCCGATTGCTCAGGCGTTTCCACGCCCTCTGCTGTCACCGTCATGTTCAGCGCACGGGCCATCGCGATGATGGTCTTGGTGAGTGCCACGCAGTCAGCCACTGCGGGCACACCGCTGATGAACGAGCGATCGATCTTGATGTTGTGGATCGGCAGGCTGCGCAGGTACGACAACGACGAAAAGCCGATGCCGAAATCATCGAGCGAGATGCGCACGCCGCGCGCGGTCAGGCTCATCAGCAGGCGCTGCGTGGATAGCCGATCGGCTAGCAGTACGCTTTCGGTCAATTCCAGTTCCAGACGCGATGGTGTCAGCCCCGACGCTTCGATGGCTTCATCCACATCGCGCTCAATCACGCCTGCATCGCACTGGCGCGCGGAGACATTGACCGAGATGCGTCCGGCAAAACCAAAGTTGCGCTCCCACGCTTGCCCTTGCGCGCAGGCCTGCATGAGTGCCCAGCGTCCGAGCTCGAGGATGTAGCCTGACTCTTCCGCCACGGCGATGAACTCGGTGGGCGAGACCGCACCGAGCTCCGGGTCCGACCACCGCATCAGGGCTTCCACAGCCACGAGTTCGCCCGAGGCGAGCGCAAATTTGGGTTGATACACCAACCGTACCTGGCCGCGTGCGAGCGCACGCCGCATGCGCTCGTTCAGCGTGAAGCGGCGCAGCATTTGCGTTTCGAGCGCCCGCGAGTACCGGGCGACGCGGTTGCGGCCGTTTTCCTTGGCGCGGTACATGGCCGCTTCTGCGTGGCTGACGAGCGTGGCCGCGTCGCCACCGTCTTCCGGAAACACTGCGACGCCGATGCTGGCGGACAAGTGCAACTCGCGGTCGCCGCCGGTAAAGGGTTTGGCCAGCGCCTCCAGGACTTGCTGGCTCAGCGAGTCGGCCACATCCGGGTCGTCGATGGCGACGCAGAACTGGTCGCCACCCAGCCGCGCCACGAGGGCTCGCTGTCCGGCCTCGGCGCGGATGCGTTGCGCCGCCAGGTTCAACACCTGGTTGCCGATATGGTGGCCCATCGCTTCGTTCACGGTCTTGAAGTGGTCCAGACCGATGTACAGGAGTGCGGCTTGTCCGGTGGACGGCAACGTCAGGCGCGCATCCAGCCGTTCGATGAAGGCCGCGCGATTGGGTAGCCCGGTCAGCGAATCCTTGGTCTCCAGCAGACGCAGCTGCTCGACCGTCGAACGCTCGGCGGTGATGTCGCTGAAGATGACCAGCACCGCATGCGGCGAAGCGCTGTCCGGCGAGAACATTGGCAGCACTGACTCGCGCAGCCACACGATCTGCCCGTTGGCGGCCGGTACACCCACCACCACATTGCTGATGGCGCGCCCCGTGCAGGCCGCCAGCGTGGTCGGCCATGCGGCGCGCGGCAGGATCGCGCCATCCTCGCCGAGCACCATGTCGCTCAGTGCCATGCGCGGCCGGCCTTTCCACGACGTGCCGGAGAGCCGCAGGATTTCTGCCGCGCTGCGGTTGTACGACAGCACGCGACCGTCGGTGGACAGCGTCAGCACGCCCTCGCTCAGATGATTGACGACCAGGCGGTATTGATCGCGCAATTCACGCGCCTGGCGGTATTCGCTCTCCAGGCGCAGCAGTTTTGCAAGCGCGCCGACGATGCCGCCGCACGCGTGGCGCAAGGGGGCATCGTCGACAGTGGTGATGTTGGGCGCGGCATAGAACAGGCATAACAGATCGTCACCGAGCGCCGCGCCGCCTTGTTGAGCGGGGAGTCGGCATAACCACGCCGGCAGCGCCGTGCCGAGCGCACGGGAGAGCGTTTCGCGCAAGGCTGTGGGCGCATTGGGCAGATGGATCAGTTCAACGGGCGCCAGATCGTTCAGTATCGGCGCGATGTGGGAGAGTTCGACATCCGGGTCGTTCTGCCCAGGTGCTTGCTCGCGGTGGGTCAACCGCGCGCGCGCGGCTTGCGTGCCATAGATCCGCGCCCGTCCGGACACCACGCGCACTACCACGCATAGCGCGCCGGGTAGCGCCGCTTCAAGCGCGCGCAGCGCGGCATGCAGCCGTTCCCCCAGCGATGCGGCGGACGGCAGTGTGGACAGCAGATGATCGAGATGTTCGTGCGGTAGCGCCGCGCCAATCGCCTCCGCGCTCAGCAAGCGCTCGCCAGCCTTGCCGGGCAGTTGGGCATCGAGTGGTAGCGGCAACCCGTGTACGACGACTTGCTGCGCGGGCAGGCCATCAAAGCGTGTGGGCGTGACGGTCAGCCGCACGGCCACTGGTTTGCTGGCCGCCCCGAGGGAAATCAGCGAGGTGAGTTGCGCTGCTGACATGCCAGTTGAGGTAGGCACATCGGTGTTGGCTTCAACGTGGTCGGTTGCGCCGAGCCAGGCCGGCACATCCAGGAAGAAGCGCGAGAAGGGCTCGCCGAGCAGCTGATCGGCCGACAGCGCGCGCACCATGCAGACACCAGCCGCATTGGCATACACAATGCGGCCCTCCAGGACGACATAGAGCGGAACTGGCAGGCTTTGCGCCGACAGCGGGTAGGAAAGTTCGTCTTGCATCCCACGCTCCAACCAAGAGGTTGCCCAGGATACTGCGCCACGCAAGCCGCGCGCCGCGAGACGAGGGCTCGCCGGCAGAGGGCGGGGCAATGCCATTCATGATGCGCAAAAGTTGTGAGTCGCGCAAATTGTTAATTTGTGGTCGATACAACACATTTGGACTCGATTGGACTCGATTGGACTCGATTTAGCGGCAGCCCAGGGCTCGGCTGGCAACGAGCCCGTTAAAGCGGCTTGCGCTGAATCGTTTGCCCTGGACGTAGATTCGGTTCTGCCTGCGGGGTTTTCTGCCGTGGAGAAACGTTGTTCGATCCAGTGCTGCGTGCATTTCAATCCAATGGCACCCATCAATACACACGTGTCCATTGTCACGACGAAATCGGCGCTGATGCATTCGATTGAACGTTCTGGAAAGAAAAAGGTCGTGGTCGCAAACAAGAGACATCCCAGCAGGCCAAAAACAAAAGCAGAGAGTCGAAACGGCGTGGCAAGCGCGGCTTCATCGTTGTCTCATCCGGCGATCAACCCAGGGGGTGCACCGCGTTGAGCAGCCTTTTCTGCCAGTCGCAAATCGACATGCGGCGTCTACGCAAAAGGGCTTTTGATGTCGTGCCCGGGATTGCACGTCTTCGGTATAGCGCGCAGACCTGACTGCATGCGCGGTACGGCGGCGATGTCGAGCAATGGCGCTGATGATGCTGGTCGCGTTGCCAGAATTGCGGGACCCGGTTGCCCTTGCTATGGTGATTGCACTGATGAATTGCAGTGCGACATCGGTTTGAGGCCATCGCGTGGCAGCGTACGTTAATCCGATGCATCAATCGGACTTTCGGGCGCAATGCTTAGCAGTCGATGTGCCTGAATTGGTTTGACACGGAGTTGTACGCTCGATGGCCCCTCAGGTTGTGGGCTCAAGAATGTTGAAATTTCATTTCAGTTATGAATACAATTGATCTAATATCTGATCCACACCAGACTTTATCGGGAGCGCATATGGCGACATACAAGGAATTGATTGCACAAAAGGCTAAGTTGGAGGAGCAGATTGAAAACGCTCGCGCCAAGGAACTGGAAACCGTGATCCAGCAAGTGCGCCAGACGGTTGCCGAATACGGCCTGTCTGCGGAAGACCTGGGCCTGGCACCGCGCCGTGGCCGCCGCGCCGGTTCCAAGGCACCGGTACCGGCCAAGTACCGGGATCCGAAGACGGGCGCAACGTGGTCGGGCCGCGGCCGTGCGCCGGCCTGGATCGGCAAGAACCGCGACAAGTTCCTGATCGCCTGATCGGACTGACCGCGCCCAGCGCGCGCGTCACGCTCGGATGGCCCACCCTATGGTGGGCCGTTTTCATTGGCGCGCGCGATCCACGTTCCTGTATAACGACGGCATGACGCCTCGCCTGCCCAAATACCTTGAACTGGCCGATCGTATCCGGCTCGACATCCTGCACGGTGCGTTGCCGGCCGGCAGCGTTGCGCCCAGCGAGAACGAAGTCGCCCAGCGCTATGGCGTATCGCGGCTGACTGCGCGCCGCACGCTCAATGAACTGGCGGCACGTGGGCTGCTCAAGCGCTCGCGTGGGCAACGCAGTGTGGTGCTCGATCGCGTGGGGCCGCATCGGTCGGTGCTGTACGCGCCAGGCCAGTCTGACGCTGCGTTGGAGTACGTGCCGGGCGCCGTCTATACGGTGAGTGTGTTCCGCCTGGAGCAGGCCGATGAAACCGTAGCCACTGCGCTGGGTTTGGATGTGGGTGCGCAAGTGGCTTTCGTGGAGCGCCGCGCGCAGGTAGGCGGCCAACCGATCATGCTGCTGCGCACGTGGCTGACCTCCCGGCTGGCGGCCATGCTGGAGGCGCGCGACTTTGAGGACCGCTTGTTCGTGCAGGTGTTCCAGCGCGCCAATCTGACCATCGCGCGTTCGCGCGAGGCGCCCCTGGCCTGCGTGGCCGATGCCCACCAAGCCGCCCAGCTCGACGTAGCGATGGGCGTACCGCTGGTTCGCGTGCGCCGCATCGGCTATAGCGGCGCCGACGTGCCGATCTCCCTCACCTATTGCGATTTCTCGCCCGAGCGCTACACCCGCGAAGTCGACATCCGCGTGTTGCAGAACGATTGAACCAGCGCTGCGCCAGCACGGTGCAGAAACCGCGCCACATACCCCTGTGAGGGGACTTGTCTGCCTGGGGTAGTCAAGCTGGGCAGCGCCGCTTTTTCATCCAAGCGCCCATTTGCTGTGTTGTGACGCCGTCGTGCTGCACTGGCACGGCTGTTGCATTGACTCGCCCCGATTGTGCGGGGCGGGTTGAGCCGCCTTCCCCGCGAAGCAATCCACTCAACCGCGAATAACGGTCTTGGCCGGAAGTATTCGGGTTGAGGAGATCGATGCCTGCCAAGGCGCGATCTGGCCGGACATTCGCCCAAAACCTATCTAAAGCGGAAGTGCGGGACGAATGCAGATGGATTCTTTTTTGTGATTCACCACTCGGGGGAAATCAAACACTATGACAACACATCAGAAGACGGCCGCGGCCAAACTCACTGCCTGTGCCTTGACGGCAGTCGCGCTGTTGATGGGGGCAGCCGATGCGGGGGCAGTGGAATGGAGCGATACCTCGATCGGCTATCGCTACGGCACGCAGTTTGCCGAGCCGTTTGTGGGTGACGGCATTCACAAGAACATTTTCAACTTCACGCACGCCAGCGGATACAAGTACGGCACGAACTACCTGAACGTCGATTTCCTGCAGTCGGACAGCAAGGACGCCAACGCGCAGGAAGCCTATGTCGTGTATCGCCACACGCTCGATATTGGCAAGGTCTTCGACAAGAACCTCAGCGCCGGCCCGATTCGCGGCTATGGCCTGACCGCTGGCTTTGACTGGAACACCAAGAACGATCCTGGCTATGCGTCGAAGAAGCGCATGCTGGTGGTCGGGCCGACGGTGATGATGGATGTGCCGGGTTTCCTGAACATCAGCCTGCTGATGCTGTGGGAGAGCAACGAGCCGGTCGGGGTCACGAGCCGCTACCACTACAAGGCCCACCCGATGCTGAATGCGGCATGGGGTATCCCCATCGGCTCGACGGGTCTGTCGTTTGAGGGGTATGCCAACTACATTGCGGCCAAGGGCAACAACGAATTCGGCGGCGGCACCGCACCGGAGCTGAATATCGACGCCATGCTGATGTACGACCTGGGCACGCCGTTGCATCTGGGCAAGAACACGCTGCGCGTAGGGATTGAATACCAATACTGGCGCAACAAGTTTGGCAACCCGGCATCGGTGCCGGGCTCCCTGGCAAAAACGCCGATGGTGCGCGCCGAATACCACTTCTGATGGGCCACAGCCGGTAGTTGAGGTATTGGCGGGCTGTTTCCTTGTCACCACCCGCGTGTCGACAGCGCGGGCGTGGGTTGCCAACGGCGTCCGAAGATTCGGGCGCCGTTTTTTGTGGTGCAAGCCAACCGAGAGCCGTTAGCCGGTGCGCGCTAAGCGCACGGGAGGCTCGGCCGGTTGTGGCGAGTTCAACAGCATGGCGCCGCGCTGGGTGGCCACGAACACCGCCTCCGTTCGGCTGCGCACTTCCAGCCGGCGATACAGCGCATTGATATGCGCCTTGGCTGTCGCCTCCGAAATGCTCAGCATGCGGCTGATGGTTTTGACCGGGTGCCCGCGCGAGAGCAGCACGAGAATCTCATATTGCCGCTGGGTGAGCCCCAGTAATGCGGAATCGTCATGGCCATTGGATGCGCCAGCCGCCGAGGATTCAGCGCGGGCCAACACAACGGAGGCGGGCACATAACGGCCGCCGGCCAATACCAATTCCAATGCTGCAGCAATCAATTTTCCGGAATAGCTTTTCAGCAGATAGGCAGAAATATTCAATTGCATGAGCGCACGCACGTGCGCCGCTGAGTCGGTTTCACCCAGCACAGCAATATGTCTCGGATGCGGCTGTTGCAGCAGCCGAGAGAGGGCCGGCAGATCGTCGATGCCCGGAATGGGCAGGCCGATCAGGGCCAGTTCGGCGTCCGCATGCGCCGCAAGGTTTTCAAAAAGCGCCTCGTCCGGCTCGACGCTGACGACCTCGGAAATGGCCGGCAAGGACTGCAAAACGTGGGTGGCACCGGCACGCACCAAGGGGTGTGCCTCGACTACGATTGATTTCACTGCGCCGCCTGTCTGGTTATGGTTGTTTGCCCATGACCGGAATCAGCCGTTGCCTCGTCCATTTGGGTCGGCGCGATCCAAATACATACAGACGTGGCTGGTGGAAATGCAATGGCGCGCGGTTTCGGTATGTTTCCCCGTTCAACCGGTGGTCACCGCAGTACGGTGCCGCCGGGCCAAAACCTTGCTACGCCATTCAGGCGCAATTTCCTTCCGGTTTTCTTGTTTATGTCGCCAGGCGCGGAGGATATACCCCGCTAAAATCCGCAGAATAAATCCCCAGCATGCTTGTTGCACCCATCAATGGGATGTAAACCTTTTTGTTTACCCTGATCGGATGTGTGCTAGACCGGTATAGATATCAGGATCAGGCGGGAGCAGCTAGCCCCACTTCACGCCCATTGACTCGGGGCGAAATTGGGGTCTGCGGTGGCGTAGGACAGGCGGGGAGCGTGGCGGCGGTGCCGCCGGGGCTTACTGCGCGACGACCGAGAAGCGCGGCATCGAAAGCGGCTGCTTGCCGTCGCGGCCGTAGGGGGTGCCGCCGCCATTATTGGCTGCGTGCAGGACAGACAGCGCATTCTGCGTGGCACGCAGGCGCAGGTCGATCAGGGTGCCGTTGTCGATATTGCGCTGGCGCAGGGCGCGGGCCAGGGCGAGGTTCTCGTCGAACAGGCGGCTGGCGGTTTCATCCGAGCGCAGGTATTTCACCAGCCCGTACGGATCAGCGCCGCCGTGCTGCGCCCACCAGAGGCGGCGTTCGCGGTCGGCTTCGCCCAGGGCGGTGAGCTGGTTCTGCTTGGTTTGAGTAATGCGCTCGAGCTCGGCCATGTCGCCATCGCGCAACGCCTGGCTTTCGGCTTCCAGGGTTTGGGTGGCGGCGCGCAGCAGTTCCTGCTCGTCGGCAAGGGTGCGGATCAGCAGCGTGTTATCCATGGTGGCGACCTATCAGCGTGGGGAGCTTGGGGAGCCGCCGGCCCGCATGGGCTGAGCGCCACCCCGCCGCGATCAGCCCATGCAGGCCGGCGGCGTCATCAAAAACGAGGGACAGGCGCGGGAAGTGCCCCGTCAGGCCTTCTTGGTTCGTGTCGAGAGCAGCGACTGCGCGTCGGAAAGTGCCGCATCGGCGATCTTGCCGGCGTCCATCTTCAGCGTGCCATTCTTGATGGCGGCGCGAATCTGTTCGACGCGTGCTGCGTCGAAGTCGCCGCTGCCCACTTGGCGCGAGACTTGTTGAATGGAGAGCGACGGGGTGTCGCCACTGTGGCGCGTCGAGCCCGCAGCCGTGTTGCTGGCCGACGGTGTGCTCGTGGCGCGGGTCGACCCGGACGTGGCGTCCTTGGCCGGCACCACGGCGGGCGCGTTGTTGACGATATGGTTGATTTTCACAGGTGTCTCCGAAGAGCGCGTTCATCCTATCACCCATATCGGCCAACCCCGGGCCAAACTTTAGCGGCGGAATGCGATTGCACATCACACTGTGAAAGTGATCGATTCGCATCAAGCCGGGCTCAAAACTGCACGGCGACCACGCCAACCGACTGCGCAATCCCCGAGATGACGTTGCCGTTGGCGGTGCGCACCTGCGCCACTTGGCCAATGGCCGCCTGATTCAGTGCTCGCCCGTCACTTGTGACTTGAAAGCCACCTCCGTCGGCGACGAGTTTGACGGTCTGGCCCGCTTGCACGGCAATGGGCAAGCGCAGGCTCTCGGCGCGCAACGGCTGGTTGGGCGCCACGCTGGTGACGAGCACGCGGCCTACTACGTCGGCGGGTTGCTGCACCACAGAAGGCGGCAGCGCAGACAAGTCGCCCGTGCGCGCTTCCAGATCGCCCATATCGAGCGTCTTGCCCGGCGACAACTGGTGTGCGGCCACGTAATACGTTCCGCTGATCTGAATCGTGGCCGGCACCCATGCCGCCCAGGCGTGCGGCGAACGGCAGCGCACGCCCACTTGTATACGGCCGCGCAGGCGGTTGGCAGCGGGCAGCATCAGGTCGATCTGGTCACACGGCTGGTTGGCGATGCGCGGGTCGATGGGGCCGACTTCTACCGAGGCGCGCGGGGCGCCGGCGTCGTTGGTGCCGCCCAGGATGTCCAGTTGCGATTGCAGTTGCTGCTGAATCTGCATCTGGATGGCGGTCGGACCCGGGATGGTCGTAGCCGGCTGGTTGGCGGCGGCTGGCGCATAACCCACGCGCATCATGCCCTGGGCCCGCGCCAGGATCGGGTGCGCCAGGCTGGCGAACACGCCCAGCGCCAGCATCAGCAACAGCTTGCGCTGGCGCACCGCCCATGGCATCGCCACGGCCCGCGCGCGCCGGACAACGGCGAATGTCGGGTGGTGCGCGCTGCGTGCAAACCGCTGTGGCATGGCAAGCCTCCATCAAAAGTCCGGTGAAGTGTAGCCACGCGCGCGGAAGAGCCAAATGCGGAAATGTCGGCCAATCCCCCCCTTATTCGGACGAATGCACTTGCGTACCGGCCCCTAGACTTTGCAACGTGGTGAAGTCCCTGGCGTTGCGCGGTATCTGGTTTTGTCTCGCGTGACCTGCTCCGGTGGCCGTGTTCGTGGCGGCCGCGGGAATCGCAGACAGTCCTTTTCCACTGAGGTGCATGACGGCAACTCAGCAGCACGCGGTAACAAGCGGTTTTTGGAGACGGCATCGGCGGTTTTGAAGGGGCCGCCGGTGCCGCAGTCTCCACCCCCAACGGAATTTGGAACACAAACCCGGCGGGCGCGCCAGCAACAGGGCGCCGCGCGCAAGGAATACAGACATGGTCGACAAGCTGGATCAGTTGTTCGGTTTTCAGGAGCAGGCGCTGCGGCTGCGTTCGCAGCGGCACCAGCTTCTGGCTTCGAACATCGCCAACGCCGATACGCCGAACTACAAGGCGCGCGACTTCGATTTTCAGTCTGCGCTGCAGAACGCGGTCGGCCAGCAAAGCGGCAACAGCCTGCCGATGATGGCAACGGCGGCAGGCCATTTGACGACCACCGGCGCCCCGGCAGGCGATGTGACGCCGACGCAGGCGTCGCTATCTCAGCAGACCAAGGCGCTGCAGGGTGAAGTGCAGTACCGCACCTCGCAGCAGCCGTCCATTGACGGCAACACGGTGGATATGGACGGGGAGCGCATGCGCTTTGCCGACAACACGGTGCGTTACGAGGCCGACCTGAACATCGTGACGCAGAAGATCAAGTCGATGCTGGCGGCTATCCAGAACAGCTAGCACGGCGTACAGGGCAAGACGACTGCGCAGCAGCCAGGCGCGGCGAGAAAGAGGGGCGGGAGTGATGTGGCGCCCCGGGCCAGGCAGATCTGGCTCGGAGCGCGCCCTCACAACGGCAGATCAGACCCGGCAATTGCGCCGGGCACAGTATTCAGAAGACAGCGGAACCAACATGTCGCTATTCAAGGTGATGGATGTGGCTGGCAGCGCGCTCACCGCGCAGTCCAAGCGCATGAACGTAGTGGCCTCCAATCTGGCCAACGCTGAGAGCGTGACCGGGCCGGACGGCACGGCCTACCGCGCCAAGCAGGTGGTATTCACCCCCGCGCAGCAGACCGACGGCGATGCCTATGCCACGGGCGTGTCGGTCGACCGCGTGGTGGAAGACACCGTCACGCCCATGAAGCGCATGCACCAGCCGGGCAATCCGCTGGCCGATGCCGATGGCTACGTGACCATGCCCAACGTGGATCCGGTAGAGGAAATGGTCAACATGATTTCCGCCTCGCGCTCGTACCAGGCCAACGTGGAAGTCGCCAATACCACCAAGACGATGGCCTCCAAGGCCCTGACCCTGGGCCAATAACCGCCATTTCTAGCGACGCCCACCATAGCGAACTACGCGAGAGACCAACATGACCGTCAGCGCAACCAGCAACACCAGCAGCACCACGAACACCGGCAACCAGCTTGCCATCACCAGCGGCACCGATCTGCAGAACACGTTCATGCAGCTGCTGGTCGCGCAGCTGAAGAACCAGGATCCGCTCAACCCGATGGACAACTCGCAGATGACCTCGCAGTTGGCGCAGATCAACACCGTCAACGGCATCCAGCAGTTGAACACCACGATGACCAACATGGCTACGCAGAACGCCGCCACGCAGGCATCGTCGCTGATCGGGCGCAGCGTGCAGGTGCCGTCGTCGTCGCTCACGCTGGCATCGGGCACGGCCAACTTCGGTATTTCGGTGCCCAACGGTGCAGACGACGTGGTCGTCACCATCAAAGATGCCAACGGCAACACCGTGCGTTCTGTTGATCTGGGCCAGATGGCACCGGGCAGCGGCAGCTACGCCTGGAACGGCAAGAACGACAGCGGCACCACGGTGGCCGACGGTACGTATTCGATTTCGGTCTCCGCCATGTTGGGCGGCAAGACCACCACGGCCAACGCCACGGGCGCCGACAAGGTGACGGGCGTGACCATTACCAACGGGACGACGCAGCTGCAACTGGCCTCGGGCAACACGGCCAAGCTGTCGGACATCACCACGATTCAATAACGCGGCGAACACCGCTTCCATACTTTCTCGGGAGAACACAATGGGATTCCAGCAAGGCCTGAGCGGTCTCGACGCCGCCTCCAAGAACCTCGACGTGATCGGCAACAACGTCGCCAACGCCAACACCGTCGGCTTCAAGAAAGCGACGGCCGAGTTTGGCGACGTGTACGCACGCTCGCTGGTGGGCGCATCGGACACCCAGATCGGGCAGGGCGTGAGCGTGACCAACGTGTCGCAGTCGTTCACGCAGGGCAATGTGACCATTACCGGCAACCCGCTGGACATCGCGATCAACGGCACGGGCTTCTACCGCACGGTCGATACGAGCAGCGGTCAGGTGTCGTACACGCGTAACGGCCAGTTCCACACCGACAAGAACGGTTTCATCTTGTCCGCCACGGGCCAGAACCTGACGGGCTACGGCGTGGACAGCGCCGGCAAGGTCAACACCGCTGTACTGACCAACCTGCAGATTCCGGTGAACGACCTGGCACCGCTTGCCACCACGAACACGACGTTCGGCATCAACCTGGATGCGGCCGCAACCCCGCCGACCACCACGCCCTTCTCGAACACCAACTCGGCGACGTTCAACCACTCCGTGTCGGAGCAGGTGTACGACGGCACGGGCACGGCGCACATGCTGACCAACTACTACGTGCGCACCGCCACTGGCTGGGACGTCTACTCGCAGGTGGATGGCAACAACCCCACCGGCGGTAACCCGGTGACGTCGCTCACGTTCAACAGCAACGGCCAGCTGACGTCTTCGCCCAGCAAGGTTGCCGTGGCGTTCGGCGGCATGAGCATCGCCAGCATGGACTTTACGGGCACCACGCAATACGGCGGTGGCTACAACGACACCGCGCCCGGCGTCGCGCAAGACGGCTACGCCACGGGCCGCCTGGCCAGCTACTCGGTCGGTACCGACGGTATCGTCACGGCGCGCTATTCCAATGGCCGCACGGCCACGCTGGGTCAGATCGCCATGGCCAACTTCAAGGCACCGGAAGGCCTACAGAGCATCGGCGGCAACCAGTGGGTGGAAACGTCCAACTCGGGTGCGCCCAACCTCGGCACGCCGGGCATGGGTTCGTTCGGCCTGCTGCAGTCGTCGGCGGTGGAGCAATCGAACGTGGACTTGAGCCAGGAGCTGGTCAACATGATCGTGGCCCAGCGCTCGTACCAGGCCAATGCGCAGACCATCAAGACGGAGGACACCATCCTCCAGACCTTGGTCAGCATGCGTTAAGCCATAGCAGGAGCCCACCACAATGGATCGTTCGATCTACGTGTCGATGACTGGCGTGAAGCACCTGTTCGACCAACAGGCGGCCAGCGCCAACAACCTCGCCAACGCCAGCACGACGGGTTTCAAGGCCCAGATCGATGCGTTCCATTCAGTGGGCGTGCAGGGCGACGGTTCGCCCACGCGCAGCTATGTGATGGCCTCGGCCATCGGCACGGACCTCACGCCTGGCCCGATCGAAACCACTGGCCGCAGCCTGGACGTGGCCATCGACGGGCAAGGCTTCTTTGCCGTGCAAACGCCGGATGGCAGCGAGGCTTACACCCGCGCCGGCACGTTCCAGGTAGGGCCGGACGGCACGATCCAGACGCTCTCCGGCCAGCCCGTGCTGGGTGACGGCGGCCCGATCACGTTGCCGCCCGATACCACGGTGCAGTTTGCCAAGGACGGCACGGTCAACGCGATCAGCGCCGACAACCGAACGCCCCCCGTGGCGCTTGGCCGTCTGAAGCTGGTGAATATCGAGCCTGCCAACATCGACCGCGGTACCGACGGTCTGTTTCGCCAGCGCGACGGCCAGGATGCCGCCGTGGACGAGAAGGTGCGCATTACGGGCGGTGCGCTGGAGGGCAGCAACGTCAATCTGACCGATTCGCTGGTCAACATGATTGAGATCTCCCGCCAGCTCGAGATGCAGATGAAGTCGCTGCACACGAGCGACTCGAACGCACAGTCGGCCAATGAACTGCTGCGCCACGCCTGATCGGCTGGCGCATAACTGAATCAACCAAGGACTCGAACATGATTCGCTCCCTGTGGATTTCCAAAACCGGGATGGACGCGCAGCAATCGCAGCTGGACGTCATCTCGAACAACCTGGCGAACGTCAACACGACGGGCTTCAAGCGCTCGCGCGCCGTGTTCGAAGACTTGCTGTACCAGAACGTGCGTGAGCCGGGTGCGCAGTCGTCGCAACAGACCACGCTGCCCTCGGGCATGCAGATCGGCACGGGTGTGCGCATTGTCGCCACCGAACGCCTGCACACGCAGGGCAACCTGCAGCAGACCGGCAACTCGACCGACGTGGCCATCAACGGCAACGGCTTCTTCCAGGTGCAGATGCCGGACGGCACGCTCGCCTACACGCGTGACGGCAGCTTCCAGGTCAACGCGCAGGGGCAGCTTGTGACGGCCGCGGGTTACCCGGTGCAGCCGGCCATTACCGTGCCGCAAAACGCAACCAGCCTCTCCATCGGCAAGGACGGCATTGTGACGGTCACCACGCCGGGCTCGGTCAACAGCACGCAGGTGGGCACGTTCCAACTGGCCAACTTCATCAACCCGGCCGGCCTGCGCAGCATGGGTGAAAACCTCTACGCAGAAACCGAGGCGTCGGGCACGGCCAACCTGGCTAACCCGGGCTCCAACGGTATCGGCGCGCTCAACCAGAACTACGTGGAAACGTCCAACGTGAACGTGGTGGAAGAGATGGTCAACATGATCCAGACGCAGCGCGCGTACGAGATCAACAGCAAGTCGGTGCAGACGTCCGACCAGATGCTCGAAAAGCTGTCGCAGCTCTAAGCTGTGCGGCGCAGTTTTTAAGGAAGTCGTGCGATGCAAACCCCCCCGGTCTACTCGCTTACGGATAGCGGCCGCGCTGTCCGGTTCGTTCGATTGGCTGTGCTCGGCACGGCCACCTTGCTCGCTTCCGCGTGCGGCTTCCTGCCGCCGCCGGCCCCGATCGTGCAAGGTCCGACCACCGCGCGCCCACCGATGCCGGTGATGGCGCCGCGCCAGAACGGGGCGATTTACCAGGAAGTGGCATCGGGCAGCGGCGGTTTTCGCGGCATGTTTGAAGACCGCCGCGCACACATGGTGGGTGACACCATCACCATCGTGATCACCGAGAACACGGCGGCCAGCAAGCAGATGACCGGCACCGTAGACCGCAGCGGCAGCATGAGCGCCTCGGTGCCCACCTTCGCGGGCATGAACGCCGGCGTGTTGTCTCTGCTGGGCGTGTCGGCCACCGATGCCAACAAGTTCGACAGCAAGGGCGCGAATGGCGCGCAGAACAACTTCACGGCCACCATCACCGTGACGGTGGTGGAGGTGCTGTCCAACGGCAATCTGGTGGTCAGCGGCGAGAAGCAGACCGCCGTGGGGCAGGGCACCGAGTCCGTCAAGTTCTCGGGCGTGGTCAACCCGACCACCGTCAACAACCAGAACACGGTGCTGTCCACCCAGGTGGCGGACGCACGCATGGAATATCGCGGCACGGGCTATGTGGCCGAGTCGCAGCAGATGGGCTGGCTGTCACGGTTCTTCCTGACCGTGTCACCGTTCTAAGGGATCAGCCATGACTTTGCTTCGAACGCGGTTACATCGAATCCTTGGCGCGGCCCTGGTGGCACTGAGCGCAATCAGTGGGTTTGCACCCATTACGGCCCATGCCGACCGCATCAAGGATCTGACCACCATTGCCGGCGTGCGTGAAAACGCGCTGATCGGCTATGGCCTCGTCGTGGGCCTCGACGGCAGTGGCGACCAGACCACGCAGACGCCGTTCACGATCCAGAGCTTCAATAACATGCTCACGCAGTTTGGCATCAACGTGCCGGCCGGTGCGAGCATCCAGCTCAAGAACACTGCCGCCGTGGTGGTCACGGCTTCGCTGCCCGCGTTTGTGCGGCCGGGCCAGACCATTGACGTGACGGTATCGTCCATCGGCAATGCCAAGAGCCTGCGCGGCGGCACGCTGCTGCTCACGCCGCTCAAGGGCGTGGATGGCCAACTGTATGCGCTGGCGCAGGGCAACGTCGTCATTGGCGGCGCGGGCGCGTCGGCCAACGGCAGCAAGGTGCAGATCAACCAGCTCGGCGCCGGCCGCATTGCCAACGGTGCCACGGTGGAGCGCGCCGTGCAGGCCACGGTGGGCGAGGCCGGCAGCATCCAGCTCGACACCGGCACGACGGATTTCGGCACCGTGCAGAACATTGTCTCGGCCATCAACAAGCAATTTGGCAGCGACACGGCCCAAGCCGCGGATGGCCGCACGATCAACGTGCGCGCGCCGGCCCTGGCGTCGGATCGCGTTGGCTTTGTCGCCAAGCTGCAGAACATTGAAGTGACGCCGGCATTGGCCGCTGCGCGCGTGGTCATCAACGCCCGCACGGGTTCGGTGGTGATGAACCAGCTCGTCAAGCTGGAGCCCTGTGCGGTGGCGCACGGCAGCCTGTCGGTCACCATCAGCACCGAGCCGGTGGTGAGCCAGCCGGCGCCGTTCTCGCAAGGACAGACGGTGGCGGGCGCGCGTTCCAACATCGAAGTCAAGCAGCAGGGTGGCAGCCTCATCAACGTGAAGGGCGGCACCAACCTGGCGGACGTGGTCAAGGCCATCAACGCGATTGGCGCCAACCCGCAAGACTTGATCTCGATCCTGCAGGCGATGAAGGCAGCCAACGCGCTGCGCGCCGATCTGGAAATCATCTGATGCCGGGGATGCAGCAATGACAATAAACTCCTCCGACCTCACCAGCCGCCTGGCGCTCGATTCCAAGGGTTTCGAGTCGCTCAAGCAGACGGCGCGCACCGATCCGACCGGCGCCACCAAGACCGTCGCCAAGCAGTTCGACGCGATTTTCGTGAACATGATGCTCAAGCAGATGCGCGATGCATCGCCGCAGAACGGGCTGTTCGATTCGTCATCGAACAAGATGTATACATCGATGCTTGACCAGCAGCTCTCGCAGACCATGGCCGCGCGCGGCGTGGGCGTGGCGGACCAGCTTCTGAAGCAGATGCTGCGTCAGGCCAACCGCGTGAATCCCGATGCGTCCACAACGCCGGTGAACACCGCGCTGTCGAATACCACCGCCACCAACACTGCCTTGCCGGGCGCTGCCGGTTCTGCGACGGATGCCGCCAAGGCCATCGCCCGGTCGTCGCTCAACAGCATTGCTGCATCGGCCGCAACGGGCACGGAAGACGACGGCTCGGGCATCAGCACCGTGCCGCGCCCCGGCCTGGAAGAACGTGTGCAGCGCGCTTTGGCTGCCCTGCGCAAGCAGGCGGAAGCCGAAAGCAAGTCCGCCAACGCTCTGGCTGATGTGGATTTGTCGACCGTGGCGTCTGAGCCTGGCGGCAGCCGCATGGCCAGCTTCTACAACAAGCTGATCGGCCACGCTTCACAAGCGGCACAGGAAACCGGCATCCCGGCCAATTTCATGATTGGCCACGCCGCGCTGGAATCCGGCTGGGGCCGCCGCGAAATCAAGGCCAAGGATGGCTCCAACACGCATAACCTGTTCGGCATCAAGGCTGGCGGCTCGTGGACGGGCAAGACCGCAGTGGTGACCACCACCGAATACATCGGCGGCGTCGCGCACAAGGTCCAGGAGAAGTTCCGTGCCTACAGCTCGTACGCCGAGGCCTTCAAGGACTACGCCAGCTTGCTGTCCAACAACCCGCGCTACAGCAATGTCGTGGCGGCGGGCAATGGCAACGATGCAGCGTCGTTCGCCAAGGGCCTGCAGCGCGCCGGCTACGCTACCGACCCGAACTACGCCCACAAGATCATGGCGGTGCTCAAGCAGATTGCTTGAAGTGAATTAATCGTCATATTTCAACGCATCGGCCGGCTCAAGTTTGTTCTTGACCGGCCGATGTTGTTTGTAGGCTTCATCTCGGCGGCATCGTGCCGCCTGTACCAGGGCAATCCGCGAGACAACCATGAGCAGCTCCCTCTTGAACATTGGCGCCACCGGCCTACGGGTTGCCGATATCAATCTGCAGGTGACCGGCAACAATATTGCCAACGCCAACACGCCCGGCTATTCGCGCCAGGAAGCTGTGCAGACGGAAAACATTCCGATGTACGCCGGCGTCGGCTATCTGGGGCAGGGTGCCAACGTCACGACCGTCAAGCGTATTTACGACCAGTTCCTGACCGCACAGGTACAAAGCGGCCAGGCGGCCACCAGCGCCGCGGACCAGCTCAACAGCCTGGTTTCCGGCCTGAGCAAGTACATGTCGGACAGCAACAGCGGCCTGAGCTCCGCGCTGACCAGTTTCTTCAACAGCGCAGACAGCCTGGCGTCCAACCCGTCGAGCACGACCGCACGCCAGGTTTTCCTGAACGCAGCGGCCGGCCTGCAGCAGCGCTTCAATTCGATTTCCGGCCAGATGAATGCGCTGTCTGGCCAGGTCAACACGCAGGTGCAGACGCAGATCAGCTCGGTCAACGGCACCGCGCAACAGATCGCTTCCCTGAACGACCAGATCGCCAAGGCCGAGGCCTCGACCGGCCAGCCCGCCAACGACCTGCGCGACCAGCGTGATCAACTCGTGCAAACGCTCAACCAGTCGATCAAGGCGAGCGTGGTGCAGACCGGCGACGGCCAATACAACATCTACGTCGGCAACGGTCAGGCGCTGGTGCAAGGCAACCAGAGCTACCAGTTGACGCCGGTGCCATCCCAGTACGATCCGACGCAACTGTCGGTGGGCTACAAGAGCCCGGCTGGCACCGTCACGATTGACGACAGCCAGCTCGGCGGCGGTACGCTCGGCGGGTTGATGGATTTCCGCCGCAACACGCTCATCCCGGCGCAGAACAGCCTCGGCCGTCTGGCCACCGCCGTGTCGGCCGACGTGAACGCGCAGAGCAAGCTCGGCATGGACGCCAACGGCAAGATGGGCACGGACTTGTTCTCCGTGGGCGCGCCGAGCGTGGCGGCCAGCACCAACAACACCGGCAGCGCCACGGTCACGGCCAGCATCACCAACGCCAACGCGGGGCAGGGCTACGACTACCAGATCAAGTACCAGGGCGGCGCCTACACCGTTTCGCACTATCCGGACGGCTCGGCCTCCATTACGGTGACGAGCTGGCCGACCACCGTCGACGGCATCACGCTCAACGTGTCGGGCACCATGAACAGCGGGGATTCGTTCCTGGTGCGCCCGACGGCCAACGCCGCATCGACCATGCAGACGTTGACCACCGACTACCACAACGTGGCGGCAGCATCCCCGGTGGTGCTCACGCAGGGCAGCAACAACACGGGCAGCGCCACGGTGCCGTCCATTGGCGTGGACAGCACGTATGCCGGTTCGCCGCTCGCCTCGCCGGTCACGCTCACCTACAGCTCCGCCGTGGGCGGTTCGCTGTCGGGCTTTCCGGGCAGCGTGACGGTTACCGCCAATGGCACGTCCACCACCTACACGGGCGGCACTGCACCGTACACCCAGGGTGCCACGTATGCGTTCAACGGCGTGCAGATGACGCTGTCGGGCTCGCCGGGCAATGGCGATACCTTCACCGTTGCGGCCAACACCGCCAACAGCACCGACAACGGCAACGCCAGCGCGTTGGCCAAGCTGCGCAATGCCACGCTGCTCGACGGCGGCACCAGCTCGATTGGCTCGGCCTGGAACACGCTGGTCACGCAAGTGGGCGTGCAGGCCAATACCGCCAGCACCAACCTGACGTCGCAGAAGGCGCTGCTGGCGAGCTCGACGTCGCAGCAGCAATCCGTGTCGGGCGTGAACCTCGATGACGAGGCGATGAACCTGATGAAGTACCAGCAGGCCTATCAGGCGTCAGCCAAGGTGATGCAGACGGCCAATACGCTGTTCGATTCGCTGCTGTCGATCGCCAACGGCTAACCGGTTCGGTGCACCCGCCACTGAAGAATCACGCCCCTCTGCCGATAACGCTCTAAAGAAGCCTTCCGTCCGGACCGATCATGCGAGTCAGTACCGCCCAGTTTTTTGCGCTGTCCAGCGCCTCGATGCAGAACACGCAGTCAAATCTGTTGACGCTGCAGCAGCAGATTTCGAGCGGCATCGCGCTCAACAGCGCGGGCGACAACCCCAGCGCATTTGGCCAGATGGCGCAACTGCAGCAAACGCAAGACGCCAACGATCAGTACCAGGCCAACCGCGACGCCACCGATGCCCGCCTGACCAACGTGTCGTCGGCCCTGACCAACCTGGTGACGACGCTGCAGCAGGGCAAGCAATCGCTGGTGGGCGCCAACACCTCGCTGATGACGGATTCGCAGCGCATTGGCGTGCTGGCACAGGTCAAGCAGCAGTATCAGCAGTTGCTGGCAACGGCCAACCAGCGTGATGCTTCGGGTGTGGCGCTGTTTGGCGGTGCCAACGGCACGACCGATCCCTTCGTCAGCAGCGGCGGTTCGGTGCAATACGTGGGGACCGGCCAGCCGCCCACGGTGCAGGTGTCGCAAAACATTTCGATGCCCAATTCGGTGTCGGGCGATTCGGTATTCGTGCGCATTGCCAATACGGACCCGGCCAACCCGAACACCAACCAGAGCATCTTCAAGACGTACGAGAACCTGATCACGGCACTGTCGACGCCGATCAACGCCGCCACCCAGGCCACGGACGTTGCCAACCTGCAGAAGGCCGTGCAGACCGCACAGGGCAATCTGGACAACGCCTATCAGGTGGCGCTGCAGGCGCAGGTGACGGTGGGTACGCAGCAAGCGCAGATCACCACGCTCAACAGCAGCGGCTCGAATTACGGCGAGCAGTTGAAGGAGCAGATCTCCAAGCTGCAGTCGGTGGATTACACCAGCGCCATCTCGCAGTTCTCGCAACAGCAGGTGTCGCTGCAGGCCGCGCAGAAGACGTTCACGGCCATGCAGGGCATGTCGCTGTTCCAGTACATCAATCCTTGATCTGCCGGGGGCGGGCGGCAGGGGGCGCGGCGTATCATGTCGGCTCACCTACCGTCGGGATTGGCTATGCCCATCCAATACCTTCGCCGCCTGACCAGCCCTGAACGCTCGGAGGACGCCAATCGGCGCCTCGGGCAGTCCCTTGCCTTCGTGGCGGGCGCCGCCAACGCTGGCGGATTCCTCGCCGTCAAACAATACACATCGCACATGTCCGGCATCGTCTCGGCGATGGCCGATGACCTTGTGCTGGGCGACGTGGTACTCGTGCTGGCGAGCTTTGCCTCGCTGCTGGCGTTTCTGTGCGGAGCCGCCTGTACGGCGGTACTCGTCAACTGGGGCCGCCGGCGCAGCACGCAAAGCGAGTTTGCGCTGCCCCTCATGCTGGAGGCTGCGCTGCTGCTGCTCTTCGGGCTGATGGGCACGTCGCTCGGGCAATACCGCGTCGTGTTCGTGCCGGCCACGGTGGCGCTGCTGTGCTTCTTGATGGGGCTGCAGAACGCCATCATCACCAAGATTTCGAAGGCGGAGATCCGCACCACGCATGTGACCGGTCTGGCGACCGATATCGGTATCGAAATCGGCAAAGCGCTGTACTGGAACCACGGCCATCCCCATCTGCCGACGGTGGTCGCCAACCGGCCCAAGCTGCGGCTGCTGGCCTCGCTGCTGGGGATGTTTTTCGTGGGCGGCGTGACGGGCGCCCTGGGCTTCAAGCACCTGGGCTATGCGGCGACCATTCCGCTGGCATCGATCCTGATGCTGCTGGCCGTGGTGCCGGTGGTGGACGATCTCATGTCGCACCGCCGATAGGCGTGTCGCTCAGCGCAGCACCAGCCCGACGCCGATGGCGCAGCCCAGCACGATGAGCCACGGCACGGCTGTTTTGACGACGATGGTGCGCAGCCAGTCGCCATCATCTGCCCGCCGCATGGAACGAAGCAGCCCGCCCGCCAGCAGCACCTCGAACGCGGCTTCCGACAGCAGCATTGGCCCTTGCGTGTAGAGGTACGTCAGCACGCCCAGGCATGCGGCTGCAGCGGCCGCCACCACCGCAATCACCAGCACGATGGGTAACGCTTCGTCGGCGGACGACAGGCCGTCGGCCACGCTGCCGGCATCGCCCAGTAAGGATGTGTCGCCGGCACTCGCAAAGGGTTCGAAGTCGGCTGAGGCACCGGCACCGCTGAAGGTGCCGCCGTGGTCGCCGATGTGGGTCGCTGCCCGGCTCGCGTTCCCCCCGATGCGCGGCAGGCCGAAATCAAAGTCGAGACCGACTCCATCGCCACCGCCGTCACTACCCGCGCTCGCGCCTTGCGCCTTGCGGCGCTGCGTGAACCCGGTGTAGAGCAACCACAGCTTGATGGCGACGAGCATCGCCAGCCAGGCGCACACGGTGGCCACGGCATACCGCCATGGACGCGAATCCAGCCCCGCCCAATGCAGCGTCTTGCTGCAAGCTACGCCCCACGTCAACGACCAGAGCACGATCAGCACGACGTGAACCCGCAGCGCAAATCGTGCCGCCAGCCGGCGGCCGATGTCGCGTTTGAGCCGGAACTCCGAAGCGGCGTTCGGGGTGGCTTGCTGCTTAGGCCGCTTCGAGCTTGCAGACTTCATGCAGCGTATTGAGGCGTCGCACCGGATCGGTCACGAACGGGTTGGTTTCATCCCATGCGTAGCCGGCCAGGATCGCGCTGATCATGCGGCGGATCCCCGGCGAGTGGCGCGGGTGGAAGATGATGTCCTGCAGCTCGCCCGTGTACCAGCGCTCGACGAAGGCGCGGAAGGTGTCGACACCCTTGCGCAGCGGCCGGTCGTAGTCGGTCAGCCAATCGACTGCCTCGCCGTCGAGCTGGCGCAGGAGCGTGCGCGTGGCCAGCTCGGCTGAGCGCAGCGCAATCGTCACGCCCGACGAGAACACCGGGTCGAGGAACTCGCCCGCGTTGCCGAGCAGCGCGTAGCCGGGGCCATACAGGCGTTCGACGTTCGCGGCATAGCCGCCGATCTGGCGCACGGGCATCAGGAATGGTGCATTGCCGATCAGCGCGGCGATATTCGGCTCGGCCTGGATAAGGCGGCGCAGGGTGGCCTCGCGTTCGGTTTCCGGCACGTCGAGGAAGCCGGCTTCAGCCACGCAGCCTACCGACGAGCGGCCGCCGGCCAGCGGGATCATCCAGTACCAGACGTCGCGGCGCTCGGGGTGCACGGCAATGCAGATCTTGTCGCGGTCCGTGCTGCCGGCGGGCAGCGCGTCGCGCACGTGTGAGAACAACGCCGCGCGAGTCGGCATGCCGGTGGGCGCTTCGAGGTTCAGCAGGCGCGGGAGCACACGGCCAAAGCCGCTCGCGTCGAGCACAAAGCGGGCGTGTACGGCATAGGCGTTGCCGGCCTCGTCTTCCACTTCCAGTACGGGAGCGTCGCCAGGCTGCATGGCGCGCACGGTGTGGCCGAAACGCACTTCAGCGCCTTGCTGGGCGGCGCATTGAATCAGCACGTTGTCGAATGCTGCGCGTTCGACCTGATACGTCGTGCCCCAGCCGGCGGAGTGCTTGTCGCGAAAATCGAATGCGGCGCTTTTATCGCCGTGCACGAAATGCGCGCCGTTCTTGTATTGGAAGCCGGCTTCGACAACGGCCTGCAGCATGCCCGCCTGCTCCAGGTAAGCCATGCTTTGCGGCAGCAGGCTTTCGCCAATTGAGAAACGCGGAAAATGCTGTCGCTCCAGCACCAGTACGTTGCGTCCGGCCTGCCGCAGCAGCGCCGCAGCCACCGCCCCCGAGGGGCCCGCGCCAATGATGGCGACGTCAACGTGTTCGTGCTGTTCGATTGTTTGAGGGGTGGAGTGCATTATCGGTTGTGAATATCGCTGTCTGTTTGGCCACGGCCGAGATAACGGGCGAGCTTACGTCTTCCGGTTCGCTTTGAAAACCGGCATTCATTGTCGGTACAATGCGCCAGCCTTGTACCTGCGCCCATTTTCAGAGCCACATTGTTCATCCATGGAAACCACTTCAACGCCTGCGCATGTTGGTTCGTTTGTACCGGAAACCGCATTTGGTGTCTGGTTCCTGCGCACGTATACGTGGGAGCACCATGTGCTGCGCGTCGCCATCAACGACCTCAAGCAGCTGATCACCACGCCGTTGCCTGAGGCGCCCGTGCTGGTGGATGTGGGTTGCGGCCAAGGTATTTCATTCCGGCTGCTGGAGAAAGCGTTTGCTCCGCAGCGCATTGTCGGTGTGGATTGCCATGCGCCATCGCTCGACGCAGCTCGTAAGGCCGGAAACGCCATCGGCACGCCAGTGGAGGTCATGCACGGCGATTGCGCCGCACTGCCGCTGCCCGACGCCTGTGCAGACATCGTCTTCTGCCACCAGACGTTTCACCATCTTGTCGAGCAGGAGCGTGCGCTGGCCGAATTCCGCCGCATCCTGAAACCGGGCGGCGTGCTGCTGTTTGCCGAATCGACCGATGCGTACATCAAATCGTGGGTGATCCGTTTGCTGTTCCGACATCCCATGGAAGTGCAAAAGAGCGCCGACGGTTATCTGCAGATGCTGCGTGCCGGTGGTTTCGCGTTTGAGCAGCGCAACGTGTCGCTGCCGTATCTCTGGTGGAGCCGCGCAACGGATTTCGGCCTGTTCGAGCGCCTGGGCCTGCACCATCCCAAGCCGGGTAAGCGGCGCGAGACGCTCGTCAACGTCGCCGCCACCAAGCCCGCGGCCTGATCGGCTGTGCCAAGTCTGCCGGCGAACCCTCCCGCCGGCAGCGTCCGTTAGCACGTTACTTCTTCAGGGTCACAACCTCGCCTTTCAGGGCCACGCCGGACATGAGCGCACCCGAGCCGCACGTGAATTCCGTCGCGCTGGCCGTCAGGTTGTTCTTGTAGTTGCTCTTGATGTTGATGACCGCGTTGCCGCCCATCTCGCGGGCACGCTCCTGCAGCGCCAGCACGGCCGACAGGAAGACGTACTGGCAAGCGGCTTCATCGCTGCGGCCGACACCGTTGGTCTTCTTGTTGGTGGCGATTTGGCCCATCGACTTCACCACGGCCTTGTGCTTCTGGTCTGCAAAGCTCAGTGCGATATCGCTGCCGACCTTCTCCGAACCGGGGCTCTTGAGCGCGGCCTCGATCGAGTAGGTCTCGACATCGTTGCGGGCGAAGGCGGCGGTGCTCATCGTGGCGACGCACAGGGCAGCCAGCATCAGGTGACGTTTCATTCCAGACTCCTTGTTGTTGTATTGCGGTTGGGGAGGGGACTGCGATAAAGGACTAGGGCAACGCGGATTACTTGGCGGACTCGACCGTCACCAGCTCACCGCTTACGTGCAGCCCGGCCGACACGCCGCTGACGCCGCAGGTGTAGTTGTTGGCGTCATTGCTCACGGTGGAGTGGAACCACGTCTTGATGTTGATGACGGCGTTGGCCCCGCGGTCGTGCGCGGCGTTGGCGAGTTGGCTCAGCGCATCCGCCAGCGTGGCGTTGCAGATTTCGACCTCGGTGGCGGTCTTGCGCGCCGGGTGCGACGACTTGGTGACTTCGCCCAGCTTCGTCGCCACGGCCGGGTGCGGCTGATCACCAAAGTACAAGGCGACCCCGGGCGCGAACTGCTGCGATTGCAGCACCGGCTGGAGCGGGTACGTCATCACCTGGGTGCCTGCGTGGGCCACCTGGGTGAGCATGGCCAGTGCGCCGGCAGCCAGTAGCAGTTGGGTCTTCATCGAGAGCACTCCTGTTCTTGTCGTTGCGTTGAGAAATCGCCATCTCTGGCATCAAACATCAGCCCGGCGCAGCTGCCGCCGAAGCCGAAGGAAATGGATAGCGCACGGCCGATTTGCGCAGGGCGCGTCTTCCGTACCAGCGGCAGGCCCATCACCGCCGGGTCGGGCGTTTCAATGCCGACCGAGCCTGCGACAAAGCCGTCGCGCATCATCAGCAAGGTATAGATGGCTTCGTGCGCGCCTGCTGCGCCCGGTGGATGCCCGGTGAGCCCCTTGGTGGACGAGAACGCCGGCACTTCCGCGCCGAACACGGCTTGCAGGGCCAGCACTTCTTCCACGTCGCCCGATGGTGTGGAGGGGCCGTGGGTGTTGATGTAATCGGGCGGGGTGCCTGCTTCGTCTACGGCACCCTGGATGGCGCGCGCAATGCCGGGCGCGCGGGGCGACACCATGGAGCCCACATCGGTGCTCTGCCCAAAGCCGGTCAGCTCGGCATAGATGCGGGCGCCGCGGGCTTGCGCATGCGTGAGCGACTCCAGTACCAGCATGCCGGCGCCCGAGCCCAGCACGAAGCCATCGCGTGCGGTGTCGTAGGGGCGCGATGCACGTCTGGCGTACTCCGGCGTGTCACCCGGCGCCCGTGAGAGCGCGCCCATGGCATCGAAGAACAGTGCGTAGCTGTCGTGCAGTTCTTCCGCGCCACCGGCCAGCATGATGTCCTGCTGGCCCGAGCGAATCCAATGCGCAGCCTGCCCAATGGCCAGGGCCGACGTGGTGCACGCAGATGACGGCGAATAGCTGATGCCGCCCAGTCCGAATACCTGCGCGAGGTTGGCTGACACCGTGCTGCTCATCACCTGCGGCACGATGTAGGGCGAGGCGCGCTCCACACCGCGTGCGCGTACGCCATCCAGCGCGGTGTCGTATGCAGCCAATGCGCCGCTGCCCGAACCCGCAACCAGGCCAGCGCGCGGCGATTGCAGCGCCGCCATGTCGAGCCCGGCATCGTCGACGGCCTTGCGCGCGGCGTGACAGGCCATGCGCGCCGTCTCGCCCATAAAGCGCTCGAACTTGCGCGCAAACGGCGGTTCGTCCTGCACGGAGGCCAAACCCGCTACGTGGCATGACAGCCCCATCGCCTGCCAAGCCGGCATGGGCACCAGCCCCGAGCGCCCATCGCGCAGCGCGGCGGAGACCGCATCGAGCGTATTTCCCAGGCAACTCACGATGCCCAGGCCCGTCACGACCACGCGTTCGGGCGCGCCAGATGTGCACGATGAGGGGGACAACCGGCGAGCGTGCATCAGTCGACGCGCTTGAAGATCAGCGACGTGTTGATGCCGCCGAACGCAAAGTTGTTGCTCATCACGTAGTCGACATGCAGCTCGCGTGCGCTGCCGGCGATGTAGTCCAGCGGCGCGCAGGCTGGGTCGACGTTTTCCAGATTGAGCGTGGGCGCGAACCAGTTGCGCTTCATCATCTCGATGGTCCACCACGCTTCGATGGCGCCGCACGCGCCCAGCGTATGGCCGATGTAGCTCTTGAGCGAGCTGATGGGCATCGACGGGCGGAACACCTCGGCGGTGGCCTGGCTTTCGGCGACGTCGCCCAGATCGGTAGAGGTGCCGTGCGCGTTGACGTAGCCGATGGCGTCTTGCGAGAGGCCGGCGTCCTGCAGCGCAAGCCGCATGGCATGGCTCATCGTGGCGGCGGTGGGCTGCGTCATGTGCGCGCCGTCGGAGTTGCAGCCGAAACCGACCACCTCCGCGTGGATGCGTGCCCCGCGTGCGCGGGCGTGGTCATAGTCTTCCAGCACCAGTGTGGCGGCGCCTTCGCCTACCACGAGCCCATCGCGGTTCTTGTCGAACGGGCGAGGCGTGAGGTGCGGTTCGTCATTGCGCGTGCTGGTGGCGTAGAGCGTGTCGAACACCGCCACGGCCGGTGCGGAAAGCTCTTCCGCGCCGCCGGCCAGCATCAGCGTCTGCTTGCCGGTGGCGATGGCCTCGTACGCGTAGCCGATGGCTTGGCTGCCCGATGCACATGCGCACGAAGTGGGGATGATGCGGCCCTTCAAGTCCCAGAACAGCGCCACGTTGACAGCCGTGGTGTGCGGCATCATCTGCACGTAGCTGTTGGACGTCACGCCCTGCATCGAGCCCGTATCGAGCATGCTGCCGAACGCGCGAATCGGCTGCACCGAGCCCGACGACGAGCCATAGGCCACACCCATGCGGCCATCAGCGATGGAGGTGTCGCCCGCGAGCCCGGCATCGGCCAGTGCCATTTCGCTCGCGCGCACGGCGTACACCGACACCGGCCCCATCGAGCGCGTCTTCTTGCGCGGGTAGTCCGGCGGCGTGGTGAAGGCTGGCAGCGGCGCGGCCAGGCGCGCGTGCAGGGTGTCGAAGTAGTCCCATTCCGGCATGCGGCGCACGGCGTTGCGGCCTGCTTCGATGGCGGATTGGATTTCGCTCCACTCGGAGCCCAGGGCGGTCACGCCGCCCATGCCCGTCACAACAACGCGCTTCATCAGACGATCCCACCGTTGACGCCAATCACTTGCCGCGTGACGTACGACGCCGCGTCCGACATCAGAAAGCCCACCACTGCTGCGACTTCCGCCGGCTGCCCGACGCGGTTCATCGGCACGGTCTGCAGCGCGTGGTTCAGATGCTCCATGTTCGACAGCATTTCGGTCTCGATCAACCCCGGCGCCACGCAGTTCACGGTGATGTTGCGCGACGCCAGCTCCACCGCCAGCGCCTTGGTCGCGCCGATCAACCCGGCCTTGGCGGCGCTGTAGTTGACCTGTCCGCGGTTGCCCATCACGCCCGACACGGACGCGATGGTGACGATGCGCCCGCCCTTGCGTGCACGCACCATCGGCATGGTGAGCGGGTGCACCACGTTGTAGAAGCCGTCCAGGCCGGTTTCCAGCACGATGTCCCAGTCTTCATCCGTCAATGCGGGGAAGGCGGCATCGCGCGTGACACCCGCGCACAGGACGATGCCGTAGTAGGCGCCGTGTGCTTCCACGTCGGCTTCCAACTGCGTGCGGCAGGCGTTGCGGTCGCGCACGTCGAACTGCAGCACGCGTGCCGTGCCACCTTGCGCCTGGATGCCGGTCACCACGGCCTCGGCCTCGGTGCGGCCGCTGCGGCAATGCACGGAAACGTCGAACCCGTCCGACGCCAACTGGTAGGCGATGGCCCGGCCGATGCCGCGGCTGGCGCCCGTCACAAGAACACGGCGGCTCATGCTGTGAAACTCCCTTCGATGAATGCTTGAAAATCGGTCGGCTGGTACACCTTGATGATGGCCTTGGCCAGCGTCTGCACGTCGGCGCTGATTGTGGCGCTGATTGTGCACTCGTACGCGCCATGGCCCTCTGCGCCGCGCAGCAACTCGCGCGCTTGCACGCGCAGCGGTTGTCCTTGCGCGAAGGCTGGCACGCTGGCTTCGTACTTGCGCGAGCCCAGCAGCACGCCGGGCCGCGCCGGTTTGCCATCGCGTGTTGAGAGCAGACCCACGTGCGCGGCAATTGCCTGCGCCATCAGTTCGATGCCGATCCACGCGGGCATGTTGCCAGCGGCGTCGGCATACCACGCAGCGGGGTCGACATGGGCGAGGGCCGCCAGGGTTTCGTCATCCCACGCCTCCACGCCTGCGAGCAGCAGCATGGTGCCGCGATGCGGCAGGATGGATTCGATGGGCAAGATGGGAAAGTCGGCGCTCATGCTCATCCCCGGCCCAGGATCAGGCTGGCGTTGCTGCCGCCAAACGCAAACGAGTTGCTCATCACATACTGGCCGGCGCCCAGGCGGCGGTCATCTTCGATCAAGTCGAGCGTAGGTAGCGCGGGGTCCACTTCGCCATCCCACAGGTGGCGGGGCAAGGGCGTGCCTTCGTGCGCGAGGGCGAGCCACGCGAAGCCGAGTTCGGTCGCACCCGCTGCGCCCAGCGTGTGGCCGGTCAGCGGTTTGGTGCCGCTGGTCGGTACACCGTGCGCAAATACGCGCGCCATGAGCTGTGCTTCCATCTCGTCGTTCTTGCGCGTGGCGGTGGCGTGCAGGTTGACGTAGCCGATAGCGGTGGCGTCGATGCCCGCATCGGCCAGCGCGGCACGCAGCGCGCGTTCTGCGCCGGCGCCGGTGGGGTCGGGCGCAGAGATATGGTGGGCGTCGCTCGATTCGCCCGCCCCGGCCAGGCGTACCGGCCCGGGCTCGCGCGTCATGAGGAACACCGCCGCGCCTTCACCGATGTTGATGCCGGCACGATTGCGGCTCATCGGGTTGGTGCGCACGGGGCTGGTCGACTCCAGCGAGGCAAAGCCCTGCAGCGTCAGCTCGCACAGCGAATCCACACCGCCTACGACCACGGCGTCGCACAGGTTCAAGCCGAGTAATCGCCGGGCCGATGCAAAGGCCTTGGCGCTCGACGTGCAGGCGGTCGATACCGTATAGGCGGGGCCAGTGGTCTCCAGTGCTGCCGCAGCAAATGGCGCGAGCGTGCCGATTTCCATCTGACGATAGTCAAACGCTGGCGGCAGCGTGCCATGCGCCTTGGCATGGCGCAGCGCCGCTTCTGCAGCGTCGATGCCCGAGGTGCTGGTGCCGAGCACGATGCCGACGCGGTGCGCACCGTAGCGCTCGCGCACCGCGTTCAATGCGGGTTCGATCTGCGCCAGCGCGGCTAGCAACAGCCGATTGTTGCGGCAGTCATAGGCAGCCAGATGTGCCGGCGGGGCCAACTCCAGCGAAGCCAGCGCGCGCCCCACGATGGCGGTGGTGCCGTCGGGTCGCTCCGCCGCAACCATGCCGGGTGCGTGCCCAGCCGCCAGATTGCGGCGAATGGCATCGACGTCATCGCCCAGCGCGTTGACCATGCCCAGCGTATGCAGGTAGGCAGTAAAAGCAGTCATGAGGATTGGTGTCTCGCAAACTGTGGCCGTGGCGACCTCGGCGGCATACCCAGCGGTGCCAATGTCACCGCAATGACGATGCCCAGTGCCAGCGTCATGCCAAAGCTGCGCAGCACCGGCATGGCGCTCGTACCAAGCAGGCCGAACGACAGCAGCGTGGTCGCGGCTGACAACAGTACGCCCACCCACACGCCGCCAATGTCCGCACGTTGGCGCGTACAGCCTTCCCGCAGAAACACAGCGTAGTTGGCCCCCACGCCGAGCACCAGCATCAGGGCCAGCCAATGGAACAGGTTCAACGGAATGCCCGCATAACCGTACACGGCAAAGGTGATGCCCACCGCGCAGACCACCGGCAGCGTCACCCGTACGCCCGCCGCCAGCCCATAGCGTACGCAGAACAACGCGAGGATCAGGCTGAGCGCGCCGGCCAGCCACCAGCCGCTGTCGACGCGGTACGTAGCGAACAGGCGCGCGACGCTGGCTGGCTTGTCGACAAAGCGGACGCCGGCATCGCTCTGCACCAATGCGGCAAGCGCGGGCAATTGCGCGGGGGTAGCGCCTGTCGGAATGACGATGGCCGCGTACACCGGCGATTGCGCGTCGGCGTTCGCAACCTGACCGAGCCAGAGATGGCGGTAGGGCTGCGACCAGGGCATCGCCAGCCATGCGTCGATGGTGAGCGGGTTGCTGCTGCCGGCGCTTGCAAACGCGTTGATGTAGGCGGCTGCCACGTCGGGGCGGAACCCGGCGTCGGTCAATGTGGTGCTCAGCGCCTGCGGATCGGCGAACACGCGCCGGGCCAGGCGAGCGCGATCTTCCGCTTGCCGGTGCGCAGACGGCACGAACTGCGCGACGGATTGCACGCCCTTGAGTGGCGTACCGGCAATCGGTGCTTCCAGCTTGCGTTGCAGCGCTTCCGCGCGCTGCAGCACTTGCTCGGCGGAATCGCCCTTCACGACGAAGAACTGCGTGCTGTTCTCCACGCCGATGGCCTTACGCACCACGGCTTCCTGCCGGGCGAGTTCCGGATCGCGCTGGATCAGCAGGTGGATATCGTCATCGCTGGTCAGGCGCAGCCATCCGGGCACGGCGGCAACAGCGATGAGTGCGAGGCACAGCCAGGCGCCCCGGCGCGTGAGTGCGGTTTGCCAGCCGCCCAGCCAGCGTGCGGCGCGGCCATAGGTGCGGGGTGTGCGGTGGGGCTGTCGCGGTGCGTTCACCAGCAGGGCGGGCAGCAGCGAAGCCACCGACAGGAAGGCCGCCCCGATCCCCGCGATGGCGAAGCATGCAATCTGGCGCAGCGCCGGAAACGGCACGCCAACCAGAATCGCGTAACCGAGCAGGCTGGTGGCGAGTGCGACCAGCAGCGCCGGCCGCACATCGCGTGCGCTGCGCCGTGCATCTTGCCCGGCCTCTGCGCCAAGGTGGCTGACGAAGTACTGGATGGAGTAATCCACCGCCTCGCCAATCAGGCTGGCGCCAAACACCAGCGTGAGCAGATGCAGCTTGCCGAACACGAGCAGCGTGGCCGCCAACGCAAACACGATGCCGATGCCGGTGGACACGAACCCCAGCAGCAAATAGCGCGGCGAGCGGAACACCCACAGCATCAGCAGTGCAATGCCGACCGTGGAGACGATGCCGATGCGGTGCAGTTCCTGCTCCGAAGCGTTGCGTGCGGCCGCCGCGTAGAACACCGCACCCGTGCGTACCAGCGTGACGTCGGGAAAGCTGCGCGCGAGCGATTGCTCAGCCTGCGCGACGGCGTTGCGCACATCGACCTGGGTTTGCCCGTCGTAGGCGGAGGCGGCCAGGGTGGTGGTCACCAGCACGCTGGTGGTGTCGCCGCTTGTGTCACTGGAGCGGGCGATCAGGAAGTTGTCTTGCAGTTCCAGGCGCGTAGCCGCCAGCGGCAAGTCGGCCAGCCAGTGGCCGAGCCAGCCGAACGGGTCGTCGGCCAGTGGGGCGCTCAGCCCGGTTTCAACCGGCGCGTAAAGCCGTTGCGCGAGCAGGGCCGGCAACGCGGTGGACGGGTCATCCAGTGCGGCACGGTCAGCGACGCTCAACAGGCCGAAGCGGTAGGGTTGGTAGAAGCGTGTGATCTGGCTGGCGTCGAACGGCGGCAGCGCGGCAATCACGTTGCGGAATGCGGGGCTGCGCTTGAGGTGCCCGCCAAACTGCAGTGCGGCCGCTTTGGCGTGCTCGGCATTGCGACTGCTGACCAGGAATATGGCGCGATCGCCCAGCGATGCAGCGAGCGTGTCGACAGCCTTTTCGGCCACCGGGTCGGCCTCGGTGGCGGGTAGCAGGGCGAGCAGGTTCGTCTGCAGCGCCGTGCCATCGTGCAGGCGCACGCCGCAATAGAGCACGGCGGCCACGACAAGCGCCAGCCAACCGAGCCGAATGGCCCAGGTGGCTTGGCCGGACTGGCGCAGGGCAAACTCCTGCGCCATCAGGGCGCCCCTAGCAGCGTGCGTTCCGCCGCGTTGGGCGCATCCACGCGCGTGCTGCCCGTGAACTCGATGCGGGTTTCGTCGCCATTGGCCGATTGAATGCGGATGCTGCGCAGGTAGGTATCACCCGTCAGATCCAGGCCACGCAACGCCTGCGCCAATTGCGGCTGTGCCGGAATCAACCGCAGGTGCCAGCGGCTGGCGTTGCCCTGCGCATTGACATTGAACTGCGAATACAGCGCCGACAGATCGCCCGCCAGCATCGCGCGCATCATGCGCGAGACCTGCGCCACGCCGGCCGCATTGCGTGCGCCGCGTGCCATGGGCTTGTCATTCGCATCCAGCGTGGTGACGCCCGTGTCCGTCATCACGTACGTCATGCGGGTCGGCTGCTCCATGCGCCAGAGCGCGCCCTGATCACGCAGGAAGAGGAGCGTGCCGCTGCTCACCAGCGGCTTTTGCATGGCCTGCAGCGATTGCGTCTGCACGAACTGCGCGCGCACGCCTTTAGCCTGTGCCAACTGCGCCGCGATTTGTGAGACAAGCGGTGAGACAAGCGCGCTGTCCTGCGGCGCCCCCGTGGGGGCTGCGTCGGCCAGCGGGCAGGTCGCCAGCGCCAGCGCCGTTGCCCAGGCGCGCACGGTGTGGGTCAGCGCAACCATGCGCGCTCCACACGTTCGATCATCACGGGCGGCGAGACGAATTGCAGCTCACCCGTGCGGGCGCACACCGCCACCTGGGTGGTGTGGCCCTTGGTCAGGCGCGCACCCGATGCGCAATCGACGATTTCGTAGCCGATCTTCAGGCGGTTCTCGTATTCCACAAGCGTGGCGCGCACCTCGATCTGCTGGCCGTAGGTGGCCGGTTTGATGTACTTGAGGTGGGCTTCCACCACGGGCCACAGAAAGCCCGAGTCGCGCATCTCGCGGTAGTCGTAATCGAAGCGGCGCAACAGCGCGGCACGGCCGATCTCGAAATACTTCAGGTAGTGGCCGTGCCAGCAGACATCCATGGCGTCGACGTCGTGGAAGGGCACTTCCACGCGGGCGCTGGCGGCCAGGGGCGGCAACTTCGGCATGGTTGTCGGCAGGTCACGTGCGGTCATGTTGCGCTCCATGTTCATCCGTGAGCGTGCCGCGCTCTATGGCGAGCGTCAGCGTACGCAGGTCGGCTTCCAACGGACGGTCTTCGCTCACGAACGCCGACAGCGTGTTCACACGATCGATAAACGCCTGCACCGGCGCCGGGACTTTCGTCGAAGGGTCGAGCCGGCAGCGCAGCCGTACCGCTTGTACCGCCGCTAGCGTATGTGCGGCGGCGACTTGCTCGGTCAGCTCCAGCACGCGCAGGCAGTCGCGCGCGGCAATCGTGCCCATGCTGACCTTGTCCTGGTTGTGCGCCTCGGTCGAGCGCGAGAACACGCTGGCCGGCATGGTGTGCTTGAGCGCCTCGGCCGTCCACGCGGACGACGAAATCTGCACCGCCTTGAAGCCGTGGTTGATTGGGGCGCGCTCCGCCGTGGCGCCAGACAGGTTGCGCGGCAAGCCGTTGTTGAACTTGTCGTCCACCAGCAGCGCGAACTGGCGGTCCATCAGATCGGCCAGATTGGCAATGGCGGTCTTGAGCGCGTCCATCGCAAACGCGATGTGCCCGCCGTAGAAGTTGCCGCCATGCAGGACTTCCTGCGCATTGGGGTCGATCAGCGGGTTGTCGTTGGCGCTGTTGAGTTCGTTTTCGATATCGCGGCGGATCCACGATTGCGCGTCGCGCGCCACGCCGATCACGTGCGGTGCGCAGCGGATCGAGTAGCGGTCTTGTACGCGGTGTGCGGAGGTGTCGTCCCAGTTGGCCAAGTCTGCGCGGATCCAACCTGCAACCTCCGCCTGGCCGGCGTGCGGCTTGGCGGCAAAGATGGTGGGGTGGAAGTGCGCGGCCCGGCCGTCGAGTGCCACCGTGGCGAGTGCCGTCAATCTGGACGACAGTCGGATCAGTTGCTCGGCCCGTGCATACGCGAGGCACGCCAGGCCTGTCATGACCGCCGTGCCGTTCATCAGTGCGAGCCCTTCCTTGGGGGCCAGCGTGATGGGTGTGTGACCAATCTGTTGCCACGCGCTGGCGGCCGGTTGCAGTTGGTCGTTGAAGAGCACGTCGCGCTCGCCGACCAGTGCAGCGGCCACGTACGACAGCGGCGTCAGGTCGCCACTGGCGCCCACCGAGCCCTCGGCCGGAATGCGCGGCAGGATGCGGTGGTTGACGAGATCAGCCAGACGCTGCAGCAGCACGAAGCGCACGCCCGAGTACCCATGGGCCAGCGAATTCAACCGCGCGGCCACCACGGCCAGCGTTTCCGAGGCCTCCAGGTAACGGCCCATGCCACAGCCGTGGTAGCGCGTGAGCTGCAGCGGCAGGGCTTCGACCAGCGCCATCGGCACACTCACCTGGCAGGCATCGCCGTAGCCGGTGTTCACGCCGTAGATGGTCGCGCCTTCGGCCAGGCGTTCCCGCAGGAACTGCGCGCCGCGTTCGATGCGGACGCGCCAAGCGGCGTCCGCGTTGAGCGACACCGGCTGCGCGGCGCGCGCGATGGAAACCACGTCCTCGATCGTCAGATGGTGGTTGCCGATGACGACGGGCTTGATGTGGCGCTCTGTGGTCACATTCAGATCGTGTTCAGCCATGGGCGGTGTCCGTGTTCTTGGCAACGCGCGGACGCGCCCAAAAATCGAAGAAATTGAACCATTGGAAAGGCGCCTTGCGGCAATAGTGTTCGAGCCGTTCCGCGTAGCGTTGCGCGAATCTGCCGAGGTGACGTGCCCGCTCGGCGCGCGGCAGCTCGATGCGTTCGGCAAACGGTTCGAAGTAGAGGGTGTGGTCCCGGCCCGTCTTCAGGCAGAAGAACAGGTACACCGGACAACCCAGGGCATGCGCCAGCACATACGGCCCTTGCGCGAACTGCGCGGGTGCACCCAGAAAGCGGGCTTCCACCGTGCGCCCCGATTCATGCGCGGGCACGCGGTCGCCCACGATCACCAGCAGTTCGCCGGCGTCGATGCGCTCCTGCATCAGCATGGCGGTGGCGGGGCCGAAGTCGGTCACTTGCATCAGGTGTGAGACGACATCCGGATGCGCTTGCGCCAGCACGTGGTTGAAGCGCTGCGCGTGTTCGGTGTAGACGACCGCTGTCACCTTGGCATGGCCGTTGCGGGCGGCCAGCGCACGCGTCATCTCCAGGTTGCCCAGGTGGGCGCCGATCACCAGCGCACCGCGCCCGCTGGCAACGAGCGCCTCGAACGCGGTCGGGTCGTCAAAGCGCACGCGCTCGTTCTTGACCTGGCCTGACCATGCCGCCAGCTTGTCGAGCCCCGACTGCGCAAACGCGATCATCTGGCGGTACGCGCTCAGCCACCCCGGTTGCGGCATGCCTGCCCCCGGCGATGCCGAATGCAGTCGCGCAAAGTATTGGCGCGATGCGTCCCGCGCCGTGCGTCCCGTCAGCAGGAAGTACGCGACAATCGGATACAGCCACAGCGATGTAAAGCGCATGCCGAACAGGCGGCAGCTCAATGCCAGGAGCTGCATGCCGAACTGGCTGCCGCGCTCGGCCATGCGCCACCAGCCGTGCGAATTGTTGTGAGATGCGCCTGGCGTTTCGTCTGGTGTGGACGGATGGCGCCAGCGCGGCATGCATTTGCCGGCCAGCAGCAGCGGCAGTCGCACCAGCATGCCGGCCACTAGGCGCGTGTGGCTCTTGCTGATGCGCACGTTGTCCCACAGCACGTCAAAGTGCGACAGGCCGCCCGGCTCGTAGGTCACGCGCGTGGGCAGCGTGACGATGCGCGCGCGGCGCCAGTGCAGGCGTACCAGAATCTCGATGTCGAAATCCATGCGCGTGGGCAGCGCCACGTCGTCGATCAGCTTGCAGGCCAGCGCCAACGGGTAGATACGGAAGCCGCACATTGAATCCCGAATGTCGAACGACAGCGTTTCGATCCACACCCACACGTGCGTGATGTAGCGGCCGTACAGGCGCGCCTTGGGCACGCTTTCGTCGTAGACCGGGCGGCCGAGGATCACCGCGTCGGGCGAGGCGTTGGCGGCGGCCAGGAAGCGCGGCACGTCGGCGGCATCATGCTGGCCGTCGGCATCGATTTGCAGGGCGTGCGTATAGCCAGCAGTGTGGGCGGCGCGCAGGCCCGCCATCACGGCAGCGCCCTTGCCGCCGTTCTGCGGCAGACGCAGCAGCGTCACCTGCGATGCGTACTGCTGTGCCAATGCGGCTAGCACGGCTTGCGTGACCGCATCGCTGCCGTCATCCACGATGAAGATGGGCAGCCCATGTACCGCCAAGTGCGCCACCGTATTGCCGATGGCGTCCTTGTGGTTGTAGATCGGGATGACGACGGCCGTGGTGACAACAGTCGGTGGGGTCATGCCGCCTCCCGATGCACCAGCACGCCAGAAGCGCAGTCCCGCGCCCCGAGCCGGGCGACAAAGCGCACGCGGCTACGGTCCGGCTCGTGTGTGAGGCGCAGTGATACCACCGCGCCCGGCGGCACTGGCGCCATGAACTTCAACTGATCCACCGAAGCGATTGCGCGTACGGCGCTGTTGCGCGTGGCGGCCAGGCGTACGGCCCAGTCAATCAGCACCACGCCCGGCAGGATCGGCAGACCGGGGAAGTGGCCTGCAAAGTGAACCAGGTCGGGGCTGACGCGCAGTTCGTAATGGTCGCCTTCGGCGTCGGCCACGTGCGCGAGGGTTTCGAAACCTTCCACGCCGGGCCGGAAGGCGGCGGACACGGCGGCGGCCGGCAACTTGCCGCGCGCATCTACCGGCATGGCCATGCAGAAGCGCCAGCGGCGGGGGATCAACGTGGGCTCGGTGTAAGTGGACAGATGCCGGCGCAGCGTCTTGGCCAGGGCCACGCGACCCTGCGTACGCAGGGCTTCCACACCGGCCGGCGTGAGGGCAACCAGTGCGCCCAGCCGTTCGCGCGCTAGGTGTTTGCTCGATTGGCCGGCCAACAGCGTCGCCGCCGCCCGTGTGACAAACGGATGCGTGCCCAGCCAACCCTCGACCTCCGGCAGCGAAACGCGCTTGCCGTCCACCTTGACCACGCGATCCAGCCGACCACGCAGGAGGAAGCGGCCGCTGTCGTCAAAGGCGATGGCGTCGTCGGTGCGGTGCCAGTCGCGGTGCGACAGGTGTGGCGAACGCACGGCAAGCGCGCCGTCGTCTTCCTGGCGGATTTCGATATTCGAAAAAGGACGCCATGCCAGCGTTTGGTCCTGACGGCGCCACGCGATGCCGCCGGTCTCGGTGCTGCCGAACACTTCAATGGGCGCGCTGCCATGTACGGCTGCAAATGCCGTGGCGGCCGCCGCATCCAGCGGGCCACCCGACGAGAACACCGCCGGCAGCATGGGCAGTGCATCGAACCCCGGCAGTTGCGGCCAGCGTGCCAGTTGCGCGGGGCTCGAAACAAACGCCGCGGTTGGGTGCTGTGCCAGCGCGCTTTGCAAGGCCGCCGGTTCGGTATGGGTTTGCCGGCTGAACGCACGCCCAGCTGCCAGCGGCCAGAACACGCGGAACAGCAACCCGTAGATATGGTGATGCGGCACGCTTGCCATCACGGCGCCGGTGCCGATCTGCGTGCTCCATTGCTGCTCCAGGGTCACGACTTCCGCATCGAATTGGGCGAGCGTCTTATGGATGGGCTTGGGCGTGCCGGTGCTGCCTGACGTGTACAGCGTGATGGGCGCCTGCGGGTCAATCGCGCCGAGGGTTGTTTCGGCGTGCAGGTCCAGCGCCGCCAGGCTGGCGTCGGAGACCAGCGCATCAAAGGCGCCGTTCAGCGTTTCTAGGTAGGCCGGGGCGGCGCTGGCCGGAACGACCACGTGCTTGCCGCACGCAAACAGCGCGAACAACGCACAGGTGAATTCGAACGGGTCGTCAACGCACAGGGCGTAGCGGGCTGCCGGCTGCGTTGCGAATGCAGCGGCGTAAGCCGTCACGCGGGCGCGGAATGCCGCGTACGTAATGGGCACTGCGCCGTCAACGCACACCACGGCGGCATCGGTTCGCGCGTCGAGCAGCAGGGCGTGGAGCGCGATCATGCGGCCTCCGAAGGCGCATGCGGCCGCACGACCCAATGGCGGAACGCCGCCTCGGCCGCAATCAGCACACCGACCAGCACATAGGCGATCACGCCGTTGTACAGCGCCCAGGCGCCGCGCGACCAATACAGCGCCGCCACCACGGCGGTCAGTCCGTTGAGTGCGAAGAACACGCACCACACCTGCGTAACGCGCCGCGTATAGCGCACGGCACGGGGTTGTAGATCGGGCAGGCGCATGCGCGCGAATTTTTCGATCATGGAAGGGCCCGAGCGCAGCGTGGCCGCAAAGCTCAGCAGCAGTCCGGCATTGACCAGCGCTGGATACAGGCGCAGCAGCAACTCGTTATCGGTAATGGCCACCGCCGCCGATGTACACGTCAGCGTACCGGCGATCAGCCAATCAAGTGGCGTGAGCTGGCGCAGCAGCGTCGATACGCTGCCGGCCCCCACCCACCGCTGCGCCCACAGCAGCGCCAGCAGCGCGATGCCGGCGTAGCGCGGCTTGCCGAAATGCCAGGCGCCAATCAACACCAGCGGGTAGGCGATTTTCAGGAGCGCTTGCATGGCGCCGCGCACCCAGCGGGGCAGGGTGGTGGATGGGGGGATCAAGTGGTCAGATTGCGCGGGCATGCGCGCTTGCATCCGGTTATGCCGCCAGCAGCGATTCAACCGCGACGATCACATCGCCCACCGTGCGCACGGTCTTGAATTCTTCCGGCTTGATGCGGCGGCCCGTCATCTCTTGCAGCTTGATGGCCAGGTCCACGGCGTCGATGCTGTCTAGGTCCAGCTCCTCAAACAGATGCGCCTCGGGCGTAACGCGTTCGGGGGCAATATCGAAGTTCTCTTTGAAAATGGCGCGGATGCGTTCGAGGATCTCGGTGTCCGTCATGATGTGGTTTTCTCCCTATTTCTGCCGGTGCGCTGGTGCGCTGGTGCGATTCGGCGGCGCGATTATTGTTGGCTCTGGACGAGTGCCGCAAGTGTATTCACGGAGCGGAAATGCTCGCGCGTCTGTTCGTCATTGGCGGCAATCGTCAATTGATAACGCTTGCGCAGCACGATGCCGATTTCCAATGCGTCAATGGAATCCAGGCCGATGCCATTGGTATCGAATAGCGGGGCGTCGTCGTCGATATCGGCCGGTGTCATGTCTTCCAGATCGAGTGCCTCGATCAGGAGTTGCTTAATTTCGAGCTTCAAGGAATCCATATTGCAAAAGATGGTCGGTGATATGGGTTTCAATGCCGGAGGTCAGCGCCCGCGCAGCCAAGGCTGACGGTGCACCTTCCGGCACGTATTGGGCAACGCTGACGGGCTCCAGCACCGCCACCTTGATGCAGAACGCGCGCGGCGGTACGTCGTACCAGCGCATGGCCTTGGTGAGGGCGGGCGGGTCGCAATCCATCAGCACGGGCACGATAGGCGCGCCCACGTTGAGCGCCATGTGCGCAAACCCGCGCGAGAACGGATGCAAGCGATCCTTGGCCGGGCTGCGCGAGCCTTCGGGGAAGATGATCATGGTGTAGCCGGCGGCCAGTTGGCGCGCGCCGGCTTCCACGAGTTCGGTCGGGTCCGCATTGCTGATGTACTCCGCCGAACGCACGATGCCCCAGAAGCACGGGTTGCCCCAGTGCGCGTTCTTGACCACGCAGCAGGCACGCGGCGTGAGCGACAGCAGCACCACCACGTCCAGATACGTTGGGTGGTTTGCCACCACGATGGCCGGGCCGCCTGCGCGCAGGCGCTCAGCGCCCTGCATGTCCAGTGTCATCACGCCCAGGCATTGCAGCGCGCGCACCAGCGCGCGGAAGAACCAGTGAATGATGAAGGTGACCGTGCGCTGGCGCGAGGCGCGGTGAGGCCACAGCCACGCCAGCGGAAACACGATGATGGAAAACAGTACGCCGCAGACGCCGAAGACGACAAAGGCCAGCCCCGTCGCCACCAGGCGCCATGCCTTGTTGATGCGTGTGGTCAATGTCAATGGACGTGTCATAGCCCCTCGCGCCATTGCCACGTCCAGGTGCCGCCGGCGTGCAGCCACGTGCTGGTGGTGCGCGTGGCCAGGCTGTGCAGTACGGCCTGGCTTTGCGTGGTCATGGGGGATGCGTTTTGCGCGGCAGCCTCACCGGGCGCGCTGTGCGAGCACACCAGCGAACCCGTTGCCGTGCCATCGAGCAGGATGGCCAGCGCGCGTTCATCCACCTCGTCGGCCACGGCGCCAAAGCGCGCATCCGCAGGCTCATCCGCATAGACGAGCAGCACCGGCGAGGCCGGGTCCGCCGTGTATTGCGCGTGCGCTTCGAGCAGCGCCAGGCCCAGCGTGGCGGGGCCGGCGGACACGGCAATGGCGGGCGACGTGTCGCCGCGCGCAATGCTGAACACGCCGCTCATGGCGTTGAGCACGGACAGGCTGAAGGCGGTGGGGGAGACGGGCTCGGCGTTTTCAATGTCGGCCAGGATGCCGGCCGTGCGGCGCAGTTCACCGTGCCGGGATGCAAACACGATGCGCGCGTGCGATACGTCTGCCACGCAATCGTGTGCGACTTTCAGTGCGCTTTTAGACAGCGTGCTCAGGCGACGCCGCACCATCGGTTCAATAAAACCGAGGTCGGGCGACGAAACTGAATCAGAACCAATAGCAGGCCAGCAGGACCAGCGAGCAACCGGGATAGTCCAGTGCAAATCGGGCATATCGGTGTTCGCGTAGGGAGCAGGGCCAGTGCCCCGCACGATTGCGTGGCGCCCCGGCACGGGAGCGGCCGCTGCGCAACCCTGCGCATTCGCCTCCACCCGATCCGCTCTCGTTGTTATCGATTGATCTGGGTGAACGCACGGGCCGTTAATCACGACCGATTTTGTCTTTCAATACGCTTGCTATTCCCCAACCCCGGGCCGAATCATACTGAAAAGTTCCCTCCGAAAACAACCACTTGCGTAATTTCGTGTCACATGCGCGACGAAGCCGGAAAAAGTGGAGGGGATATACGAAACGTCCGTGCAAAACCAGGGAGATGGCATCCGCATCGTGCGCATGGTGGCGCCCCAACGTTGCAGGGATAAAACGATTGTTTTAATTCTTTTGGTTGAGTGCGTGGGCGGGGCTTAACGCGCCCCGAACTGCCCAAACGCCCTGCCGCCGAGTTCCAGCGCGCCCATGACGGAGCGCTCCACCACGGGTGCCAGCGAGGTCATCATCACCATGACGAGCATCAGCCCCACCACCAGCGTGGCGGCAATGCCCACGGCAAACGGGTTCAGCGCCTGCGCGGTACGTGAGAGCACCGCAAACGCCAGATTGACGACCAGCATGATGGCGATGATCGGCAGGGCAATGCGCAGGGCCAGCGCAAAAACGATCGTGCCGCTGCCAGCGAGCGTCTGCCAGCCCGGGTTGGCCAGAGGCGTGGCCGAGACCGGCAGCGCGGTAAAGCTGTCGAACAGCGCGTGCAACAGCACGAGGTGGCCGTCTCCGGCAATGAACGCGGTAATGGCCGTGAGGCTGATGAAGCGGCCGAGCAGCATGCTGCTTTCGGTCTGCTGCGGGTCCAGCAGCGAGGCGAAACCGAGGCCGATCTGTATCGACATCAACTCACCCGCGCCGCTGATGGCCGAGAACACGAGCTGCACGCAAAAACCCAGCGTCAGCCCGATCGCCACCTGCAGCAGAGTGATCCAGAGCCCTGCGTACGAGCCGACCGACACGCCGGCCACATCGGGGGAAAGCGTCACCATGGGGGCCAGCGCCACCGTGACGATCACGCCAAACGCGATCTTGATCGAGTTCGGCACCTCGGTGTTGGCAAACGGCGGCGCAATGGCAATGAACGCCAGCACGCGTACCAGCGGCCACCAGTACATGGCGATCCAGCCGTTGAGCTGCGTGGCGGTGAACTGGATCATGGTGGCGAGGTTGGCAGAATGCGAGCGGCGACGTCAGCGCGGCTGCGTCAGTTCACGTAGTTCGGGATGTTGGTCAGCACGCCGCGCGTGTAGTCCACGATGACGCTGACGATCCACGGGCCGGCCAGGATCATGGTGGCGGCCACGGCCACCAGCTTGGGGATGAACGACAGCGATTGCTCATTCAGTTGCGTGGCGGCCTGGAACACCGCCACCAGCAGGCCTACGACCAGCGACACCAGCAGCATGGGCGCGCCCACCATCATGGCGACCTGCATGGCCTGGCGGGCCATGTCCAATACGTACTCGGGCGTCATGAGCGCTCCTTATTGCACAAAGCTCTGGGCGAGCGAGCCCAACAGCAGGTGCCAGCCGTCCACCAGCACGAACAGCATGATCTTGAACGGCAGCGAGAAGATCGACGGCGTGACCATCATCATCCCCATCGACATCAGCACCGCCGCCACCACAATGTCGATCACCAGGAACGGGATGAAGATGGCAAACCCGATCTGGAACGCGCTTTTCAGCTCGCTGGTGACGAAGGCGGGAATGAGCGCGCGCATGGGCGTTTGCTCAGGTGCGGCGATGGGCGGCATGTTGCCCATCTTGACGAACAGGGCGAGGTCGGGCTCGCGGGTCTGTTTGAGCATGAACTGGCGCAGCGGCGTGGCCGCGGTGTCCATGGCCTGTTCCACGGTGATCTTGTTGTCGCGCAGCGGCACGTAGGCGTCGGTGTACACCTTGTCGAGCACCGGCGACATGACGAAGAACGTGAGGAACAGCGCCAGCCCGATCAGCACCTGGTTGGGCGGCGTGGTTTGCGTGCCCAGCGCGTGGCGCAGCAGCGACAGCACGATGATGATGCGCGTGAAGCTGCTCATCATCAGCATGATGGCCGGCAGGAAACCGAGCGACGTGAGGAAGATCAGCGTCTGGACGGGCAGTGTATAGCTCTGGCCACCGGCCGCGCCCGTGAGCAGCGGCAGACCAGGTTGCGCTTGTGCAAAGACGGCCGGGGCAGCGCCCAACAGCGCCAGCACCGCCAGCCAACGGACGAGGGAACGGGACACAACAGGCAACTTCATTCCGACTTCCCCGTCAGGTGGCGTTTGATCTGGTGGGAGAGGGCATCGGCAAAGCTGGGCGGCTTGCCTGCGCTGGACGTGCCGTCGGCAGTGCCGGGGTTGTCGTTGCCGCTGGAGGTTTCGGTGGCTTCCTCGACCGGGCGCGGCAGCGTGTGCAGCGTCTGCACGTGCTGTTGCGTGACGCCCAGCACCAGCCACGTGCCTTCCACGTCCACCACGACCACCTTCTCGCGCGCGCCCAGCATCTGCTGAGCGACCACGGTGATGACCTGGCCACGGCGGCGGCCAGCACCCAAGGGGCCCATGCCGCCACGCTGCTGCAGGCGGCGCAATAGCCAGCCAGCAGCCACGATCATGGCTAACACTACAAACAGCCCGCCAAAGGTGCGGGCCCAATCCACTGCTTGGTTCATGTCAACACCTTGCCCGGGGGGAGCTGTGGTTGCTGTCAGGGTGCCGAATCGCGGCGCCATGCTGCGGCGAGTTGCCGCGAGTTACCGCAAGTCGCCGCTTAACGATTCAACTTACGGATGCGTTCCGACGGCGTGATGATGTCGGTCAGGCGGATCCCGAACTTCTCGTTCACCACCACCACTTCGCCTTGGGCGATCAGGTAACCGTTGACAAGGACGTCCATCGGTTCACCCGCCAGTGCGTCCAGCTCCACCACCGAGCCCTGCGCGAGCTGCAGCAGGTTCTTGATGGGCACCTTGGTGCGGCCCAGCTCCACCGTCAGCTGCACGGGGATGTCCAGGATCATGTCGATGTCGTTGCGCTGGGCGCTACCACCGCCGCCCAGGCTGTCGGCCGTCAGCGGCTTGAACACCGGGCTGGTTTCGGCAGGGGCCGCGGCTGGCGGGTTTGAGGCAGCACTGGTTTGGGCACGATGGGCCGCCTCAAGGGCCATGGCCTCTTCCATCGTCATTTCGACATCGATGTCGTCGGCGTTGGCTTCGGGGTTCATGGTCGGTTCAGTTGTCATCTTCAGACTCCGTGGCAGGCTCGCTGCCGCTCATATTCAGCATGCGGTTGACCCGCAGCGCGTATTGGCCGTTGAACGTGCCGTAGCTGCATTCCATGACGGGCACGCCGTCCACCTTGGCGGTCACGAAATCGTCCAGCTCCACCGGGATCACGTCGCCGGCCTTCATGTTGACGATGTCGGAGAACCGCACCTTGGCCGTGGCCAGGTCGGCAATCAGTTCCACCTCGGCGGTCTGCACCTGCTGCGAGAGCAGCCGCAGCCAGCGCTTGTCCACTTCCAGCGCCTCGCCCTGGATGGCGGAGGTGAGCCGGTCGCGGATCGGCTCGATCATGGTGTAGGGCATGCAGATGTGCACGTCGCCGCCGTTGCTGCCCAGCTCGATGCTGAAGCTGGTGGTCACCACCACTTCATTGGGCGTGGCCACGTTGGCGAACTCGGTGTGCATTTCCATGCGCAGGAATTCGAAATCGATCGGGTACACCGGCTGCCATGCGCGGGCGTAGTGCTCGAACACGAGCTGCAGCATGCGCTGGATGATCCGCTGCTCGACATCCGTAAAGTCGCGGCCTTCCACACGCATGTGAAAGCGCCCGTCGCCGCCGAACAGGTTGTCGACCACCAGGAAGATCAGGTTGGGGTCGAACACGAACAGCGCCGTGCCGCGCAGCGGCTTGACGTGCACCAGGTTCAGCGAGGTCGGCACCACCAGATTGCGAATGAACTCGCTGTACTTCTGCACCTTCACGGGCCCGACGGAGATCTCCGCGTTGCGCCGCATGAAGTTGAACAGCCCGATACGCCAGTTGCGCGCAAACCGCTCGTTGATGATTTCCAGCGTGGGCATGCGCCCACGGACGATGCGCTCCTGCGAGCCCAGGTTGTAGGAGCGTATGCCGGTCGGGGCGTCTTCGACGGGTTCATCGTCTGCCTCGTCGGAGACGCCCTTGAGGAGGGCATCGATCTCCTCCTGGGAAAGAAACTCTTCCTTGAGCATGTCACTGGATCACAAAGTTGGTGAACAGGACGTCCGCCACCGGCGATTCCTTGCCGACGGCCTTGAACACCTCCTCGCACTGCTCGACGATTTCCTTGGACAGCTTGCCCTTGCCCTCGGCCGAGTACAGCTCGGTAGGCGACTTGCTGGCCAGCAACGTCAGGACCCGGCTGCGCAGCTCCGGCGTATAGGTCTTGATCTCTTCTTCGGCGTGCTTGTTGAAGCTCTTGAATGTGATGCCGATCTGCAGGTAGCGATCGTTGCCTTCTTCGGGCTGCAGATTGACGGTGAGGGTTTCCATGGCCACGAACACCGGCTCTTTCGGCTTGGGTGGAGCGGCGGGGCCGGATGCGGCGTGATTGCCGCCTCCGAGGAAGAACCAGGCAGCGGCGCCGCCCATGCCGACGAGCACGAGCACGATCAGGATGATCAGCAGCAGCTTGGTGGAGCCGCCCTTGGGCTGCGAGGCGGGGGCGGTGGTGGTAGCGGCAGCAGCTTCGGCCATGGGGATCACTCGGGAACAAAGGGGGGATTGGCTTCCCGGCCCTGGTGCATGTTGCAAACAACAGAGTCGGGTTCTCGGATGGCATTCTTCCTCAGCTGTGTCCACCTCATTCCGACAAGAAACGCGGTCAATCCCGCCTATCTCGGGGGTTTGCGATGCTGCTGGCGTGCTGAAGCGCTTTCATAAGGTGGCGTTTAAGTCATATTAAAGCTGCCGGGGCAAGCACAAATGTGTCTTGTCAAGCGCGCGAGCCGGTCTTTTGACGCAAATGTGACGCCGCTCCGAAAGATTTACGAACGCCTGCCGTTGTAAGTGGGCAGAAGGCGCCGGCGTGGTCCGGCCCGCACACTTGCCTTGTCGGAAGCCGTCTTGAACCCTCTACCTTTTCCCACGCGTGTTGCCCTGGCAACGGTCGATGCCGACGGCCTGCCCGCCGATTGTCCGGCGCGCGGCGAACTGCCGGGCTTCTGCCCGAAGCTGGATCTGCTGTCGATGGTCAACGCGCTCACCGAGGGCATCCTGGTCTGCGGCGCCGACCGGCGCGTCACCTACGCCAACCCGAGCGCGGCCCGGCTGCTGGGCATGCCGGTGGACGCACTGATCGGGCGGTTGTTGCCCACGGTGGTCAATTCGGCCGTCGACGAGTTCGAAACCTCCATCCACGAGACCGACTGGCCCGACCGCGACGTACTGGCCGAGGGCCAGCCGCAGTTGAACCAGATCTTCGGGCTGCATTGCCAGGATGGCCGCACCGTGTGGGTGTCGAGCAACTGGACGCCGCTGTATACCCAGGGTGGCCAACCGATAACCGCCTCGCCGACGGGCGCTGTGGACGGCGCGCCGCCGTATTCGGTGCTGGTGTCGCTGGTCGATATCACGCAGATCCGTGAGGCGCAGCAGCGCATCCGGCATCTGGCCACGCACGACACGCTCACCGGGTTGCTGAACCGCTCTGCGCTTGAAGACCGGCTGGAGCACGCGCTGGCCATCGCGCGCCGCAATCGCTCGCGCGTGTCCGTCATGTTCCTGGACTTGGATCGTTTCAAGAACGTCAACGACACGCTGGGCCACCAGTTTGGCGACATGCTGCTGCGGGAAGTAGCCGCGCGCCTGCAGGCCTGCGCGCGCGAAGCCGACACCGTGGCGCGCCTGGGCGGCGATGAATTCGTCGTCATGCTCGAAGCGCTCGATGGCATGGGCACGCGCCGCGTGGCCGAACGCATCCTGTCGGCCATCAGCGCGCCGTTCTATATAGAGGGGCAGGAGCTGTATCTGGGGGTGTCGATCGGCATTGCCGTAGCACCGCACGACGGCGACGACCCCAACACGCTGCTGCGCAAGGCCGACGCCGCCATGTACCTGGCCAAGGAGCGCGGGCGCAACAACTTCCAGACCTTTACGAGCGATCTGGACGACCGGGTCTCGCGCCGTTTCCGCATTGAATCGGGCCTGCGCCGCGCCAGCGACCGCAACGAGTTCTACGCGGACTACCAACCGCGTGTGGACGTGCGCAGCGGCCGCATTGTCGGCGTGGAAGCGCTGATCCGCTGGAACTCGGCCGACTTCGGCCACATGATGCCCGGCCAGTTTATCCACGATGCCGAAGAGACCGGGTTGATTGTCGAGATCGACCGGTGGATCCTGCGCGCCGCCTGCGACCAACTCGCGCGCTGGCGCCGCATCGGGCTGCCGCACTTACGCATGTCGATCAACCTGTCAGGGCAGGCGTTCAGCTCGGGGCACTTGAGCGCCATGGTGCGTGGCGCGCTGTCCACCAGCGGACTGCCCGGCAACGCGGTTGAGCTGGAGATGACCGAAGGCATCTTGATTCGCGACGATCCGTCATTGCATGCGCTGCTCACCGAGCTACGGGCGATGGGCGTGTCGCTGGCGCTGGACGACTTCGGCACGGGGTATTCGTCGCTGTCGTATCTGCACCGTTTCCCGATCGATACGCTCAAGATCGATCGCTCGTTCGTGCAGGACTTGCCCCACGTGGCGGAACGCGCAGCCATCACGCGGGCCATCATCATGATGGCGCAGGCCATGGGCATGAAGACCGTGGCCGAAGGAGTGGAGACCACCGGGCAACTCGAGTTCCTGCGCGAAGTGGGGTGCGATGAGTTTCAGGGCTACCTGCTCGCGCGTCCGCTGGAGCCCACAGCCGTGCAAGACCTCGTGCGCGAAAACGCCCGCCGCTACGGCGAGCGCGTTCCGCGGTTTCTATAGCGTTTCTTCTACAGTTGCAACCCATTGCTGACCACATACACCGTCAGCTCGGCGTTGTTGCGCAGCTTCATTTTGGATAGCACGCGGCCGCGATACACGCTGACGGTCTTGGCGCTGATCTGCAGCGCCTCGGCAATCTCGCCCAGCGTGCGGCCGGAGCCCAGCATGCGCAGGGTTTGGAATTCGCGGTCGGAGAGGATGTCGTGGCGGGGCTTGTCCCAGTCGACATTCAGGTTGTCGGCCAGGACTTCCACCAGATCGGACGGCAGGTATTTCTTACCCTTGGAGATGGCGTTGACGGCCGCGAGCAGCTGCGGCTGGCTGGCGTCCATCGGCAGATAGCCGGAGGCGCCAGCCTTGAGCGCGCGCACGGCCAGCAACGCTTCAGGATGGCGGCCGAGTGCCAGCACGGCCAGGCGCGCATGCTGCTGGCGCACGGCCTTGATGGTCTGGAATTCATCGCCGGTGGCGGATTCCACCGAGAACAGCATGACGTCCCACTCGCGTTCGGCAAGCAGGTCGTGGTTGGCGTTGAGCAGGTCCGGTACGGCCTCGATCTGCCGGGCCAGGCGCGAATCCTTGAGGATCTGGCGCAGGCCGACACGGGCAATATCGTGCGGTTCGACGATCAGAACATTGAGCATGATGGGCGTTGCGGTCAAACGGCTCGCGTTGAGCTCTTCTACCTGCCGGATGGCTATGCGCTGCGGTGCCGTGCCGGCGGGGCTTGCAACTCCCCATCTGTGCGATAGCGCTCTCTATAGATAGGCACGGGGCGCTTTGGGTCTGGTCGGTCGAGTATAGCCGAGGGGCAGCCGCCCAAGAAGCTGGCCCCTTGCCTCTTTTGGAGGGGGCCCCAGCCGAGGTGCCCGCCAGCCCAAACCGCCGCGCGCGCATAAATTTGTCAAGTTGGCCCTAAACTTTCTCTGGGGGGCACCGATAACCTGAGTACAACGCAGACCTGATCCCCTTCAAGTTACAGGTCACGTTGCCCGGCCTAGCCGGAACAAAGGAACCAATCGGGCAACACGCCATCGGGAAACTTAGGAGCCGTCATGTCCCTCAGCCTCAATACCAACATCTCGTCCCTGCAAACGCAGCAAGCTCTGTCGCAATCGCAGTCTGCTCTGCAAACGTCGCTGCAACGCCTGTCGACCGGCATGCGCGTGAACAGCGCTAAGGACGATGCCGCTGCTTACGCTGTGGCTTCCAGCCTGACCACCACGCTGAACGCACAAACCCAGGGTATCCAGAACGCCAACAACGCGCAGTCGTACCTGCAAACGGCCGACTCGTACCTGAGCCAGGTTGAAAACAACCTGCAGCGTATGAACCAGCTGGCTGTGGAAGCCAACAACGGCGGTCTGTCGAGCACCGACCAGGCCAACCTGGACAAGGAATACCAACAGCTGGCCACGGCCAACAAGAACATCGAAACCAACGCCAACTACAACGGCGCCAAGCTGTTCGATGGCTCGGTTGCATCGACGTCGTTCCAGTACGGTCAGAATGCTGCCACCGACGTGGCAACGGTGACCAACGCCAACCTGTCGACCTTCGGTACGCTGACCGGCACGAGCGTGACCAGCGCCGCCAACGCCACGGCAGCCCAGGCCGCCATCGCTACCGACCTGACCGCCCTGAAGGCAGCACGTGCCGGCCTGGGTGCACAGCAAAGCGGTCTGAACTCGACCATCAACACGCTGACCTCGTCGAACACCGCTCTGTCGGCCGCCAAGTCGGCCATGATCGATACCGACTACGCTTCGGAAACGTCGAACATGACCCGTCAGAACATCCTGCAGCAAGCGGGTACGGCCATGCTGGCGCAAGCCAACTCGGCACCGAACAGCATCCTGAACCTGCTGAAGGGCTAATTGGCAGGCTGATGCCGCCCCGGCCTTCCCGATCATCGGGCGGCCGGTGGCACGAAAAAGGCCGGCGCTCCCAGGGGCGCCGGCCTTTTTCTTTACTGACCGTCCACTGTGCAGCCTGACAGACATGGCCTAAAGAAGTGGCGGGCGCTGCCGTTGTGTAGGAAGACTCCCGCCGCAGACGCTTACCCCTTCAGAACATGGCGACCACGACCACCTCTTCCACGAGCAATTACGTTCCGCCGATCTCCATTCCCGGTATCGGGACGAGCATCGACGTCAACACGCTGGTGACCAGCCTGATGAAGGTGGAAAGCCAGCCGCTGACGCAGTTGCAGAACCAGCAGAGTTCATACCAGACTCAGCTGTCGGCGGTGGGCACGCTCAAGAGCTCGCTATCGACGTTTCAGACGGCGCTGTCGAGCCTGACCACGCTGAGCAACTACAGCGCCATGAAGGCGAGCGGCTATGACACCTCGGTGCTGAGCGCCACGGTGGGCAGCTCGGCCAAGGCCGGTTCGTACGCCGTGAATGTGACCCAGCTTGCGCAGTCGCAGGTGCTGGCGGCGCAGGGGCAGACGTCCACCTCGGTGGCCATCGGCAGCGGGTCGTCGACCACGATTTCGTTCTCGTTTGGCACGGTGTCGGGCGGCACGTTTTCGAACGGCCAGTACTCGGGTTCCACCTTTACGCAGAACGGCAACCTGCCGGGCGGCTCGATCACGATCAACTCGTCCAACAACACGCTGTCGGGCATTCGCGATGCCATCAACTCCGCCAACCTCGGGGTGTCGGCCAGCATCGTCAATGACGGCAGCGGCAGCCCGTACCGCTTGGTGTTGACGTCTACGGCGGGCGGTTCCAGCTCGGAGATGAAGATTTCCGTGTCGGGCGATTCGACCCTGCAATCGCTGCTCTCGCAAGACCCGGCCGGCACGCAGAACATGACCGAAGTGACCACCGGCCAGAACGCCCTGGCTACGGTCAATGGCATTGCGGTGCAGAGCCCGACCAACACGTTGTCGAACGTGGTGGACGGCACGTCGTTCACGCTCGCCAAAACGGGCAGCACCACCGTGTCGGTGGCCAACGACCCAACCGCCACGACCAATGCCGTCACCAACTTCGTCAACGGCTACAACGCGCTGCGCACGCAACTGAACAACCTCACCCACATCGACACCGCCAATAGCGCCAACAATGGCCCGTTGGCCGGCGATGTGAGTACCAAGACGCTGATCAACCAGATTACCGATGTGCTGGGCCAGGGCGTGGGCAACGGCGCGTACCAGTCGCTGGGCAGCGTCGGTATCACGATGAACTCTGACGGCACGCTCACGCTCGACAGCAGCAAGCTGTCGACCGCGATTGCGTCGTCGCCCAGCCAAGTGGCAGCGCTGTTTGCGGGCACCGGCACGGCCACGGATTCGCTGGTTAGCGCGACGTCGTTTTCGGACACCACGCAGGCGGGCAGCTATGCCGTCAACGTGACGCAGCTGGCTACGCAGGGCTCGCTCAAGGGCTCGACGGCGGCCAATACGACCATCACGGCGGGTGTCAATGACACCATGGCCATCAGCGTGAGCGGTATCACCACCAACATCACGCTGCCGGCCGGCAGCTACAGCGCAACGGGCCTGGCCGCGCAGATCCAGAGCCAGCTCAACGCGTCGACGGGTTTGCAGGCAGCGAAGATCACTGCGTCGGTCTCGGCCGATGCCAGCGGCGTACTGACCATCGCTGACAATCAATATGGTTCGGCTTCCGTCGTGTCGGTGTCGGGCAGTGGCGCGTCGTCGCTCTTCGGCGCGGGTCCTACCACGGTCAATGGCCAGGACGTGCAAGGCACCATCAACGGCGTGGCCGCATCGGGCTCGGGTCAGAACTTGTATGGCGCCACGGGCACCGCGGTGGATGGGCTGACCGTGCAGGTGACCGGAGGCACGGTCGGCAACCGGGGCACGGTGACCGTGCAGCGTGGCTATGCCGCGCAGCTCAACACGGTGATGACCAACCTGCTGTCGACCACCGGCATGGTGCAGAACGAGACCGATTCGATCAACAGCTCGCTCAGCTCGCTCGCCAACCAGATCACCGCGATGCAGACGCGCCTGGATAACAAGCAGGCGCTGTACTACACGCAGTTCAACGCGCTGTCGGCTCTGGTGGCCAGCATGTCGAACACCAGCTCTTACCTGACCACGCAGCTCGCAGCTCTGCAAAAGCAGACCTCGAGCAACTAAGTCAGAACGAACGCACCACCCATAACAACATCATTCAGTGAGGACCTTTCCCATGTACGCAGCTCGCCGCGCCATCGGTGCCTACGCGCAAGTCGGCATTGAAACGTCCGTGGTAGACGCCAACCCGCATCGGTTGATCGCCATGCTGTTCGAGGGTGCCCGCGCCGCCATCAACGTGGCCAGCGCCGCCATCCAGCGCGGTGATGTGCACGCCAAGCTGCGTGCGTTTGACAAGGCCATCTCGATCATCGGCCAGGGCCTGCAGGCCAGCCTCGACCACCAGCGTGGTGGCGAGATTGCGGTGCAGCTCAACGGCTTGTACGACTACATGCTGCGCCGCCTGCTGGTGGCCAACGGCACGAACGACGTGAGCATCCTTGCCGAAGTCGATGGGTTGCTCGTGCCGTTGCAGGAAGCGTGGCTCGCCATTGGCCAGCCTGGCGCGGTGCATAGCAATGGCAGTAGCAGTCACCTGAGTGTTGTGAGCTGACGCGGCTGGCCGCGCAGCATCGCTTAATGAAATCGGCCCTACCTGGAGCCAACATGCAACGGAACATCCCGATCAAGGACAGCGAAAGTCTGTTCACCTGCTACGAAGCCATCGCCCGCCTGACTGCGGAAATGGTTGGCGCGGCTGAAGTGGGCAACTGGGAAGTCGTCAGCACGCTCGAACGCGAGAGCGCCACCTATGTGGATGCGCTGCGCCGTTCCGAGCCGCATCCGCACCTGTCGCGTGCCGACATCGAGCGCAAGCGCGTGCTGCTGGTGCGCATTCTTGAAGACGATGCCCGCGTGCGCGCGATGGTGTATCCGCGCCTGGACCGTCTGCAAAAGCGTATCGACACGGCACGTCGTGCAACGACGGCCAGCAACGCTTACGGCAGCATGGCGCGTTTCTGATGCGCTGAACTTCAGCCGCGGTCGTCCGCCGTGGCCAGCGCATCCAGCAGTTTGCGCAACACTTCGCGCGTGGCACCGATCTCGCCCAGTTCGAGCGGAATCTTGCACACCAGCGCTTCCGGCACTTTCGTCGCACGTTCGCGCAATGCCCGGCCGGCATCGGTCAATTCAATCACCACGCGACGCTGATCATCTCGATCCCGCGTGCGGGTCAGCAACCCCTGTTCTTCCAGCCGCTTGAGCAACGGCGTCAGCGTGCCCGTATCCAGATACAGCGTGCGGCCCAGATCGCCCACGGCGCACGGCGCCTGCTGCCAGCAGGCCAGCATCACCAGATATTGCGGATAGGTCAGCCCCAGCTCGTCGAGCAGTGGGCGGTACAGCCGCGTCAGCAAATGGCCTGCGGCATACAACGGAAAACACAGCTGCTGATCGAGCGCCAGCACGTCGTTCACGGAAACACTCCCGGGGGACGGCCTTGGCGCCCGTGCGGCGGATGCCGCAGCGGCCCGAAGCGGGCTCAGCGCGTGACCGTGGTCAGTTGGACGTCAATATTGCCACGGACGGCATGCGAATAGGGGCAGACTCCATGCGCGGCGGCAACAAGCGCTTCGGCCGTCGCCTGGTCGACGCCACCCAGTGTGGCAACGAGTGAAACCGCTAGCGCAAACCCGCCGTCTTCACGCGGGCCAATGCCGACGGTGGCCGTGACCGCTGTCGAGGCAAGCTTGATCTGCTTGGCGCGCGCCACGTGCAGCACGGCGTTTTCAAAGCACGCCGCATAGCCTGCGGCAAACAATTGCTCGGGGTTGGTGGCTGCGCCGCCGGCACCGCCGAGTTCGCGCGGCAACGATAGCGCGAGGTCCAGCGTGCCGTCTGCGCTACGCACATGGCCGGCACGGCCGCCTTCTGCGGTGACTTGGGTTTGATAGAGCGTCTTCATGGTCAGGTCCTTTGGATGGGCGGATAGGGAATGGCGGCGCCTGTCATGAAGATAGCATGCAAATATATTGTGTCAAATATAAATATCCGCCGATCGCGAAAAGTGATTCGCGGTACTCGGAAAGGAGGGGGGCGAGAGGGACTCGCACGCCGCCACCGGAGCAGCGTGGCGCCTGCGAGGCTTACTGGCGCTTGCTGGCCAGCATGAACAGCGAGATGGCGTTGAAGAACCACATCCCGTCGATGTTCCACGGGGTGTACTTCTTGATGGTGTTGGAGAACGTGTACGGCGTGTACCAGCAGTTGTGGTCCGGGTGCACGACTTCGACGAAGGTCTGCGTATCGTGCAGGTAGTCGAAGTGGCGCGCGTGGCACTGGAACGCATCCGGCACCGTGATCACGTAGGAGTGCGTGTTCAGCGAGTCGAGCTGTTTCAGGAAGCCGGCCACATCGGGCACGTGCTCCATCACCTCGGGCACCAGGACCAGGTCGTACTGGTCTTGAATGTCTTCAAAGCGCGAGAACAGGCGGCCGCAGGTATAGGGTTCCAGCGCCTTGAGGGCCTCGGCGTGGATGTCGAAGCCGTCGAGCTTGGCGCAGACCGATTCCAGCGCCAGGTGCAGCGAGGTCTGCGGATCCGTGATCGGCCAATCTGCGCAGCCGATGTGCAGCACGCGCTTGCCTTCACATAGCTTCTTGAACACGTCGACGCGGCTGACCTTCATCACGTCGGTGCTGATCTGCACCCGTTGCACGAAGTACGGGTCGTGCGCGTCTTCCAGCCTGGAGCGTGACGGCGCGGGTTGGGAAGGCGGTGTCGGCTGTGTAGGCGCGGACTGTGCGGGCGCCGCCTGGGCCGGCTCAGGTGCGGGGGCAGTCGGCGCGGCAGCTTGCTCCGTTTGCACCGGCTGGCCATTGGCGTCGAATTGCTGCTGGTACAGCGTGCCGTAGCTGTTCTTGGTGCTGCCCCACATCTGGTGGGCGTACACGGGGCCGGGGCCGTTGTACTTCACGCCCGAAAAATGCTCGGGGATGAAGTAATGGCTCGGCAGAATGCGCAACGGGTGGTACTGGTAGCGCTGGTACGACTCCGTCAGGCGCTGCGGGCCCACCGTCTTCCAAGCCCGGTCGTGAATCACCGAAGGCGCGCTGTGGATGTCCTTCACGATCTGCTGCACGAACGGGTTGCCCGGTTTGCAGCCGAAGTAGCCGGCGGCAATCAGGCCCGGCCGGGCAATCTCGCTTTCCCAGCAGGCAAAGGCTTCGCAATCGAGCAGGCTATCGTCCAGCGGGCGCAGGCAGATGCTGTCGGCATCGAGCACAATGCCGCCCTCCTTGTAGAGGATCTCCCAGCGCATCATGTCGGCCACGCCGTTGAATTCGCGGTCGAGCATCGCGTCCATGTGGCGGGCGTTGAGCCATTTGTGCTCGCCGAGCGACGCATTGCCCCAGATCTTGATCTGGTAATCGGGGTTGTGCGTGGCCCAGGTCTGGATGCAATTGTCCGGGCGCTTGCTCTCGTCGCCCACCCAGATGAAGTGCAGTGTCTTTGGAATCATGGTGTGGTCGCCTCACGCAGCCTTGACGCCAGGATTGGCACCAGAGTGCTCCTGCATCTGGCGGGCGATATCGAAATAGTGGTTGGCCTTGCGGGCGAGTGCCTCGCTCTTGGCGCGGTACGTTTGGGCCAGATACCGGGCGGCGGCAAAGCTGCCACGGCCGAATACGCTGGCTTCCAGCTTGGGCTGGTCGCCAATCTCCAGGCACTTGAGGAAGGCGTTTTCCGCCATCGGCAGCCATTGGGTTTCGGCCTGGGCAGGGTCCTTGGCAGCGGCCTCGAACATCAGGTGGCCGACCATGTAGAAGTAATCCGGCGAGCCGGACCACTCCTCCATCCATTCGCCGGCTAGGGTGATGGCCTCGTCAAGCTGTTGCGATTGGCTCAGGCAGGCCAGCAGGCAGAGACACAGGTCGTGCCGGTAGGGCGCGCTCTTGGGCACCAACGGAAGGGCGCGACGATAGTGCAGCGCCGCTTGCGCGGGGTTTTTCTGGTGAATCTCGAAATCCTTGCCGAGCTGGTAGTGCACGTACGGATCATCCGGGCGTGCGGCCAGTTCAAGCTGCAGCAGGGCGTGATTGCGCCCGCGCTTCTTGTCGAGCTTGGCGTTCATGTAGCCATCGTGGCCGACCACCAGTGGCAGGCGCACCAGCTTCAGATTGCCGGTCGGCTGTTCGTGAATGCGCCCTTGGTAACGCACACCACGTGGCAGCAGGCGTGGGATCCAGCTATTGGTGTGCTCCACGTGGCCGGCAACGTCGTACTCGCTGCGCACGCACACCACGCCCAGCAAGGGGCCGAACGTACAGGCGTCGCGCAGCTCTTCGGTGCCAGCTTCCAGCCACTCATCGGCGTCCAGAATCAGGTTCCAGTCCGCATTGGCGGCGGCCAGCGCTGCGTTGCGGGCGGCGGAGAAGTCGTCCACCCACGTGAACGGGTGCACCTGTGCACCACACGCCTTGGCAATGGCTGCCGTGTCGTCGGTCGAGCCGGTATCCAGCACGATCATCTTGTCGACATGCGGCTTGGCGCTCAGCAGGCAGCGCTCGATGCAGGCCGCCTCGTCGCGGGCGATGACAACCAGCGCGAGTTCAGGCCGGGCGCGGTGTTTGGGGTGTTTGGACATGCAGGCTCCCACTGGCGCCAGCCAGCAGCGGATACAGAGCAGCGATAAATCTGGCCGCGTGTGGCGTCAGATCGACATGCTCATGATGGTTTGGTACGCCGAAACCAGCTTGTTGCGCACCTGCACGGCGGTCTGAAAGTCGATGTTGGCTTTCTGCAGCGACAGCATCACATCGTGCAGGTCGACATCGTTGTTGCCCATTTCAAAGCTGCGCGAAAGGGTTTCGGCCTTCTGTTGTGAGGCGTCCACCTTGTCCAGAGACGACTTGAGCACCGAGCCGAAATCGACGCTGACCTTGGCGTCATCGCCGCCCGCCCCGCTGCCGCCAATGCCACCGATCTGGCTGGATGGCGCCAGCACGCTGTTCATCAGCGATACCACCGAGTTGGCGTTCGTAATATCCATGTGATTAAAACTCCCCTTTGTTCCGGGCTTATTGCTGTTTGTGGCGCCGGCAGTTTTGAGGCCGGCATGGCGCCACGGTGATGCAAAGGTAGCAGCCGGGCCCCCGGTTCCAAGCGCCCAAATGAGCGGGAAAAGGCCCTCTTCTTGCCAATTTGCTTGCCCACCCGCTGCCGATAATGGCAACCACGGAGCCATGCCCGCTTTCCGGGTTCGGGGCTCAAGCAACGCAGTCAGTCAGGAGATTTGGGATGCCAACGACAGCCGATTCGGTTGCTGTCGCCGACACGCTCGGTACGGTGGATATGCCGGCGGTAGGCCAGGGCGCGATGGTGCGCCAGAACACGGGAGCGCTCAGCGCGCTGGGCCCGTTCGGCCGTCTGTCGCCGCGTCTGCTCATGATGATCGGCGCCGCCGCCCTGGTGGCCGTGATTGCTGCGGCCACGCTGTGGAGCCGGGGGCCGGATTACCGTGTCCTGTTCAGTAATGTGAGCGACGCTGATGGCGGCGCCATCATCGCTGCCCTGCAGCAGATGAATGTGCCATATCGCTTTGCCGACGGCGGTACGGCCATCATGGTGCCGGAAGCCAACGTGCACGAAACGCGCCTGAAGCTGGCGTCGCAAGGGCTGCCCAAGGGCGGCCTGGCCGGCTTCGAGCTGATGGAAAACCAGAAATTCGGCACCAGCCAGTTTGCCGAACAGGTCAATTACCAGCGCGCCCTGGAAGGCGAACTGGCCCGCACCATCCAGGCCATGCAGGAGGTGCAGTCCGCCCGTGTGCATTTGGCGCTGTCCAAACCGTCGGTGTTTGTGCGTGAGCAGGCCAAACCGAGTGCTTCGGTGCTGCTGACGCTGTATCCGGGCCGCATGCTCGATCGTTCGCAGGTGCAGGCCATTGGCCATCTGGTGTCGAGCAGCGTGCCGAACCTGCCGCTGGCCAACGTGACGGTGGTGGACCAATCTGGCCGTCTGCTGTCGTCGTCGTTCCAGGACAACGCCTCGGGCCTCGACCCGACGCAACTGAACTACGTGCGCGAAGTCGAGCAGGGCTATATCAAGCGCATCGAAGCCATCCTCGGCCCCGTGGTGGGAGAAGACAACGTGCGGGCCCAGGTGACGGCCGACGTTGACCTCGACAACACCGAGCAGATGGCCGAGACGTACCGTCCGAACCAGGACCCGGCCAATGCAGCCGTGCGCAGCACGCACACCGCAGAAGCCATGCAGAACAAGGCCGACGCCCAGGGCGGCGTGCCGGGCGCGCTGTCCAACCAGCCGCCGACCGCGCCGCGCATGCTGCCGACCGCACCGGCACCGGCTTCGCAACCGGCCGCAACGGGCCCGAATGGCCAACCGCAGCAGCCGGCCGCCGCCGCCAACACGAACAGCGCGACGCCGAACAGCGCGACGTCGAGCACCCGCGACACCACCACCAACTACGAAGTCGACAAGACCGTGCGCCGTACGCGCGCTGCTGTGGGTACCGTGCGCCGCCTGTCGGTGGCCGTGGTGGTCAACTACCGCGCTGACGGCAAGGCCTGGAAGCCGCTGTCCGACGCCGACATGACCAAGCTCAACGCGCTGGTGAAGGATGCCGTGGGCTTTGACGCCAAGCGTGGCGACTCCGTGAACGTGGTCAACAGCCAGTTCTCGGGCACGCTGCCGGTGTCCAAGGACGACCTGCCGCTGTGGAAGCAGCCGGAGATGATTCAGTACGCCATCCAGGCGGCCAAGTACCTGGCGCTGGCGGTGGGCTTCCTGATCCTGGTGTTTGGGGTGCTGCGCCCGCTGATCCGTTCGATGGGCAAGAAGGGGGAGCTGCAATCGACCACTGGGGCCACCTTTGTGGGCCGCGAAGGCGACGACCCGAACGCGCCCATCATCACCGGCGCCGCAGCGTCGGCCGGGCCGGAACTGGAAGGCCCGATGGCCGGGGCTGGCCCCGCTGTGGGCGGCGCCGACGAAGAGCTGCCGGACGCCTTGCCGCAACTCAAGAACAACGACTTCGAGAAGAAGCTCGAAACCATGCGCCGTGTGGCGCAGAGCAACCCGCGCGCCGTCGCGGCCGTCATCAAGCAATGGGTGAATAACGAATGAGCGCCGAAGGACTCCAACGCAGCGCCATCCTGATGATGTCGCTGGGCGAAAGCGAAGCCGCCGAAGTGCTCAAGCACCTGGGCCCGCGCGAAGTGCAGAAGCTGGGCGCCACCATGGCCGCGCTCAAGAACGTGTCGCGCGAGCGCGTGCTCGACGCCTTTGACGCCTTCTTTGTCGAAGCCGAAGACCTGCCGCTGGACGTGGATTCCAACGAGTACATCCGCACCGTGTTCCGCAAGGCACTCGGCGACGATCGTGCCGCCAACATCATCGACAGGATCCTCTCGGGCGGTGACACCAGCGGTATTGAAGGCCTCAAGTGGATGGATGCATCGTCGGTGGCGGAACTGATCCGCAACGAGCACCCGCAGATCATCGCCACGATCCTGGTGCATTTGGACCGCGACCAGGCTTCGGAAATCCTGACCTATTTCACCGAGCGTCTGCGCAACGACACCATCCTGCGTATCGCTACGCTCGACGGTATTCAGCCGAGCGCCCTGCGCGAGCTGAACGATGTGCTGACCAAGCTGCTGCAAGGTAACGACCACCGCAAGAAGAGCGCGATGGGCGGTGTGCTCACGGCAGCGGAAATCCTCAACCTGGTGCCGAGCGCAGTGGAGTCCTCCGTCATCGAGGGCGTGCGCTCGCGCGATCCGGAGCTGGCCGACGCCATCGTCGAGAAGATGTTCGTGTTCGACAACCTGATCGACCTGGATGGCCGCGCACTGCAAACGCTGCTGCGCGAGGTCAGCCAGGAAGTGCTGGTGGTGGCGCTCAAGGGCGCCAAGCAGGAGTTCCGAGACAAGGTGTTCGCCAACATGTCGCAGCGTGCCGGCACGATGCTCAAGGAAGAGCTGGAAGTGCTGGGCCCCGTCAAGGTGTCGGAAGTCGAAGCGCAGCAGAAGGAAATTCTGGTGGTGGCACGGCGTCTGGCCGACGAAGGCGAAATCACCATCGGTCGCAAGGCGGAGGACGCGTATGTCTGACCGTGCTGGCCGTTGCGTTCGATCTGCGGTAGTGGAGCACTGAGATGCCGCGCCCGCCGATCATCCCCCGCGACACGCTGGTCGAATACCAGCCATGGGAGCCGACCGACTTCCTGCGTGAAGCCGCGCTGGCCGCGGCAGCGGCTGCACCGCCGCCGCCGCCCGAAGTGGAACCCGAAGAGCCGCCGATTTCCGAAGAGGAATGGCAGGCTGCGCTGGACGCCGAACTGGCCAACGCCCGTGACGAAGGCCGCCGCGATGGGTTTGCCCAAGGCTTTCAGGATGGCTTTGAACAAGGCCGCCGCCAGGGCGAAGAAGAATCCAGGCAAATTGCCGCGCTCATGCAATCCGTGCGTGAAGCGGTGGACCAATTGAACGGCAGCGTTGCCGAAGAACTGGTCGACTTGGCACTGCAACTGGCCCAGCAGTTTCTGCACGGCGCACTGCATGCGCAGCCCGAACGCATTCTGCCGCTTGTGTGCGAGGTGCTGGGCGATGCGCCTACTGCACCGGCACCGGCCATGCTGCGCGTGCATGCGGACGATGCGGAGTTGATCCGCCAGATGCTGGGTACCGAGTTGGCTGCCGCCGGCTGGACCCTCGTCGTCGACGCTGCTATCGAACGCGGTGGTTGCCGCGTACAAACCCGCTTTGGCGAAACCGATGCCACGCTGCCGACGCGCTGGGCCGAACTGACCCGCGCGCTGGGCCGCGATACCGCATGGATTGCCAGCGAACGCTCGGAAGCCGAGCGCGTGGCAGGAGGAGCGCTCCATGTCGCTTGAGACCGTACAGCCGTCCGGGCAGGGCGCCGCCAACAACCCCAACGTGCGTCTGTGGCAAGCCCACTTGCAGCAGACCGCCAAGCGCGCGCGCTTGGCGCGGCCGGTGGTGACGTGCGGCAAGCTCACCCGCGTGGCTGGCCTGGTCATGGAAGCCGTGGGCCTGAAGCTGCCGGTGGGCAGCGCTTGCCGCGTTGAACTGCCGCATGGCCGCCACGTGCTGGCCGAAGTGGTGGGCTTTGCCGAAGAGCGTGCCTTCCTGATGCCGCAGACGGACCTGGTGGGTGTAGTGCCCGGCGCGCGCGTGTTCCCCCTGGAGCCGCAACGCCTGCCCGCGGATGCGGCAGACCCGACGATTTCACACAGCAAGTTCCTGCCAGTCGGCCCGCGCCTGCTGGGCCGCGTGGTGGATGCCAACGGCGAGCCGCTCGACGGCAAGGGGCCGCTTGGCACGCATGACGAACTCGCTTGGGGCTCGCTTGCCCCGGCGCCGCTGAACCCGCTCAAGCGCAAGCCGATCGAGCACGTGCTCGACGTGGGCGTGCGCGCCATCAACGGTTTACTGACGGTGGGCCAAGGCCAGCGCCTGGGCCTGTTTGCCGGCTCCGGCGTGGGTAAGAGCGTGCTGCTGGGCATGATGGCCCGCTACACGCAGGCGGACGTGGTGGTCGTTGGCCTGATTGGCGAACGCGGCCGCGAAGTGAAGGAATTCATCGACGAGATCCTCGGCGAGGAAGGGCTTGCGCGTTCGGCCGTGGTGGCCGCGCCGGCCGACAACTCGCCGCTCATGCGCCTGCAGGGTGCCGCTTACGCCCACACCATTGCCGAATACTTTCGCGATCGTGGCTGCAATGTGCTGCTGATTGTCGATTCGCTCACGCGCTATGCGATGGCGCAGCGCGAGATCGCTCTGGCCATCGGCGAGCCGCCGGCGACCAAGGGGTATCCGCCCTCGGCATTTGCCAAGCTGCCGGCGCTGGTCGAACGTGCCGGCAACGGCATGGTGGATGCGAGCGGCCGCGGCGGTTCCATCACCGCGTTCTACACCGTGCTGGCCGAAGGCGATGACCAGCAGGACCCGATTGCCGATGCAGCGCGCGCCATTCTGGACGGCCACTTTGTGCTCTCGCGCAAGCTGGCCGAGCAGGGCCATTACCCGGCCATCGACATTGAACAGTCGATCAGCCGCGTGATGTCGGCCATCGTGCCGCGTGAGCAGCTCGATACCGCGCGCCGCTTCAAGCAGCTCTATGCCCGCTATCAGCGCAACCGTGACCTGATTGCCGTGGGTGCCTATGCACGCGGCAGCGACCCGATGACTGACCAGGCCATCGCGCGCTACCCCGACATGGAAGCGTTTTTGCAGCAGGGCATGTTTGAAAACGAAAGCCGTGAGCACACGCTGGAGAAGATGAATGCGGTGCTGGCTTGACAGTGTGAAGACGCAAGCCGCATCTCAAATCGGCAAGCCGGAGGCTAAAGCCCCGGAGTTTGTGACCGATTGGTTGTGAAGTAACGGGACATCTGGAGGGCCCCGCATGACGACCATGAACAAGCCGTTCCGCCTCGAAACCGTGCTGGAGCTGGCCCAGAAGGACACCGAGAAAGCCACGCAGGAAGTCGGCCGCCTGATGAACACGCGTGAGGCCGCCACGCAAAAGCTGGCGCTGCTGTCCGACTACCGCAACAACTACCACCAGCAGATGCTGGCAACCGCCGGTGACGGCATTGATGTCACGCGTTTGCGCAACTACGCGGCCTTCATCGACCGTCTGGGTAACGCCGTGCATCAGCAGAAGGGCACCATCAACGCCCTGGAAAGCCAGCTTGCCGCCAGTCGTGCCAACTGGCTGGAGAAACAACGCCGCGAACAGTCGTTCGACATCCTGCGCCAGCGCCACATTGAAGAGCAGCGCCTGGACCAGGAACGCCGCGCCCAGCGCGACAACGACGAGCACGCCGCCAAGGTGATCCGCATGCGTGCGGCCCAGGGCAGCAACTGAACTGAATACGAACACAGAACGCCAAGACGGAGTTACCGTGGGTTTGAGTGCCACTCCCAATGCTGCCCAAAGCGCCGCTGCGAAAAATCTGAGCAGCATGCTGTCGGCCAGCAACACCGCTGCGACTGACAAGACGCAAGCAACATCGTCCGGTACCGATACGTTCGGCAACCTGCTGTCGGATCGCCTGCAACAGGACCGCGCCGCGCAAGAGGCCGCGAGCCGCCGCGCGGATGCGCAATCCATGGCCAACGATGCCGCCAGCCGCCGTGCGGATATCGCCCGCAAGGACGCTACCCGCGCCCACGCCGCCCGCAACGACCGGGACACCAAACCCGCCGATGCCAACGCGTCGACTCAACCTGCAACGCCCACCGCCAGCACGCCAGACGTGGCCAACGCCAAACCGGCCCAGCCGGCAGACGCCAAGGATCTTGATGCTGCAGCGGCCCAGGCTGCCGTAGACCCGGCCGCACAACTGGCAGCGCAGATCGAAGCCGCGCGCCAGGCTGCGCAGCAGGCTGCTGCGACCGTGCTGCCGCAGCAGCCCGTCGCCCCATCGACCGGCGACACTGCCGCCGCAGCAGCAGCGCAAGCGGCCGGCAAATCGACTGCAACCGATGCCGCCACGCTCGCCGCACTGAGCGCCGCCACGGCAGGCACGCAAGGCACAACTGACGCCGCCGCAACCGTGGCGCAAGCCGGCCAAGCCGCACTGCAAGCTGCCAAGGATGGGAAGGACGCCAAGGCAATCGCCGGTGCGGCGGGCGTCGCCAATACGCCAACGCCGCCAGCGACAGCGTTGCCCGACAACGCTTCGCTGGCGCAGACCTTCGCGCGCTCGCGTGCTGTGGCCGACAACACGCCGCCCACGGTGCGGCAGCTCGGCAGCACGTCGCAAGCGCAGGGTGCCAATGGCGAGCACGGCCTGCCCAAGCGGGCTGAAACGAATACGCACAGCCCCGTCACGCAAACCGCCACCGCGGCCGTGGCCGATGCCACCAGCCAAGCGGGCAATGGCGGCAGTGCCGGCACGCACGCTGAAGCCCAAAACGCGGGCACGCAGTTCCAGGGCGCGCTGGCGCGTGCCAATGGTGATGCCAGCATGGCGGCGCCGACGTTTGCTGTCGGCAATGCCGGAGCGACGAGCGCGGCAGCCGGCAGCGCCATCACGCCGGCTCAGATTCACACGCTGCCCACCCTGGGCGATGCTGCCTGGCCGCACAGCATGGCCAGCCAGCTCGCTTTCATGCAGGTGCATCGTCAATCGTCGGCCGAACTGCAGTTGAACCCGGCCGAGCTGGGCGGGCTGCACGTCAAGCTGGATGTCGACAACGGTGCTGTCAACGCCAGCTTTGTCTGCCAGCACCAGGCGGTGGCAGAGCTCGTGCAAGACGCCATGCCGCGTTTGCGCGACGCCATGCAGCAAGGCGGCATGCAGCTTGCACAAACATCGGTCAGCACGGGCGATTTCAGCCAGCAGCAGAACGCATCGCAAGGTTCGTCTGCGCAAGCCAATGGCGGTGGCAATGGTGCCAACGGTGGTGGCCGCTTTGGCGGCAGCGCACAAGGCCGCGCGGATGCCGGCACCGTGGCGGTGACGCCGCAACGCGCCTCCAGCCACGATGGCGCCATCGACACGTTTGCGTGATGCGCCGCCCTGAAGGGCGGGGCGCCTAAAGTTTGGCTAAGGCCAGTCGTTAATTGTTGGGAGTGCCGTCATAACGGCCAGCCGCAAGGCGACGAAAGCAGAGAGAAGGACGGGAAGTAACGCAAACGTAACCGCACGCAGCACGCGGCGACGTTGTGATGAATAACAAGGGGGTCAAGTCCGACTGGCGAAGACGGGATCAAACGGGGATCACTTCGCCACATCCGCCTTCGGGTGGATGCCAACGGACCGATGCGGCGTGTCCGAGCCGGGGGGCTGGCGCACCGCATGTTTGCCGTACTTACGGGAAAGCGCACTGAGAAGTGCGCTTTTTGTTTTTGGAGCGACGCAAATTCAGGCGCGTGCCTCGGCGGCTTGCAGCGTGGCTGGCGATACCGGCACCACATGCTCCACGCCATAGCCGCGTGCCACCCACGCATCGATGCCGCCATGCAGCGGACGCACGCGCTTGAAGCCGCGGCTCACCAGCGTGCGTGCCACCATCACGGCCGATGCCTCGTTGGGGCAGGCGCAGTAGATGATGATTTCGCGGTCGGGGCCGTCGATGTCGAGCGCGCTGTCCTTGCCCTTGCTCGACATGTCGTACAGCACCGCGCCGGGAATGCGTTGCGGTTGCACTTGGCGCGAGCTGTCCGCGCGCACGTCGATGATGACCGGCGCCGCGCCCGATTCGATCAGCGCATGCAATTCATCGGGCGAGATGCGGACCATCTCCAGCATCTTCCGAAAGCGCCAGCGCTGCAGCCAGCGCGCGGCCACATATACCGCTGCCAGCAGCACGATCAACGCAACGGCGCGCGTGCCCAGTTCGTCAAGCTGGCGCAGCGCCTGATCGATACCGTCATGCGCCATGCGCCCGAGCATGAGCCAGATCGCCGCCCACAGCGCTGAGCCGCCCAGGTTGTACAACACGAATGTGCTGAACGGCGTACGCATGGTGCCCAGCAACGCTGAAGACACCGTCGACAACCCCGGCACGAATTTGGAAATCAGCAACAGCGGCGCACCCCAGCGCTCGAACTGAGTGCGTGTGCGCCGCACGCACGAATCGGGCGACAGCGACACCCGGCACAGCAGCGCCATCACGTGCCGGCCATAACGCTTGCCGGCCAGATACCACAGGCCATCGCCGATCAGCGCACCAGTGATGGCCGCGGGCAGCAATTCCATGAAGTACAGCGGGCCACTCAACGTGAGTGCACCCCCCACCAGCAGTGTCGGCACGGCGGGCAGCGGTGCGCCCGCTTGCGTCAGCAGCACATTGAGGAACACGGCAAACGCACCGTATTCGGCGAGCAGGGGAAACAGATCGTGCATGGAAAAGGGCAAGGGGCGGCGCGCAAATGCGTCTGCCAAGTTACCGCATTCCGGCGTCGCCCGATACCCATGCCAGCGTGTTGCATGGGGTGACGTGCGCATCATGTGGGATTGGCGTGACAATAGGCATTGTCTTATCCCGCGCTTTCCTTTCTTATCCGCGCCTTCGCCATGTCTTCCGCAATGCCTACCGACGTTTCCGTTTCCAAGCACGACGTGGGTGCCATCGGCATCCGCCCCGCCACACCGGCTGACCTGCCGGCCATTGTCGCCATCTACACGCACCATGTGCGCACTGGCACCGCCAGCTTCGAAACGGAGCCGCCGGACCTGGCCGAGATGACGCGTCGCTTTCAAACCCTGCAAGACGCTGGCATGCCCTACGTGGTGGCCGAAGCCGACGGCAAGCTGCTCGGCTATGCCTACGCCGGCCCGCACCGTGCGCGGCCCGCTTATCGCAACACGGTGGAAGACTCAATCTATCTGGATACCGCTGCGCAAGGACGTGGCGTTGGCACGATGCTGCTGCAAACCCTCATCCGCGAATGTCAGGCGCGCGGTTTCAAGCAGATGGTGGCGGTGGTGGGCGGTGGGTATGAGAACCCGGGCTCGGCCAAGTTGCACGCGCGCTGCGGGTTTCGCGAGGTGGGCGTGTTGGAGAAGGTCGGGTACAAATTTGACCGCTGGCTGGATTGTTTGTTGATGCAGCGGCCGCTTTAAGGTGGGGCAGAGTGCTGCACCGAAGAGGCGGCAGCTCCCACGCCTTGCGCGTGGCTTCAAGCATGCGGTTCAGTGTTTCGGTCTCAATCATTCCGTCTACGTTGGGTTGCTGGTGCGCCCGATGCGCGCCAGACAGCCCCACATGTTAGATATTTCTAACGCATTCGTCAAGAAATATCTAACTTTCTCTGTTTAGAGCGTTGCGAGCGGAAAGAAAAACCCGCCGCAGCGGGTCTCCATGTTGAGGGCGCAGGCAGCGCTTAGAACCTGTTCACGATCCGTAGCGAGCGGCCCGAGGTTGGCCTGAGAAGCGCAACCGTACATGGGTACGGTGAGCATCGCAGGGCCAAGATCGGGACGCGCAGTAGGAGCGTGAGCAGGTTCTTAGAAGTCGCCCATCCCTGACCGGTATTTCACGCGGCCCACGATATCGATGTGCTCGAGTTGCTCAGGCGGGACGATGAACGGGTCGTGCTTCTCCTTGTTGTCGCTGACCACGCGGATTGAGCCGTCGGGCAGGCGAAACAATCGCTTCACGAGCATCTCGCCGCAATACACCAACGCGAACACGCCGCCACCGGTGGGGATGCGTCGGTCGGCCTTGTCGACGACTACCGTGTCATCGTCAAACAGGCGCGGTTCCATGCTGTCGCCGCGCACTTTCACGGCCACCAGGTGCTTCGGGCTGGCGTCCAGTCGGCGGACGTAATCGGCCTGGAAGGGCAGCGGTTCTTTCTCTTCCACGTGCCATGTCTCGCGGCCGTTGCCGGCGGAAAGCGCTACGTCAACATGGGTGATGAGGATGGTTGTCTCAGTCGGCAACTCGTCCAGGCTGTCGTACGTGGTGATGGGGCGCGCCGGAAAGCCCTTGCTGTGCGCCGGCGCGCTGGCAGCCGTGCGAACCACATCGCCCGCGCTGCCACCCGCCGCTTGCGCGGCGGCATCGGAGAACGGCGTGTCCATGATCCGATCGGCAAACCCGAGCTTCTTCTCCAGCCGGCGCGCCGCGATGTCGCCAATGCTGCGGCCATCCTGATAGGTGCGCGACAGGAACTGCGCCACCTGCGAGCGCGAGTATCCGTACTGACGCTCGAACTCCGAGCGGTCGCCGTTGACGAGGGTTTGGATCCAGTAGGTCAGCCACTGGCGGCGGTTGTCGTAGATGTCCATGGGGCGCATTAGAGCAAGAAACTTCTAACGTGTGGTTTAGAAACATCTTGACACTTTAGTTTAGAATAATCTAAATTACAACCCATCGGCCACCTTCCCGCCCCTTCCGCCCATCCCGCGAGTTCCCCCGGGACTGCCGAGCCGATCGATCCGAATCTCGTTCAATCCGCGCGCATCTTGCCGCGCCGACTGGAGTCTCTTCCGATGACCGTTGCCCAAACTTCGATGGATGCCTTCCGACGTGGCCGCACCATGTCAACCGCCAAACTGCAGTGCGATCGCATTGCCGATTACGTGGCCCGCTCCGGCACCGCCACGATTGCTGAAATTGCGCAGGCGCTGCGCATTGAAAAGTCGAGCGTCTCTGCACGCCGCAGTGAGCTGATTGCCGCCAAGCGGCTCGAACTGGCGGAGGAGCGCAAGTGCAGCGCCACGGGCCGCTGGGTGCAATCCGTGCGTGCGGTGCCCGCGGCGGAGCGCCTCATGCAGTAGATATGGGTGTCCCGATCTTGCGCTGTCTGTGGTGAATACGACGCATGCAGCAACAGCGCACGGCGCGAGTGACGCGCGCCGAACTCTGTCATCAATAAGCTGCCATCAATAAGCACTGAACAAAAAAGGAAGCAGGACATGGGAATCGAAGACCGTTTGGAAAACTGGAGCCGCGTGGTACGCGACCCGAGCTGGCAACCGCAGTACTGCGCATCGTGGGCGCGCTTGGCCGTCGCCATGCGCGATGCCGGGACCGGCGCGCCACAAGCCATCATCACCGTCGATGTGAATGACGGCTGGCTGGTGGAGCGCGCCTGGCAGAAGATTGCCGACCCGGTGGCGAAGCGTTTGCTGCAGTATCACTACGTGCATCGCATGCCAGCAGAGATGGTGTGCCGCATCCTCGTGCGCAAGTACGGCGCGTCGCCGCACACGCTCAAGCACTGGAAGGTGCGCCTGGCGAAGGCGCAGTCGATCATGTCGCACGTCATCGATTCGGAAGTCGCGCGTGTGCAGATGACGAAGGCCGTGCGCGCGGCTGCTGCAGCGGTGCCAATGCACGCCTGAAAAATTTTCGAATTTTTTTCGAACACCGCTTGCACAGAACATATCCCCTTCGTATTCTGTTTCCCAGATGTTCGATTGCCCTTGCGGCGTAACCGGTTCAGACCGAGACATGCACCCCACTGGGGTGCATTGACTTACCCAGACGAAGCGCAAACGCAATCAAATGCAGCCCGCCACCCAGCGGGCTTTTTTGTTGCCTGGCTTCGCTCATACACACGCAACACCTGCCTCGATGTCACTGCACGGTGACGACTCGATCGAGGTGATCTCAATCCTGATGCAACTCACTCGATCGATCGCGCTTTGGTGCGCGCATCGATGAAGGCGCTTGTCCAATGGCAGATCTCTCCGATGTTTCCAACGCACTCGTCACGCTAGCCACGGGCGTGGTCTATCCGAACGGAACCAGCCAGCCGTCAATCACGGGCAACCCTGTTCTGGTCTACAGCGGTTGGCCCAACCTCACGCAACTCAAGACCGACCTGCAGGCTGGCAAGGCGCACGTATCGATCTTTCCGAGTACGAGCCATCAGCGGCATACGAACACCACGTTCTCGGATTGGACTGTCGCCACGCCGCCGGCAAACACGCTGGCCTTGAGCGTGACCGCGCAAACCATCATGGTGAACGGCACCGTCAGCACACCGCAGAACGTGGTGCTGCTGGTTGATGGGCGGGCGTATGTGTACGCAGTGCAGGCCAGCGATACACCGGCCAGCATTGCGACGGCGCTGGCTGCGCTGGTGGCGGTCGACCAACCTGCAACGGCTGCCGGTGCGGCGATCACCATTCCCAACGCGACGTACATCTCGCCGCGCGTGGGTGGTGTCGGCACGGTGCAGCGCGAGACGCGTCGGCAGGAGCGCACGTTCCTCATCTCCACGTGGGCGAATGGTGCTGCGCCGCGTGACCTCATCGCGGGCAAGATCGATGCGGTGCTCTCGGGCATCGTACGGTTGACGTTGCCCGACCAGGGTGCAGCGTTGCGCTACAAGCGCGGTCATCAACATGACGACCTAGCCAATGGCATCTACCGGCGGGACCTGCGCTATGCCGTCGAGTACGCGACCATCGTGACCGACACGGCGTACCAGATTGCGACGGGCGTGGAGAACGTAACGGCCGGCGCGTCGATGGGCGCGCTGTTTCCTGTTCGGACCATCGTGCAGTAACGCCGTCGTGTCGGCCCGATGGTCCATGGCCCGAATCGCTTGGCCGTCTTGCAGTCGAAGTTAACCAACCGCGCCGCCCTGCTTCATTGGGGGGGGCTTTTTTTATGTCCGGCCGCCTCTGTGCGGCCTTTTGTTTTTCTCACTCGGAGGCACGCATGCCGATCGTCCAGCAGGGCAGCATCAATACCACTGCACTCATCGTTCCGGACCTGTACGTCCAGATTGTTCCGCCGCAGGTCACCCTGCTCAACGGCGTTCCCACCAACGTGCTCGGCGTGGTCGGCACGGCTACCTGGGGCCCCGTCAACTCGCCGACGCTGATCGGCAACATGGCCATGTATGCGCAGACGTTTGGTGCGATCCAGAACCGCACCTACGACATGGGCACCGCGGTGGCCGTGGCTGTGCAACAGGGCGCCAACAACTTCCGCTGCGTGCGCGTGACCGATGGCACCGACACTGCCGCCACGGTGGTCGCGCAGACCAACGGCGTGACGTTCAGCGCCAAGTACACGGGCTCGCTGGGCAACACCGTTACGGTGGCGCTGTCAGCAGGTTCGGCCGCCAATACGTGGAAGGTGACCGTGGCCGCGCCCACGTTGGCACCGGAAGTGTTCGACAACATCGGCGCTGGCCAGACCGGCAATGCGCTGTGGGTCGCGATCGCCAACGCCATCAACAACGGCGTGAGCGTGATGCGCGGCGCCTCGCAGATCATCACCGCCACCGCAGGCGCCAGCACCACCGCACCGACGGCGGCCACGCTGCAACTAGCCGGTGGCACCGATGGCGCAGCCACCATCTCCGGCTCGGTGTTGCTCGGTCAGGACACCGTGCCGCGCAAGGGCATGTATGCGCTGCGTAACCAAGGCGTGTCGATCGCCATGTTGGCCGATTGCGCCGACGCGACCACCTGGCCGACCCAGGTGGCGTTCGGCTTGTCGGAGGGCATCTACATGATCGGCACGGGCCCGAGCGGCGACACCATCGCCAACGCCGTCACGGCTAAGAGCACCGCCGGCATCGACTCGTACGCCTTCAAGCTGCTGTTTGGCGATTGGGTGTACTGGCTCGATACCGTGAACGGTGTGACGCGCCTGGTGTCGCCGCAAGGCTTTGTGGCGGGCCTGCTGGCCAACCTGTCCCCGCAGAACAGCAGCCTGAACAAGCCCATCTACGGCGTGGTTGGCACGCAGAAGACGTTCGCCAACCAGAGCTACAGCTCGGCCGAGTTGCAGGCGCTCATTCAAGCGGGCATTGACGTGGTCACCAACCCGGTGCCGGGCGGCGCGTACTTCGGTTGCCGCGCGGGTCACAACACCAGCTCGAACGCGCTCACGCAGGGTGACAACTACACGCGCATGACCAATTACATCGCCAGCACGATCAACGCGGGCATGGGTAAGTACGTTGGTCAGCTGCAGTCGGCCACGGTGCGCGCGCAAGCGGCGGCCACGCTGTCGAACTTCCTCAGCTCGATGGAGCAGCAGGGGATGATCGGCGCGGTCAACGGCGGCCCGGCATTCTCGGTGCAGATCGATGCCAACAACAACCCGATGAACCGCGTTGCGCTGGGTTACATGCAGGCTGACGTGAAGGTGGTCTACCTGTCGGTCATCGAGAAGTTCCTGGTGAACGTGGAAGGCTCGCAGGCGACGGTGATCCGTACGTCGACGGCAAACCTGTAATCCACCTCACACCCGCCAATCAACCTTCTGGCCTCGCATGGCGCGGGGCCTTTTCTTTTGGAGAACGTTATGCCGATTCAAGGCTACTCCGTCGGTCGCGACTACACGCTGGTCATCCAGACCGCCAACGGCACGCTGCAACCGAACAAAATTACCGCATTCAAGAGCAAGCAGGATGTGACCGACGTGCGCGTCAAGCGCCTGGACGGCATCACCGACCACATTCGCTTCTTCGACGGCTGGTCGGGCTCGTTTGACGTGGAGCGCCAGGACGCCACGCTCGACAACTACTTCGCCCAGCTCGAAGCGGGCTACTACGCCGGCGTGAACGAAGCGCCTGCGCAGATCTACGAAACGATCCAAGAAGCCAATGGCTCGGTCTCGCAGTTCCGCTATGACGGCGTGCTCATGACGCTGGCCGATGCGGGCAACCGTGCGGGCGACGCCACCATCAAGCAATCCGTCAACTTCGTGGCCTCGCGCCGCATCAAGGTGTCCTGATGACCAACGTGACCATTACGCCGATCAAGCCCTCCGAACAACTCATCAAATCCGCTGTGAAAGAAGTGATGGTGGACGATGCACTGGGCCGCAAGATCACGCTGCGCAAACCGAGCCCGCTGGCCAACCTCGACTTTGCCAAGGCCGCGGGCGGCAGCGAACTGAACATGCTCTACCTGGCCGAGGTGGCACACCTGAAGTTCGTGTCCGCCATTGATGGCGAGCCGGTGCCGACGCCGGCCTCCGAAGCCCAGCTGCGCGCGTTGTACCAACGCCTGGGCGAAGAGGGCAACGAAGCGGCGCAGCGTGGTGTGGCGGCCAGCTTCATCAACGTGGCCACGTCGGAGTCCGAGCTAAAAAACTCCTGACGAACGGCCCGTTTCACGAGGCAATGTGGCTCGTGCATAACGGTGTTCCGTTCGACGTGGCGTTTTCACTGGACGACACCATGCGGCAGGCGATGGCCATCAAATGCAGCGAATTCCACGGCGCGGAGTTCGACCTGAAGACGATGTCTTTCAAGGAGCGCGAATGAACCTCTCGCTAGCAGAGATGGCGCGTCGCCTGACCGAGCTGGAGGCGCGGGTGCCTGCTGCGTTGTCGCAGGGGCTGGCCGCAGCCGCTGCGGCAATGGAGCAGGCGGCCCGCGCCAAGGCGGTGGAGAGCGCAGCGGCCGCTGGTATCACCGAGGCGGCGCGCGTGAATGCGCTGCGTGATTCCATTGGCCACACGGTCAAGGGGTTGGAAGCGGCCATCGGCTCCAACGCCGCCCAGGCTGTCGTTCAGGAGCTTGGCACTGCGCAGACGCCACCGCATCCGTTTCTGGGTGCGGTGGCGAATGAGCAGGCCGACGTGGTGCAAAAGAGCGTGGGCGACGCGGCGACGGCGGTGCTGGAGGGCCGCCCGATCAACACCACCGCAAGCGCGCACACGTGAGATCGGTGGCCCAAGCGGACGAAGGAGAGACGAACAAGGATTCCTATGAGCCTCGATGCTTACAAGATTGGGATACAGATTGCGTTGGTGGATAACGTTTCGCGCGGGTTGGTGGCGATCGCCGCGCAATTCGAATCCGTGAACAAGAGCGCAGAGAAGCTGGAGACCCGGCTGGAGAAGGTCAAGAAGCTGATGGACTTCGGCAGCGGCTTGGCCAAGGCCGGCAACGAAGCCGTCCACATGTGGGACAAGCAGGTGGACGCCGCATCGAAGTACCACGCGGTGCTTGAGCGCATCAGCCGCTTCGACCCAGGCGCTGCAGCGGCGAACGAAAAATTCCTCAAAGGCCTTGACGTCAAAGGCATGTCGCTCACGGATGTCGGGCAATTGTTTGGTGGGGCGCAGACCATTCTGCAGAGCTCGGCCCAGGCGCAGGACGTCACGAAGCTGCTGGCCCAGGCGAGAACGGCGTTTGGGGCGGCAACCGGCGTCAAGGACGGTGCGCAACTCGACAGCATGGCGCTGACTGCGCTGAAGGCTGCGCAGATGCGTGACGGCGTGATTGGCAAAGACGGCAAGATCGACGTGAAGAAGGTGGAAGAGACCTTCGACATGCTGGTCAACACGGCATTGGCGAGTAACGGCGGTGTGTTGCCGAAGGACTATCTGGAGGCCATGCAGGGCGGCAAACTGTCTGGCGCGCTGAAGCCGTCTGAAGCAGCAGCATTCGGGCTGAAGCAGTTCATGCAAGCCAACGGCGGCTCGAAGGCCAGCGTGGATGCCATGTCGACGCTCCAGGGCTGGGCGGCAGGCAACATGTCCGCCACCGTCGCGCACGAACTGCAGCGCGTCAAGCTGCTGGACCCGAAGGCCGTGCATCGCGACAAGGCTGGGCGCATCACCAGTGTGGATGCGACGGGTATGACGAACGCGGCGAACTTCGCCAACAACCCGCTTCAGTACCTGCTGGACGAGATCGTGCCGGCGCTGAAGAAGAGCGGCTTTAGCGGAGACAGCCTCAACACCAAGCTGGGCAGCCTGCTCGGCATGAAGGGTGAGAAGAACATCCTGCAGCAGCTCGAGCATGAGAAGGACCGAGCGGGGCTGTATTTGCAGAACGCCAAGAATGGGCCGGGCACCGTCAAGCTCTACGAAAAGGAAAACGAAGGGCTGGAAGGCAAGCTGAAGGACTACGAAGCCAAGAAGACGAACCTCAATATCGCGCTTGGGGAACACATCTTGCCGTTGGCGATTTCGGGGTTGGAGAAGTTCAACAGCATGCTCGATGGCATCACGAAGTGGGCGCAGGAGAATCCAGGCACAACGAAGACACTCATGGCCCTGGCTACGGGGCTGACCTTTTTGTCTAAGGCAAGCACGACGCTTTCGTTGCCTTTGCCGGGCGGCAGAGGCAAGGGCGGTGGCGGCGTTGGACGCGGCTTGAGCAATATCGCCAAGTCCTTGGGGAGGGGCGCGCTGCGTTTGGGGGCTGGTGTTGGGCGGACAGCGATGTCAGTGCTCCGCGCTGGTAGTGGATTGGGTCGTGGTCTGCTAAGCGCTGCTGGAACGTTGGTGCGGTCGCCTCTCGCCGCACGGGCAGCGGGCATGCTTGGATCAGCCGGTGCAGTCATTGGAGCAGGTTACGGCGGTTATCGACTGGGTACCTACGTCAATGACAACGTCATCAGCCCATTGGTCGAACGGGTCAGCGGCGTCAAGGGCGCGACGCTCGGTACCTTCCTGTACGACGTGCTCCACGGGGACACCGGCAAGAAGCTGACGGCAACCACGCCAGTGTCCAGCCAATCCAGCCAAGGAGCCACCCCGGCCAACTCCGTTGTGAAGGTCGCTGAGCCAAAGTTCGTCTACCTCAAAGGCGATGTGACCATGGATGGCCGCTCTGTCGGGCAGGTGGTGTGGAAGCATGCCGACAACCAATTGGGGCGCCCACTCACGGGTTCCAGCAACTTCAACACCGGTATGCATCCCATGCCATCTTCGATCTAATCAACCATGCCCGACTTTGCACTCAAACTCGGGAGCTTCCAGTTCAAGGATCTGGAGGTGCCCGAAACCATCCCATTTGGTGGAACGCAGAAACTCGCCCTGCATGACCTGGTGGGCGGCACGCGCGTGATCGATTCGATGGGCGCGTTTTGTGGCCCAGTTGAATGGTCCGGCTGGTTGCTCGGCGAGAGCGCCGTGGCGCGTGCGCGCGAGCTGGACGACCTGCGCGCTCGCGGATCGAAACTCGAACTCCGGTGGTCCGAGATCTGCTACATCGTCGTCATCCGCGAATTTCGCGCGGATTTCCAGCGCGCTTACAAGATCCCGTACAAGATCTCGTGCGAGGTGTCGAGCGATATGTCCAAGTACACGATGCCAGATGAAGGCACCGGTATCGATGGCCTGGTCAAGAGCGACGCCGCAGCCATGACCGACATGGCCAGCACCATCGGAGACAGCAAGCTATCCAGCTTGATCGACTCGGCCAACTCGGCCATCGACACCGTGTCCAGCTTTGCCAACGCTGCGCAGTCCACGCTCAGCAACGTGCTGCAGAAGGTGACGGCCGTGCGGGACCGTGCGCAGACATTGGTTGCATCCGCCAACAGCGAGTTGATGAAGGTGGCCACGCTGGGCGGCATCCTGCCAAACAATCCGGTGGCGCTGCAGGTGGCGAAGCTCAACGGCCAGATCAACTCGGCGCTGAGCTTGCCCGTGCTGGTTCAGCTCGATCGCGTGGCGGGCCGCGTGCAGACGAATATCGCGTCGGTCTACAAGAGCGCCAAGCATGTGGTGACAGCCGGTGGTGACCTGATGAAGCTTGCCGCCAAGGAGTACGACGACGCGATGGCGTGGACGAGCCTCGCCAAGGCCAACCCCGAGCTGTTGTGGGACCCGCTGGTGCAAGGCGTCAAAACCCTGATCGTGCCGCCCCACAAAGACACGGCCGGTGGTTTGCCGAATCCATAGCGCATAGCGCACCGTTCTCATCAACCGGACAGCCCCGCCATGCGGGGCTTTTTTCTTATGAGCCTGAACAAGCTACCCGTGATACCCGATGTGCGGCAGCCCCGCACGATCGTGAAGGTGGGCGGCGAACGCGTGCCCGCGTGTGTGAGCTGGTCGGTCCTGAGCAACTCGTATGAGCAGGCGGATACGTTCCAGATCACGCTGGCGGCGAGCGCTTTGCCGCCCGATCGCGATGCGAACTGGTTTTCCAGCCAGCTGGCGCTAGAGGTCGAGATCTTTGCAGGCTTTCCGCCGAATCCGCTGCAGTACGACGAGACCGCGCTGCAAAGCCTGATCTATGGTCGCGTGGATAGTGTCGAGTTGGACCCGGTGTCCGCACAACTGACGCTGAGCGGCCGGGATCTGACGGCGCTGTTTATCGACGCGCAGGTCACGCTGCAGTTTCAGAATATGACGGCGTCGAAGGTTGCGAAAAAGCTGGCCGCGGCACACGGCTTGCAAGTCATCGGCCCTGAGACGAAGCGGCTGATCGGCAAGTCCTACGCGCACGACAACGTCAGCCTGACGGCGCAACGCACCGAGTGGGACCTGCTTGCCGCGTTGGCGCGCGAAGAGGACTTCCTCTGCTACGTGAGTGGCAAGACGCTCTACTTCGCGCCTCGCTTGCAAGGGCCTGCGTTGCCCTACGAGTTGCGATGGGCGCGCGACCAGAACGGCAATCCGGCGGCCAACGTGTCGAGCCTGCAGTTGTCGCGCGATCTGACAGTTGCCAAGGGGGTGACAGTGGAAGCGCGTTCCTGGAACGCAAAGCAAGGCAAGAAGTTCACGGCCCGCTACAGCAATGCGCCTGAGGGTGGCAAAGGCCAAAAGCCGACACACACCGTCGAGCGTAACGGACTCGACCAAGCCGGCGTCAAGCGCTTGGCCAAACAGAAGTTCGACGAGGTCGCGCAGCACGAAATGAAGCTGCGAGCGCGCTTGCCTGCCGACCACCTCCTCACACCCACCGACATCGTCAGCCTGACCGGCACCGGCACGAACTTCGACCAGGGCTACCTGATCGACAGCATCACACGCAGCATGAGCCTGAGCGAGGGCTACGCGATGGAGGTGTCGGCCAAGAACATCAACAAGGACACGAGCCAATGATTCAACAGCTTCGCAACCAGATGGTGCTCGCCGCGATGATGGCGCAGTCCAGTCGCGCGGAGAACCGCATGGGCATCGTCACCAGCTACGACCCTGGCACGGCCTCTGCGCGTGTACGCCTGCAACCTGAAGACACCGCCGACCCGGAGCGCTCGCTGACCGGCTGGATGCCTGTTGCCACTGCCTGGGTCGGCAATGGCTGGGGCATCGATGCGCCGGTCAGCCCGGGCGATCAAGTGAAGGTGCAATTCCTCGGCGGCGACATCGAGAACGGCGTCATCTGCGCGCGCCTGTTCAGTGATCAGGCGCGGCCCACTGGCGCGCAGTCGGGCGAGTTCTTCCTGACGCATGCCTCGGGCTCCAAGCTGCAGTTCCACAACGACGGCACGGTCACACTCATCAGCGCGGGCACGCTCACCAGCCAGGCCACGCAGTGGAATCACACGGGGCCGGTGCAGATCGACGGCACGCTGGTGGTCACGCAAACCATCACCGGTCAAGCGGGGATGGCGGTGTCGGGCAACAACGGCACGGGCAACTCGATGAGCATCAGTGGCAACACGCAGTTCAGCGGGCAGGTGTCGGCCAACGGTCACCGCATCGACGACACGCACCGCCACACCGGCGTGCAGTCTGGGTCCAGCAACACAGGGAGCGTGGCATGACGCAGCAACTGCTGAACGACGTGAACCACTGGGTGGGCGGCGACATCACGGTGTCGCCCACCGGCGATCTCGGTCTTGCCAGCGCGGACCTGCGCACGCAACAGCGCATCGTGCGGCGCCTCGTCACCAACCCGGGCGATTACATCTTCCACACCGACTACGGCGCAGGCCTGCCGCAGAAGATCGGCGAGACGCTTGATGTGCCGGCACTGCGCGGGCTGATTCGCTCGCAGATCCTGCAGGAGGCGGGCGTTGCGCAAAGCCCCGAGCCGCAGGTGGACGTGGCGGCCATCACCGGCGGCGTGAGCGTACGCATCTTGTACAGCAGCGCGATCACGCGCGAGCCGGTGTCCCTTCAATTCAATGTGAGCAAATGATCCATATGTCCATTCAGACGCAAGACTGGGTGACGCTCGTGCGCAACCAGGTGGCAGCCATCCAGGGCTATGCCAAGGTGCTGGTCGATCTGACGGTCGGGTCGGTGCTGCGCGCGGTTGTTGAAGCCAACGCGGCGGTCACGGTGTGGCTGCAAGGGTTGATCCTGCAGCTGCTGGCGATTACGCGCGCCTCCACTTCAAGCGGAGGCGATCTCGATACGTGGATGGCCGACTTTGGCCTCAGTCGACTCGCTGCGGTGCCGGCTACAGGTAGCGTGACGTTCTCGCGCTTCACGGTCACGCAGCAGGTACTGGTGCCGCTCACGGCGGTGGTGCAGACGAGCGACGGCACGCAGCAGTTCAACGTGGTGGTCGACACGACCAACCCTGCCTACAGCGCCACGCTCGGCGGCTATGTCATTGCCGCCGGCACAGCCAGCGTGACCGTGCCGGTGCAAGCCGTGACACCCGGTGGAGCGGGCAACGCGGTGGCGGGTGCGGTATCCACCATCGTCGGTGCAATCTCCGGTGTGGATACCGTCACCAACGCAGCGACGTTCGTGAACGGCGCAGATGCCGAGCCTGACACGGCGTTCCGCTCGCGCTTCATCGCCTACGTTGCGAGCTTGTCGAAGGCCACCAAGACGGCCATCGGCTCCGCCATCGCAGGCGTCAAGCAAGGGCTGACATACGTGATCCTGGAGAACCAGACTTACGCAGGCTTGCCGCAGAACGGCACGTTCATCGTGATCGTGGATGACGGTACCGGTGCGCCCACGTCAACGCTGCTTGCCAGCGTGAGCAATGCGGTGGATGCCGTGCGACCGGTGACCAGCACGTTCTATGTGTACGGGCCGGTCGTCGTCAACGCGACGGTCTCCATGAGCATCGCCACCGCACCGGGCTATACGCATCAAGCCATTGCGGCGCAGGTGCAGGCAGCGTTGCTGAGCTACATCAACAGCTTGCCGCTGGGCACGGCGCTGACGTATTCACGGCTGGCGCAGGTGGCCTATGACGCCTCGCCTGCGGTCACCAACGTCACGAGCGCGTTGCTTAACGGCGGCACAGCCGATTTGTCGGCCACCAGCCTGCAAGTCATCAAGACCACGGCCAACTCCATCACGGTGACGTAATGCCAACCGGTGACCAACAAGACATCTTCGCGCGCATCCGCGGGTACCTGCCACGCTGGTTTGGCGATGTGGCGCAGTCGCCCATTCTCAACGGGTTGCTGCAGGGCCTTGCGTATAGCGGTGCCTACGTCTACGAGCTGTATGCCTATGCCAAGCAGCAGACGCGCATCCTGACCGCCACCGACGGCTGGCTCGACATGATTGCGGCGGATTTCTTCGGCCTGTCGATACGGCGCAAGACGGGGCAGTCCGACGCATCGTTCCGCGCCAACATCGTCGCCAATCTGTTCCGTGAACGCGGCACACGCAACGCCATCATCCGCGTACTGACGGACCTGACCGGGCGTGCGCCGACCATCATCGAGCCCAGCCGCCCCGCAGACTGCGGCGCCTACGATGCGCCCAACAGCGGCTACGGCATGGCCGGCGCGTACGGGCAGGTTTCGCTGACGTACCAGGCGTTCGTGCAGGCGTATCGCCCGCTGGGCAGCGGTATCCCGAACGTGGCGGGCTACAACATCGTCACCACTGGCTACAGCGTGCCGTCGCAAGGCGAATACGTCGACCCTTCGATGAGCAGCAATACCGTGTCGGATGCCGACATCTACGCCGCCATTGAATCGGTGCGGCCCGCCGCCTCGATCATCTGGACGCGCATCAGTTCCTAGGCGCACCCCCACGCGCTTTCCTCACCACCGACAGCCCGGCAACCCGCCGGGCTTTTTCTTTTGGAGAACAGTCTTGGATCGTCAGATTGTCTACAGCGGCCAGGTGCCGCAAACCACGGACCTGCTCAACACCAACCGGCAGACCATGATCGCGCTGGCAAAGCTGTGCGCGGACCTGTTCGGCACGTCCACCGTCGTCTCGGGCCTGGGCTGCGTGCCCACCACACCCGCATCGATGAGCGTGACCATCAACCCCGGGCAGATCTACCAGCTCGCCAATGTGGATGGCACCGCGTACAGCGCGCTGCCGGCGGACACGGCACACAGTCTGCTCAAGCAGGGCATCCTCATGGATGCGCAGTCGTTCATTCTCTCGGCACCCGCCACGGCCGGCTACAGCCAGAACTACCTGATCCAGGCCGCGTACCTGGAGAACGACATCAACAACGTCGTGCTGCCGTACTACAACAGCGCGAACCCATCGCAGGCGTTCAACGGGCCGGGCGGCAGCGGCAATGCGCAGCCGACTACGCGTGCGGGACAGGTTTCGTTGCAGCTCGTGGCCGGCACGGCCGCAGCCACCGGCACGCAGACGACGCCTGCGGTGACGGCGGGCTATGTTGGCCTCGCCATCATCACCGTGGCCAATGGGCAGAGCACGATTACCGCGGCCAACATCACTGCCTATCCGAACGCGCCCACCGCGCCGACGGGCGGTTTCCTGGCGGCGATTGGCGAGCGTTACTCCAGCATTCAGAACGTCGCGTTATCCAGCACGCTCACTACGGCTGCGCTCGGCGCACTGGTGAACGTCACCGCTACCGGCCAAACCATCACGCTGCCGCCCGCGGCCAACTGCCCGAACGGCACGAGCATCTGCGTGACGTACATGCAGGCCAGCGGCTCGACCACCGTCACGCGTAATGGTACCGATACGCTCGCGTTCGGGCAGGGCAGCAGTGCCAATAGCCTCACGCTGAGTCCGGGTGAGGCGGTGCAGCTTGTGTCGAATGGGGTGAATGGGTGGGTGAGTGCTGGGCAGACCCTGACGACGGGGGTGACGCCGGCGCAGTTTGATAGCAGTACTAAGTTGGCTACGACGGCTTTCGTCAAACAGAATGGCGCGTCGTTGTCCGATGTGGCTGCAATTAGCAGTGCGGCAGCTATGGATGCCACATACGCAAACAAGCTTGTCGTTTTCCAAAATGCGACTTCGAACTTTTCTGTAACGCTACCACTAGCAGTTACTTGTGCTGTCGGCACGGTTCTTCGATTCCTCAATATCACCGGATACAGCGTTACGCTCACTAGGGCAGGTTCAGACACGATCAATGCGGCGGCCACTTCGTTCGCTATTGGGCCGGGTGACACTTTGACGTTGGTGCGGAGCTCAACGAATACGGTTTGGCTATCCGTTGATGGGTCGACCAATTTGGCACTTTCTTCTGCCGTATTTGGTTCGAATCTGGCAGTCAATGGGTATCAAAAATTGCCAAGCGGTCTGATTGTCCAATGGGGTTTTGCGGGCTCAACCAGTACTACTACGGATGTCATCACCACTCTCCCCATCACATTCCCGTACAGGGGGACCGGTTTGTCAATTCAGACTGCATACAACCCTGGGTCGGGCCAGTTTTCTTCTAACTCTGGTTGGTTCATAAATGCAGCGCAATTCACGTGGAGATCCAGCACTAACGGGAATGGCACATATTTCATTGCGATTGGCTATTGAGGATAAATCATGTTTTTCTATGCAAAATCCACCGATGGTTTCTACGATTCAATCATTCATGGCGCAAACATTCCTGACGATGCCGTCGACGAATCAAAATGGTCGATGACCCACGCGCAATTGATGGACGCACAGGCCGCCGGAAAGACGATCATTGCTGATGCCGACGGCAACCCAATCGCCGTTGATCCGATCTCGCTCATGACCCTGAGCCAGGTGCAGGCAGCACAGGCCACCAAGCTCAGCACCGGGTGCGCCACCGCCCTGACCACCGGCTTCACCTCCTCCGCCCTAGGTGTCGCACTCACCTACCCATCCCAAGACAACGACCAACGCAACCTGCAAAGCGCAGTCAGCGCAGCCGCTACCGCATCACCGGGCTGGACCATCCCCCTCTGGTGCACGGATGGCGATCACTGGTCCTTCACCTCGCACACCGCCGCACAACTCCAGCAAGTCAACGCCGACTGGCTGGCCCACCGCGTCGCCGCGCAGCAGAAGTACGCCGACCTGATCGCCCAGATCAACGCCGCCACCAGCGTTGAAGAGGTGCAAGCCATCCACTGGTAAGCACTTATCTCAGCAACACAGCCCGCCTTTGCGCGGGCTTTTTTCTTTTCCGGGGGGACCATGTCTGAACCCATCAGCAGCAGCGCCGCAGCGGGGGCTGTGGGCGCGGCGGCCTTCAAGGCGCTTGGCGGGTCCGCGGCTGTGGCGGGCGCCGCCAGCGCGCTCGCCTCCATCGTCGTCATGGTGATGACGTTGCCACGCGCACGCGGCGAGTGGGCCGTGGCGCTCATCTCCACCGTCATCGCCAGCGTGGGCGGCGGGGCCACCGTCATCCAGTACTTCGGGGTGGCGCATTGGATCGGCTCGGCCAACGGCGCCATGGCACTCGGCGGCATCTACTTTGTCTGCGGCCTGCCGGGCTGGGCGGTCGTGCGCTGGGTCTTCAACTTCATCAACAAGCGGCGCGATGCCGACCTCGCCGAGGTCGTCGACGACGTGCGCGAATCCATGCACAAGGCAAGCCATGGCTGAACCGCTTCTGACCACGGCGCAACTGCGCGCCGTCATGCCCAACGCGAGCAGGCGCGCCGATGTGTTCGCGCCCATCCTGGCCGATGTGCTGCTGTTCCGGCAGATCAACACGCGCGCGCGCATCGCCGCGTTTCTTGCGCAGGTCGGGCACGAATCGGGGCAACTGCGCTACGTGCGTGAACTGTGGGGGCCAACGTCAGCGCAACGCGGCTATGAGGAGCGCGCAGATCTCGGCAACACGCAACCCGGAGACGGCAAGCGCTTTCTCGGCCGTGGCCTGATTCAGATCACGGGCCGCGCCAACTATCGCGCTTGCGGCATCGCCCTGGGTTTGGATCTGGAAGCGCAGCCCGAGCTGCTGGAACTGCCCGAACACGCCACCGCATCGGCCGCGTGGTTCTGGCTGCGCAACGGGCTCAATCGATTTGCCGATCAGGGCACCGACGCCGCCTTCGTGCAACTGACACGCCGGATCAATGGCGGCACGAATGGTCTCGACGATCGACGTGCGCTGTGGGCGCGGGCCCGCGCGGTACTTGCAGGAGGGACTGCGTCATGAGCCTGCTTGATCCGCGCTTCTGGGGCGGCGCCGTCCTTGCGTTGGTGCTGGCGTTCGGCCTCGGCTACGGCGCGGGCACTCTGCATCGCCTGCATGTCGAGCGATCACAAGCACTGCAAGCCAAGGTGGTCGCCGCACAAACCGAAACCCGCCAGGCCGACGTCACCGCCCAGGTGGTCGATCAGGCTGCGCAAGCCCAGACGCGCATCCAGACCGTGTTCCGAGACCGCATCCTCTACCGAGATCGCGAGGTACCCCATGAAGTCGTTGTGCACGACGATGCTGCTTGCCGCATCCCTGGCCGCTTTGTCGGCATGTGGAACTCCGCCAACCGCGCCGAGCCTCCCACCGCCGCCGGCCTCCTTGATGAAGCCGCCAGTGGCGTTGTCCTCTCTGACGTTGAAGCCCAGCACGAGCGCGAGGCTGAAGCCTTTCACGCCAACGCCCAGCAACTGAAGGACTTGCAGGCGTGGGTGGCGGGGCAGATAGAAGCGTCGCAGCCTCGATAGATGTTCGGTGTAGCGGCTTGCACGGGCGCCAGCATTGCGCTGGCCGCCCTCAATCGATGATGTCTGCGCAGGCGTCCGTGGGCGCGGCGGCCACGTGCCCAACCAGCGGCACCATCTTCAAGCCGGCCGATGCCACGCGGCAGGGCGCGGCAACCACGCCACAACCAGAGAGGAGTGCGGCGCTCAGCAGGGCGGCCGCCAGCAAAAGACGTTTCATCGTGCGTGCGTTCGAAATGAATGTTGCGCAGTGTGGCACAGAGTCACACGCTCACTTGTGCGCGTTTGTATCCGGAGATGACAATCCCCACGCAGGCCGCAGCGATTGTGCGATGCGGGAAGACGCGGCAATCGCGGTGGTTCGTTCAGCGCACAACGCTGGCTTTTGCTGAAAAAGTCACATGATTGGTTTGCGCAAATAAAGCCGACAAGCCTTGCCGTAAGCCACGAAACCACTGTTGGCGCGGGTTTTCCCGTAATTCCAGATATCACAACAATAAATTGTCTGTCGCGACATTTATTGTCTTAACAGGCTCGCCTACGATGGCTTTATCGAATGCGGCGCCGCAGCGAAAACCGGTCTCGAAACGAGCCACTGCCCGACGCGCTGCGCCCATCCCGGAGAAGACATCATGAAAGCCCAACGCACCCTGATTGCAGCCCTGATTGCCCTGGCCGCCGTGCCCGCCCTGGCCGCCACGAAGTTCGACGTGTACACGCAAGGCGCCGCCGCCGGCCAACGTTTCGACGTCTATACGCAAGGTGCCAAGGCTGGCAGCAAGTTCGACCCGTATAGCGAAGGCGCTAAGGTGGGTGACAAGTTTGATCCGTACACCCAAGGTGCGCTGGCCCGCGCTGGCAAGTTCGATACCTACACCGAAGGCGCCAAGGCCGGCAGCAAGTTCGATCCGTACACCGAAGGTGCACTGGCCCGCGCAGGCAAGTTCGATACCTACACCGAAGGCGCCAAGGTCGGTGACAAGTTCAACCCGTACACCGATGGTGCTGTTGCCTAAGGCAGTACCTCGAGCCGCCAACGGCTCATCTGCTCAGCAAGACGCCCGCATGTAGCGGGCGTTTTTCTTTGGGCGCGGCACGTGCTGCCATCAACAGCAGGTATAAATGCGAGCCCGTACGGTATCGATGAACCCCGCGCTGCCGACGGCGTCTGACGACCATGGATGCGCAAGACCCTGCATGATGCAAGCCCCACACTCTCTTTCTTGTCTTTGCCGCAAAGCCCGCACCTTGGGCGGCCTCTCTGCGCTGATAGCGGCCGCCGCATTGGCCGGTTGCGCTACGGTCACACCTGGCCCGTTCCAGATCACCGTGCGCGATACCGACGATACGGTGCTGGAGCAATTCCAGTTTCAAGCGGGGTCCTATGACTCGCTGGAGATCGCCATCATTGGCATGTGCCGCGTGTACCCGGAGGCCATCGTCACCGCCGACCAACTGCAAACGCACGAACGGGTGCAGGAGCGTTGCAAGCGTTCCTTCGCGTCCATGCTGACGCCGTCTTGAAGCGGCTACCATGTGGCCTCAATTTGATGCTTCGAACGCACAAGAGGCCCATGTGACTGCGCAAGACGAGTCCTTTCCGATTTCACGATTTGCCGCTGCCCGGCCACGCCTGCTGGTGGCGTTTGCGCTGGGCGCGATCATCGGCGTGGTGGTGCCAGCGGGGCAGGGCTGGCTCACACGCACGCTGCTCGGCTGGGATGCCGCAGTGTGGACTTACCTGATCCTGATCTCCGTGATGATGCTGCGGGCCGATCCGCGCCGCATCCGTGCCGTGGCCCGGCGTGAAGACGCGAGCGCCTCGGCGGTGCTGGCGGTGGTTTGCCTGGGTGTGATCGCTAGTATGGTGGCGATTGCGTTTGAGCTTGTGACGGCTAAGTCCGCGGGCCATGCGCAGGCTTGGCACTACGCCCTGACCGGCGTGACGGTGGTGGGCGCGTGGTTGATGGTGCCGATGATGTTTACCGTGCACTACGCGCATCTGTACTACCGCACGCCGAACGCGCCCCCGCTGCAGTTTCCCGACCGTGAACTCGAGCCCGATTACTGGGATTTCCTCTACTTCTCCTTTACGATCGCGGTCGCCAGCCAGACGGCAGACATCAGCATCCGTTCGCGCGCCATGCGGCGGGCGGTGCTGGGGCAATCGCTGCTGTCGTTCTTTTTCAATACGAGCATTCTTGCGCTCTCCATCAACATTGCTGCCAGCCTGTTTTCATGACGAAGCTTCCACCCAATAACCACGCCCGTGCCATCAAGACGGTCAGCTATGTACTGGTGGCCGCCATGATCGTGACGGTGCTCTGGCTGCGTCTGCTGCCGGCCGCCATTGCGGGTTTTCTGGTCTATGCGCTGGCGCGCAAGCTGGAGGCGAGGCTGCGCCAGCGGCGCGTGTTTTCCCGGCATGCCAAGGCGTTGGCGGTGGTCGGGGTGTTCGTGATCGCCACGCTCATCCTCGCGGGCATCGGGCTGGGCATTGGCCGACTGGTGGAGCATGGGCATGGGCTGGAGGGCATGCTGACGCGCGTGGCCGATGTGCTGGACAACCTGCGCGCTTCGCTGCCGGCATCGGTGGCGGATTACATCCCCAACTCCGTATCGGACCTGCGCGTGCGCCTGGTCGAGATGCTCAAGGAGCATGGTCATCAGGTGTCGACGGTCGGCATCGACGGGCTGCGCCACAGCGTGTTGGCGCTGATCGGGCTGATCCTGGGTGCCATGGTGGCGTGGTCGGACACGCCAGACCCCGCGCGCCACAAGCCCCTGGCCGCGGCGCTGCTGAACCGCCTGGGCCGGCTGACCGCAGCATTTGAGGCGGTGGTGTTTGCGCAGGTGAAGATCTCCGCGCTCAACACTGCGCTGGCGGCGATCTATCTGATCGGCGCGTTGCCGCTGTTCGGGCAGCACGTGCCGTATTCCAAATCGCTGATCCTGCTGACCTTCGTGGCGGGGCTGATTCCGGTGGCGGGCAACCTGATCTCCAACACGGCCATCGTGGTGATGAGCGTGACGGCATCGCTGGAGTTGGCGGTGGCCTCGCTCATCTTCCTGGTGGTGGTGCACAAGCTGGAGTACTTCGTGAACGCGCGCATCATCGGCAGCCGTATCGATGCGCGTGCGTGGGAGTTGATCCTCGCGCTGATCGTGATGGAGGCGCTCTTTGGCGTGGGCGGCGTGATTGCCGCGCCGGTGCTGTACGCCTACATGAAACGCGAGCTGACGGACGCCGGGCTGATCGGCTGACGCGCCAGTGCAAGGGTGATGCGCCAGCGCCCCGCGCTGACGGCATCGGCAGAAAAGAGCGCGCCCTACGGGACGAGGGGCGCGCAATAACTCGCTGACCGAGAGACGTCAGCGAGCCGAGGGTCGGTACACGGGGACGAAGCGGGCGGTGGGCGCGTGGCGGTGCCGGTCAATTCCACCGCTTCGGACGTGACGAAGCAGCAGACGACGCGGTCGTCGAGCAAGGCCAGATAGAAGAGGTCTCCCATCGCGCGGCATAGCGTTCCCGTTAGCAGGATGTTCATCGCTCCCCTCCCTTGGCCGACCAATGTGCAGCATCGGCTGGATGCGCCACCGGTTCGGATTGCGGAGCGCTTGTGTTACTGCATTGGCTCCGTCTTGGCCGTTAGCACTGGCGCCAGGGCGCCGTGCAGCGGCCTATGCTGGCGAGTATAGAAAGCGTCTCCTGAGCGGCCATGCTCCGAACGGAGTAGCCGCGCGCGCGAAAATGGCTAACAGGTTAGCTACCTGCCAAGGCAAGCGCGGCGCGGGTTTGTGGGAAATCGGTGCACCACGGAACGTGAGTGGCGCGGCATGGCCTGACGCTTCTGCCTGGACAGTAAATTGTCCGATTTGCGCTAATCATTGTCGAACTTGCGGTAACGCGCCTGCACTATTTAAGCGCATGATTGACGGCTCCTCGCTGCAATTTTTTGACCGCAAACATCCCCCATGGAAACCACCGCAAACGGCTCCGCCGTTGATTTGCCCAATCCTGCGGCAACCCCCGCTCCGCAGGTCAGCGCTGCCGGTACGACCGGCTTTGGCGTGATCGGCGCCATCAGCTTCGCGCACTTTCTCAACGACATGATGCAGTCGTTGATCCTGGCGATCTATCCGCTGCTCAAGGGCAACTTCCACCTCGATTTCTCGCAGATCGGGCTGATCACGCTCGTGTATCAGATCACCGCCTCGCTACTGCAGCCGATGGTCGGGCTCTATACCGACAAGCATCCGAAGCCGTATTCGTTGTCGGTAGGTATGGGCTTCACGCTGGTGGGGCTGGTGCTGATGTCGGTGGCGCCGAACTTCGGCACGTTGCTGCTGGCAGCGGCGCTGGTAGGTACGGGCTCGTCAATCTTCCATCCGGAATCGTCGCGCGTGGCGCGCATGGCATCGGGCGGGCGGCACGGGCTGGCGCAGTCACTGTTCCAAGTGGGCGGCAATGCGGGTAGTGCCATGGGGCCGCTGCTGGCGGCGCTCATCATCATGCCGTATGGGCAGCACAGCCTTGCGTGGTTTTCGATTGCGGCGCTCATCGCCATCTTCGTGCTCTATCACGTGGGCGGCTGGTACAAGCGCGAGCGGGCTGCTGGCCATGGTCGCAAGGCGGGGGGGCGTGCGCATGCGGCGGTCCAGCTGTCAGGCCAGCAGGTAGCGTTTGCCATGATGCTGCTGGTCGTGCTGCTGTTCTCCAAGTACTTCTACCTGGCGAGCCTGAACAGTTATTACACGTTCTACCTGATCACCAAGTTCCACCTGTCGGCGCAGACGTCGCAGCTGTTCCTGTTCCTCTTCCTGTTCTCGGTGGCGGTGGGCACGATCGTGGGCGGTCCGATTGGTGACCGCGTCGGCCGCAAGGTCGTGATCTGGGTATCGATCCTGGGTGTGGCGCCGTTCACGCTGCTGCTGCCGTACGCCAACCTGTTCTGGACGGCGGTGCTGACGGTCGTTATCGGGCTGGTGCTGGCCTCGGCGTTCTCGGCCATCCTCGTGTATGCGCAGGAGTTGATTCCCGGCAAGGTGGGAATGGTGTCGGGTCTGTTCTTCGGGTTTGCGTTCGGGCTAGGCGGGATCGGTGCCGCGGTGCTCGGCAAGCTGGCCGATGCGACCGACATCTACAACGTGTATCACCTGTGCTCGTTCCTGCCGCTCATCGGGCTGCTGACGGTGTTCCTGCCGGACATCGAGCGCAAGGGGCGCCTGCACACAGCCTGAATCGCACGTTAAGGGCCGCGTTGTCTGGCATCTGCCAGCAGCGCGATCACTTCGCTGTCTTCGGTCTGCTCGAAGTCTTCGTAATACTGGCCGACGGCCTGGAAGCTGAAGTCTGGCGCGGCGATGAGACACACGGCCTCGTCCACTTCGGTGCACAACGTGCGCCAGGTGGTCTCCGGCGCGACCGGCACGGCGAGCACCAGCCGCCCTGGGCCGGCACGCCGCACCGCTGCCAATGCTGCGCGTACCGTTGCTCCGGTGGCGATGCCGTCATCCGTGACGATGACCGTGGCACCGGCAAGCGGCAACGACGTAACACCATAACGCGCACGGCGGCGTTCCAGTTCGGCCAACTCGCGCGCCGTCACCGCATCGAGATACGCCTGCGATGGCTGCAGGGTCTGCATCAGCTCGATGTTCCATTCGACATGCGGTTGCATGCCAGCGCCGCAATCGGCCAGCGCACCGAGCGCCAACTCCGGTTGCAGCGGTGCGCCGAGCTTGCGCACCAGCAGCACGCCAAGCGTTGCCCCGAGCGCTTGCGCAATCGCGTGTCCGACCGGTACGCCACCGCGCGGTAAGGCCAGCACGATGCGCGGTGCTGGCAGGTCGAGCGTGGCTAATGCATCGGCCAGTTGCCGGCCGGCATCCGCGCGATCACGAAAAGGCGTTGGCATGATCGTGCGCGCATCAGGCAAACGCCCGCGCCGAGCCGCTGCGGCCCCATTTGCGCACGCGCAGCGCAGCGAAGACCAGTGTGGCGCCCCACACGATGGCCCACGCGCCAATCCACCACAGCACGGCCAGCACGCCCGCTTCCGGCCGCCACAGCAGCCACCCCGCCAAGACCACGCTGGCGATGCCGCCGAGGATTAACCACCACTCGCCGGCAAGCTCTTCGCGCAGGCGTACCGCCACGATGATCTGCAACACGCCGTGCGCAAGCAGCCACGCGGCGATGTACAGCAGCAGGCCCAACGCAGTCACCGCGGGGTTGAGCAGCGTGAGTACGCCGACCGCGACCCCAAGCAGCCCTTGCAGCAATACGGGCCAGCGGTCGCGCGGCATGGCTTGGCGGCCGAATGCGGTCATCAGCAGCAAGCAGCCTTCAACCAGCGCATACGCGCCAAACGTGAGCACCAGCACGGCCAGCGTTGCCGCTGGCACTACGAATGCGCCGATGCCGACCGCCAACGCACACAACCCGCGCAATGCGAGCACCCACCACAGCTTGGAAAGCGTATGCAGCATGAACCACACTCCTTGGCCGAAAACAAAAAGCGACCGCGCGCCGGGGCGCGGCGGGCGATCGCTCGTCGTTTCAAGGTAGTGCAAGGCGTGGCTAGGCTCAATCGCCGTGGAGCAGCGCGTGTGCACGCGCGGTCGCATTCGGCGCATTCTTTTTGGGCGACGTTACGCCAGTCGCGCCACGCCCAATGCCAGCCCAAGCCCGATCAGGACCACGCCGATCACGCGATCGACCATCTGCTGCCGTGCCAGCAGCGCGCGCCGCAACGCACCCGAGGCGAACACCATGGCCACCAGCACAAACCACGCCGCGTGCGCCATTGACATGAACAGCCCGTAGCCGAATTGCGCGGCCAGCGGCGTGTCCGCATGCACGACTTGCGTGTACGTGCTGACGACGAAGAGGGTGGTCTTGGGGTTCAGGGCGTTGGTGAAAAAGCCCATGCGCAGGGCAGCACCGGTCGATAGTCCGTGGGGCCTGTCATGGCCCGAGGTGGCATCGCCGGGCAGGGTGGCCTTGGCCGACCACGTCTTCCAGCCGATCCACACGAGGTACGCCGCGCCCACCAGTTTGAGGGCATGCAGCAGTGCTGGCGCATGTGCAATCAGTAGCCGGACACCGAACATCGTGTAGAGCACGTGCACCTGCACGCCAAGCGCAATTCCCGCTGCGCACAGCACGCCCTCGCGCCGGCCGTACAAGAGGCTGTTGCGCGTGACCATGGCAAAGTCCGCGCCGGGGCTGATGACAGCCAACAGGGTGATGAGAGCAACAGCAAGCAGTTCGGCCATATCGACGCGTCATTGCAAAGTGGGAATGCGCCGATTCTGGCCCAGCGGGCCACCGTGGAAAATCGATTTATGATGCCGCTTTTACGTGAGAAAAACTGACAGATGGCACTGCCCCCGCTCAACACCTTGCGTGTCTTCGAAGCCGCCGCGCGGCATGCGAGCTTCGTGCGTGCCGCGCAGGAGCTGCATGTCACCCATGGCGCTGTCAGCCGCCAGATCCGGCAGTTGGAGGCGTCGCTTGGGGTGGCATTGTTTGAGCGCCGCAACCGCGCGGTCTTCCTGACGCCAGCAGGTGAGCAGCTACGGTCTGCGGCGGCGGATGCGTTCTCCATTCTCACGGATAGCATTGACCGGATTGCGCGACGGGCAACGTCGTCCGCGCTGGTGGTGTCGTGCGAGCCGACATTGGCGATGCGCTGGCTGATTCCACGGCTGTCACGCTTTCAGGCGCGGCATCCGGCCATTCAGGTGCACTTGTTTACGGCGGGCGGCCCGATTGATTTTGCGCGTACCGGCGTAGACGTGGCGCTGCGCCGCAACGACTTTGCCTGGCCGGAGTACGTGAACGCAGAGGCCATCTGCGAGGAGTGGATCGGCCCCGTGCACGCGCCGCAGGCCGATGCCGCCGCACGCCGTCGCCTGTTGCACACGGCAACACGCCCCGATGCCTGGCAGACCTGGGGGCGCGTCAGCGATACACAGCGCTCGCGCGGGCGCGCGCCCGAGGCGCGCTTTGAGCATTTCTATTTAAGCCTGCAGGCGGCAATGGCGGGGCAGGGCACTGCCATTGCGTCCAAGCTGATGGTGGGGGACGACCTGACGGATGGGCGGCTAGTGGCGCCGGAAGGCTTTCGGCGCGATGGCTCGGCGTATTACCTGTTGGCGAACGCGCCGATCAAGCTAGACACCCCGGCCGGCGCGTGGCTGGCTTGGCTGCGCGAGGAAACCGCCGCAACGCTGGCGGTTTAAGCGGGAGACGGCTTAAGCCGCAGCATGCCGCCCCGCTCGCAGAATGCCGCGAATGGTGGCCAGATACGACTCGCCCACGGCACGGTTGAGCGGCCGTGCACGGCTTGCCCGCTTGCGCGGCGGTGGCGTCAGGCCCAGCGTGCGGCAGACATCTGATGCATAGGGCCGGCCGTGGCCCTCCATGCGTATCACCACTTCGTTCAACGCCTGTTCACCCAGGCGCTCGCGCAGCCAGAGCACCGTCTGGCGGTCGTACTCGTTTTCGATGCGGATGAGGTCGTCCATGGTGTGAGCTGTATAAATGTACAGTTACTGTAAATATATACAGCTCTTCCTGGATTTCAAGGGCCGTGTTGCGTAACGGCTGCAGGCAAGGTCAGAGCGTGATGCCGCCATCCACCACGATGCACTCGCCGTTGGTGTAGCTGGCCGCGTCCGACACAAGGTAGAGCACTGTGCCGGCCATCTCGCGTGGTTCGGCGTGGCGGCGCAGGGGGATCTCGCTGATCCAGCGGTCGTAGGTGGCCTTGTCCTCGAATAGGGCGCCCGCAAACTTGGTCTTCGTCAGGCCGGGCAGCAGCGCATTCACGCGGATGCCGAACGGGCCGCATTCCTTGGCAAAGGCGCGTGTCATGTTGACCACCGCAGCTTTGGTAATGGAGTAGATGCCTTGCTTGTCGCCCGGCTGCAGCGCGTTGACCGACGCAGTGTTGACGATGGCGCCGCCGCCTTGGGCGCGCATCATCTTGCCGGCCTCGACCGACATGAAGAAATACCCGCGGACGTTGACGTCCACCGTCTTCTCAAACGCGGCGAGGTCGGTATCGAGAATGTGGCCGTAGTACGGATTGGCCGCCGCGTTGTTGACGAGAATGTCGAGCCGGCCGTGCGTGTTGCGGATGTGCGCGAAGGCGGCTTCGATGTCTTCCATGCGGCCGACGTGGCAGGCCAGGGCCTCGGCCTTGCCGCCTGCCGCGCGGATGCTTTCCGCCACGGCCTGGCAATCGGCCAGCTTGCGGCTCGATACGATCACGTGCGCGCCTTGCTCGGCGAGCAGATTGGCGATTTCCTCGCCAATGCCTCGGCTGGCCCCGGTGACCAGTGCGATCTTGCCGGTCAGGTCGAACAGGTTGGTACTCATGCGTGGTGTCTCCAATGGTGGCGTTGTTTGGGTGTGTATTCGGGGGTTCAGCCGTAGGTCTGAAACGCGCGCCGCGCCGGGTCGTCCAGATGCGGAATGCCGTTGAAGGTGGCCAGCTGGAACGATTCCGCGTTGAAGAAATATTGCGAGACGCTGCTGTTGCGGATCTGCAGGTTTAACGCAATGGCGCTGGTGGGCGGGGCCTCCAGCACCTGCTGTGCGGTCACGGCAATCGGGCCGCCCGAGCTGACGGCCAGCACGCGTTGCCCGCCACCAGCTTGAATGACGGCGCGCGCGTCGGCTACGCGCCGTTGAAATGCCGCCCACGTTTCGGGCAATGGCCCCCGAATCTTGTCAGCCGACCACAGATGCAGCACTTGCTTGAGCGCACGGTAGTGGTCGCGCATCGATCCGGACGCCAGCTGCGTGAGCTCCGGAAAATCCTCGCCCAGCGCGGCAAACAGCCCCTGGAAGTCGTACTCGTTCAAGCCGGCGTGTTGTTCATAGTGGGTATTTGCCGTGCCCAGGCCGCGCAGAATGCCGGCGACCGTCTGCTCGTGCCGGCGCAATGTGCCGCAGATGACGCGGTCAAAGACGATGTCATGCCGCGCGAAATACTCCCCGAGCCATACAGACTGCTGCTCGCCGCGCTCAGAAAGCTGGTCATAGTTCGCGGCGCCGAACGACGCTTGTCCGTGCCGCACGAGATAGAGCTCCGCCATCGTCTGCTCGCCATGTTGCTGGGGGAGCCAGATTAGCGGTCGGCCCACTATTTTTGAAATTTATTGTTTGAATGACCAGTAATGCACCAGATGAATAACCTGGCGTCATTCAAGCTCGAGCATGTCTTGCTTCACTCGGCAAGCTGCGGCTGACACCCGTGCGTCCAACGCAACATGGCCCCCCCGGGTTTGCGGAACGTGTGTGTAATGGCAGTTTTGCCACTCCGCTCCCAAGGTCACGCATGAAACCCTCTCGCCTTGCGCTTGCCGCGCTGCTGCTGTGTGCCGCGCGCCTGTCCAGCGCTGCCGATGCCAACCCCAAGGTCCTGACTGCCGCTGAAGCGTATCGGGCGGATGCCCTGCATATGCTTGAGCGCTTGGTCAACATTGATTCGGGCACCGGCAACGAGGCGGGGCTCAACCAGATCGGCACCATCGTCACCGAAGCGCTGCGTGAGACGGGCGCCCATGTGGAAACGGTCTCTGCGGCACCGGCGGCGGTGGGTAACAACATCCTCGCCACGTGGAAGGGCACGGGCAAGACGCGCATTCTGCTGATGGCGCACATGGACACCGTCTTCAAGGACGGCACGGCTCGCGCCAAGCCGTTCGTCATCAAGGACAAGCGTGCCTACGGCCCCGGCGTGATGGATGACAAGGGCGGCATTGTCGCGGGGCTATATGCAATGAAGATCCTGCAGCAGCTCGATTTCAAGCAGTACGGGCGAGTCACGCTGCTGCTCAATACCAACGAGGAAACCGGCTCCAAGGGTACCCGCGCACTGATCGAGCGCGAGGCCAAGCAGCATGACGTGACGCTGAACCTGGAGCCGGGCCGGCCTGCCGACGGGCTGGTCGTCTGGCGCAAGGGCAGCGGCACGGCCGAGATCGACATCAAGGGCAAGGCCGCGCATGCGGGTGTGGCGCCGGAGTCTGGCCGCAATGCGGCCACCGAGCTGGCGCACCAGACACTGCAACTGGGCAAGCTGGGCGACAGCGCCAAGCAGACCACCTTCAACATCACGGTGCTCAAGGCAGGGGATGCGACCAACGTCATCCCCGACCACGCCACCGCCTATGCGGACGTGCGTGTGGCGGTGCCTGAAGAATTCGACCGCGTGGAACGCGACTTGGCGCGCGTCTCGGCCAACAAGCTGATCCCCGATACAGAGGTGAAGACCTCGCTGGTGCGCGGCTTCCCCCCGATGCCGCGCAATGCCGCGTCGGATGCGCTGGCAGCCAAGGCGCAGGCTATCTACGCCGAGATCGGGCGCAAGCTCACGCTGGAAGGCAGCGGCGGCGCGGCGGATTCGAGCCTCTCTGCCGGCGTCGGCACGCCCACGCTCGATGGCTTTGGCATTGTTGGCGGCGGCATTCACACGCCGGAAGAATACGCGGAAGTGGAAAGCGTGGTGCCGCGCCTGTACCTGCTGTCGCGCATGATCATGGAGCTGGCCGGCAGCAAGTGAAGCGCTGCCGTCGGGTAAGCAGAAGCGCGGGTGGCAGCGGTTGGGCCACCCGCTTTTTTTTTGCCATGTGGCGTTGGCCGCGCAAGGACGGCAACGGCGGACTAGATGTAAACGACCACACCGCTCGCCCCCGCGCGACGGGTTCGATGTGCTATCGTCGCCGCCACGAAAATTTCACATATACCGGGTATGCACGACGTCGTCATCAGCGGTACGGGCCTGTGGGTCGCGCCGGAGGTCATCACCAACGAGGAGCTGGTCGCTTCCTACAACGCTTATGCGCAGCGCTACAACGCAGAGCATGCAGCGGCCATCGCCGCGGGTGAGCTGACAGCGCTGGCGGAGTCGTCGGCGGAGTTCATCGAGAAAGCGTCGGGCATTCGCCAGCGCTATGTCGTCGAGAAATCCGGCGTGCTGGACCCGGCCCGCATGCGTCCCAAGCTGACGCACCGCCCGGACGACGTGCTGTCCTTGCAGGCCGAAATTGGCGTGGCTGCCGCGCGCGAAGCGTTGGCTGCGGCCGGCCGCGATGCCGCCGACATCGACATGCTGATTTGCGCCACGTCGAACTTCCAGCGCCCATATCCGGCCCTCGGCGTGGAGATTCAGAACGGCATCGGTGCGGGCGGTTATGCGTTTGACATGAACGTGGCGTGCTCGTCGGCCACGTTCGGCCTGGAGCAGGCCATCAACGCCGTGCGCAGCGGCACCGCGCGCGCTGCGCTGGTGGTGAGCCCCGAAGTGACCTCCGGCCACCTCGATTGGAAAGACCGCGACTGCCACTTCATCTTTGGCGACGTGTGCACGGCTGTGCTGGTGGAGCGCGCGGAAGACACCCGGTCCACCGATGCGTGGCGCGTGCTCGGCACCCGGTGCGCGACCAGCTTTTCCAACAACATCCGCAATAACGCTGGCTACCTCTCGCGCAGCGAAGACCGCAACCCCGACGACCGCGACCAGCTCTTCCGCCAGGAAGGCCGCAAGGTGTTCAAGGAGGTCTGCCCGATGGCGGCGGAGCATGTCGCCACGCATCTGCAATCGCTCGGCCATGCGCCTGCCGGTGTGCGCCGCTTCTGGTTGCACCAAGCCAACCTAGCGATGAACCAGTTGATCGGCAAGCGCTTGCTTGGCCATGAAGCATCGGCCGATGAGGCGCCGGTCATTCTGGATGAATTCGCCAACACGGCCTCGGCGGGTTCCATCATTGCGTTCCACCGCCATCGTGCGGATTTGAAAGCGGGCGATCTCGGCATGATCTGCTCATTCGGCGCGGGCTATTCGATTGGCAGCGTAGCGGTGCAGAAGCTGTAATCAACTCGCGGGCGACGCTCGGCTCCGGTCTGGCAATGTCGCCCCGAAAAAGTCCACCGCACGGCGCACGGCTAGGGCGTGGGCGGCGTCTCGATCGACGCCTGCGTTGTCGTGGCACAGCAGCGGCAGGTGCGGTGACGCCCCCGGGTGGCAACTATCGAGGAAGGTGTAGTGCGACGCGCCCGGAACCAGCAGCACATCGGCGTTCGGCACCAGGCCGGCGATGCGGCGCACGTTGGTCTCCACGGGCACCGTCACGTCGGCGTCACCCGCCATCAGTGAGACCGGCAGCGCAATACTGCGCAGGGAACCCGCATCTAACGCCATGCCCAGCGCCGGTGCGATGGCAAAAACGGCCTGGATGCGCGCATCACGATAGGACGCGCCTGACCGGGCGAGCGAGGCTTCCGTTGCTGCCGTCTTCGGTGCGTTGGGCGTGGGGCTCGGCTGCATGCGATCCATTTCTGGCGGCCGGCAGATCGCATCGCCTTGTGGCCCGCCGCAGAACGCTTCGAACGCCGCCACATTGGTGCGCGCGCCCGCAAGCTCCAACACCGTATAACCCCCCAGCGAGAAACCCACTGCGCCAATGCGTGTGCGGTCGACGTGCGTGCCCAAGACGGGGTCAGCGAGGATGCCGTCAAGCGCCTCGCTCACATCCGTTGCGCGTTCCCACCACAGCATGAAGCCGTCGTGCGTGAGTGGCTCCAGTGCGTTGTTGCCCGGGTGGTTCACGCCCGCGACGATGTAGCCGTTGGCGGCCAATGCGGCGGCCAGCCAGTCGAGGCTGTCTGCCGTGCCGCCGGTGCCGTGCGAGAGCATCAGCAGCGGATAGGTGGCGTGGGTTGGCGCAAGCGCCGCCTCGCCCGCCGATGGATGACCGCGAAACGTTGGCCGCCCCGGCTCACCGATGTTGCGCGGCGCTTCTGGCACCGACGCATCCACCGGATACCAGATGTTGGTGATCAGCGCCTGCGTGCGTGCACCGCGCCAATGCCGCTCGGCTTGCGGATGGAACACACGGGTGGTTTCGCCCACGTGGTAGGGCGCAGCGGGCTCGGCGGCCCAGGCGGCGCCCATGACAAAGACCGCCAGCGCGGCGGCAACGCAACGACGCAACATCGCTACTCCTTGCGGATGGGGATCATCAGGTCGGTCACGCACGCACGCGGCACCGGGTGGCGGGCGGGACTGCGGTACAGCTCCAGCGTCGGCCGGTCATCCGGTTCGAAGCCGTAGCTCGGCAGGCAGCCGCCATACAACGCTTGCATTGTCGGTGCGATCAACGCATAGGGGCCGATGAGGCGGTGTGAGGCATACAGGCCGCCCTCGATGCGCATCGGCTGCAGGCGGCCCGTGATGGCGCGCGGCGTATCGAGAATGACGCCCGCGAAGTACTCGAACGCGCCCGGCGTTTCGGGGTCGCCATAGCAAACGCCGATGCGGTCCGGCGCATTGGGCGATGTACGGTCGACGCCGAGCGTCTGCCATAGCGCAATAAAGGTCTGGCGGATGGTCGCGATCGGGCCTTCGTGGCGCAGGCACAGCGCGTTTAGCGGGGGCTGCTCGACCAGCTCGATGGGCGGCAGGCTGGTGGTATCGCTGGTGGGCACGTTCAGCGCTTGCTGCCGGGTTTGGAATGCGCGCGGGCTCACGCCGGTGAACTCGCGGAAGGCACGCGCAAAAGCCTGCGGGCTGCCGTAGCCGACGTTGAGGGCGACGTCGGTGACGGAGTCTTCCGCCACGCTCAAGCGCTGAGCGGCTTGCGCAAGCCGCAGACGCTGCACGGTTTCGAACACGCCTTCGCCCGTGAGCGCCCGATAGATGCGGTGAAAGTGAAACGGCGACAAATGCGCCACCGCCGCCAGGCTCTGCACCGTGTGCGGGGCGGCAGGGTCGGCCAGGATCGCCTCGATTACGCGGGCGATGCGGCGGTGGTAGTCGTGAACTGTGCGGGGTTTCATGCAGCAAAGCATAGTCGCCCGGTGGGCGGCGCGCGGTGCAGCGATTGCGCAAAATGCGCCCGCGGCCCTGGCGTGCCTAACGCCCCGCCGTGGCCCGCAGGGTAGAGGCGAACGTCCGCAGCGCCTTCTTTGCCACAGGGTCGGCCAAGCGCGAATACAGCACCACGCTGCGCGGTGGCAGCGGGGGCAGGCCAAACGCGTCGCCCACGTCGATGGTGCCCGCAGGCGCCACCCGGCGGCTGAGCGCGGCGACAGCCAAGCCGGCTGCCACCGCTGCGCCGATGGTGCCCATGCCGCCACCAACAAACACCTCCTGCCATGCAATGCCCGCCGCATCCAGCGCGGTCACGGCCATTTCGCGCACGCGGCAGGGTTCTGACTGGGTGGCGAGGTAGAGCGGTTCACCCGCGCGGTGTTCAAAGTCCGGCGCGGCCATCCAGCCGAAGGGCTCTTCCATCAGCACCTCGCCATCGGTGCGGCGCGTGTCGTGGCGCAGCACGACGGCTGCATCCAGCAGGCCGCTCTCAAATGCATCCAGAATCTCGCGCGAGCTGTCGATGCGGATCTCCAGCGTCAACGCCGGTTCGGCCCGCCCCATCTGACGCAGCAGGCGCGGCAGTTCGGCCCCGACAATGTGGTGGCTCATGCCGACCGACAGCCGCCGCCGCTCCACGCCAAACGAGCCGAGCGCGCCCTCGTGCGCTGCCACCAGTTCACGCGCTGGCGCGAGGAACGCCGCGCCATCCTGCGACAACCGCACCAGGCGCGGCGTGCGTTCCAGCAGGCGACGGCCGAGCGCATCTTCCAGCCGCTTGATCTTCAGACTCACGGCCGATTGCGTGGAGTCCATCGCCTCCGCCGCGCGCGTGAAGCTCTTCAGATCGGCGGTGAGCACGAAGGCTTGAACGGCCTCCAGATCGAGCATCTTCATGGTGCAATCATTTGAAAATCGAATGATTGAAATATCTTAGGATGGCTTTTTTCAATGATCAATGTCAGGCATGCTGTGTTCACCACAAAACCAGGGAGTTCACCATGCCTCTCGTTCAAGTGTCGCTGCGCCGCGGCAAGCCTGCCGCCTATCACCAAGCCATCTTCGACGGCGTCTATCGCGCGCTGCGTGAGACGTTCAACGTGCCGGAAGACGACCGCTTCATGACCGTGACCGAGCATGACGCCGGTACCTTCAGCGTCAGCCCGACGTACATGAACATCCAGCGCAGCGAAGACGCAGTCATCCTGCAGCTCACCGTCAGCAACACCCGCACGCGCGAGCAGAAGCAAGCGCTGTATCGCCGCATCGTTGAGCTGCTGGGCGACAAGCCCGGCATACGGCCCGAAGACGTGTTCATCAACCTCGTGGAGGTGCTGCCCGAGAACTGGTCGTTCGGCAACGGCCTCGCGCAGTACGTGAAATGACGCCGCGCCAGGCGGTCCTGGCGCACCTGGGCGGTTTGCTGTGGGGAATGTTGCTCATCGTCGGCGCGGCGGGTTCGCTGGCGACCGTCGCGCGCGACGTGTTACGGGCGCTTAGTCCTTGAGCGAATTGCCGAGCATGTCCAGCAGGAATCGCGTGCCGCGTTCGCGCGAACCGGAGTCGTCGTAGCCATCCAGGAAGGCGCCTTGCTCCGTCATGACGAGGTGCGTACCGCCCGAGCCATCCTTGGGTTCACGCAGCTCCAGCGTGGCGAGCGAGGCGGAGATCTTCCGGTCATCCAGGTGCATCACGTACGAATAGACGACGCGCTCGTTGGGGATGACGTCGTGATACAGCGCCTCGAAGCTGGAGACGACACCGCTATCCCATCGGCCCTTGACGACTTCGCGGCCGCCGGGGGTGGCATCCATTTCACGCACGAGCAGGGTGTAGCCGTTGCCGCCGGCAAACCACTTCGCTTTGGCCGCCGGGTCCGTCAGCGCCTTGAACACACGCGAGCGCGGTGCATCGTACGTGCGCTCCACCGTAAAGGTGGCATGCACGACCGAGCGTTGGATGCCGTCGGCCAGGGGCACGCTTGCGGCTTCGCGCTCCAGCTTGTCGAGCGTTTGCTTCCAGCCTTCGGGCGCGCCCTTGATCATCATCTCGGCAATCGGGGCGAGCGGCGTGTGGGTCTGCGTGACTTCCATGCGCGTGCCGCCGCACTCTTCAGCAAAGGTGACGACGGTGTGGGCGTTCATCAGCGGGCGGTTGTCGCCGTCCACGACGTTCATGTCGATCACCAGACGCGCGTTGGGCACGATCTCCAGAAAGTGGCCGCGCGACCAGTGGTCTTGCCCTTCGGGCGAGCGCATGCACACATCAAACTTGCCACCCACGCGAAACTCGACCGTCGCATCCGGCACCGTGTAGTGCGTCGGGCAGAACCAGCGCTTGATGTGCTCGGCGGTGCTCCAGGCCTTGAAGACCCAGTCGCGCGATACAGGGAAGGTGCGCGAGATCACAAGCGGGCGCAGGGTGGTGCCGGCGGGGCTGTCAATGGTCGTCGTCATTCGATTCTCCTTGGGTATTCAGCGTTTTGAGATAGGCGCCGAGGCGGTCGAAGTGCTGTTCCCACTCCAGGCGTCGTTGGTTTATCCACTGCTCGGCGAGGCTTAACGCCTCGGGTTCGATACGGCACGTACGCACGCGGCCCACCTTTTCCGATCGCACGAGACCGGAGTTCTCCAGCACCGACAGGTGCTGCATGACCGCAGGCAACGAGATATCGAGCGGCTCGGCCAGTTCGCTCACAGACGCGGGCCCGCGCACCAGCTGAACCAGCATGGCGCGCCGGTTGCCGTCTGCCAGCGCCTGGAAGGCGAGATCGAGGGAGGTTTCATGGTTAAGCATGTTGTTAACTATAGCGACTCTGAATAGTTAAGCAAGTACTTTATCTTTCTGTCGTTGACAGGCTCATTTGGTTCGCATACAAAGTAAAAAACTTCGTACACGAACTAAATCGGCCCGATGAACAGCACACGTCAACGCATTCCCGCCACCGATGGCTACCCGCTCGGCGCCACGCTGTGGACGGCTGCCGGCACGCCGCAGGGCGTGGTCGTCATGCATCCGGCAACGGGCGTGCCGCAGCGCATCTACCACGCCTTTGCTGGCTTCTTGGCGGAGCGCGGTTTCCACACCATCACGTACGACTACCGCGGCATCGGTGCATCCCGGCCCAAGAGCCTGCGCCGCTTTGCTGCGCGCATGCGCGACTGGGCGCTGCTCGATGCAGAAGGCGTGACGCGATGGGCGAGGGCGCGCTACCCGGACCTGCCGCAATTGGCGGTCGGTCACTCGGTGGGCGGTCACGCCATCGGCCTGTGCTGCTCAGATTGGGATGTCGCCGGCGTCGTGCAGGTGGCCTGCCACACGGGCAACTCGCGCTTCATTCGCCAACGCGGTGAACGTTGGCGCGTCGAGCTGATCCTGCGCGGGCTCGGTCCGTTGATGGCGCGGCTGATCGGCTACGTGCCCGGCAAGCGCCTGGGCCTGGGCGAAGACCTGCCCGGCGGCGTCGCCATCGAATGGGGCACATGGGCCGGCATGCCGCGCTACTTTTTCGACGACCCGACGCTCGGTGCCGTCGAGCGCTTCAACCGCGTGACGCATCCCGTGCTCGTCTACGGCTTTGACGACGACCCGTGGGCCACGCCTGCGGCCATCAACGCATTGACGACGCACTTCACGAACACGTGGGTCGAGCGCAGGCAGATTGCGCCCGCACAGGCCGGCGGCCCGGTCGGGCACATGGGCTTCTTCCGCGCGCAATTCGCCAGCACGTTGTGGCCGGGTCTGGTGGATTGGCTGAGCGAGCACGCTACAGCGTCGCGCACGGAAACGGTGGCCGCATGACTGCACCGGATCGCCGTCTCGTTTATCTGATCAGCGTTGGGCAACGCCGCCTGCAGCGCTGGATTCAAGCGCGCACGGGCGAGGGCGTGACCGCCGCGCAATCCGGCCTGCTGTTCTTCCTGGAGAAGAACGACGGCGCGTTGATGCGCGAAGCCGGTGCCGCGCTGGACCTCGGCCCCTCCGCCATGAGCGGCCTGGTCGACCGCACCGTCGACGCGGGCCTCATCGAGCGCCGCGCTGATGCCAAGGATGGCCGCGCCTGGCAACTCTGGATCACCCCCGCTGGCCGGGAAGCCCTGATCGAAACCCGCACCGGCCTGGCCGAACTCAACGCACGCCTGACCGAAGGTTTTACCGACGCCGAGATCGACGTTGTCGCACGCTGGCTGGCCAGCTTGCAAACCAAGTTCCCCACCGGAGACGAGCAATGACTGAACACATCCAGCGGCAACACGCTCATGGCGTATTGACCTTGACTCTGGCCCGCGCCGACAAGAAGAACGCCATCACCGATGCGATGTACGGCGCGCTGGCCGATGCGCTGGACGCCGCCGAGCGCGACAGCGCCGTCCGCGTGGTGCTGCTGCGCGCCGAGGGCGATATGTTCTCGGCCGGCAACGACATCGGCGAGTTCGCAGCGATTGCCATGGGGGAGGGTGGTGGCGAGCGTAACGTCATCCGCTTCCTGCATGCGTTGGCGCGTGCCACGCGTCCGCTGGTGGCGGCGGTGCAGGGTCGCGCGGTCGGCATCGGCACGACCATGCTGCTGCATTGCGATTTCGTGCTGCTAGCCGACAACGCGCAGCTCTCCACGCCGTTCGTCAACCTGGCGCTGGTGCCGGAAGCCGCGTCGAGCCTGCTGATGCCGGCGCGCCTGGGCCACGTGCGTGCGTTCGAGATGTTCGCGCTGGGCGATGCGGTGAGCGCGGAATCGGCGCTTGCGTGGGGGCTGGCGAACCGCGTGGTGCCGCTGTATCAACTCGGTACGGAGGCGATGGCCATTGCGGAGCGACTGGCGCGTCAGCCGCTCGGCGCGCTGACCGAAACCAAACGCCTGATGCGCGATGCCGAGTTGCTCAAGCAGCAGATGGAGGCGGAGAACGTCAGCTTTTCCAAGCGGTTGAAGTCTGCGGAAGCACATGAAGCCTTCCGGGCGTTCGTCGATCGGCGGCCGCCCAATTTCAACGCCGTGGCGCACTGAGCGCGGCGGTGTCTCCTTCGGCAGCCTGGTCCGGCTGCCTTTTTTGCTTCTAGATGGCCAATCGCCCCCGCGTGGCTGCCACGGTGATCGTCGCCTCCATGCCGGCGGTAAAGCGTAGGTAATCCGCCTCCATGCCGTCGGAGAAAATCACGCCGTTCTCAGGCATGCGCGAGCGCAACTTGAGCGGCTGGTCGGCATCCACATGCCCGAACACCAGCGTGGCCTGCGATGCACGGCTTGGAAACGGCTCGCGCACGGCAAACGTCAGTTGCGGCGTGTCCCACGGTTCCGGTTCATAGCGGAAACCATCGCCACCGGCGTGCATGGCGCGCGCCACGCCCATTGAACCCGTCACGATGCTCTTGAGCCATGCTGTTGAGCCCAAGCCCGTTGCAACGATGATCCCCGATGACGATTGCGCCTCACGCCGCTCGCCCAACTCGATTTCATACAGCGCAGACGCATGCGTGCGCGGGCCGATGAAGAGGTCATTGACGGCGCGCAGCACCTGCCCGTCAGAGAGCCGCGCTTCGGCCATCGTCACCGCTTTGGTGGGGCGCTTATCGCGTGACACGTCGGCGAGCACGTTGCCCAGGTCTTTCGGCTCGAAGGGGAGCAGCACCCCGTCCCAACGGCCGGGTTCGGGGTTCAGGCCGATGAGCGGCTGGCCGTCGAGGTATTTCATCGAGTTGGCGACTAGCCCGTCCTGCCCGAGTGCCACGACGATGTCGTCCGGCGCAAAGATGAAGTTGGGCAGGTAGCTGCGGTCCACCACCTGATAGCGGCCCCAGGCTTCCAGCGCGCGCACGGTGATCTCGAGGCTGCGTGCATAGGCGGCGTTTTCGGCCAGGTAGTCGGAGAAATCCGCGCCCAGGTGTTCGAGGTAGAACTTCGCCTGTGCCAGCGTGTGGTGGCGCGCCACCAGCTCTTCAAGCCGGGTACGGCGCGTCACCAGTACCACCTTGCGGCCATCGGCGCTCATGATGCGGCCCTGCCTGTCGCGCTGGTTGCGGTCGCGTTCATCAACCCTTGCAGCAGCTCGGGCGATACGTTGAGTTGGCCGATGCGTTCTGCGCGTTCTGCAATGCCGCCAAAGGCCTGTGCGATGAGTTGGCCCGGTTGCATGCCTGCCGCAGCGAGTGCGTTGACGATGCGCGGGTCGGCCTTCTCCAATGCCTGCATGACGGCGGCCACGCGGTAGGCCTCCGCTTCGGCCAGTGTGCGGCTGTTTTCTGCCTGGCCGGCCACGAAGGCTTTGCGTTGTCCTTCGAGTTCCACATCGGCAGCCATCTGTTCATTGCGCAGGGCGTTCTCCTTGCGCATCAACGTGGCCTTGGCTTCCATCTGGGTCTCGCGAATCTGGCGCTTCTTCTGCTCGACGGCGATGTCGGTGTCCAGCTCGTTCTGGCGGATCGCGCGTTCGTTTTCCACGGCGGACATGCGTCGCAGATACACCGCATCGTCGGCGGCCTTGAGGTTGGATTCGCGTGCCTCGGCTTCCAGCGCGCGGGCGATGTCGGGCGTCGGCTTCACCGCCATGACCGACACGCCAAGGATCTCCAGCCCCAACGCGGCAATCTCCGGTTGTGCGGCCAACTCGGCCTGCGCGGTGCGGGCAATGGCGGCCGATGCGCGCAGTGCGGCCTTCAGCTCCATCGCCTGCACGGCTTGCTGCACGATCACTTCCACCTGTTGCGCCACACGATCGCCCAGGCGCTTCGGATCTTCCGACACATAGCTCTGGCCGTTCTTGGCGAGCGAGAAATCCATCATGGCCGCAGTGCGGCGCGGGTCGCTGATGCGGTAGGTCACCTGACCCTGCACCGTCACACTCTGGAAATCCGCCGTCACCAACTCCAGGATGAAGGGGCGGTCCTGGCTGGCCACTGGTACGGCCACCAACGTGGCGGTCGGGCCGTAATAGAAGAACGACAGGCCCGAGCCTTCGCGCACGACCTTGCCGGCGCGGAACTGCATGAGATGAACGGTGGGTTGCGACTTGATAAAGCGGATACCGAACATGGTGACCTCCTTGTCTTGTTTGGGTTGTACTGTACAACTTGATTGAGTTGGATAATGCAACTTACTATGTGGCTGTCAAGACATTTGTGAGCAGACCATGGCTTCCCGATCCGCACCCAAGGCGTTCCCTTTGCCGTTGACGACGGTGGATGTGGTGATCTTTACCGTGTTGGACGATGTGCTGCGCGTGCTGTTGGTGCAGCGCCCAAGCACGGAGGCCGAGCCCTTCCCCGGTGCGTGGGCGCTACCGGGCGGGTTTGTCGATACGGCCATCGATACCACCCTGGAGGATTGCGCGCGCCGCAAGCTGTTGGAGAAGTCCGGCGTGGGCAGTCCGTATCTGGAGCAGCTCGGCAGTTGGGGCGGTGCCACGCGCGACCCACGCGGCTGGTCGGCCACGCACGTCTACTTTGCGTTGATCCCCGCGCAGGACGTCGTGCTCGCTAAGGGGGCAAACGCTGCAGACGTCGGCTGGTTTGCTGTGGACGACGTGCTGCGCGCACCCGAGCTCGCGTTCGACCATGCGGAGATTTTGCGTACCGCCGTGGAGCGGCTGCGCAGCAAGGTGGAATACACGTCATTGCCGGCGTTTTTGCTCGCCGAACCGTTCTCGCTGCCACAACTGCAGCGCATGTACGAGATTGTGCTCGGCCGCCCGGTGGATAAAAGCGGCTTCCGCACGCGCATGCTGGCCGCTCACTTTCTGGAGGAGGCGGGCGTGGCCGAGGGGGATTCGTACCGCCCCGCCAAAGGCTACCGACTGATTGACCGCAGCGCGCCGGTCGTCTTTCCACGTACTTTCAGCCCGCGTGGTGGCGACTGAACTCAGCCGCGTCAGGCCGACTCGTCGTCTTCCAATGAAAAGCGTTGCGCGGCGCGTGTGCCGTTGCGCACCGTCTCATCCACCACGCCCCGATGCACGACCTTGTGCCCAACTTCCGTGGCGACGGTCGGCTGCCCCTGGCTCGGGCGGCTGTCGACTCCGGCGATGGGGGCTTGCGGATCGGGCTCCGGGTGGGCGTTGGTGAGCGACGCGTTGGAGTAGATGACGTTGTCCTGCCAGTGCGACGGGTCCTTGGCCGCTTCCAGGCCTTTGCCGTCGGTGTCGATCGTGTTGTCGGAGGCTTCGGTGCCGGCAGCATCCACCGAACGAATGCGACGTGACGCACGCGCCAGCGGGTCGTTTTGCGGGGTCTCGGGCGGCGGCTCGGTCAGTTTCGCGCGCTCGGGCTGATGCGTGACCGGTTCTTCGGGTTGGGGCTGCGTTTGGTTGTGTTCCGCGTTGTGCATGATTGGGCTCCTGCGCCGCAGCGGCGGCATGACCAAACATGCTGCCGCAACGTGCGTGCCTGATCTTGGTGCCTGCCTGTCTAAGCCCGCCGGCGGGAGGGCCGACGTCCGGCGTCTTGCAGGAAGGCTTGTGCGCGCGGCTCTGTTGCGTAAGCGCTGTTGATGCGCACCCACGGCGACACCTCCAGGTTGGGCCGGAAGTAGTGGCCGGGGGCCAGCGTCACGCCGTGCTTTTCCGCCGTGGGGGCCAGGTCGCGTGAATCCTCCACATGTGGCACACGCGCCCACAGGAAATTGCCGCCCGATGGCTGATGAAACACCTCCCACCCCGCGTCACTGAGCACGTTCAGCGAGGCGATGACCGAGTCGCCCGCGCGCTGGCGCAGCCGCTCCACATACTTGCGATAGGCGCCGCGCTCCAGCAGCGTGGTGACCACGGCCTCCGCAAAGCGCGATCCGCCCACGCTGGTGAGCATCTTCACGTTGGTCAGGTCGTGCACCAGTTCACGCTTGGCAATCAGGTAGCCAACAGGCAGCGACGCCGACACCGTCTTGGAGAACCCGCCCACATAGATCACGTGCTCAAGCTGGTCGAGCGTGGCCAGCCGCGCGGTCGGGTCAGTCTGCAGGTCGGCAAAGATGTCGTCTTCCACAAACACGAAACTGTGCCGCCGTGCCAATTCCAGCAACCGAAACGCAACCGGCGGCGACAGCGTGGAGCCGGTCGGGTTCTGCAGCACGCTGTTGATGAAGAACAGCTTGGGCCGATGCTCGCGCAGCATGGCTTCAGCCACCTCCACATCCGGGCCGTCGGCCCTGCGCGGAATGCCGACCAGCTTGACGCCATGCAGCCGCAGCAGGCCGAACACGGTGTAATAGCCCGGGTCTTCTACAAACACCGTGTCACCCGGCTTGAGCAGGTGACGCATGATCAGGTCGATGGCCTGGCTCGCGCCTGCCGTACTCAGCACGTTGGCCGGTTCTGCGTGGATGCCGAGTTGGCGCGCGCGCATCACGATCTGCTGGCGCAACGCGGGGCCGCCCAGCGGCATACCGTAGTCGATCACGGCGTGCGTGTCGGTGCGTGAGACCTGGCGGATGGCTTGCGTGAGGCCATCCATATCGCGCCAGTCGGCCGGCACGAAACCGCCGCCGAGCTTGAGCATGCCGTCGGGGTAACTGAACTGCTCGAAGATGTGCTTGGACTCGGCTTCCGCGCGGCGCGGGTCCGACCAGCCGCGCCCATCGCGCCCCGTGAGGCTGCTTTCGGCCACGTAGAAGCCCGAACCATGACGTGAATCCAGCAAGCCCAGCGACACCAGCCGGTCATACGCCTCGATCACCGGGAAGCGGCTGATGCCGTGTTCGGCCGCCAACTGGCGGATCGACGGAAGCTTGGCGCCGGGGCGCACGTCGTTATCGCCAATCCAGGCCTGCACGCCCGCCACGATCTGGTCGGCAATGGGCACGCGGTTGGCGGCGTCGATCTGGAGTTTCATGGCGCAGGCAATATCGTGGGGGCAGCGGAAGATACCGAACAGCCACCGGCAACTGTTCGGTAGTGTTCGTATTGTAGTGGTGCTGCGCCCAACGGAAAGCCGATCGCCCAAAGTCAGCAAAGAAAGTGAGCCGCCCCCGGCAGGGGAAAAAAGGGATGCACCACACGCTCAAAAATTCAACGCGCCCTTAACACGCCCATAACACGCCCATAACGCACCCTTAACGCGCCTTCAACCGCTGCACCGAGAAATCCCCCACCCATTGCACCAGGCTCACCAGCCCGATCAGCACCACGATCACCACCGCCATGACGGTGGTGTCGAAGCGCTGATAACCGTAGCGAATGGCAATGTCGCCCAGCCCGCCCGCGCCGACGGCACCCGCCATGGCCGATGCGCCAATCAGCGACACCACGGTCAGCGTAAAGCCGCCGATGATGCCGGGCAGGGCCTCGGGCAGCAGCACGTGCCAGACGATGTGGCGACGCTCGCAACCCATGGCCTGCGCGGCTTCCACCAGGCCACGGTCGACTTCGCGCAGGCTGATCTCGGCAATGCGCGCAAAGAACGGTGTGGCACTGATCGACAGCGGCACCACGGCCGCCCACACGCCAATCGTGGCGCCCACCACCAGCCGCGTGAAGGGCAGCAGCGCCACCAGCAGGATGATGAACGGCGTGGCCCGAAAGCCGTTGATGAGTGCCCCCAACACGCGGTGCACACGCGGCGATTCCAGCGCATTGCCCGGCGCCGTCAGCACCAGAATGAGCGCCAGCGGAATGCCGGCCAGCACGGCGATCAGCGCGGAGGCCGACACCATCGTGAGCGTGTCGAACAAGCCCTGCCAGATGCGGTCAATCGTGAGTGGCGACATAGCCGAGACTCCGGGTGTGTTGGGACAACTGCAGCGCCGCGAGCGCGTCGGCTGAGAGCGTGCTGCCCGCGGCCGCGACCAGCAGGCGCCCTTGCGTGCGGCCCTGGATGCGGTCAAGGTCTGCGCGTAGCAGGCGTGTGGGTTGGTGCAGTGCCTGGGCGATCTGCGCGAGTTCTGGTACGGCAGCGGCCCCGGTGTAGCCGAGCTCAATCAGTTGCTCGAACGGCGCGCGCGCGGGCGGCGTGGGCTGCAAACGCAGGGCCACGTCTTCGGGCAGGCCGCCGCGCAGCGGTTCGAGCAAGGCACGTGTGGCATCGTGCTGCGGGTCACCAAACACACGCCATACGGGGCCTTGCTCGGCAATGCGGCCGGCTTCGAGCACGAGCACGTTGTCGCAAATATCGCGGATCACGCCCATCTCGTGCGTGATGAGCACGATGGTCAGACCCAGGCGGCGGTTGATGTCGCGCAGCAGGGCGAGGATGGCGTCGGTTGTCTCGGGGTCGAGCGCGGAGGTGGCCTCGTCGCAGAGCAGAATTTCGGGCCGGTGCACGAGCGCGCGGGCAATGCCAACGCGTTGCTTCTGCCCGCCAGACAAGCGCCCGGGATACGCGTGCTGCTTGCCCTCCAACCCGACCAGCACCAGCAGCGCATCCACGCGCTGCGCGATCTCGGCGGCCGGCACGCCCGCCACCTTCAGTGGCAGCGCGACGTTTTCCCATACCGTCTTGGCGGAAAGCAGATTGAAGTGCTGGAAGATCATGCCAATGCGCCGGCGCAGTCCGACCAGCGCGGCCGTGCCCAGCGTGCCGACATCGACGCCGTCTACCAGCACCTGCCCGCTGGTGGGCTGTTCCAACCCATTGATGGTGCGCAGCAGGCTGGATTTGCCCGCACCACTGCGCCCGATGATGCCGAAGATGCCTCCAGCTGGAATGTCGAGGTCGATGTCTTGTAGCGCATGCACATCGCCTGCTGCCGCGCGATACGTCTTGCCGACGTTGCGGAAGCTGATGGTGCCGGCGGTGGGTGTGGTGATCGCGGCGTCGATGTGTCTGGCATGCGGCGCGATTGCGTCGGTCCAGAGGTGCGCGGGGTTTGAGACGAGTGTGGTCATGGCGTTACCGTGTCACTGTTTCACCGTTTCACCCAGGGCAGGGTAAAGAGCTTGTCGTCGTTGGCATAGGACGTGCGCACTTGCTGGCGCACGGCTGGCGAATCCTGATACAGCTTGATGAAGCGGGCGATACGCGGGTCGTTGGCGTTGTCGTTGCGGGCAACGAAGCGGATGGCAAAGTACTCGTCATCAATGCCCGAATACAGCAGGCCTGCACTGGCCACATCCGGTTTGCCCGCGTTGACGAAGTGCGCGGGGTAGCCCTGCGCAAGGTCCACGTCATCCAGCGCGCGCACGAGTTGGGGGCCTTCGATTTCGACAAACTTCAGCTTCTTCGGATTGGCGACCACGTCGTTGAGCGTGCCGCGTGCGCCGACACCATCGCGCAGCTTGATCAGCCCAGCCTTCTGCAGCAGCAACAAGCCGCGGCCCTGGTTAACGGGGTCGTTGGCCACGGCCACGCGTGCGCCGTCCTTCAAATCGCTCAGGCGTTTGATCTTGCTGGAGTACAGGCCGATGTTGCCCAGCACGCCTATGCCCACGCTCTTGAAGGCATAGCCGCGTTCCTTGATGGCGTTGTCGAGAAATGCCTGGTGCTGGAAGTAATTGAGATCCAGGTCGCCCGAGGCGAGGGCCACGTTGGGCGTGGTCCAGTCCGTCAGCTCAACCACCTTGACTTCCAGCCCCTGCTTGCGGGCTTCAGTGGCGGCTACTTCAACGGAGTCGGCCAGCGCACCGGGCGTCACGCCAATGCGCAGTGGCGCCGCATGCGCTGCAGCAGTAAGGGTGAGGGCGGTGAGGGCCATGATGGCCGGTGCGAAAAAATGCGCGAGTCGTTGTGCGAGTTTCATGGGCATGGATACCGCAAAGGGAACATGCGGTGATTCCAGCATGGCAACCGGCCCCATTCCCACGAATATTTGCGTAGATGGTTACTCGGTCTGGGTTAGGGCGATACTTGCGGTCGACCGTGGCGGTTCAATCTCAAAGAGGGGACTCTTCGATGCATGCATCTTTCAAACGCAGGCAGGCGATGGCGGGGCGGGTGGTGGGGCGAGTGGGGGGCTATTTCCTGCTGGCAATCGTCGTCATCCTCGTGGGGCTGGTGGCGGTTGTGGGCGTGAACACGTGGCGACACGGCTCTCGCCAGTTGGACGTGCCCGCTATCACGCCGGTGGCCGTGGATGGCGCGGCCGCAGCGGCGCACTTGGCCGAAGCCGTGCGCGCCCGCACCGTATCGAGCACCACCGATGCACAGTTGAATGCCGACCAGTTCCGCCAGTTGCATGCGATGTTGCAGGCACGCTACCCCCAGGCGCACGCCGTGCTGCAACGCGAGACCGTGGGCGACTTTGCGCTGCTCTATACCTGGAAGGGCTCCGACCCGTCGTTGCCGCCCATCATGTTGATGGCACACCAGGACGTCGTGCCCATCGCTCCAGGCACCGAAGGCGACTGGGCCCAGCCGCCCTTCGACGGCGTGGTGAAGGACGGCATGGTCTGGGGCCGTGGTGCGTGGGACGACAAGGGCAACCTGATCTCCCAGATGGAAGCCATCGAAATGCTGGCGGCCAGCGGCTTCAAGCCGCGCCGCACCATCCACCTGGCCTTTGGCGCCGATGAGGAAGTGGGCGGCGAGCGCGGCGCCAAGCAGATCGCCGCGCTGCTCAAGTCGCGCGGCGAGCACCTCGATTTCGTGATCGACGAAGGCCTGCTGATTACCGAAGGCGTGCTGCCGGGCCTGACCAAGCCGGCTGCGTTGATCGGCGTGGCGGAGAAGGGCTTCCTCTCCGTGCAGCTCAAGGTGGCGGCCACGCCGGGGCATTCGTCGATGCCGCCGGCGCGCGGCCAGAGTGCCATCGCCATGATGAGCGCCACGCTCAAGCGGCTGGACGACGATCAACTGCCCGCCGGCATCCGCGGCGTGGCGCAGGAGATGTTTGCCACGCTGGCGCCCGAGATGCACGGCTTCAGCCGCGTGGCGCTGTCCAATCTGTGGCTGTTCGGGCCGATGGTGCGGAAGCAGTTGGAGGCCTCGGGCAGCTCCAACGCCATGCTGCGCACCACCACCGCGCTGACGATCTTCCAGGCCGGCAATAAAGACAACGTGCTGCCCGGCCGCGCCGAGGCCACGGTCAACTTCCGCCTGCTGCCGGGTGACACCATCGCCTCCGTCACCGCGCACGTGGAAGACGCCGCCAAGACGGCCGCGCCGCAGGGCAAGTTCGAACTGAACAAGCTGCCTGGCGCAAGCGAGGCGTCGCCGGTGTCACCCACGCAGTCGGCGTCGTATCAGCGGATCAACAAGACCGTGCGTGAGCTGTTTCCGGGCACGGTGGTGGCGCCGGGGCTGATGATCGGCGCCACCGATTCGCGCCACATGATCGAGATTGCCGACCATGTGTATCGCTTCTCACCAGTGCGGGCCAAGCCCGAAGACCTGCCGCGCTTTCATGGCACCAACGAGCGGATTAGCGAGGCCAATCTGGTGGAGCTGATCCGCTTCTACCACCGGCTGGTGCAGCAAGCCGCGGGCTGATGTTTGATGTCAGTGGGCGGCGGCTATCAGCGCATTGATGTGCGCATCAATGTGCGCGTCGTTGGTGGCCTCGGGGCGGCGCAGTTGCGTGCTGCGGCTGCCATCCACGGAGATGGCCGTGTCGCCGTGTACCGTCACACGGCGCACCACGCGCGGCTGGTTGCCGTAGTCGTTGATGGCGTAGTGCTGCGTGGCGCGGTTGTCCCAGATGGCGACATCGTGCTGCCGCCATTGCCAGCGCACGGTGTTCTCCAGCCGCGTGACGCGGTTCTGCAGTAGCTCGAACAGGCGCGTGGATTCGCTGCCCGGTAGGCCGGCAAAGCGCTTGACGAAGTGGCCGAGCAGCAGGGCGCGCTCGCTGGTTTCGGGGTGCACGTGCACCACGGGGTGCGAGGCTTCATACACCGCGGCGGCAAACACGTCCCGGTGATGCCGCAGGCGGGCACCATCGAGTTGCGTGCGCTCGGCACCGTAGTCGTAGTCGTTGGTGTGCACGGCCCAGAGTTGCTCGGCGAGCTGCTTGAGCGTGTCGGGCAACTGTTCGTAGGCGCGGGCAGTGTTGGCCCAGACCGTATCGCCGCCATAGGCCGGAATCGTCACTGCACGCAGAATCGATACCTTCGGAAACGCATCGAGGAAGGTCACGTCGGTGTGCCAGGAGTCTGCGCGGCCGCCGCCCTTTGAGGCATCGAGTTCAAACAGTTGCGTGCCGGTGGGCGCCGGCACCGTCGGGTGCGCAACGATGCGGCCGAAACGCTTGCCGAACGCTTGGTGGCGGTCGTCGTCCAGGTGTTGCTGATCGCGGAAGAACAGCACCTTGTACTTCAACAGCGCCGCGTACACGCTGGCAAACGTGTCTTCCGGCAGGTCATCCCCCAGCTTGATATCGAGCACCTCGCCGCCAATGTGGCCGGCCACGCGGCGCACGCGCAGCGCGCCAAACGTAGTGTCGATGTTGGTGTGGCGATCGTGCGACATGGAGGGCTCCGGCAAGAACAAGGATCACCCATGCTAGCCAGCCGGCGCGGAGCAGAAAACGAACGGTTCCACATATCCAAATGCAGTTCTGTCGATCGTTGGCTGAACTGTTCGCGAAAGATACTGAACAGTTCAGCCAAAGTGTTCGCAACTGTTCATGTCAACGGTGTTGCCCGCCGCGCAAGATGGAGTCGTGCCGATCCGCAGTCCCTATAAAAATCCACCATGAACCCCGGCACAGGAGTCTCCATCATGCGCGAAATCAGGATCTTTGAACTTGACCGGCCGGGCGTGCCGGTGAGCTGGCGGTCGGCACGGGCCCAAACCATCGCCGCACAGGCCGGGCGGTTGTGGGTCACGCAAGAGCACCAGTTGCAGGACATCTGGCTCAAGCCTGGCCAGTCGATTGAGGTGCCGGCGGGCGTGCGTTTCTGGCTATCGGGCGAACCGGTGGACGGCACGCCGGCGCGCTTTGCCGTGACGGAAGACATCAATGCACCGCGCCGCCTGCTGCGCTTCATTGCGCTGCTGGTGGGTGCCGCCTATCGCCAGGTGCTGCGCGACGATGGGCAAGATGCAGCGCGTACACCTTCCGCGCTGCGGATTGGCACCTGAGGGTACCTAAGGGCACCCGAGGGCGCCTAAGCCGGAAACACCAGCCGGAATTCGGTCTGCCCGGAGCCTCCTTCGGGCGGGCTGCTGGCCCCCACGCGACCGCCATGCAGGTCCATGATGGTCTTCACGATGGCCAGTCCCAACCCCGTGGATTGGCTTGACTGCACCCCGGATTGCGCCCGTGAAGGATCGCCCCGGTAAAACCGCTCGAACAGCAGCGGCAAGCTGGCAGCCGGAATGCCCGGCCCTGGGTTGCGCACGGCAATGCCGATCCCGTCCGTGCCTTGTTCGATCACCACGTCGATGCGCGCGCCAGAAGGCGTGTAGCGCAGCGCGTTGTCGAGCAGGTTGTTGATCGCCCGGCGCAGCAGCGTGGCATCGGCATGCAGTTGCGCATTGCCGCTCACGTCGATGGCGATGTCGCGGTCCGCTGCCACCGCCTCGAAATAATCGACCAGCACTTGCACCTCGTGCCGCGCATCCAGCGGCGCGACGGACAGCGCCACGCGCGCATGATCCGCGCGGGCGAGAAACAGCATGTCTTCGATCATGTGCGAAAGGCGCGCGTATTCCTCCAGGTTGGACTCGAGCACGCTGCGGTATTCCTCCACCGAGCGCGGGTGGGCGAGCGTGACCTCGGTCTGGCCGACAAGATTGGCCAGCGGCGTGCGAAAGTCGTGCGCCAGATCCGCTGAGAATTGCGAGAGCCGCGCAAAGCCATCCTGCAAGCGCGTGAGCATGGCATTGAGCGAAGCCAGCAGATCGGCCAGCTCACGCGGCGCACCTTGCAGCGTCAGGCGCGTATCCAACTGACTGGGCACCACGGCCGCAGCCTGTTTGCCGATGCGCGCCAGGCCGCGCAGCGTGCTTCGCACCAGCAGCAGGCTCAGTAGCGCCACCGCCGCTACGCCACCGATCACCGCAAATACGATGTGCCGCTGGTAGTGGGTCAGCAACACGGCGCGGCTGTCGCCATCCTGCGCGACCAGCACGATGACGTTCGTACCGCTTTGCCCCACCGGGGCTTCTGCCGCGATCGCCCGTGATGCCATACCCGCCATCGACATCCACGTGTGGACGGCCGACTCGGACGGTGGCACCACCGCCCGCACCAGGGGCGGCATCGTCACCTGTTCGCCTTCGGGGTTCACTTCCACCAGCGTGCGGCCTTCGGGCGAGGCAATGCGCAGGATCAGGCCATCGTGGCCGGACACCACGTCGGTATAGCGGTGTGCGGTGCGAGCCAGATCGTCAGCGCTCAGCGCTTCGCTTGCGAGGTGGCGCAGTTGCGTGATCTTGCCGACCAGCATCGCGTCGTCCGTCGCACGCAGTTGCGCATTCAGCGCGTAGTACAGATACGTGCCAGCCGCCGTGAGCGTGATCGACGCCACCACCACGAAGGCCAGCACCAGCCGGCCGGCAAGCGATGCAGGCCAGCGCATCAGTGTGCTGCCTCATCCAGCATGTAGCCCATGCCGCGCAGCGTGTGGATCAACTTTTGCTCAAACGGGTCGTCCACCTTGGCGCGCAGGCGGCGGATGGATACGTCCACCACGTTGGTGTTGCTGTCGAAGTTCACGTCCCACACCTGGGAGGCGATCAGCGAGCGCGAGAGCACCTCGCCCGCGCGGCGCGCCAGCAGGTGCAGCAGCGCGTATTCCTTGGCGGTCAGGTCGATGCGTTGCCCGGCGCGCGTGACGCGGCGCTTGATGGTGTCGATGGTCAGGTCTGCAATTTCGAGGATCTCGCTCTCGCGTAGCGGGCCGCGCCGCAGGATCGTGCGCACCCGCATCACCAACTCGGCAAAGGCGAAGGGTTTGACGAGGTAGTCGTCCGCGCCCAGCTCGAGGCCCTTCAGGCGGTCGGCCAGTTCGTCGCGGGCGGTCAGGCACAACACCGGGGTGCTCTTGCGGCGGCGCAGTTCCTGCAGGACCTGCCAGCCGTCCATGCCAGGCAGCATGACGTCGAGCACGATGAGGTCGTAGTCGTGTTCCATGGCCTGGAAGAGGCCATCGGGGCCTGTCCGGGCGAGGTCGGCCACAAAGCCGGATTCCGTCAGGCCCTTGAGGAGGTAGTCGCCCGCCTTGGGCTCGTCTTCAACAATGAGCAGTCGCATGAGAAAAGAAGGCGGGCGCGCCTGGCCCCGCCGTGGCTGCCGTGGTTACCCGTGGTTACCGATTGCCGCCACGATATGCCAAAACGCCGCAAGCGGGGCTGAAGATGACAAGTTTGTCATCTTCGGGTCATGCCCGCGTGGGGCACGCCTCCCTAGACTGGCCACACTGACACCGCCCCCTTCCTGTTGGCTCCCTATTTGCTGGTGTCGGGCTTTTCGAAGGAGATTCTCATGGCGATTCGATTCCAACGTGTGCTCCCCCTGGCCGCACTTGCCGCGCTGGCCACCATGCTGGCAACTGGCACGGCCGTCGCCGCGCAAGACCACAACGAGGGCTGCTGTGGCACGCAGGTTAAGTCGATGGCTGCACCGCTGGCACACACCAGCGCACGTGACCCCTACACCGAGGGTGCCCGGGCGGGTGCACGTGACCCGTACACCGACGGTGCCAAGACCGGCGCCCGGGACCCGTACACGGACGGTGCAGCGCAAGCCGCGCTCGAAGCCCGCGTCGGCGCGCGCGACCCCTACACCGACGGCGGCCTCATCAGCCCGCGTGGTCGTGATCCGTACACCGATGGCGCCAACGCGTAATGCATGGCTTTCAGTCCGTCGGGGCAGCCCTTGCGTGTCTTTTGGCTGTCCCTTTGGCCACCGCGGCGGCGGTCGACCCCGTTGCCGCGGTGGCGCTTTCTACGCCGGGTGAACCGGCTGCTACGGCGTCCGAACGCGTGACGCTGCAGCAGGCGGTGGAGCGCGCGGTGCAGACGCATCCTCTGCTGGCCGCCGCCGGTTACGAAGTCGCTGCCAGCGAAGGCGCGCTCGATCAGGCCCGCCGGCTGCGCAATCCCGAGGCCGCCTTCACGACGGAAGACGTGCGTCGCGACCGCGCCACGATGACGGCGCAACTGAACATCCCACTAGAACTCGGCGGTAAGCGTGGTGCACGCACGCGCGCCGCGGAAATCGCCCGAGATGTCGCAGCACAAGATGCCGCCGTACTCCAGACCCAGCTGCGTGCCGATGTCACGCGTGCCTTCTTCGATCTGGTGATTGCGCAGGAGCGTTTGACGCTCGCGCAGGCCTCGGACATGTTGGCCGCCCAGGCGGAATCGGCCGCTGCGCGGCGCGTGCAAGCGGGGAAGGTGTCGCCGGTAGAGCAGACCAAGGCAGGCGTGGCTCGCGCCAGCGCCGCCATCGAGCTGCGCGACGCGCGCGCTGAGCTGCTGGTGGCGCAGCGCGCGTTGGCCGCCTTCTGGGGCAACGCCTCTGCCATGCCCGAAGCGGATGGCAGCGCCGAGACCTTACCCATCGTGCCCCCCGAAGCGCGTCAGGCCACTGGCGCGTTGGAGAACACGCCGCGCGCCGTGCGCGCCCGCCTGGAGATCGACCGCCGCCAGGCACTCGCCAACGTCGAGCGCAGCAAGCGCGTGCCCGACGTGACGCTCAGCGTCGGGGCCAAGCGCGACAGCGCCGCGAACAACAACATGGCGGTGCTCGGCATTGCTGTGCCACTGCCGTTGTTTGACCGCAACCAGGGCAGCCAGCTCGAAGCGCAGCGCCTGGCCGACAAGGCGTTTGAAGACTACCGCGCCTTGCAGCTTGAACAGAACGCCACGCTTGCGCAGGATGTTGCGCGGCTCGACGCGGCGCGCACCGCTGTGCAATCGCTGCGGCAGGACGTGTTGCCCGGGGCGCAGCGCGCCTATGACGCCGCCCGCATCGGCTTCGATGCCGGCAAGTTCAATTTTCTTGATGTGCTGGATGCCCAGCGCACGCTGTTCCAGGCGCGTGCGCAGTACCTGGCCGCGCTGTCGCGCGCGCATCAGGCGGCGGCCGGCATTGACCGCATTCTCGGCCGGTGATGCCACCATCCCTTTTCTGCTGACATGACACTTCCACCGCAACAACGGCGCGCTATCGCGCTCATCGTCGTGCTGGGCGCGCTGGCCGCCGCCGGGCTGTGGTTCGGCATGGGCGCGCGCCAGACAGCCACCGCCGAGGCGGAAGCGGCCCCCGCGCCTGTCGCCGCGCAACAGGCAGAGGGGCATGGCGAAGAGGCGCCACATGCCGAAACCCTGGCCATGACGGCCGAGGCCATCACGAACGCCAAGATCGGTGTGGAAACCGCAGGCGCGACCGAGTTGCGTGCGGAAGTCGTTCTACCCGGTGAGATCCGCCTGAACGAAGACCGCACCGCCCACGTGGTGCCGCGTGTGGCGGGCGTGGCCGAAACGGTGGCCGTGGAGCTGGGCCAGCCGGTGACGCGTGGGCAAGTGCTGGCCGTACTGTCGAGCCCCGCGCTGTCGGACCAGCGCAGCGAATTGCAAGCCGCGCAGCAGCGCCTGGCGCTCGCGCAAGAAACGCATGCGCGCGAAAAGCGCCTGTGGGAGCAGGGCATTGCCGCTGAGCAGGACTACCAGCAAGCCCGCACTGCGCTGCAGGAAGCGCGCATCGCCGCAGACAACGCACGCCAGAAGCTGGCGGCTATCGGCGCGGCACCGGCCGGCTCAGCGTTGAATCGCTTCGAGTTGCGTGCGCCGTTTGATGGCGTGGTCGTCGCTAAGCATCTGTCGCAGGGTGAGGCTGTGCAGGCAGAGACGGCCGTCTTCACCGTGGCCGACCTGCGCACCGTTTGGGCGGACTTTTCCGTCACGGCCAAGGATCTGGAGGCGGTGACCGCCAACGCCGCCGCCACGGTGCGCGCCACGGCCACCGGCACCGCTGTGCAGGGCAAGGTGTCGTATGTGGGCGCGTTGCTGGGAGAGCAGACACGCAGCGCCCCAGCGCGCGTCACGCTCGACAACCCCAAGCTGGCGTGGCGCCCCGGCATGTTCGTCAACGTGTTAGTCGAATCGGGCCGCGTGCAGGTGCCCGTGGCCGTGCGTGCCGATGCCGTGCAGACCGTCGACGACAAGCCCTCCGTATTCGTGCCCGTGCCGACCGGCTTTGAGGTGCGCCCCGTCAAGACCGGCCGCACGGATGGCACGTGGACGGAAATCCTCGAAGGCCTGCCTCCGGGCACACGCTATGCCGCCGCCAACAGCTATGTCCTGAAGGCCGAAGCCGGCAAGTCTGCCGACCACGGCCACTAAACGGAGGCGCCATGTTTGAACGCCTTCTGCGCACCGTCATCGCGCAACGCTGGCTGGTGCTGCTGGCGGTGTTGGCCGCCGCTGCATTCGGCGCGTATAGCTACACACGCCTGTCCATTGATGCGGTGCCCGACATCACCAACGTGCAGGTGCAGATCAACACGCCCGCGCCGGGCTATTCACCGCTGGAGACCGAGCAGCGCATTACCTATGCGCTGGAAACTGCGATGGCCGGTTTGCCGAAGCTGGAGCAGACGCGCTCGCTGTCGCGCTACGGGCTGTCGCAGGTGACGGTGATCTTCAGGGAGGGCACCGACATCTACTTCGCCCGCCAGCTGGTAAGCGAGCGCTTGCAAGCTGCCAAGGAACAGTTGCCCGCAGGCATTACGCCGAGCATGGGGCCGGTCTCCACCGGCCTGGGCGAAATCTATCTGTGGACGGTCGAAGCCGATGCCAACGCACGCAAGCCCGATGGCACCGCCTACACACCGGCCGACCTGCGCGAACTGCAGGACTGGGTGATCCGCCCACAGATCCGCAACGTGCCAGGCGTGACGGAGGTCAATACCATCGGCGGCTTCGCCAAGGAATTCCTGGTGGCAACCAGCCCGGAACGATTGGCTTCGTACAAGCTCACGCTGGCCGATGTGGTGGCCGCGCTCGACCGCAACAACGCCAACGTCGGCGCAGGCTATATCGAGCGCAAAGGCGAGCAATACCTCGTGCGCGCGCCCGGCCAGTTGCGGGACGCGGCCGACATCGGCAACGTCGTGCTCGCCAGCCCCAACGGCACGCCGGTGCGCTTGCGTGACGTCGCCACCGTTGAGAGCGGCAGTGAGTTGCGCACGGGCGCGGCCACCAGCAACGGACGCGAGGTCGTGCTGGGCACCGCGTTCCTGCTGATGGGCGAGAACAGCCGCACCGTCTCGCAAGCGGTGGACAAGCGTATGCAGGAGATCCGCAAGACGCTGCCGGCGGGCATTCGCGTGGAGTCGGTGTACGACCGCACGGTGCTCGTCGACAAGGCCATCGCCACGGTCAAGAAGAACTTGCTGGAAGGCGCCATCCTGGTGATGGCCGTGCTGTTTCTCTTCCTGGGCAACCTGCGCGCGGCGGTGCTGACTGCGCTGGTGATTCCGCTGTCCATGCTGATGACCTTCAGTGGCATGGTGTCGGCCAAGGTGAGTGCCAACCTGATGAGCCTGGGCGCGCTGGACTTCGGCATCATCGTCGACGGCGCAGTCGTCATCGTCGAGAACTGCGTGCGGCGTCTCGCGCATGCGCAGGAGGCGCGCGGCCGACCACTCACGCGCGCTGAACGCTTTGAAGAGGTGTTCGAAGCCGCCCGCGAAGCGCGTCGTCCGCTGCTATATGGTCAGCTCATCATCATGGTGGTGTATTTGCCGATCTTTGCGCTCTCGGGTGTGGAGGGGAAGATGTTCCACCCGATGGCGATGACGGTGGTGCTGGCCCTGGCTGCTGCCATGATTCTCTCCATTACCTTCGTGCCCGCCGCCGTGGCGCTGTTCATTGGCGAACGCGTGGCCGAGAAAGAGAACCGGCTGATGGGCTGGGCGCGCCGCATGTATGCGCCACTGCTTGAACGCGTGCTGGCCGCGCCCGCCGTGGTGCTCACTTTTGCGACGGTGGCCGTGCTGGTCTCGCTGGTGGCCGCCACACGGTTGGGTGCCGAGTTTGTGCCGAGCCTGAACGAAGGCGATTTCGCCATGCAGGCGATGCGCGTGCCAGGCACGGGGCTGGCGCAATCGCTTGAGATGCAGATGCAGATCGAGCGCACGCTCAAGGCGAAATTTCCCGAGATCGAACGCGTGTTCGCACGCACCGGCACCGCCGAGGTGGCCACCGATGTGATGCCGCCCAGCATCTCCGACGGCTACATCATGCTCAAGCCTGAGAAAGACTGGCCTGCCAGCCCCGATGGAACGCGCCGCAGCCATGACCAGTTGCTTGCCAGCATCCAAGCGACGGTGGATGCGCTGCCCGGCAACGCGTACGAGTTCTCGCAGCCGATCCAGTTGCGCTTCAATGAGCTGATCTCCGGCGTGCGCAGCGACGTGGCCGTCAAACTCTTCGGCGACGACATGGGTGTGCTGGAGGCGCAGGCCAGGATCATCGCTGCGCAACTCGGCAAGCTGGCTGGTGCCGCCGAGGTGAAGATCGAACAGACCGGTGGTTTGCCGTTCCTCAACGTGGATATTGATCGGGACAAGGCGGCACGTTACGGCCTCTCTATCGGCGCGATACAGGACACGGTGTCCGCTGCCATTGGCGGCAAGGATGCGGGCACGGTGTTCCAGGGCGACCGCCGCTTCGGCATCGTTGTGCGCCTGCCCGAAAGCGCACGCAGTGACCCGGCAGCGCTTGGCCGTCTGCCGCTAGCGCTGTCCAACGGCCAGGGCTACGTGCCGCTGTCCGACGTTGCCACGCTCAATGAAGTGACCGGCCCCAACCAGGTCAGCCGCGAAGACGGCAAGCGCCGCATCGTTGTCAGCGCCAATGTGCGCGGGCGTGACATCGCTTCGTTCGTGGAAGAGGCGCAGGCCGTGCTCGACACACAGGTACGCCTGCCGACCGGCTACTGGATGGCGTGGGGCGGACAGTTCGAGCAGTTGCAGTCCGCTACCGGGCGCCTGCAGCTCGTGGTGCCGCTGGCACTGGCCATGGTGCTCACGCTGCTGTTCATGATGTTCGGCAACCTGAAGGATGGCTTGCTCGTGTTCTCGGGCATTCCGTTTGCGCTGTCGGGCGGCATTCTGGCGTTGGCGTTGCGCGGCATTCCGCTGTCGATTTCGGCGGCGGTGGGGTTCATCGCGTTGTCGGGCGTGGCGGTGCTCAACGGGCTGGTGATGCTGAGCTTCATCCGCAGCCTGCGCGAGGATGGCAAGTCGGTCGACGTTGCCGTGCGTGAGGGCGCGCTGACGCGCCTGCGCCCGGTGCTCATGACCGCTTTGGTGGCGTCGCTCGGTTTTGTGCCGATGGCGCTGGCGACCGGTACGGGCGCAGAGGTGCAGCGTCCGCTGGCAACGGTGGTGATCGGCGGGATTTTGTCGTCGACGGCGCTCACGCTGCTGGTGCTGCCGGTGCTGTATCGGCTGGCCTATCGACGGGATGACGGACGAAACGTCGCGGCGCAGGCGGATTCGGCAGTGCCGTCCGCCGCGCCGTAGGGAAGGGCGTTACTGGTCGGCTTGCAGTGCCGCGATGATCTTCTCGGCGTGTGCCTTTAGCTTGTCGGTATCGGCTTGCACGCGGGCGTGCGGTTGCAGCGGGGTATCGCTGTAGCGCGGCAGCACGTGGAAGTGCACGTGCGGCACGGTCTGGCCGGCGGCGCTGCCGTTGAGCTGGAAGATGGCAACACCCGGCGGCGTGAACGCTGCGCGCACGGCACGCGCCAGCTTGCGCGTGGTGCGGATGGCGGCCGAAGCGGCCTCGTCCGACAGGTCGAACAACTCCGCCGCGCCTTCCTTGGGCAGCACCAGCACGTGGCCGTCGGCCTGCGGCATGATGTCCATGAAGGCCAGCGTGTGCTCGTCTTCGTACACCTTGATGCAGGGCAGATCGCCGCGCAGGATCTTGGCGAAGATGTTTTGGTTGTCGTATGTCGCTGGGTGTGTCGCTTCGGGCATGGGTGTCTCCGGCAAACGGGAAAAGGCAGCGGGCAGTATATATGCCGCAGGCGACCGCGCGCGCAGCCTAGGCCTTGCATGGATCAAGCAGGGTGGTCGTCCAACGACAGCGGCGCGGCGACATGTTCGAGCGGTTTGCGTTCTGCTGCGGTGCCCCAGCGGGCCTGCACGGCGGCGGCCAGCAGCATCAACACGGCGCCGAACACGTAGCCGCTCAACACCGCGCCGCGCGAATGGGTGTCAATGAGCCAGCCGAACAGTACGGGGCCGGCCACGCCACCCAGCCCCGTGCCGACGGCATAGAACAGTGCGATGGCCAGCGCACGCACTTCCAGCGGAAACGTTTCGCTGACCGTCAAGTACGCCGAGCTGGCGGCGGCCGACGCGAAGAAGAACACTACCGTCCACGCGAGCGTCTGCGTGGCGCTGTCCAGCACGCCTGCCTTGAACAGCACGCCACTTGCCAGCAGCAGCACACCGCTGATCGCATAGGTGGCGGCAATCATCGTGCGCCGGCCAACCACGTCAAACAAGCGCCCGAGCAGTAACGGCCCGAGGAAGTTGCCGAGCGCGAATGGCAGCAGGTACGTGCCCACCTTCGTTGCGGCCACGTCATAGAAATCCGTCAGCACGAGCGCATAGGTAAAGAAGATCGCGTTGTAGAAGAACGCTTGCGCTGCCATCAGAGCGAGCCCTACCAGCGCGCGCTGACGGTGCTGAATGAAGACCACGCGCGCCACTTCACGCAGACCCGGATGGCCGCGGCTGCGCAGGCGCAGCGCGGGCAGCGGTGCGGTGTCGAAGCAATGGCCGCGCGCGGTGACGTCGCGTTCGATGTCGCACACAATGGCTCGCGCTTCGTCATGCCGACCGCGCGTGATGAGCCAGCGTGGGCTCTCTGGAATCCAGAAGCGCATCACCAGAATGACGAGCCCCAGCACCGCGCCAATGAAGAAGCACAGCCGCCAGCCGGTATCCACGCTCGTGTGTGCTGGGTCCAGCAACCACAGCGAGGCACCCGCACCTAGCGCCGCACCAACCCAGAACGTGCCGTTGATGGCGAGGTCCGTCCAGCCGCGCACGCGCGCCGGCGTCAGCTCCTGGATGGTCGAGTTGATGGCCGCGTATTCCCCGCCGATGCCCGCGCCCGTGAGCATCCGAAAGACGACGAGGCTGGCGAAGTTCCAGGAAAACGCCGTTGCCGCCGTGGCCGAGATGTACACGCCCAGCGTGATGAAGAACAGCTTGCGGCGTCCCCATCGATCCGTCAGCCAGCCAAACAGCAGCGCACCCAGCACCGCGCCCACCAGGTAAGCGCTGCTGGCCACGCCAACCTGTGCGTTGCTGAGGTGCAGTGCGGGGCTTTGCTTGAGGGCACCGGCCACCGCACCGGCCAGCGTTACCTCCAGCCCGTCCAGCAGCCATGTAATGCCCAGCGCGATAACCACGCGCGTGTGGAAGCGGCTCCACGGCAGGCGGTCAAGCCGGCTGGGCAGATCGGAGGAGTGGGCAGTGACGGAACCGGGCATCGCAACGCACGCAGGATTGCATGCGCGCCATGCAGCACGTTTTATTCCTGAGCGGCGTCGCGCGAAGCGGCGAGCGGCGCGCCAGCCAGCAGCGTGTCTTCAAAGAAGCGGCGACGCGCATCCTTGTCGGGCTTGCTGCCCTGGTTCCACAGCAGCGCTTCAGAGAGCTGGTAGGCATACAGCATGAACGCGCGCGTCTTGGCATCCTTGCGCGCAAAGCCGATCGCCTGGAAGTGCTGGATGTAGTAATCCATGCGATGTTCGTCCACCGCGTCAACGGCTTCCTGCGCCATCGGGTCACGCCGTGCCCAGGCGCGGATGGCGAATTCGATCATGGCTGTGCGGCGCGCGCTGCGACCGCGAAACGGCAGCGCGAGCAGGTCACGCACCAAGCCCTGCACCGATGCGTTTTGTCGCTCGAGCTTGGGGCCGATACGTGTGCGTTCGCTCCAGTCTTGCAGCACCTGATGCAGCAGATCATCGCGGTTCTTGAAGTGCCAGTAGAAGCTGCCGCGCGTAACGTCCAACTGCTTGGCGAGCACATCCACGCGCACGGCATCGATGCTCTTGGTGACGAGCAGATCGGTGGCCGCGCGCACCCAGTCGTTGGGCGTGAGCTGCGCACGCGGGGCTGTGGCGGCGGAGGCATCGGCGTCGACGTCGGTGGGTGCGTCGTGTTCGTCGATCAGCGGGGAGGGCTTGGGCATGAAGGCGGATTCTAGCCGCGCTGACTCTGCTGTCCAGTGCTTAAATCAGGCTGAGACCCCCAGGTTTGCGCGGGTTGACATGTCAACGAACGCGTTCCTACCATGCACATACGTTTGTGTATGGAAGGATCGAGCTACCGCAAGCCTCGTTTGCGGTTTTGTGCAAGAACCATGCTCGACGATGCCTTCTGCACGGCGTCCAACGATAAGACATCAGGAGACATTTGCATGAAGGCATTCCGACTCGCGCTGTGCGCGGCGGCGGCAGTTGGCACATTCGCCGGCGCATTCGGTGTCAGCGCAGCGCACGCCGAGACCGTCAAGATCGCCTGGATCGATCCGCTCTCTGGGCTGATGGGCGCGCTGGGCCAGAACCAGTTGCGCAGCTGGCAATACGCGGCCGACCTCGCCAACCAGCAGAACTGGAGCGGCAACGGCACCAAGTTTGAAGTCGTCGGGTTTGACAACAAGGTCTCGCCGCAAGAGAGCCTGACGATCCTCAAGCAGATCACCGATCAGGGCATTCGCTACGTTGCACAGGGCGACGGCTCCAGCGTGGGCATGGCGTTGCAGGATGCCATCGCCAAGTACAACGACCGCAACCCGGGCAAGGAGATCATCTATCTCAACTACGCCGCGGTCGATCCGGACATGACCAACAGCAAGTGCAACTACTGGCACTTCCGGCTGGACGCCAACTCCGACATGAAGATGGAGGCCCTGACCAGCTTCCTGGCCAAGGATCAGAACATCAAGAAGGTCTATCTGCTGAACCAGAACTACTCGTTCGGCCACCAGGTGGCGCGTGCCGCCAAGGAGTACTTGAAACGCAAGCGCCCGGATATCCAGATCGTGGGTGAAGACCTGCACCCGCTGGCGCAGGTGAAGGATTTCTCCCCCTATGTGGCGAAGATTCGCGCGTCGGGTGCCGACACCGTCATCACGGGCAATTGGGGGAGCGACCTGGCCCTGCTGATTCGCGCGTCGAAGGATGCGGGCCTGACCACCAACTTCTACACGTACTACGCTGGCACCACCGGCGTGCCGACGGCGATGGGCGCGTCGGGCGCGGACCGGGTGAAGGTCATCAGCTACTTCGCGCCGAACGACGGCAACCCGAAGACGAGCGCCGTGCTCGACGGCTTCAAGAAGAAGTACAACGACGATTTCTTCAACGCCGACGTTTACACCGGCATTGCCTTCCTGGCGAAGGCCATCAAGACCAGCGGTTCCGCCGAGCCGGCCAAGGTGGCGAGGGTCATGGAGGGCATGACGGTCGACAGCCTGAACGGCCCGGTCGAGATGCGAAAGACGGATCACCAGGCTCAGCAGACGCTGTACGTCACTACCTGGGTCAAGGCCGACGGCAAGAAGATCAAGTACGACCAGGAAAACACCGGCTACGGCTGGCGCACCGACGTCACACTGGAGCCGCACCTGGGCGCACAGCCGACGTCGTGCCAGATGAAGCGGCCCGCGTCGTGATCCTCGTCATCCTGTGACTGTGGTGTCCCCGGGTTAAACCGGGGACACCACGCCTGTGCCCGCCAGATGTCCGCGGGCGTTGTCCAGAAAACGGTCCACTGTCGCCTGCACCGATTCCGGCGACCAGCCTGCAATGTGCGGGCTCAGCACGACCTGCTCCATGTCCAGCAACCCAGCCGGCGGCTTGGGCTCGCTTTCGTACACATCCAGCCCCGCGCCGCCGAGCTTGCCTGCGCGGATGGCCGTTTCTAGCGCCGCCGTGTCCACCACGCTGCCGCGCGCGATGTTCACCACGTAACCGTTCGGGCCCAGCGCTTCCAGGATCGTCTGGTTGACGAGGTGTTTCGTCTGCGCGCCGCCCGGCGTAGCGACGATCAAAAAGTCGGCCCACGCGGCCATGTCCTTGAGCGCATCAAAGTAGCGGTACGACACGCCTTCACGCGGCTTGCGGTTGTGATAGCCGATCTGCATATCGAAGCCGGCCGCGCGGCGTGCGATCTGCATGCCGATGGTGCCCAGCCCGACGATGCCCAGGCGCTTGCCGCATACGCCGGGTTGCAGCGGAATGTCGTCGCGCCAGACGCCGTTGCGCGTGGCGCGGTCAAGCTTGGGAATACCGCGCACCGTGGCCAGCAGCAGCCCGAACGCGTGGTCGGCCACGCAGGCGTCGTTGGTGCCGGCGCCGTTGGCGACCACCACGCCGCGTGCGCGGGCGGCTTCCACGTCGATGTTCTCGTAACCGGCGCCCAGCGCGCAGGCCAGTTCCAGCTTGGGCATCGCTGCGATTTCCGCACCGGTGAGGCCCGTCGAACCGTTGGTCAGCACGATGCGGATGTCTTGCCCGTGGTGCGCGATGGCGGCATCGCGTTCGGCGCGGGTGGGGGCGTGGATCACGTGAAAGTGTTCGGCGATCTGTGCCACGTTGTCGGGCGTCATCGCAATGAGGATCAGGAGCGTCGGTTGCATGGTGAGGAGGTGAGGGCAGCCGCGTCTTGTTGTCGGAAGTGTTGAGGAGGTGCAGCGCGCAGCGCTCGGCGATGATAGCGCGCGCAGGCGCACCGTGCGGTCCGTGTCGGAAGCCCTGGCGCCGGTGCGGTTACACCGCGTTACCAATGAACGGGTTTGGTTTCACGGGCCGCAGGGGCGGCGGCATAGACTTTGCGGCAAGAGGCGCATTGCCGCAGGCCGGGATCGATACCGGCCCGGACCAGACGCCTTGTCCACAAGACGGGATTCATCATGCAAGCAATGAACAAGGCAGCACGCGCAGGGCGGTGGGTGGCGGTGGCGACGTTGGCCGCCGCGGCAGCAGGGCTGACGGGCTGTGTGACCGCACCGTACCCCGGTTATGGCGCGGGCTACGGCGCAGGCTATGCCGCGGGCACCAGTGCGTACAGCAACAGCTACGGCGGCACCACCTACAGCAATGGCTATACCGGTGGGTACGACAACAGCAACACGTACAACAATGGCTACAACAGCTACGACCGGAACGCGCCGCAGCCTTATCCGCAGCAGCCGTACCCGCAGCAGCCGGCGCCGGCCTATTCGCAACCGAACTATTCGCCGTATCCCTCCGACAATGCGCCCGCCTACCAGGCCCCTGCGGACAACCGCTACGGCGTGGTCGAGCGCATCGACGCCGTGCCAGTGCGCGGCCAGCCTTCCGGTGTGGGCGCGGTGCTAGGCGGTGTGGTGGGCGGCCTGCTGGGCCATCAGGTGGGCGGCGGGCGCGGTAATACCGTGGCGACTATTGGCGGCGCGGTGGCAGGTGCGATGGCCGGCAATGCGGTGGAAGGCAACACCGTGGTCGGCCAGACCTATCAGGTGACGATGCGCCTGAACGATAACTCCCGCGTCACGCTCACGCAGAACAACCCGAACGGCTTGCGCCCGGGTGACCGCGCGCGCATCGAAAACAACATGGCTGTGCCGTACTAACCACATCCAGGCGGCACCTTGGCATGGGAGGCCGGCCCGCTTAAGAAATGCGGCAGGCCGGCCGATATACCGGAAGCGATAACCCGCTCCGACTCCCATGCTCAATCGACTCTCCATCCGTTTCCGACTCAATGCCGCGCTGGCGCTGCTGGCGGTGCTACTGACCACCATTGGCACCATCGGCGTGGTCGGCATGCGCGCGTCCGATGCAAACATCAAAGACATTTACGGCAATCAGCTTGCCTCGACGTCGCTGGTCGGCAAGGCGCAGCTGAACGCTGCCATCGTGCGCACTACGCTGGACCGGGCGGTGTTTCACCCCGATGCGGCCGACATCGCCTCCATCATCGACAAGGCCAACGGCTACCGCGCCAAGTCGGAAGACGCCTGGAAGCAATACAAGGCGCTGCCGATGAGTGCGGAAGAATCCCGCCTGGCGACCGAAGTGGAGGCCAAGCGCGCCGCGCTGTTCCGCGACGGCATCGAGCCCTTGATTGCCGCCCTGCGTGCCCATGACGTTGCCACGGTTGACAAGGTGGTGATGACCGTCATTCCGCCGCAGTTCGTGGCGCTGTCCGCTGCAGTGGACGCGTTGGACCGCAACCAGGCCGAACAGGCCAAGGCGGCGTATGACGGCGCGGTGGCGCGCACGCAGGCATTTCTGACGCTGTCCATTGGCGCCATCGTGGTCGGCATTGCGGCGGCGCTCGGCTGTGCGTTCGGGCTGCATCGCGCAATCTCCGTACCGCTGTCGCGCATGCTGGGCCACTTTGGCGAAATCTCGCGCGGCAATTTGACCGAGCACATCGCGGTGACCAGCCAGGATGAGATGGGGGCGCTGACGCGTGGCTTGCTCGATATGCAGGACGGGTTGATCCGCACCATTCAAACGATGCGCGGGGGCAGCGAATCCATCGCCACCGCCACCAAGCAGATTGCGGCCGGCAACATGGACCTGTCGCAGCGCACGGAAGAGCAGGCCAGCTCGCTGGAGGAAACCGCCTCCAGCATGGAAGAGCTGACCAGCATCGTGAAGCAGAACGCCGACAACGCACGCCAGGCCAGCCAGCTCGCGGGCAGCGCGTCGGACGTCGCCGTCAAGGGTGGCGAAGTGGTGGGCCGCGTCATCGAAACGATGTCGGGCATCAATGACAGCAGCAAGAAGATCGCCGACATCATCGGCGTGATTGAAGGCATTGCTTTCCAGACCAACATCCTCGCGCTGAATGCGGCGGTCGAAGCTGCGCGCGCGGGTGAGCAGGGTCGCGGTTTTGCCGTGGTGGCGGGCGAGGTGCGTAGCCTCGCGCAACGCAGTGCGACGGCGGCCAAGGAGATCAAGGAACTCATCAGCGATTCGGTGGGCCGCGTGGAAAACGGCTCGGCGTTGGTGACCGAAGCCGGTGCGGTGATCGACGAAGTGGTGGTGGCCGTCAAGCGCGTGACCGACATCATGGGCGAAATCTCGGCCGCGTCGGACGAGCAAAGCTCCGGTATCGAGCAGGTCAACCAGGCCGTGAACCAGATGGACCAGGTCACACAGCAGAACGCCGCGCTGGTGGAGGAGGCTGCCGCCGCCGCGCAGTCGCTGGAAGAACAGGCCGGTGTGCTGCGTGCGGCTGTGGCGTCGTTCCGCTTGCCGGATGGGGGCACCCCGACTGTGTTGGCTGCTGTGTCGAAGACATCTTCCGTTTCGGCTGCCGCCAAGCCGGTGCAGCGCAAGCCTGTTGTGAAAACAACCTCAACGGCACGTGCTGCGCGCAAGCCCGCTGCGGCGCCCGCTGTGTCGGTCGTGTCCGCGCCGGCTCCGGCACCTGTTCCGGCGCCTGTTTCGACGGCGACTGCGCCCGTTGCGTCGAAGCCCGGCAAGCTCGCCCTGGCAACCACCTCCAACGATGCGGACGACTGGGAGCAGTTCTGACGCCGACCGTAACGTAACCCACGGCAATCCATGCAAGCCGCGCCTCGTGCGCGGTTTTGTGTTTCAGGGCTGCAACCAAATCGTGCGCCGGGGCCGATCAATATTGCCGGTGCAGTGGATGGACGTGGTGAGCGTGGTGAGCGGTCGGCATATTTCCCTCACGCCGTTCGCCGCGTTTCTACGCGTATCTTGAATCGGACCTGTGCAGCGTTCCGCGCGGCCTTGCGCGACAAGGGTTTGCTGACGTAGCGGCCGGAACTGCGCCATCTGCGGGGCAACCCGCCCGCAATGTGTCGTGCACCGGCCCACGGCACGCTTAACCCGAACACCCTGTGCCCGAGGGCACCACGCATCCATCGTTCGTACGGCGGCCCTCTCGGCTGCGTGGATGAGTGCCGCGTGCCGACAGCGCGCCTTGTATGCCATGGCGGCGATCACCTTGCCGCTGCGCACCTTGTCTTGTGTTCACCCATGCAACAAAGCCACGCGTTCGGCGCATGCCAACGTGCGTGCGCGCAGCGCTGTGCCGCAGAACGGCGCGCCGCGCGGGCGTTGGTATGGTCCTCGCGTTCCCTCCTCCCGAAGCGGGCCACAGAACGTTGCTCTGGCGACCATCGTTTGCACACGAGGCGCCGGGCATCGATAAAGCCTTGGGGGAAGCGATGGGTGCCACAGCGCGAATTGAGGGGCATAACGACGGGCGTGCCTGCCAAGGGCAGCCTGCCGGCAACGGGGGGCGACCATGAGCGATCTGCCATGGGACCTCTACCTTGCGTTGCTCAATACGCTGACGGTGTCAACCACGCTCGTCATCCTCATCAGCACCGCCGACGATTTCTTCCTCGACGCCTTCTATTGGGTAAGGGAGCTGTGGCTCTGGCCACGGCGCGGACGCACGCCCGTGACGATTTCCGCGCAGTCCCTGCGAGAGCGCGAAGAGCAGTGGCTCGCCATCATGGTGCCGGCCTGGAAGGAGTACGACGTGATCGCCAAGATGGTGGAGAACACCTTGGCGACGATGGAGTACACGCACTTCATCATCTTTGCCGGCGCCTACCGCAACGATGCCGAGACCACTACCGAGGTCGACCGCATGGTGCGTCGCTATTCGGGGCGCGTGGTGCGCGCGGCCGTGACGCATGACGGCCCGACCTGCAAGGCGGACTGCCTGAACACCATCATCCAGACCATCATCCGTTATGAAGCGGGCCACGGCATCCGCTTTGCGGGCGTGATCATGCATGACTGCGAAGACGTCATCCACCCGCTGGAGCTGAAGTATTTCAACTACTTCATCAGCGATCAGGACCTGGTGCAGTTGCCCGTGCTCTCGCTCGAGCGCAAGTGGTACGAGTGGGTGGCCGGCACCTATATGGATGACTTTTCCGAGACGCACCAGAAAGACCTCGTGGCGCGCCAGGCGTTGACCGGCACGGTGCCCGGGGCCGGTGTGGCGCTGTGCTACAGCCGCCGCGCCATCGAGGCGGTGATGAAGGTGCGCGGCGATTCGCCTTTCAACACCAGCACGCTGACTGAAGACTACGACTTCAGCTTCCGCCTGCGCGAGCTGGGCATGCGTGAGGCGTTCGTGCATTTCCCGATCTGTGAGGACACCGCCCCGACATCGGATGCCGAAGACGGCATGCGCACGCATTCGCCGCACGGTCGGCGGCCAGGTGCCAGGCCGCAGTTGCTGGCCACGCGCGAATACTTTCCGAGCACGTTCCGCACCGCGTATCGGCAGCGGGCGCGCTGGGTGCTCGGCATTGCGTTTCAGGGGTGGCTGCAGATGGGGTGGAAGGGCAACCTCATCACCAAGTACATGTTCTTTCGTGACCGCAAGGGTGTGCTGACGGCGCTGTTCTCCATCCTGGCGTATGTGCTGTCGCTCAATTACCTCGTGCTGGGCGCGCTGCAGCTCAAGGGTTGGATCAGGGTGCCCGATGGCTCGTTTGTGGTGGGCACCTTGTGGATGCAGGATCTGCTGGCCATCAATGCCACGCTGCTCATCAACCGTCTGGCGCAGCGCGTGTATTTTGTCGGCCGGCTCAACGGTCCGCTGCAGGGTGTGCTGTGCCTGCCCAGGCTGGTGGTGAACAACTTCATCAATTTCTTCTCGGTGTGCCGCGCGTGGAAGATCTTCCTGATCTACTGCCTGACAGGAAAGCCCATAGCGTGGGACAAGACGCAGCACACCTATCTGTCGAACGACGCGCTGGGGCGCACGCGCTGCAAGCTTGGTGAGACGCTGCTCAAGTGGGAGGTGCTCACGCCTGAACAACTCGATGCCGCGTTGGCCATTCAGCAGAAGACGGGGCGCCGCCTCGGCCAGGTGCTGGTGCAGCAGGGGTGGGTGACGCCCGACACGCTGGCCGATGCGTTGGCCGAACAGGTCGACCTGCCCCGCGTGAGCCTGACCAACGTGGTGCTGGGCGCGCTGGCGGATTGCCTGCCGCGTGACCTGGCGGTGCGGCATCACGTGGTGCCGTTCTCGATCGGCGAGGACGGCTCGCTCAACATCGCCGTGTCGGAATTGCCCGAAGGCGAAGTGCTGGAAGAGCTGGCCCGCGCCGCCGGCCGCAAGGTCGCGTGCTTCATGGCGTGCGATCACGAAATGTCGGCTGAACTCGCGCAGATGGCCGATCCTAGCCGCCGTGCCACGGTCGTGTTCGGCCCGGCGGCGCATTCGGCCATGCTGGCCGTCGAATCCATGACGGGCGCCGGCCCAAGCCTTTCGGCTGGCACGGCACCCGCACCCGAGGCTTCCACCATCCCCCCCATATCCGTGCCGCCGGACCTGCCCCCAGGGCCGGAAACGCGGCCCAATCCATCCGTTGCGGGAGGTGTGGCATGAAACACGAGAGAGCCAACCGTTTGACTGTGCGCCGCTTGCGCTGGCCGATCGCCGCGGCAGTGTGGGCGTTGTGTCATGGCGTGTCGCTGGCGGAGGCCACTGCGCAGCCGCTGCAGCCCGACGCCTACTTTCGAGCAGACCGCGCCTATCGCGCCATCGAGTCCAGCAGGCTCGACGATGCCGAGGCCGCCACGCGTGCAGCGCTGGCTGTACAACCCGACAGCCTGCAATTGAACCTGCTGCTGTTGGATGTGCTCACGCGCAAGGGGAAACTGGATGCAGCACGCGCGCAGGCCGATGCGTTGCTGCAGAAGTATCCCAACGAGCCGCGCGTGTACGCGCAGCACGGGTTCCTTGCACAGAAGGCGAATGATCCGGCTGTCGCCGAGCAGGATTTTTCACACGCCGTGCAAGGTACCGACTGGACTCCGCAGGAGCAGCGCAATCTGCATCTGGCTTGGTCGGACAGTGCATATTCCGCCAAGCATCCGCAGATGGCCATCGATGCGCTAGGCAGTCTGCAGGATCAGCCGGAGGCCGATGTGCAGCTGCGTCTGGCGCAATCGCGTCTGCAACTGGGCGATCGAGAAGGCGCGGCCCGCGCAGCCAAGCTGGCCGGCGAGCACACCGCCGACCCGGCCCAGCAGCGTTACGCGCAGGCCTTGCTTGCCCAGGCTACCGCGCCTCAAGCGCAAGGCGAAGCCACTTCGCCAGACGACCCCCGCGTGATCGGCCAGCGCGAATTGAACGAGGCCTACAGCCACCTGCGTGCCCGCGATGACCGCGCCGCGCTGGCGGCTTTCCAGCGCGGTTTTGCCACCGGTCAGGGCAATTGGAGCCACTACGCCGATGCCGCCTACGCAGCCAAGCGCCTGGGCGACAACCCGACCGCCATCAAGCTGTTCCGCGAGAGCCTGAACCACGCCGATGCGGATACAAAAGGCGACAGCGGTGGCAACGGTGATGAGCGCCTCCCGGCAGACCGCCGCTTCGGTTACCGGCGTGAAGTCGAGCAGATGCAGCGCACCTTCGGCATGGTGCTCTCGGGGGCGTATCAGACATCCGCGTTCGGGTTGCCCAACACGGTCAGCGCGGCGCAGGCTGGAGCGGAGGTCTACTGGCAACCGCCCGGTATCGGCTATCGCGACGGCAGCATCTTCCAGCTCTTCGTGCGCGGCTACGACAGCGTGTACGACCGCAACGGCAGCACCGGCCTGCCGACCGCACAGGGGTCGGTGGGCGCACGCTACAAGCCGATCAAGGACCTCAACCTCGTGTTCACTGCCGAGCGGTTGTTCCGCATCGGGCAACTGACCACCAACGACACATTGCTGCGCATTGGTTTCTCGACCGACCAGGGCCTCGACCTTCAGGTCACCAAGCCACGCTGGCAGACCTGGCAGGTGTATGGCGAGGCCGCGTACTTCCTCAACCAGGGCCGCATGATCATCAGTACCGAAGCCCGCTACGGGCACACGTGGTTGCTCAATTCCATCAGCGACCGCCTGACGGTGTATCCGCACATCGTGCTGGCAGGGGACCACGACAACAAGGCGATCGGCCAGCAGCTCGCACTGGGTGTTGGCCCAGGCATCAACTTCCGCTACTGGTTCCGCGAGACGTCGTACAGCGCGCCGGCCAGTTGGCTGGACCTCACCGTGCAGTACCGCTTGCCGCTCACGCATGCGGATCGGGCAAAGGGGGTGGTGGCGCGCGCCATTCTTTGGTTCTGAGGTAACCCAAGATTCAAGCAGACCCCAGTCATAGGTGTCGCAGATGAAACGTTTTTGCATGCCGAGGGAAACGGGTAACCAAGAGACACGGCAGTGACGTCCACAGGATGGCGTCGCAGCGCCATGGTGGGTCAAAGCGTGGTGCATGGCACGGCCTTCGCTCAGCGGTGAAGTCTGCGCAGGTGTCAGAAGCGACGCGCTCGTCGTCACGCTTTGCAGGTGCGTCGATGAAAAAAGATTGGGGAGTGGAGCAATGATGGGAAAAATCTTGACTGTGTTCGGCACGCGCCCGGAGGCCATCAAGATGGCGCCGCTGGTGCAGGCATTGCAGGCCGAGGCAGATTTTGCGTCGGCGGTGTGCGTGAGCGCGCAGCACCGGCAGATGCTTGACCAAGTGCTGGAGCTCTTCGGCATCGTGCCGGAGTTTGACCTCAACCTGATGCGGCCTGGGCAGACGCTGTCGGAGATCACCTCCAACGTGCTGGGTGGTATCGACGGTGTGCTTGACGCCTACAAGCCGGATGCCGTCCTGGTCCACGGGGACACGACCACGACGCTGGCGGCAAGCCTGGCGGCGTTCTACCGGCGCATTCCGGTCGGACATGTGGAGGCGGGTTTGCGCACCGGCAACATCTGGTCGCCGTGGCCCGAAGAATTGAATCGCCGCGTGACCGATTCCGTCACCACCTGGCATTTCGCGCCCACGGCCGAATCGCGCCAGAACCTGCTGGACGAGGGCGTTGATCCGGCGCAGGTCACGCTCACCGGCAACACCGTCATCGACGCGCTGCTGGCCGTGAAACAACGGCTGGATGACGATGCCGAGCTGTCTGCCCAGATGGCGGCGCGCTATCCGTTCCTGGCGGACGGGCGTCGAATGATCCTGGTCACAGGACATCGCCGCGAAAACTTCGGCGAGCCGTTCGAGAACTTTTGCGTGGCAGTGCGCGTGCTGGCGGCGCGGCATCCCGACGTGCAGGTCGTGTATCCGGTGCACCTGAATCCGAATGTGCAGCAGCCAGTCAACGCCATCCTTTCCGGCCATGACAACGTTCACTTGATCGAGCCGCAGGATTACCTGCCGTTCGTCTACCTGATGGACCGCGCCTACCTGATCGTCACCGATTCCGGCGGCATCCAGGAAGAGGCACCCGCGCTGGGCAAACCGGTGCTCGTTACGCGCGATACCACCGAGCGTCCGGAAGCCATTGCATCGGGCACCGCACGGCTGGTGGGCACCGACACGCAGCGCATCGTCGACGAAGCCGAAATGCTGCTGCATGACGCCGCCGAATACCAGCGCATGGCGCAAGCCCATAACCCCTACGGTGATGGGCAGGCCTGTCGGCGCATCGTCGATGCGTTGAAGCTGGCCTTCACCACGCAGCCACAACAACCGGTGCGTGGCCCGCAACTCATTCGCAAATCGGCCGCCGAGGCCGAAATCATCGATCTGGAAGCGGCGCGTGCCACCGCGCAAGGGTCGTCCACGCAGCATCGCCTGAATGGTTAGGAGGCTTTGATGAAAGCGAAACGAATCGGGGGTGGCGTGTTGCTGGCCTCCGCACTTGTTGCCGGGTGGCTGATAGTCGCGCCACCATGGGCCGGCAATGCGGGCAAGCCCCCTATCGTGGCCGGTGCGGCGGCCCCTGGCAACCCCGGCGGCGACACCGACAGAAAAGCCCCTGCGCCCGCGTCCTCAAGGGCGACGGCCACGGCTGCGCAACCTATGCCGCCCACGCAACCCGCTGTCGTTGCGTTAGCGACACCCAGGCCCGTAACCGGCGGCCCCCGCGCCTACGGCTACGGCGTCATGGATGAAAACGGACAAGTGGTTCCACCGCCACGGCCAGTCGTTGTGACAGAAGTCCGACCTGGCATGCCGGAGACGGAAGTTTCCGGTACGGAACGCGGCCATGATCGTGGCCCCAATTTCAACCTCGGGCTTTACCGTCAAGCGGATGGCTCGGTGTATCGCCCATGAGTCGGAGCGCCATCATGAAGACCCTCTTTCGAAAATTTGCGTGTGCACTGCTGTTGGTTTGCGGGATGCTTGGCGTCTCTCTCGGTGGACCTGCGCGGGCAGCGACCTGCACCATCGGGCTCGGCCCCATCTGCGTGACGGTGGGTGGTACAGCGTCGGCCCAGACCACGCCGGCGCCCATGCTCGTGCTGTACGACGCGCCCGCAAATGATCAGTACACCAACCTGGGCAAGGCGTACGCGATCATGCTGTACAACCTGCTCGCGCACTTCAACACGACGATCACGATGCTGCCCGTGCAGAACTACACGGCAGGCATGACCGAGCAGTACACCGCCACGTTCTACATGGGGAGCTACTACAACAACCCCATACCGGCGGCGTTCCTGTCCGACGTGAGCACCACGCAGAAGACGGTCGTCTGGTTCAAGTACAACTTGTGGGAGCTCGCCTGGAACACGGCGTATCCGTTCACCTCGCGCTACGGCATCACCTTCTCCGCCCTCGCTGGTATGAACGCAGCGCCCTCGGCCAGCGCACCAAATCCCGGCTTCTACGACACGATCACGTACAAGGGTCAGACGATGACCAAGTACTACGCCTTCAATGCCACCACCGGTGCCATTGCAGCGGATCCGGACATCGGCGTGACGGCGGTGGCCGATGCCACCAAGGCGACCACACTGTTGACCATCTCCAATTCGGCAAGCCCGACTACGAAGCCGCCCGTGCCTTACGTTATCCGCTCGGGCAACTTCTGGTACTTCGCCGACATGCCGTTCTCGTACATTGGCCCGCGTGATCGCTACCTGGTGATGTGCGACATGCTCCATGACATTCTTGGAACCAATGCGCCGACACTGCACCGCGCGCTGGTACGCCTCGAGGATGTGAACGCCACGACGACTGTGGCGTCGATGCAGCAGCTGACGGACTACCTATACGGCCTAAAAATCCCGTTCTCGATCGCGACCATTCCGGTGTACACCGATCCGAACGGTGTTTACAACGGCGGCGTCGCCCAGACCATCCACATGGTCAACGCGACAGGCCTCAAACAGGCGCTGAACTACGCCAAGGTACGGGGCGGGCACATCCTGATGCACGGCTACACCCACCAGTACAGCAACATCCCGAACCTCATCAACGCGGTCAGCGCGAACGACTACGAGTTCTGGCTTGCCACACAGAACCGACCGGTCAACGAGGACTCGACGCAATGGGCGGCCGGCCGACTTTCTGCTGGGTTGCTGGAGCTGCAGCTCAACGGCTATTTCCCGTTTGCGTGGGAGGCGCCGCACTATCAATCGTCGCCACTGGCCATCAAAGCTGTACCGAAGTACTTCAAGAACACGTACCAGCGCGTGGTGTACTACACGTCTGATAATCCGCAGACGCTCAACGCAACCACGCCAGGCCATGACTTCTCGGTCGGTCAGTTCTTCCCGTACATCATTCAGAAGGACTACTACAACCAGCGCGTGATTCCTGAAAACCTTGGCAACGTGGAATACAACATCTGTTCGATCGATCCGTCATCCTGCCTGACATACAACGTGTCGGACATCCTGACAAACGCAAATTACGCATTGGTGGTGCGTGACGGCTTTGCCTCGTTCTTCTTCCATCCGTTCTGGCTGGAGCCGGGGCTGGTCGCCACGGGGTTCCCCGACTTCCAGCAGATCATCACCGGCATCACGTCCCTGGGCTATACCTGGGCGGATGCCAGCACGGCGCAGTAGTCATGCACCGGATGCACTCGATACTGGCGGCAGCCATGCTGGCATTGAGTGCATCCACCCAGGCCGCGGGGCCGGTGGGTACCATGCCTGCCGGCCCTGCGCCGTTATATGGGGTGACCGTTGATGCGGTGGACAACGTTCCCGCCGTGGTGGATGCGCTGGCACACCTCTCGCGCACGCCCACCGTGCGCATCGTGTTTGACGAGGGCATGGACGCGGCGCACTATGCCGCCCCCGTGGCCGCCATCCGACGCGTCGCCTACGTGATGGGCGAGTTGGTCGATTCGTCCACGCTCAAGCAATACACCGCCCCGCAACTGCGCGAACGCGCTGCCGCCTACCTGCACACACTCGGCAGCCATGTCGACCTCTGGGAGGTCGGCAACGAGATCAACGGCGAATGGACTGGCCCCACGCGCAACGTGGTCGACAAAACCTTGGCCGCGTACGACGCCATCCACCAGGCTGGTGGCCGCACCGCACTCACGCTGTACTACAACGAGGGCTGCGCTGAACAACCTGCCCGCACAATGTTCGATTGGACTGAACGCAACCTGCCGCAGCGCCTACGCGATGGGCTCGACTACGTGTTCATCAGCTTCTATGAGGACGACTGCAAGGTCGCGCCACCGGAGTGGAACGCGGTGTTCAACCGCCTGGGCGACCTGTTCCCGCACGCCATGCTCGGCTTCGGGGAAGTCGGCACACGCCAAGCGCCGCGTAAAGCGGCACTGCTCACGCACTACTACGGCCTAGCGGTTGCGCATCCGCGCTTTGTGGGCGGCTACTTCTGGTGGTACTTCCGGCAGGACATGGTGCCGCGTTCAAGGCCGCTGTGGCGCAGCCTTGATGCAGCATTCCTGGCTATGCCGGCGGCGCCTAGCCGCTAGCCCGGGCGCTGACGCGTTGTGCGTTGGCCGATGGCTTCTTACCAACCACATCTTCGGATTCAACCGGTTCGCCATCGCGACGCACAAGCTGAATGGTGCGTGTGGGCAGCGCGAACGAGGTGCCAAGGTTCTCCAGCCCCTCCAGGATCGTCAGATTGATCTGCTGCTGGATGTCCATGTACAGGTTGAAGTCGGGGTCGGTCACGAAGTACACCACCTCGAAGTTCAGCGCGTTCTCGCCAAACTCCTTGAAGTGCGCGCGATCGAAGCGCGTGTTGCCGGCGGCCTCCACCGCCTTGCGCACGATGCCGGGAATCTTCTGCAGCTGCGCCGCGCGCGCATCGTACGTCACCCCAAAGTTGAAGACGATGCGCCGTTCCGACATGCGTTTGTAATTGTGAATCGTGCTCTTGAGCAGCGCCGTATTGGAGGCGACGATCTCTTCGCCCGACAGGCTGCGGATGCGCGTCGTCTTCAGGCCCACGTGCTGCACCGTTCCGGCAATCGATTCGAAGACGATGAAGTCGCCAATCTCGAATGGCTTGTCCAGCCCGATCGCCAGCGAGGCAAACAGGTCGCTCAAGATGCTCTGCACCGCCAGTGCCACCGCCACACCGCCCACACCCAGGCTGGCGACAAAGGCGGTGATGTTGACGCCCACATTGGCCAGGATGGCCAGCAGCAGCATCGACCACAGCGCGAAGCGCAGCACCCACGCGGTCATCGATGTGATGACGGGGTTGCGCGTGGCGTGGGTTTGTGTGGAAAGCCGATCGCGCGCCCACAGCTTCACGCCGCGGTTGAGCCACAGCGCAATCTGGAAACCGATGATGACGAACCAGATGTGGTCGAGCTTGTTGGCAATGCGCGTGGGCAGGTCAATGAAATACGAGCCCGCAAGCAACGCAGCCAGCGCGATGAACAGTGGATGCGTATCGCGCAGGACGGCCGTGACAAGAATGTCGAAGCGATAGCCGGTGCGGCGGGCGCGCACCTCCAGCCGGTTGCCGATCAGGCGCAGCACGCTCATCAGCACCACATACGTGGCCACCACCGTGAGCGCCGCTGCAGCCCAGTCTCGCGCCGGTATGCGCAGGAAGGTATGGACGTTAAGCCACTCCATGGCCATAGACATCTCCGTGCAAAGTCATGGAATGTCGCGTCGCACAAACTGTGCCGCATGGATTGACACGCGCATTGCAAATGCAACACAGTTGCGTTATTGTTTGTTGCAACACAGTTGCATGAAAGGTGTGATCGCCGTGAATTTGCCCATGACTTCGCCCACGCGTCTGCCCGTTACCGTCCTGTCCGGTTTTCTGGGGGCGGGCAAGACGACACTGCTCAACCATGTCCTGAACAACCGCGAGGGGCGGCGTGTGGCGGTCATCGTCAACGACATGTCCGAGGTCAATATCGACGCTGCACTGGTGCGCGATGGCGGTGCGCAGCTCTCGCGCACAGACGAGAAGCTCGTCGAGATGAGCAACGGCTGCATCTGCTGCACCCTGCGCGAAGATTTGCTGGTCGAGGTTCGTCGTCTGGCAGCGGAAGGGCGCTTTGACTACTTGCTGATTGAATCCACCGGCATCTCCGAACCGTTGCCGGTGGCCGAGACCTTCACCTTCGAGGCGGAAGACGGCACGGCGCTGGCAGACGTTGCGCGGCTCGACACCATGGTGACCGTGGTGGACGCGTACAACTTCCTGCGCGACTACGGGTCGCGCGACAGCCTGCAGGCACGCGGTGAATCGATGGGTGCGGAAGACCACCGCACGGTGGTGGACCTGTTGGTCGATCAAATCGAGTTCTGCGATGTGATCGTGCTCAACAAGACTGACCTGATGAGCGACGTCGATCTCTCGCGCCTGGAGGGCATCCTGCACCGCCTCAATCCGCGCGCCCGCGTTGAGCGCGCCATGTTTGGCCAGGTTCCGATCGATCGTGTGCTCGGCACGGGCCGGTTCGACTTTGACGAGGCCGCCAAGGCGCCAGGCTGGCTGAAGGAACTGCGCGGCGAACATGTGCCCGAATCCGATACCTACGGCATCGGCAGCTTCGTCTATCGGGCACGCCGGCCGTTTCATCCGCAGCGCTTTTTCGACTGGGTACAAAGCGAGTGGCCGGGCGTGGTGCGATCCAAGGGCTTCTTCTGGCTGGCAAGCCATCCGGCGCATGCCGGGTCGTGGTCGCAGGCGGGTGCGATGGCACGGCATAACGTAGCGGGCTACTGGTGGGCGGCGGTGCCCCCTGAGCGCTGGCCAACCGACCCGGAATCCGTTGCCATGATTCACCAGCACTGGGACAGCAGCGTGGGCGACGCACGCCAGGAGATCGTCCTGATCGGCATCGGCATGAACGAAACCACATTGCGCGTGCGCTTTGATGCCTGCCTGCTGACCGACACCGAGATGGCCGCCGGCCCGCACGCCTGGAAGCGCTACGCCAACCCGTTTCCCGAGTGGCCTGACGCATGATCCGGCAGAACCCGCGCGGTGATCTGCCGCAGATTCATCCGAGTGCCTTTGTTGATCCGACCGCGATCGTGTGCGGGCGCGTGATCGTGTACGAGAACGTGTTCATTGGCCCCTATGCTGTGATTCGCGCAGACGAGGTGGACGAGGGCGGCCACATGGAGCCCATCATCATTGGTGCGCATTCGAATATTCAGGATGGTGTGGTCATCCATTCCAAGTCAGGTGCCGCCGTCATCATTGGCGAAAGGACATCGATTGCGCACCGTGCCATCGTGCACGGGCCCTGCGTGGTGGGCGATGGGGTGTTCATCGGCTTCAACAGCGTGCTGTTCAACTGCACGATCGGGCGGGGCGGCGTCGTGCGGCACAACGCCGTGGTGGACGGCTGCGACCTGCCGGATGGCTTCTACGTGCCGTCCACAGAGCGTATTGGGCCCGACACCGACCTGCGCAGCATCCGCAAGGTGTCCGCGCGCGAATCCGCGTTCTCCGAAGACGTAGCACGCACCAACAATCACCTTGTGCAGGGGTACAAGCGCATTCGGGCCACCTTCGAGGCCTGATGCGATGAGGCACGCTGATCTAATCGTTCGCGGCGGTACGCTTGCAACGCCGGGCGGCCTGCACGTAGGCGATGTGGTCTGCAGCGCTGGCCGCATCGTCGCCTTCAATGCGCAAGGCTGGACGGCTGATGAATCCGTCGATGCCCGGGGGCTGCACGTGCTGCCGGGCGTGATCGATAGCCAGGTGCATTTTCGCGAGCCCGGCCTCACGCACAAAGAGAACCTGGAAGCGGGCACGCGTGGAGCCGTGCTGGGCGGTGTGACGGCCGTGTTCGAAATGCCCAACACGCATCCCCTCACACTCAGCGCGCAGGATCTGCAAGACAAATGCGAGCGTGCCCGTGGCCGCGCATGGTGCGACTACGCCTTCTACATGGGCGGGGCTGCCGCCAATGCAGATCAGTTGCCGGCGCTGGAAAGGTTACCGGCCTGCGCCGGCGTCAAGGTCTTCATGGGAAGCTCCTTCGGTGATCTGCTGGTCGACGATACGGCCGTCCTGCGCCGCATCCTGCGCCAGGGGCAGCGCCGCTTGGCAGTGCATGCCGAAGACGAGGCACGGTTGCGAGAGCGGCGAGCCCTGGTCGAGCATTCCGCCGACGTGCGTGACCACCCTGTCTGGCGTGATGCCGAGAGCGCGCTCCTGGCGACGCAGCGTGTGGTGAACCTGGCGATCGAGGCGCGCCGCCGCCTGCACGTACTGCACGTATCGACCGCCGAGGAGATGGCATTCCTGGCGCAGCACAAGGCCAGCATCAGCGTTGAAGTCACGCCGCATCATCTGAGTCTGGTGGCGCCCGAGTGTTACGAGCGTCTTGGCACGCTGGCCCAGATGAATCCGCCCGTGCGCGACGCCCGCCATCAGGCGGCGCTGTGGCAGGCTGTCCGCAACGGCGTGGTGGATGTGCTTGGCAGCGACCACGCCCCCCACACGCTGGATGAGAAGGCCCGGCCGTACCCCTCATCGCCGAGTGGCATGACGGGTGTGCAGACGCTGCTGCCGGTCATGCTGGATCACGTGAACGCCGGGCGGCTCAGCCTGCAGCGGCTGGTGGACCTGACCAGTGCTGGGCCCGCGCGCATCTTCGGTATTGAATCCAAGGGGCACCTGTCGATCGGGTACGACGCCGATCTGACGCTGGCCGATCTGAAAGCACGGCGCGAGATCACGCACAGCTGGATTGCCAGCGTGTCGGGTTGGACGCCGTACAACGGCCTGCGCGTAACAGGCTGGCCCATCGCGACTATCGTGCGCGGCAGGATCGTAGTGAGGGAGGGCGCGGTCGTTGGCCAGCCGGAGGGGCAGCCGGTGCGCTTTGCTGAAACGGTGCCAGCACCAACGCCGGCCTGATATCAGGCGTCGGCGGTGGCGTGCTGCGCGCCGGGCGACACACACACACGGTTGCGCCCTCGCCGCTTGGCTTCCATCAGGCCGATGTCGGCATCTGCCAGCAGTTTGGCCAGATCCTGCCCCGGCCGCAGCGGCGCCGCACCCACGCTGATCGTGAGCGGGCCGACCGGCGTTTCGCTGGCGCTCACGGCGGCTTTTAGCCGTTCCACGACGGCCAGCGCGTTGGTCAAGCCGCAGTTGGGCAGCAGCACGGCAAACTCGTCGCCGCCCAGCCGGCCGAACAGGTCGTTCGGACGCAGTACGTCGGCCAGCGCATCGGACAATGAAACCAGTGCCTGGTCACCGGCGGCATGTCCCCAGGCATCGTTGATGGCTTTGAAGCGATCGACGTCGAGGTACAGCGCACACAGCGGCTCAGCATGGTGTTGGGCGCGCTCTACCGCAAAGCTGCCCAGCTCGAAAAAGCGCTGACGCGCCAGCATGCCGGTCAGGTGGTCGGTGTTGGCACGGTCGGCCAGGGTGCGTTCGGCCGCAAAGTGGCGAGCCATCGCACGCAGCAGGTAGGTGTGAATCACGGCTGCCGCGGCGATGCAGATCGGCAGGTACAGCACCAGGCCGAGCCATGCCTTATGCAGTGCGCCTGGCGATGTACTCGTCGTGAACATCGCCACCAGCGGCCCGGCCGCGCATAACACCATGGCGATCACGAAATCGCGCCGGGTCAGCCACGCGGGGCTCGTGGCCAGCGGCATCAGATAGAAGGCCGGCAACACCCATTCAAGCCCCGCCTGATGCCCGAAGAGAACGATGGCGATTTCTTCCGTCAGCAGATGCGCGAGCGCCAGCGTCGACCACAGCCCCGTGTGCTGGTGCCGCTCTGCGGTTAGCACAATGGCCATCAGCACGCCGAGCGTCACCACCAGCGGGGCGAGCGTTTGCAGCATGCCCGTCGACCAGCCCAGCAGCACGGCGAAGGCATACGCCAACACGCCGCACTTGGCGAGCGCCAGGATCATCGGTACGAAATGGCGTGCCTGATAGTCGCGCGATGGCGTGCGCGCGTCGGGCAGGGCAGATGCGTCGAGAAGGGGTGGCGGGTTCGCGCTCAAGGCAGGATGAGCCGGCCTCTGGCGCGGTGGATGGTGCGGGCGCGGTGGGGCCGGATTGCGCAGCAAAGCGCGCATTCTAATGGGGCCGTGCCGGTTGTGTGTGCGTTGTGTGCGCGTTGTGTGCGAATTCGCGCCCGCGCGGACTTTTAACGCTCAGCCGGCCAGCACCTGCCACACCAGCCACACGTTGGCCACGCTGATGATGATGAACAGCGCCCACGCCAGCATTGACGTTAATCGGCTGTTAACAAACGCGCCCATCAGCGTGCGGTCGCCGGTCATGCGGATCAGCGGAAACATCGCAAACGGCAGCTGCAGGCCCAACACCACCTGGCTGATGACGAGCAGCTTGCCGATGGCATGGTCCCCCAGCATCGCCACGCCGATGAACGCCGGAATCAACGCCAGCGCCCGCGTGATCAGCCGTCGCTGCCAGCAGGGGATGCGCAAGTCCAGAAACCCTTCCATCAGGATCTGCCCGGCGATGGTGCCGGTAAAGGTGGAGCTTTGCCCCGCCGCCAGCAGGGCGATGCCGAACAGCAACCCGGCAAGCGCAGTGCCGACAATCGGCTCCAGCAGATGGTAGGCGTCTTGAATGTCGGCCACGTTTTGATGGCCATGGGCATGGAACGCAGCGGCGGCCAGAATCAAGATGGCGCCGTTCACCAACAGCGCCAGGCCGAGTGACACGATGGTGTCGAGCCGCGACAAGCCGATGGCCTCGCGCTTGGCGGCTTCGGTGTTGGCTGTCATGCGCGTCTGCACGATGGATGAGTGCAGATACAGGTTATGCGGCATCACCGTGGCGCCGAGGATGCCGATGGCAAGGTACAGCGGTTCGCGCTCGCTCAGGGTTTGCCACGACGGCATCAGCCCGGCTGCTACCGACGGCCAGTGCGGTTTGATGAGCACCAGCTCAACGAAGTAGCACAACCCGATGGTCAGGATAAGGCCCAGGACGATGGCCTCCAGTTGCCGGAAATTCTTGCCCTTCAGGCCCAGCACGATCAGCGTGTCCAGCGCCGTCAATGCCACGCCCGCCAGGATCGGCACGCCCAGCAGCAGATGGAAGGCCAGCGCGCAGCCCAGCACCTCGGCCAAGTCGCATGCGATGATCGACAACTCCGCCAGCAGCCATTGCACGCGCAACGTACCGGGTTGGCGTTGATACCGCTCGCGCGAGGCACGCGCCAGATCCATGCCGGTGACAATGCCCAGCCGCGCCGACAGGCACTGCAGCACGATGGCCGCCAGGCTGGACAGCAGCACCACAAACAGCAGCCCGTACCCATAGCGCGAGCCAGCCTCGATATCGGTCGCCCAGTTGCCCGGGTCCATATAACCGACGGATACCAGCAACCCCGGCCCCGCAAAGCGCAGCAGCTTCTTCCACAGCGGCAGGCCTGGCGGGACGGCGACGGTGCCGCGCACCTCGGATGGACAGAACGGCGCGGTGGCGGTGGTGGGTAGGTGGAACATGGGGCGGGGGCGGCGACGCGGCTTGAGGAAAAATCAATTGAAACCGCATCATGATAGCCAAAGCGCGCTTTGCCTGCCTGCGCCGCGTGCCAAGCCGGTTTGCGGGCACATCTGCCGTCACATGGCGCCACACATTTAAGGCAAAGCTCAGTCCGTTGCGGTAGATTTCGACCTTTGCCGGCACCGGTTTCCCAGGTGCCGGCTGTCCGTTTACCGTTGTGACGGCCGTCTTCGAGCCGCTAAAAAAACCGCCCTGGCGTCGCTGTGCCGCCCGCAGTGTCGAACATTCGGTACTCCTGTACTGTCTGCGTCGGCACGCCTAGCCAGGCAGTTTTGTTAGCGGTTCTTACCGTCGACACTCTCCGCCGAGATTTCCGCGCATGAACGCCATCCTCCTTATCGAAGACGACTTGCCGCTGGGCACCGCACTGGCTCGCGCGCTGCGTCAGGCCGACTACAACGCGACCTGGGTGCGCCGCCTGGTCGACGCGCAGAAATGGATGACCACCAACACCTTCGAGGCCATCGTGCTGGACCTCGGCCTGCCCGATGGCGAGGGCCATGTCTTTCTGGAAGAGCTGCGCGCCGCGCACCGCGACGTGCCGGTCATCATTGCCAGCGCGCGCGATGCCTTGTCCGAACGTTTGAAAGGGTTGGATGCCGGCGCGGACGACTTCCTCGTCAAGCCGTTCCCAGTGGATGAACTGATCGCCCGCCTGCGTGCCGTGCTGCGTCGCCACGCGGGGCAGAGCACCAACCAGTGGAACGTCGGCAACTTGGTGGTGGAGCCTTCACAGAAGCGCGTGACGCAGGAAGGCCAAGTCATCGAACTGACACCGCGCGAATACCAGTTGCTGCTCGAACTCGTGCGCCGCGCACACCGCTGGGTGCCGCGTGAAACGCTCATGGACGCGCTCTACCGTGAAGGCGACAGCGTGAGCGCCAATGCGCTAGAGGTCGTCATTCACCACCTGCGCCGCAAACTTGGCAACGAAACCATCCAGACCATCCGCGGTGTCGGTTACATGATCGGCGGCAACCGCGGGGCTGCCCAATGAAGCTGGCGGTTCCGGCCATCCTGCGGGTTCGCTCGCTGTCGTTTCGGCTGTATGTGCTGATCCTGCTGGCGCTGGTGTTGATGCTGCTGGTGCAGCTCATCATCGCGCATCTGGAAATCTCACGTACCAACAGCCGCCAGGTTGTGAGCGATCTGCGCATGTCCGCACAGGCCTATGCGGATCTCACCACGCTCAACATGGACGACGTGCCGCGCCGCGAAGAATTCCTGCGCCGTCTCACCGACATCAAGCTGGGGCTGTCGCTGCCCAATATCCTGCCGGGTGAATTCCGCTACGTGCTGTGCGATCGTGCCGGCAACGTTGTTACCGCGTTCCCCGGCGCGCCGACCATGCCGTGCGGCAAGGCGCACGACACCGTGGTCGAGATCATGCTCGAAGGCAAACCGTGGCGCAGCTACACGGTGGATAGCATCGACGGCAAGCTGTCTGCCACGGTGGCGCAGCCGCTGTCGGCCTATGAGCGCGCCATTCGTGATCTGTTTCAGGAGGTGGCCATTGCGCTGGCCATTCTGGCGACCGCGCTGATGGTGATGGTGGGCTGGGCGGCGCACCAGGGGCTCAAGCCACTGCGCACGCTCACGCGGCAGGTAGAAGCACGCGATTCCGCCGATCTCGAACCCGTGCAGAGCGTTGAACATGCCGAGTTGAAACCGCTCGTTGACGCATTGAACGGCCTGTTCGCACGCGTGCGGCGCGGCATTGAGGCCGACCGCCGTTTCTTTGCCGATGCTGCGCACGAGTTGCGTACGCCGCTGGCCGCCATCCAGGCGCAGGCCTACGTGGTGTCCCATTCCGACAGTGAAGAAGATCGCTCGACCGCGCTGCGCGAGTTCGATCGCGGTATTTCACGTGCGACGCAATCGCTGGCCAAGCTGCTTGCCATTGCGCGGCTCGATGCGCGTCGCGTGGAGGCGCAACTGGCACAAGGTGCGTTGTCCGATCTGGCCGGTTGTGCGCGCAGCGGCGTGATCCAGCAGGCGTCACGTGCAGAACGACGCAACATCACGTTGTCGTATGAGGGCGCCAATCAGGCGTGGGTCTCGGTGTCGCATGAAGACGCCGCCACGCTGGTCGAAAACGTGCTCGACAACGCCGTGCGCGAAACGCCCAACGGCGGCGAGGTGCGCGTGTCCGCGAGGCGCGTCGACCAGGCCGGTATACCGATGGTCGAGCTGCGCATTGAAGACTCCGGCCCCGGTATCCCGCCCGATGAGCGCGAGCGCGTGTTCGAGCGGTTCTATCGCCCGCGCACCAGCCAGTCGCAGGGCAGCGGCCTCGGGCTGGCGATCGTACGCCGTATCGCAGAGCTCGGGAACGGTTCGGTTGCCATTGAGGATGGCCTGATCCATGCAGGAGGCAGGGGATGTGCCATCGTGATCCGCCTGCCGGCGCTCGATGCCGCGCCTGAGCCGATCGAGCCTGATGACGTTCCTCCCGGCATGGCCGATACGCCTCGCCACTGATCGGCGCGGCTCGCGGTGGATTGCCCTGGCCGTGGTGGTGCTGGGGCATCTGGCGCTGCTGGCATGGTGGCGTGAGCGTCCGATGCCGCCCATGCAGGATGTGCCTCTGTTGAAGGGGCGGCTGCTGAGCGTCGAGAATCCATCGGCATCTCCGGTGCGGCCGGCGTCCCCGCTGCGCGGATCACGACAACCGGTGGCATCGCCTTCCTCGCGCTCCATTCCCATGCTTGAGACGACCGAACAGGCGCAATCGCCGAAGGTCGTGGCGCAACCGGCCGATGCCATTGAGGCGCGCGCGCTCGATCTGGGTGTGCCAACGGTGCACAGCCACCACACGCCATCACAGGCGGAACGCAATATCGCCGCCAGCGTCGCGCGCGGCACCGACCATGCGTTCGGGGCGGACGCCGCATCTGCACCGCGTGCGGCGACCTCAATCGCGGAAGCGCGCGGCGCGGCTGGCCGCTGGCAGGCGCGGGTGAAGGTGGGCGGCGGCGACTATTGCCTCAACGCGCAAGACCCCAGCCTGCGGCGTGATCCGTTCGAAAAGGCGCTGGCCGTGCCGTCCACCTGCCGCTGATCAGTAGCTGACCGTGAAGCGCTGGCGCGCGTGCGCCGGCTTTTCTGTCTCGTCGAGGAAGGCGATTGCGTAGTCTTCCATCGAAATCCACGGCTTGCCGTTGGCATCCACCAGCAGCGTGTCCTTGCCGACGCGGAAGTGCCCCGTGCGCTCGCCCGGCTCGAAGATGGCTGCCGGCGATACGAACGTCCAGTTCAGCTCGGTTTCCTTGCGCAGCGCGTTGAGGAAATCGCGGCCAGCCGAGGCTTCGTCAAAGTACTCCTTGGGGAACTGCGGCGTGTCGATCAATGCCACGCCCGGCGCAACTTCCAGGCTGCCGGCGCCACCCACCACCAGCAGGCGCGGCACACCAGCCTTCTTCACCGCGCCAACGATCTGATCGGCATTGGCTTGCAGGAAGCGCACGGTGCTATGGACCACGTCATGACCCACAAGCGCCGCACTGAGCGCCGCCTGATCGGCAACATCCACATCCTGGGTGGTCAAGCCGGCACGTGCGGGCAGCTTCGAGGCCGTGCGCGCAATGGCCGTCACTTGATGGCCGCGACGCAGCGCTTCGTCGATCAGGCGGGTACCCACGCGCCCCGTGGCGCCAATGATTGCAATCTTCATAGTGAACTCCTTGTGGAACAGTTCCGGTGGTTGATGATGGATATGTAATTGGTGCAGTTACATATACGAGCAAAAAAATACGCCGGAGCGCTAGGCCCGGCGACGACGACGTTGTGCGTGTCCGACTTCGTCAAGGATGCTGGCAATGGTGCGCGCAGCCAGCTCAGCTTCCAGCGCAGCTTGCGCGCGGTGCGTCACGCTTTCCAGCACGCCGGTGATCTCGCGGCCGACCTCACATGCCGGGTTGGGCGCATTGGGCGGCAGTGCAATCAGCACCGGCGACTCCACCACGCGAAAAACGTCCAGCAGGGTGATGCGGTCCGCCGGTTGTGCCAGCGTGGCGCCGCCCGTCGCACCCATCTGCGAAGTCACGAAACCGGCATCGGCCAACTGCGCCACCAAACGGCGGATCAGCGCCGGATTGGTGCCCACACTACCTGCGATCAGCGACGACGGCACCGGCCCCTCCGCACTTGCGAGCAGGGTAAGGATATGCACGGCGACGGCGAAACGGCTGCTGGTCATGGTGAGTAAAATGAACTGTAACCAGTTTAGATACAGATGCGGGATGATGTCAACCCTGCATTGTGTGCGACCCTACACGGGATCAGTCAGGCTGGAAGAGGCGGTGTGGTTAGAGTAACGGCAAACAGAAGGAAATAACGTGAGCACCAAACTATCGATCAATCTCAACAAGATCGCGCTGATCCGGAATGCCAGAGGGGGCAACTATCCGGATCTAGGCCGGTTCGCGGAGCAGTGTCTCAAGCGAGGCGTGGATGGCATTACGCTCCATCCTCGGCCGGACGAGCGACATGTGCGCTTTGCGGACCTGCCGGAGATCGCGGCGATCTGCGCCCGCTTCGGCCGGGAACTGAACGTCGAGGGCTATCCGTCGGAGCGCTTCATGGACGCGATGGCGGACATCCGGCCGGCACAAGTGACGCTCGTGCCAGATGCACCGCAGCAGCTCACGTCGGATCATGGATGGGAAGTGCAGGCTCACGCTCCATTTCTTCAGGGCGTCGTGGCGCGGCTGAACGCGCTTGACTGCCGGGTGTCGTTGTTTATCAGCGCAAATCCGCAGGATGCGCACGATGCGGCGGCCGTGGGTGCACAGCGCGTCGAGCTGTATACCGGGCCGTATGCGGTCGCCTATACGTCTGGCGATGTTCGTGCACACCTCGCGGCATATCGGGAGACGGCGCAGACCGCGCAGTCTTGCGGTATCGACGTGAACGCCGGTCACGACCTCAACCTGCAGAACCTCTCCACGCTGCTGCAAGCGTTCAACGTGTCAGAGGTGTCGATCGGACACGCATTCGTGGTCGAGTGCCTTGAGCAGGGCTTGGACGACGTGGTTGCGCAGTACCTGAAGATCGTTCGCGCCTGAAGGCCCAGTACAAACAGTTCCGGCAAACGCGTCTGCTGCGTTTGACATTGCGGCCCGCTGACGGCAGTTGTGTGCAGATGCAGCAATTTTCCTGCTAGTATCCGGGTCAATGTTTGTGACGGACTTTTTTTTCTCCTCGCCTGTGCTGCCGCGTGTGAATGCGCGTGGGCTGCGTTCGCGCATGCGCGGCGTGCGATGGGTTCTCACAATCTGGTGCCTGTTGTTTACGGTTTCGGTGTTTTCGGCCACGCATTTCCCTGACGGGCAAGCCGCGGACGAGGCGCTGGAAGCCATCGAAGCCGCGATGGATGATGGGCTTTCGGACGCAACCCCGGTAATGAAGCCCAGCCAGGGGTTCGAGCGCGCCATGAGCGCCGCGCTCGACAAGCGCATCACGCAGCCCAGCCAGTGTTTCAGTGCTGAGCATTGGGCCACGCAAGGGCAAGACGCCCCAGACGTGCCGGCCACCAACGCCGCCGCCCCCGATCACCCCAGCGACGCGCCGGAACTCTGGCTGCCGCCACCTCCTATGGTTCTGACACACGGCCTGCGGGTCGCACGCGTCCGTGTTGCTCTACCGCCGTTCCAGGCTGGCCCCACGCCGGCCCCGATGCTGCGTCCGCCCGCACGCGCCTGATCTCCGGCATTCGCCGGAAACCATCCCCTTGAGTTGTTAGTGCATTGCCAGCCGTCCCTTTGACCGGCTGGATGCTCGCGCTTGCCTGTTCTTCTTTTTCAGGATGATTTCGGATGTTGTCCAATCAGGATGCGGCCGTCCCGTGCCCCGCTGCGGGTACGCGCGCGTCGCGACGCTTTGTTCTTTCCGCCGTGCTGGCCGTGATGACGGTTCATGCCCACGCAGCACCTTCTGCCTCTTCCCAGCCCGCTGCTACATCGGCCGTCCAGCCGCAGCGTGACGAGGCGCTACCTCAACCGCGCTACACCCTGCCGCAGTTGCTGGAGCTGGCCCGTGCCAATCACCCCGCGCTGGCGGCTTCACGGGCCCAGGTTCAAGCCGCGCAGGCGGGTATCACCACCGCACGCGCCTGGCCCAACCCCGAGGTGGAAGCCATGGCCGGCCGCCAGCGTGCCCGCATGCCGGGTGCGGTAGAAGGTCGCACCAACAGCGTGTCGATCACGCAGAAGCTCGATCTGCCGTGGCAACGCGCTGCCCGTACGCGCGCCGCCGACGCTGCGTACGAGGGCTCACAGGCCGTCGCACAATCCAGCGCCCGCGATGTGGAGGCAGCGCTCAAGCTGCGCTTCTTCGATGTCGTGCGCCGCGAAGCCGAGCAACGCAACGCGCGCGAAGACGTGACGCTGGTCGAGCAGATTCGCCGCCGTGTGGCCGTGCGCGTTGAAACCGGCGAGGCGCCGCGCTACGAGCTGATTCGGGGCGATGCTGAATTGCTCAACGCCCAACGCACCGAGCAGGCCGCCGCGCTGCGCGTGCAGCAGGCGTTGGCGGAACTGCGCCGTGCCGTTGGCGCAGACCTGCCACTGACCTTTGATGTGGATGCCGGCGCCGACACGCCCGCCGTTGCGCATCTGCCACCGCTGGCCGATCTCCTGGGCCAGGTGGTGGCGACGCATCCTGACCTGGAAGCCGATCGCGCCGCCGTACGTGAAGCCGAAGCGCGCTTGGCGCATGAGCGCAGCCAGCGCTGGCCGTCGATCGCGCTGCGCGGCTCAGTGGATCGCCAGCCCGATCTGCAAGACAGCCGTGTTGGCCTAGTGATGTCGATTCCGCTGTTTGACCGCCGCGAAGGCCCGGTTGGGGAAGCCGTGGCAGCACTCGAACGCGCCCGCGCCTTGCTGCGTGATCGTGAGCTGCGCACCAGGCAGGCCGTTGAATCCGCCTATCGCCAATACGAGATCGCCGAATCGCAAGTGAGTGCGCTGGAATCGGGCGTGGTCAAGCAGGCCGAATCGGCCCTGCGTGTGGCCGAGGCCGCTTATCGCCACGGCGAGCGCGGCATCCTGGACTACCTCGACGCCCAGCGCGTTTTCCGCCAGGCACGCAACGACCTCATCGCCGCGCGCGCTGATTTGCGCACCGCCGCCGTTGAACTCGACCGCCTGCGCCCGGAGGCCCCATGACACGCCCGCGCCATCGCGCCGCTTCCCGAACTCACGCATCCAGCCTGACCATGAACACACCGTCTTCCTTCTCTTCTTCGATCCGGCTGGCCGGCGTTGCCCTGGCGGCGATGCTGTTGCTCGGCGCTTGCGGCAAAGACACCCCAGACAACACTAAGACGGCACAACAAGCCGCTGACCCGAACCTCGTCGTCGCACAACCCACGCTGGTGCAGCGTTTGAAAGTGGCACCGGTAGGCAAGCAGCTGATTGCCGAACGTCTGCACGTGCCTGGGCAAATCGCCTTTGATGAACAACGTGTCGCGCGTATTGGTGCCACGGTTACGGGGCGTGTGACGGAGTTGATTGCTACGCCGGGGCAGAGTGTCAAGGCGGGCGACATCCTCGCGCAACTGCACAGCACGGAACTTGGCGCCGCGCAGCTCGCGTATCAGAAAGCCGCCGCACAGCGTGATTTGCAGGCGCGCGCACTCGAACGCGCGAAGCTGCTGCTGGCCGCCGACGTGATCGGCTCGGCCGAGTTGCAGAAGCGCCAGAGCGAATTGGCGATGGCCGATGCGGAAGTGCGCGCGGCGGTCGACCAACTGCGCGTGATGGGCGTGTCGCCCGGCACGCTTTCCAAGATGCGCACTGGCGGCATGTCGTCGATCTCCCCTGTGGTGGCGAGCATCAGTGGCACGGTCGTCGAGCGCAAGGTCACGCGCGGCCAAGTGGTACAGCCCGCCGACGAGTTGTTCACCGTGGCCGACTTGTCGCGCGTGTGGGTGGTGGGCGAGGTGCCCGAGAACGCTGCGGCAGGCGTGCGGGCCGGTCAGTCGGTGGAGATCGACACCGGCGCGGGCGAGCGCATTGTCGGCAAGCTGATCTGGGTGTCCGACATCGTTGACCCGCAAACGCGCACGGTGACGGTGCGCACCGAAGTCGACAACGCCGAGCGTGCGCTCAAGCCGTCGATGCTGGCCACGCTGCTGATCCAATCGCGACCCGAAGAAAAGCTGGTGGTGCCGACCTCCGCCGTGGTGCGCGAGGACAACCGCGACTACGTGTTCGTGCGAGCGAGCGAGTCGAACTACCAGCTCACCCCCGTCAAGCTGGGCGACGAGTCGAACGGTGTGCGCCCCGTGGTCTCGGGTGTGCAGGCTGGTCAGCCCATCGTCGTTGAAGGCGGCTTCCACCTGAACAATGAGCGCAAACGCGCCGAGATGGAGGGCGCATGATCGACGCATTGATTCGCGGCGCGCTCAAGCAGCGGCTCGTGGTGGCCGTGCTGGCTGCCGTGCTGCTGTTCTTCGGGCTGGATGCGGCACGCAAGCTGTCACTGGACGCGTTTCCTGACGTGACGAACGTGCAGGTGCAGATCGCCACCGAGGCGCCAGGGCGCTCGCCAGAAGAGGTGGAGCGCTTCGTCACCGTGCCGGTGGAGATGGCCATGACCGGTCTGCCGGCGCTCACTGAGATGCGTTCGCTCAACAAGCCCGGGCTGTCGCTCATCACGCTCGTCTTTACGGATGAGACCGATGTGTACTTCGCGCGCCAGCTCGTGATGGAGCGGTTGATCGAAGTGCAGTCACGCATGCCGACGGGTGTGACGCCGGTGCTTGGGCCGGTCTCCACAGGTTTGGGTGAGGTGTATCAGTACACGTTGGACAAGCCGGACGATGGCGACAAGGAACTCTCGGCGGAGGAGCTTACGCAGCGCCGCATCGCGCAGGACTGGGTGGTGCGTCCGCTGCTGCGTTCCATTCCGGGCGTGGCGGAGATCAACTCGCAGGGCGGTTACGAGAAGCAGTACCAGGTGCTGGTCAACCCGGAGCGCCTGCGCCATCACAACGTGACGGTCAAGCAGGTGTTCGAGGCGCTGGCCGCCAACAACGCCAACTCCGGCGGCGGTGTGCTGCCGCACTTTGCGGAGCAGTACCTGATTCGCGGCGTGGGCCTGGTGCGCGACACCAACGACATTGGCGCCATCGTGCTCAAGGAGGTCAATGGCACACCGCTCACGATTCGCGATGTGGCCGAGGTAAAGATCGGCACGGCGGTGCGCGCGGGGGCGGTGGTCAAGAACGGCGTGACGGAATCCGTTGGCGGCGTTGTGATGATGATGCGCGGCGGCAACGCCAAGGAAGTCGTCGCCCGCATTCAAGACCGCGTCAAGGCCATCAACAACAACGGCATGCTGCCCGACGGCCTGAAGATCGTGCCGTACTACGAGCGTTCCGACCTCGTGGACTCCGCACTGCAGACCGTCATCAAGGTGCTGGCCGAGGGCGTGGTGCTGGTAGTGATCGTGCTGCTGCTGTTCCTTGGGGACATCCGCTCATCGCTCATCGTGGTCGGCACGCTGATCCTCACGCCGCTGCTCACGTTCATTGCGATGAACAAGCTCGGCATCTCGGCCAATTTGATGTCGTTGGGCGGGCTGGCGATTGCGATTGGCTTGATGGTCGACGGCTCCGTGGTGGTGGTGGAAAACGCCTTCGCGCATCTGGCCAAACCACGTGATCCGAACGAGAGCCGCGCGCGCATCATCCTGCATGCGGTGACGGAAGTGGCAACCCCCGTGATCTTTGGCGTGGGCATCATCATCCTGGTGTTCCTGCCGCTGATGACGCTGGAGGGCATGGAAGGCAAGATGTTTGCGCCGCTGGCCTTCACGATTGCGATTGCGCTGTTCTTCTCGCTGGTGCTGTCGCTCACGCTTACGCCGGTGCTGTCGTCGTACTTGCTGAAGCCGAAGGTGCACAAGCACGTGGAAGGCGCGCACAGTGACGACCCGCATGCCGAGCACGACGCGCACGACACGTGGCTCATCCGCAAGATGAAAAAGCCGTATCTGCGCTTGCTGGAGCTGAGCCTGAACAACGGTCGAAAAACGGTCATCGTGGCTGTAGCGGTATTCCTCGCCACCGGCGCGCTGATGCCGTTCCTCGGCACGGCGTTCATCCCCGAGATGAAGGAAGGTTCGGTGGTGCCTGGCATCAACCGTGCGCCGAACATCTCGCTGGAAGAGTCGATCCGCATGGAGATGGAAGCCATGCGCCTGGTGATGCAGGTGCCGGGCGTGAAATCAGCGGTGTCGGGCGTGGGCCGTGGCGAGTCTCCGGCGGACCCTCAGGGTCAGAACGAATCGACCCCGATCGTGTCGCTCAAGCCGCGTGACGAGTGGCCGAAGGGCTGGAATCAGGACGACATTGCCGAGGCCATGCGCAAGGCGCTGCAGGTGCTGCCAGGCGTGCAGATCGTCATGGCACAGCCGATCTCCGATCGCGTGGATGAGATGGTGACGGGTGTGCGTTCAGACGTTGCCATCAAGGTGTTCGGTGACGACCTGAACGTGCTGCGCGAGAAGGCTGAGGCGATTGCCAAGGTGGCCCAGGGCATCCAGGGCGCGCAGGACATGCGCGTGGAGCGCATCACCGGCCAGCAGTATCTGCAAATCGCCATCGACCGCCAGGCCATTGCGCGTCACGGCCTGAACGCGGCCGACGTGCACAACGTGATCGAAACCGCCATCGGCGGCAAGGAGGCTACGGAAGTGTTCGAAGGCGAGCGCCGCTTTAGCGCGGTGGTTCGCTTGCCGGAGTCGTATCGCGGCAGCGTGGAGGCGATCCGCAACCTGATCGTGGCAGCCCCCAATGGCGCGCAGGTGCCGATGGAGAGCATCGCCCGCATCGAGGTCACCGACGGCCCTGCGCAGATCAGCCGAGAGCTGGGCAAGCGCCGCGTGGTGGTGGGCGTGAACGTGCGTGACCGAGACCTGGGTGGCTTCGTGGCGGAGCTGCAAAGCGCCGTGGCGCAGAAGGTCAAGCTGCCGGAGGGCTATTACCTGGAGTGGGGCGGCCAGTTCCAGAACATGGAACGCGCCATGGGCCACCTGAAGGTGATCGTGCCGATTACGGTGGCCGCCATCTTCTTCCTGCTGTTCCTGCTGTTCAACTCGGTGCGCTACGCCACGCTGATCATCCTTGTGCTGCCGTTCGCCTCGGTGGGCGGGATCATCGGCCTGTTCGTCACCGGGGAATACCTGTCGGTGCCGGCGTCCGTAGGCTTCGTGGCGCTATGGGGCATTGCTGTGCTCAATGGCGTGGTGCTGGTCAGTACGATCCGCAGCCTGCGCGAGCAGGGCATGTCGGTGGAGGAATCCGTGCGGCTCGGTTCGCGCATGCGCTTCCGTCCCGTGATGATGACGGCCACCGTGGCCATGCTGGGCTTGATCCCGTTCCTGTTTGCCACAGGGCCGGGTTCTGAAGTGCAACGGCCGTTGGCCATCGTGGTGATCGGCGGTCTGCTGACCTGCACGCTGCTTACGCTGGTGATGCTGCCCACCCTGTACAAATGGTTTGATGAGGAGGCCAAGGCATGAAGGAAATCCGCATCGTAGTGCGCCCGCAATTGCTGGAGCGCGTGCATGAGGCGCTGCGCGCGTGTCCGGGGTTTCCGGGCATGACGGTGGGCGAGGTCAATGGTTACCCGCCTGCGGCTTCACATGCGGGCGCGCAATCCATCAAGGAAGACCTGACGGAGTTCGTGCCGCGCGTGCGCATCGAGATCGTTGCATCGGATGCGCTGGCGACCGCGCTGTTCGATAGCGCCGTCAAAGTGCTGGAGCACGGCCAGACCGGCGAGAGCGCGATCTGGATGACCGACGTGCTTCAAGCCACCTTCCTGCATCGCACGGGTTGACGCATCGTGTGACGCGCCCATGAAAAACGGCGGACTGTGTCCGCCGCAAAATCAGGAGCCAACGTTGCAGCGGGCCGCTTTCCTACGCACATGGGAAGCGGCCCGCCTGCTTTGATGCTTACCGCTTGATGTCGGTCAGATGTTTCATGAGACCTTCGTAGCGGAAGCTATGGATCGGACGATCCATCGACTGCATTTGCTGCAGCTGCACCGCTTGCGGACGCAGTGAGCCGGTCGGCGTTACCGCCTGGGCGCGCAGGGTTGCCACGGCCGGCTGCATGTTTTGGATACCGACGATCCGGTCATACAGCGCCTTGTCGATGATCTGCGCGTTGTACAACTGCGTCGCATCGCCCGCGATGTTGGTCGTCGTCGCCTTGTTAGTAATGGAACCCGCCTGCGCCAGCAGGGCGCTCCACAGCGTGGGGCTGTAGTTGGTCACGTAGTAGTCCAGCCCCGTCGGGTTGGCCAGCACGGCCGAGCACGTCGGCAGCGTCACCTGCGCGGTCTGCTGGTCCAGTACCACCGTTTGTGTTTGCGCCAGGCCGTCACCGTAGGCGATCGTGAGCGGAATATTCCACTGATAGCCGGAATAGACGTTCTTGTTCGGGAACGCCCTCTGCGTGATCGTCAGCACGTTCTGGTTGGTGGCCGGATTGCACTGCGCGTCGATGGTGACGAGCGGCACGCCTGTCTGGCGTACGAAGCTGTCGCCCACCTTGCCGACGGGTTTGCCGCTGGCGGCTTCCAGCTCGGCCCACAGGCGCGGCGGCGTGCCATTGCCGAACTTGTACTTGTTCAGGTAGCTCTGCAGGCCACGGCGCATGGCATCCTTGCCGACGTAGTTCTCCAGCATCTGCAGGACATGGCCGCCCTTGTTGTAGGCAAAGCGGTCCAGGAAGTCCATCGAGCCGGCATCGCTCAGGTTGTGCTGCACTGGCACGGAGGTCGGCTGCAAGTCGAGTGTGTAGACGCGTTGCTTGACGGCGGCATAGTCGGCCCAGGTGTTGCCCTGGAACTCCGGGTGCAGCGTGATCTTCGTGACGTTCTCAAACCAGTTGGCGAAGGATTCGTTGAGCCAGATGTCGTCCCACCAGTCGAGCGTGACGAGGTCGCCAAACCATTGGTGCGCCAGTTCATGCGACACCACCACGAACGAGCGCGCCTTGCCCATCGTGTGGACAGAGGTGGGCGCGCCATCGGGCGGCACCAGCACCTGGTCGGCAAATTCAAAGATCGCGCCCCAGTTCTCCATGCCGCCAAAGCCGGCATTCTTGTTGTCGTAGCTGTCGTTGGCGGCAATGGTGTCCATCTTGTCGAAAGGCAGCGGGATCTGGAAGTAGTTGTAGTAGTGGTTCAACGCTTCCTTCGTGAACTGCATGCCGGCCGCTGCCGAATGGGCCTCGCCAGGCGGCACCCACCAGCGCAGGCGCATGCTGCTGCCGTCCAGCGGGCTGGTGAAGGTGTCTTCAGCAATGTCGAACTTGCCGGCGCCGAAGAACAGCAGATACGCCGGCATCGACGGCGTCTTGGCAAACGTCACCTGCTGATAGCCATCCGGCAGCTTGGTCGCGCCGGTCTGCTTGCCGTTGGCGACGGCCTTCCAGTCACCCGGAATCTCCGCCGTCACCTCGAAGGTGTTGCGGAAGGCGGGCTCGTCCCAGCTCGGGAACCATTCGCGCGCGAAGTTGGATTCGCCCTGCGTGACGATGGCATCCGAGCTTTCGCCGGTGGCAGCCTGCAGACCCAACTTGAAGATGCCCTCAGCCTTGGTGAAGTTGATCGTGCCCGTCCACTCCATATGCAGCACGTAGTTGCCAGGCTTGATGTCGCCGGTCGGGTCGCGCAGGTCGTAGAAGGCGCCTTGCGATTGCGGAATCGGCACCAGCACGCGCGACGGACCGCCCGACGTGGGCGTGAGCGTCAGACGTGAGGCGTCGAATTTGAGGTCGCGCACGGCCAGCGAAACGGCACCGGTCTGCTTGGTGACCTTGATCTCGACATCTGCGCGGCCCGAGAAGCTGTTGAGGTCGGCACTGGGGCGGAACCACAGCTTGTAGTTGACCGGCTTGATGTAGTCCGGCAGTTCCACCGGCGGCACGGATGCATCGACGGCCGGCGCCTGCGCGTTGCCATTGCCGTTGTTGGTATTGCCCTGCTGCTGCGAGCCGTTGTTGTCGAGTTTGCCGCCGGCCGGCGTGAGCGTGTCATCTCCGCCGCCGCCGCAGGCCGCCAGAATCAGCGCTGCTGCAGCTTGCGCGACCAGTGCCAGTTTGAACGTGCTGAACTTGCGTGTGGTGGCCGTACGACGGTGGGTTGTCGAATCCCGCATTGCATTTCTCCTGAGATGGAAACGAATCGGCGGCCCAGAGCTCAGAAAGAAAAAGGGGGGGGGCTGGCCGCTGAATCGGGACAAGGAATTTCCCGCGTCTTGCGCGGTGTAAATCACAACCCGCGCACGGGATGCACGGATTCTGGAGGAAAAGTTCTCTGAATCGAGACGAAGTTTTTTAAATCGCGCGAGTCAATTTTCAGCCCAGCGTTTTGTAGTTTTTGGCATGGGGCAACATGGGGCGGGCCAGGATCGCGGTATGCACGGGTGGGTTTTGCAAATCGCATTGAAAAATGGAAATGGTGAATGCGGTGATTGAATATTTCGTAAAAATCAGCGGCGAATTATTACAACGGCAGATACAGTAAAACTGTATGCGCCGCGCCAGTCGATCCTGTGGAATCAAAAATCACCGGATATATCCGGATGGTTCATGGCTAGGGGGGGGGCGAGCGGCGGCGCCCAAGGGGCGGGGGTAGTTCATCCGGATGAGGCCTGCACTCTGCGCGGCATTGCGCAAAACCGGTACGCTCATACAGTCTGTGAACTGTTTTCCGTAGAGCGATTCATGCAATCCGCATCCGATAGCGTCAACAGCCCGGCGGCTGTGGGTGTCAACCTGATCGACTTCTTCGATGTCACCCCCACCTCGTTGTGGCTGGAGGATTACAGCGACCTTCATCGCCTCTTTGCGCAATGGCGCGCGGCCGGTGTCACCGACTTGCGGCGCTTTCTCGAAGAAGATTCCGCGCGCGTGGCGGCCTGCTCGGCCTGCATCAAGGTGCTGCGCGTGAACCGGCGCACGTTGGCGATGTACGCCGCACCGGATGCCGAATCCCTCACCGCGCGCCTAGCTGATGTGCTGCGCGACGATATGCTCGAAGCGCACGTGGGCGAACTCGTGCAACTCTGGTCGGGCGAGCCGTCGTTTGAGAGCCGCAGCGTCAACTACGCGCTCGACGGCCGCCGCCTCGACATTCTGCTCAAAGGCGTACTGCTGCCCGACCATGACCAGCCGTGGGACCGCGTGCTTGTGGCGGTGGACGACATCACCGAACTCGAAGACGCCCGCCGCCGCGCCGCCGCCAGCCAACTCTATGCACGCGGCGTGTTCGAGCACGCGCCGGTGTCACTGTGGGTGGAGAACTTCAGCATCATCAAGGCCTTGCTCGACGATGTGCGCATGCAGGGCATCACCGATTTCCGCACCTTTACCGATGTGCACCCCGAGTTTGTTGAGCGCTGCATGCAGGAGATCCAGGTGCTCGACGTGAACGGCTTCACGCTGGAGATGTTCAAGGCGCGCAATCGCAATGATTTGCTCAGCCGCTTGCCCGAAGTGTTCCGCGACGACATGCGCCCGCACTTTCGAGAGCAACTGATCGACCTGTGGGAGGGCAAACTCTTTCAGCAGCGCGAGGTCGTCAATTACGGGCTGGATGGCCATCCGCTGAACATCCATCTGCAGTTCTCCGTCTTTCCTGGGCGTGAGAAAGACTGGGACATGGTTCTGCTCGCGCTCACCGACATCACCGCGCGCAAGAAGGCCGAGTCGTACCTGGAATACCTCGGCAAGCACGACGTGCTCACCAAGCTGAAGAACCGCTCGTTCTACGTGGATGAGGTCAACCGGCTGGAGCGTAAGGGGCCGTTTCCGGTCACGGTCATCATGATCGACCTGAACGATCTGAAGACCGTGAATGACCAACTCGGCCACGCCGCCGGCGACGCACTGCTGCGCCGCGCGGGTGAAGTCCTCAGCAAGGCCATCGACAAGCCCGCGCATGCGGCGCGCATTGGTGGCGACGAGTTTGCCGTGCTCATACCCGGCGCTGACGCACAGGCCGGCGAAGCGCTGATGGAAAGCCTGCGCAAGCTGGTGGAGCTGAACAACCAGTTCTATCCCGGCGCTGCGCTGGGTTTCTCCATGGGCTGCGCCACCTGCCACGCCGGCGAGCGGCTGGAAGAGGCGCTGCGCGAAGCCGATGCGGCCATGTACGAAGACAAGCGCATCCAGCACGAGGGCGGGCGGCCGGCGTAATCACGCGATTTGTACGTCCGGCGCACAAATCCTGTCGCCCAACAGATCTGGTCCTGATCAGGCCACGCTGACAGACTGCGCTCCTGACTTTTCCACAGGAGCCACCATGACCTTCCGCCTTTTCCATTTCATCAAAACGCTTGCCACCGGCATGTCGCTCACGGCCGCCGTGGTGTCCAACGCATCGGCAGCGCAACCCAATCTGCATCCGACCATCCGCGCCATGGCTGGTGCCGGCACGCTGGATCACCTGGACCCGAAGACGACCGCGCTGGTGGTCATCGACTTCCAGAAGGAATACTCCACCGGCAAGATGCCGATTCCGGACGGTGCCAAGGCTGCTGAGAACGCGAAGAAGCTGATCGCCTTTGCCGACAAGAACAAGATGCCCGTGTTCCAGGTGCAGCACGTCACGCCGGCGGGTTCCGCCGTGTTTGCTGTCGATGGTGACACTGTGAAGTTCCAGCCGGGCATGGAGCCGCGCGCGCACGACATGCTGGTGAAGAAGGACGCCGTGAGCGTGTTCTCCAGCGCGAACAGCTTCAAGCCCGAGCTCGACAAGCAACTGAAGGCCAAGGGCATCAAGACGGTTGTGATTGCCGGCCTGATGACGCACGCTTGCGTGGCCGGTGCCGCGCGTGATGCCGCGCCGCTGGGCTACAACGTCGTGGTAGCATCTGACGCCTCCGCCACGCGCGATATCACCCGCGCAAATGGCGAGAAGATCAACAAGGATGACCTCCACCGCGCCGCACTGGCAGAGATCGAAGACACCTTCGGCTATGTCATGACGACGGCGGAGATCGAGCGCCTGCCGTTGCGCTAAACACGTTCTGATGCACCAAAGCGGGCTGATGCCCGCTTTTTTCCGTTTGCACCCATGGACCAGTTGCTAGCAATGCGCGTGTTCTGCGCCATCGTCGAGGCACAGGGCTTCTCCGCAGCCGCGGAGCGCCTTGACAGCACACACTCGTCGATGTCGCGGCAACTGAAGCGGTTGGAGGCCGAACTGGGCGTGCAACTGCTCAATCGCACCACGCGCCGCTTTTCACTCACGGCCGCAGGGCAGCGTTACTACGCAAGCTGCGTCGACATCCTCGCGCGCGTGGAAGCCGCTTCACAGGCCATGGCGCACGAGCACCAGCGCGTGGCCGGAACCTTGCGCGTGAGCGTGCCGCTGGCCATCGGTACGCTGGAACTTGCCGACTGGTTGCCGGCGTTCCAGCAGCGCTATCCCGACATCCAGATCGATCTGTCGTGCAGTGACGAGATGGTCGATCTGGTGGCCGACGGTTTTGATGTCGCGCTGCGGATCAGCCAGCCGCTGGGCGACAGCAGCCTGGTGGCCAAAACCCTGGTCGAATCCAATATCGTGCTGGTTGCATCGCCGGCCTATCTGGCCCGGCATGGGTTGCCGAGCGCGCCGCAAGATTTGGCGAAGCACGAACTGATTGCATTCTCAGGCTCACGTACGGCGACCGCATGGGAGGTGCAAACCGCGCAGGGCGACGTCGTACCGGTGCCTCTGCAAGGGCGTCTGACCACGGATGCCATTACCGCCGCCTATTCGGCCACGCTCTCGGGCGTCGGCATTGCGGCATTTACGTGGAACACCGTACGGCCTGCGCTGGCACGCGGGCATCTGGTCCATGTTCTGCCGGGCTGCACGTTGGGCAAGCGTCTCTATTACGCCCTCTATCCGCACGCCCGTCATGTCGCGCCCAAGGTGAGGGCCTTCGTCGACTATATGCGCGAGCACTATCGCGCGTCGTAAAGCGCACCCTGTATCCCGATCCTCGCCGATTCGGAGCGTTCTGATACGCCCGGCCGGCGCCTATCGGTACATTCGGACTTGTGCTGAATTGTGGCGGGCGCTGATCCCTTCGCCGCCGCGATCCGATTTCCCATTTCCGATTTTCCCGCGAGTGATGACGCCACGTGGTTCGACCGGCCTTTCCGCCTCGCACGCGAACAAGGTCCGCCCATGCGCCGAGAAGTTTCCAAACGTCGAGTCCGATGGTCACGCGCTTGCGTGGCGCTGCTCTCCGGGCTCGTGACCGCGGTTACGCCGGTGGCCGTGTTCGGTGTGATGCCCGTATCAGGCACTCCCGCGCAAGCAGTGTTTGCCCCGGCCCCCAACACCCTCTTCGACCTGCCCGGCGACGCATCGCCGCCCAAGTCCATCGCGGGCGAGATCACGACGACGTTGCGCAACGCACTCGCTCAAGCCGATCTGCCAGCCGATGTACTGCAGCAGCTCACGCGAGTGGTCGGCAAGACCGCTGACACGTCAGCCAGGGCTTACCCCGGCGACTATTTCCGGATGGTGTACGAACCCGTTGACGGTAGCTGCTGCGGGCAAGCGTTCCAACTGACTGCGCTGGACGTGAAATTTCGGGGCGCCACCTACGCTGGCGTCTGGTTCGTGACGGACGAGCGGCCCAATGGCGCCTTCTACCGCTTCGATGGCACGCTGATGTCGGGCTTGCGATTCACCTTTCCCGTGGTTGCAACGCGCGTCAGTTCCACGTTTGGCGGGCGCGTGCACCCGGTGTCACGGCAACAGCATGTTCATTCCGGCGTCGACCTGGCCGCACCCGTCGGCCGGCCGGTACATGCCGCCGCAGACGGGCTCGTCGCCCACATCGGCAATGATCCACGCGGTTACGGCAAGTACGTCGTCATCAAGCACGCGAATGGCTATGCCTCGTACTACGCCCACCTTTCCAAGATCGAACACAGCTTGCGTAAAGGTATGCATATCGCCCGCGCACAACGGGTTGGCGCCGTGGGCAAAACCGGCACCGCAACTGGCCCGCACCTGCATTTCGAGGTCAAACGTAATGACGAGCCCATCGATCCGCTGACCTTGATCCGCAAATCCAACGCCGTGGCACTGCGTGGCGAGCAACTCAAAGCCTTTCAGCGCATCGCCGGTATCGCACGCCTGCAGCTTGCCGCCGCCGGTGGCGAATCGCTGAGCGCGTCCAGCACGACCCCTGGCAGCATTTGCTGATCCTCAACGCACGCATGCAGATCCCCGCCCGTCTGGTCATGGTGTTGATGTGGTTGGCGCTCAGTCTGACGGGGTCGGGGTTGATCGTTTCCCGCTCCGTCACGCAGGCGTACAACCAGTTCTTTCAGGATTCCAGCATCACCATTCGGCAACTGAGCCAGAAGGCCGCGCAGCACGAGGCCATTCTCGCAACGCTTGGCGCCACACCGCTTGCTGCGTTGCCGGTGGACATGCTGCGCGGCCTACGCGAGCGCATGCCGCAAGTCACCGCCATTGCATTCTGGCGGCCCGGCATCGGGTGGCAAGGCGAGGGCGGGTTCATGCCCGGGAACGCGCCCATACGCGGCAACGATGGCAAGTTCGCGCTCGAGTTCGATGACGCGCAGGCGTACTGGCTTGTGGCCGGCACGGGCTGGGCCGTGCGTGTCGACCCCGCCAGGATGCTCGACACGAGTGACTGGCCGCGCTCGATCTCCTCCGCCAGGTTGCATCTGCGGGACAGGGCGTTTGCGCTGCTGCAGCGGGCGGCTGCCACTGCGCAACCCGGCTGGACATTCCATCTTCAAAAAAATCTGCCGGTGCAGCCACAGGCCTTTTCGTTGAACACCACGTGCACGCTCACGCTGGCCGACCTCCCGTGGTTGCCGATTGCGCTGTGGAACGCTGTTGCCGTGCTGATCCTGCTGGGGGCGCTCGGCTTGTGGCGCCTGCGCGAAGCGCATCAGCGCGAGCACACGCGTGCCCGCATCGATCGCTTTGGCCGGCTCGACACCTTTGGTGAAATGGCCGCAGGCCTTGCGCATGAACTGAATCAGCCGCTGACGGCCATCATCTCCAACACACGCGCTGCCGAGCGGATGCTCGACATGCCGAGCGAGCGCGACAGCATCCGGCGTGCGCTGCAAACCAGCGTGGGGCAGGCCAAGCGCGCCGCGGCGATTCTTGAGCGGCTGCGTGCCGCCGTCACCTCCGCACAAGCCGAAAAACGTAGTGCGCTCAACACCGATGCGCTGATGGGCACGCTGCTGTTTCTGTTGCGCGACGAACTGGCGCGCGACGCCATCCACCTCGTATGGAGCAATACGGAGCCGCGCGCTCATCCACTCGGCGAACACGTTGTTGTCGAGCAGATACTCTACAACCTGATCTGCAACGCACGAGATGCACTGGTAGCCATGCCACGCAGTGGCATACGTGCGGAGATCCGCGTCAGTGGCAAGCGGGTGGGGCAGCACTATCGCTTCAGCGTCATCGACAACGGCCCTGGCGTGCCAGCCGACGCGTTGCCCCGCCTGTTTGAACCCTTCTTCACGACCCGTTCCGGCGGGCTGGGCCTCGGCTTGCCGCTGTGTGAAACGCTTGCACAACGCCTGGACGGCACCCTGACACTGCAGAACCTGCCGGCTGGCGGTGCCGAGGCCGTGCTGATGCTGCCGCTTGCTGAGGAACTGGCATGAACGTAGATCTGAATTCGCCAACCACGTCCCCCGTCGTCGCCATCGTGGATGACGACGAGGCCGTGCGCGATGGGCTTGCCTTGCTGCTGCGTACGGTCGGCTTGCAGACACACTGCTATCCCGACGCGAGCACATTCTTAGCCGATGCCGACAACGACGCGCTTGACTGTGCGCTCGTCGACATTCGCATGCCCGGCATGAGCGGCCTGGACTTGCTGGATCAGATGCGCGAACTTCGCGACCTGCCGGTCATTGTCATGACAGGCCACGGCAGCGTCGACGCGTGCCGGCGCGCGTTCAAGGGAGGTGCGCTCGATTTCCTGCGCAAGCCCGTGGACGACGACGAGCTGATCGACGTGGTTCAGCAGGCGATCCGTAAGCACGCGGAGTCGCGCGTGGGCAACGACGAAAAGGAAGCGCGCGCCGCGCGTCTCGAGACATTGAGCGGGCGGGAGCGCGAAGTGCTCGACGGCATCGTGCGAGGCCTGAGCAACAAGGAGATCGCACGCGATCTGGGTGGTCTGTCGCCGCGCACGGTTGAGACCTACCGCGCCAATGTGTTTGAAAAACTGCAGGCGAGTTCGGTGGCTGAGTTGGTGCGCGACTATGCAGCGACCTGGAGGGCCGGTTACGGCCTCCTCAGACAGCCGGTACGTGACACATCCGGCACATCGCCATCGCGCGAACTGATACCTGGTGCAGAGGCGGGCTGTCGAGCCTCCGTAGCGCTACGGAGGTCAGGCCCGTAACCAACCGGGTTCAACGGAAACGGTCTGCTTTTTACGATGACGGTCTCTCTCCTCTCATCGTTTCAAAGACCGTTTTCATGTTCAAGACTCTTGCTCTGCCGGGCGCTGTGGCGCTCCTGTTCTCGGGTGCTGCGTTTGCCCAAGCCGCCGATGCTTCGAAGGAAGAAGGCTACTACGGCGCAGCCCGTATCGTGGGTGCCAAGCACAAGGCCAACGATATGGATTCCAGCGCGCGGCCGCGTATTGGTTCGTTCGTGCAGATCGACGACAGCGCCAATCTCGTCACGGGCTCGTTTGCGTTGGGTTACGATTTCGCCAATGGCTGGCGCGTGGAAGGTGAATACACGCTGCCGCGCACCGATTCCTTCGTGAGCGGTTCGACCCGTTGGCCCAGCAACAACTACCACGACATCAAATCGCAACGCGTGATGGCCAACGTGTACCGCGACTTCGCGGTGGCCAAGAACGTGTCGGTGTACGCCATGGGCGGCCTGGGTCTGGCCATGCTGAAGTCGGAAGGCGCTCAGATCAACCCGGCCAATGGGTTTGGCGGCCCCTTCAACTCCGCAAGCCAGACCAACCTGGCCTGGTCGCTGGGTGCAGGCGTTTCGTACTCGCCGATCAAGAAGTTGACGCTGGATCTGGGCTATCGCTACGTCGACATGGGCAAAACGGAAAGCGGCTGGAACGCATTTACCAACGCTGTCGGCATGCAAGACGAAATGCTGCGCGCCAATCTGGTGTCGCATGAAATCTACTTGGGCGCGCGTTACAAGTTCTAAGCGCGTATTCCCTATCCCTGCATCGGCGCTCGCGTTTGGTTGACCAAAAACGGAGCGAGTGTGCAATGCAAAACGGCTCTGCCTTGACGTGATGTCAGACAGAGCTTTTTTTGGGTGAGCGATCGAAATGTCGCAAAAATCTCTCTCGTTGGCAGGCTGACGGCTGAGGTTTCGACCCGAAAATATTTCGATGGGCCAAGCAATTTAGAGGGCGGATTGGGAATGCAAATCCCGCTGGGCAACGGAAACGCCCAGCAGAATACCGATCGTGCGGCGCACCAAACCCACCACGTACTGCGATGCAGTATTGAAAAAACCTACCTTGCAAGAAATTTCAATCAGGTGATATAACCCATTCCACGCAGTAAAAGTCACAAAAAATCTCAGCAAGATCCCCCCGTCTGATTGCGAGTGAGAAAAATGAAAAGACATGCGTGGAAGTTGGGTGTTGGAGGCGTGGCGATGGTCACCAGTGCAATGCCGGTGGGCGCGGATGCAGCGTGTTCTGCAACCGCGCCGGCCAGCGGTACCACTGTGACTTGCTCGGGAGCGGGCATTCCTTCGGTGGTGGCGGCCGGCGGCAGCACAAACGTCGCCATCAATATCGATTCAACGGCCAGTGGCAGCTTTGTCTTGTCCACTGCGCCTACCCCATTTTCAGTAGATACCTCGAGCACCATTACCAACAGCGGCAATCTGTCGATGTCGGGCAATGGCACGGGCGTGGCCAATCGCGGTGCGATGCTGCTGGGCGTGAATAACGGCAATGCCATCACCAATGCTGCAGGCGGCGTGATTTCCACCACGGGCGCCTATAACGACGGGGTGGCAGCAAACGGCAATAACAACACGTTGGTCAACAACGGCACGATTACAACCACCGGCAATAATTCCTATGGGTTGACGGCGGCATGGGGACAAAGCAATACCGGCGCGTCGGGTAATACGATCATCAATACCGGCACGGTTACGACCTCCGGCAATAACGCCCGAGCTGCTTCGTTGCTGGGCGGTAACGGCACCATCAACAACAGCGGCACGCTCGCCACCAATGGTCACGACGCGCCTGCCGTCTACATGCAGGGCAACAACGATTCCCTCGTCAACAGCGGCACGATCCAGACGACGGGCACGGCCACGAGCAGCGGCAGCGTGGACGCGGTCGTGTCGAACACGCTCGGTAGCTCCTTTACCGCATCGATCACGAATCTGGCTGGCGGGCGGATCATCAGCAACAACGGTATCGGCGTGCGCTCGACCAATGGCGCCACGACCATCACCAATGCAGGGCTCATCCAGGGCGGGGGCGGCACCGCCATTCAAGGCGGCGGTGGCCCTGTGACCCTGATCCTGCAGACGGGCTCGCAGATGATCGGTACGGCCAACGGCGGTGGCGGCGCCAATACGGTCACCCTGCAGGGTACGGGCACCGCATCGAACGCGTTCACCAACTTCCAGAGCCTGACGATGGCGGGCGCGGATTGGACGTGGGCCGGCACCGGCACGTTTTCGACCGCGCTGGTGCAAAGCGGCACGCTCAACCTCACGGGGACGCTGGGCACGACCACGGCATCGGTGGTGGCAACGGTCAACAGCGGTGCGACCCTGCAGGCCAATGCGACGAACCTGCCCCTGTCGGTCACGGACAACGGGCTCGTCCGCTTCCAGCAAGACAGCGCGGGCACGTACACGGGGGCGATCAGTGGCAGTGGTGCCGTGGAAAAGACCGGCGCCGGCACATTGACGGTATCCGGCGCCAACACGTATTCGGGCGGCACCACCATCTCGCAGGGCACGCTATCGGCGGCGGCGGACAACGTGCTGGGCGCAGCGTCCGGCGGGCTCACGCTCAACGGGGGATCGCTGCAGCTTGGCAGCACATTCAACCTGGCGCCCGGCCGCACGGTGTCCATCACTGCCAACAACGGCACGATCGATACCCAAGGCTTCAACTCGACGCTTGCGCAAGGCATCACGGGTGCGGGGTCGCTGACCAAGCTCGGCAGCGGCACGCTCACGCTCAATGGCGTCAACAGCTATGCGGGTGGCACGCAGGTCAGCGCGGGATCGGTCATCGTGGGTGATAGCAGCAGTACGTCAGCCGCTCTAAGCGGCGGCGGCCCGGTGACGGTTGCCTCGGGTGCCACGCTCGGTGGCTACGGCAGCGTCACGGGCAATGTGGTGAATCACGGCACGATTGCAGCCGCCAATGCAGTGACGGGCCTCGCCAGCGGCGCCACTGGCAACTTCCAGATCAACGGCAACCTGATGAACGCCGGCCAGGTGCAGCTTGGCGGCAGCGGTGTCGGCAACACGCTCACGGTGGCCGGCAACTACGTCGGCCAGGGCGGCTCGATCGGCCTGAACACGTTCCTGGCCGGAGACGGCGCGGCATCGGACAGACTGATCGTCAGCGGCGGCAGCACGAGCGGCACCAGCACGCTCAAGGTGGTCAACGTGGGCGGCCCCGGCGCGCAAACGATGGCCGACGGCATCCAGGTCGTGCAGGCCACCAACGGCGGCACGACGAGCGCCAGCGCATTCACGCTTTCGGGCGGCACCGTCAACGCCGGGGCCTATTCGTACTACCTGGTGCGAGGCGGGGTGGCCGCCGGATCGAGCAACAATTGGTATCTGCGCAACACCGTCACAGCCACCACGTCCACTGCACCGGTGGATGCGGCAGTCGGCACGCCCACCGCCATTACCGAAGCCATTGCGGAAGCCACACCGGGCGCGAATCCTGTACCGATCTATCGTGAATCCGTGCCGCTGTATGCCGAAGCCCCGGCGGTCGCCCGTCAGCTCGGCCTGCTGCAGATCGACACCTTCCACGACCGCCAGGGCGAACAGGGTCTGCTGACCGAAAACGGCAAGCTGCCCGCCTCATGGGCGCGCGTGTGGGGCGGCAACACCAAGCTGTCGCAAACGGGCGATGCCAACCCGTCGTTTGACGGCACCGTGTGGGGCATGCAGGCCGGGCAAGAGCTGGTTGCGGATACGCAATCGAACGGTCATCGCAACCATTACGGCGTGCTGCTCGGTTTCTCACGCGCGACGGGCGATGTGAACGGCTTTGCGCTGGCACAGCAGGGGTTGGGTGTCGGCTCCCTGCAAGTCAATGCCTATGACCTGGGTGGCTACTGGACGCATGTCGCCCCCAGCGGCTGGTACACCGACGCCATCCTGATGGGCAGCGCCCTGACGGTACGCACAAGTGCCAATGACAACGTGCGCGGCTCGGCCAACGGCAAGGCTGTCACGGGGTCGGTCGAAGCCGGGTTGCCGTTCCCGCTGGCGCACAACCTGACGCTGGAACCGCAGGCGCAGCTCGTGTGGCGATGGACGTCGTGGAATGCATTCAACGATGGCGCTTCCGACGTGAGCTGGAACAACGGCAACACGTTCCTGGCCCGTGCCGGCGCGCGCCTGCAATGGGCGCTCACGTCCGGCGGTGTGAACTGGAAGCCGTATCTGCGCCTGAACGTATTGCGTGCGTTCGGCACCGACGATAAGACCACCTTCGGCAACAGCACTACCATTGGCACCCAGGTCGGCCAGACCGCCGGGCAGATCGGCGCCGGGCTTGTTGCACAGGTCACCAGGCAGGCCAGCGCCTATGCCACGATCAGCTATCTGACCAACCTGGGTGGCGAGCACCAACGCACGCTCATGGGCAATGCCGGCGTGCGGTGGGCCTGGTAATGCCGTGACGCTGTCCAAACCGGTTGCACCGGCGCTTGCAAACAACCCGCTGGCTTCCGCCCAGCGGGTTGTTTTGCTTTCGGCTCACGTAAGATGGCGCGCAATATTCCGCGCCGCCAACGAGTTGCTACACCATGCCTAATACCTCGTCGTCCACCGTGCTCTCGGCCATGCGCCGCTTTCGGCGTTCAGCGCTGTTTGGCGGTGGCATCGTCCTCACTGTCATGGCGCTGCTCACGTTCGGTATTGCGGTGGCGTCCATTGTTCGCGCGCAGGTCGATGGCGAACGACGCAACCTGCAGGTGGAGGGCGAGCGCATGGCCAGTGAGGTCATGAAGGCCGAGGCCATCGTGCGCAGCACGGTCTATCTGGCAGAGCTGGTGTGGAACCAGGGCGCGGCCACCTCCACCGATGTGGCGGCACGTTTCCGTGCGGGCGGCGGGCAATTGGTGCAGGAGCACAGTGGTGGGCTGCACTCCGTCTTGTTCGCCAGTCGTACACCGCAGACGCCCGTGCCCGAGCTTGAACGGCTGATTGCCATGACGAACGGTGTTTCTCGCACACTGGCCGCCACCGCCAGCATTCAAGGCTACCGGCTCAGCACCTACTTCTACACACCGTCGGCGGACTTCATTGCGGTGTCGCCGTTTCCCTGGCCGGATCAGGTAACGCTCGAGTCGGCAATGGCGAACCGGCAGGCCCTCTTCGGGGCGCTGACGCAAGACGCCGATGGGCCGATCGCGCCGGCCGCCTTGCACGACCCAGGCACGGGCTTGCACACCGTGCGCTGGCTCCCGCCGTATCGCAATCCGCTGACAGGCGTGATGTCGACCCGCATGTCGATCTATGGGTTGGATGCGCATGGCAAGCCGTTTGCCGTGTTTGTGTGCGAGATCCCGACCTCTGCCGTGCTGGGCCGGCTCTCCACGCAGCGGTTCCATGGCACGTTTGTCGTATTGAGCCGCAACGGCACCCCCATCACGACCAGCGCCGGCGGCGACGCGCGCCCCGATGTCCTGGCCGCGGTGCGCGAGTCCTCCGCCGCGAAAGCGATGACCTTGCAGCGCGCGAGCAACGGCATCTTCATGATCAGCTCGCCGCCCGGTCTGGCAGGCGGGCGGATCGTCTATGCCCTGACCCTGCAGGATGTGTTGACGGGCATCTGGCCAGAGATCCGTGCCACCACCTTGCTGACGGTGGGTTTGATCGCTGCGCTGTGGATTCTGCTGTGGTGGTTCAACCGCCGTGTGTTCGCGCCGATGCTGGAGCGCTCCGAACGCATGGTTGAAACCGAGCGCCTGAACCGGATGCTGATTGAGTTGGCGCCCATTGGCCTGGGTGTGATCGACGCCCACACCGGCGAGCCCATGCTGAGCAGCCCCGTCATGGACGAGGTGGCCGGCAAGACAATCGCCCACGCACCGCCCCTGTCCGCAGAGATTGCGCAGCGCTATGCCAAACGCGGCGGTGCGGGCGTGGTGCGAGACGACCTGGCCGTCACCACGACAGACGGCGGCCACATCGACCTGGCCGTTAGCCTGGCGCCCGCGCGGTATCGCAACACCAACGTGCTGGTCACCGCCTTTACCGACATCACCGACAAGAAGCGCACCGAACTGGCATTGCTTGAAGCCAAGCAGGCGGCGGACAACGCCAACCGCGCCAAGTCGGTCTTCCTCGCCACGATGAGCCACGAGATCCGCACGCCGCTCAACGCGATTCTCGGCAACCTCGAACTCGTGCAGCGTCTGCCGTTGCCGCCCGCCTTGGGCAAGCGCTTGCAGACCGTGTCTTCGTCGTCCAACGCGCTGCTCGGCATCATCAATGACGTGCTCGATTTCTCCAAGATCGAAGCCGGGCAGTTGTCCATCGAATCGATTGCGTTTGACGCAGCCGCCGTCCTGCGCGATGCGGCCGCCATCTTCGCGCCCATCGCGCAAGAGAAGGGGTTGCAGTTCGAATGCACCATCGATGCAGGCGTCGCCGCGCAATACATGGGCGACCCCACGCGCCTGCGGCAGATTGCATCGAACCTGCTGAGCAACGCCATCAAGTTCACTGACCAGGGCAGCGTGCGGGTTGCACTTCACACCGCGGACGCCCCGGACGGCACGATTGTGCTGAGCGTGGCCGACAGCGGCATCGGCATGAGCAAAGAGCAGCAGGCGCACCTGTTCGAGCCCTTCATGCAGGCGGATTCCACCATCACACGCCGCTTTGGGGGCACGGGGCTCGGGCTGGCGCTCTGCCGTCGACTGGTGGGCTTGATGGGGGGCGCGATCACGTTGCACAGCGCACCGGGGGAGGGCAGCGAGTTTGTCGTGACGCTGCCCTTTGCGGTGGCCGATGGTGCGCCCGAGGCCAACGAAGACCCGGCACAAGCACCCGACGCAGGAACCGCGCCCGCCAACATTCGTGTGCTGGCCGCAGACGACCAGGCGGCCAACCGCGAGCTGATCCGCATGCAACTGGAGGCGCTCGGCTACCGCGTCGACATGGCCGAGGATGGCAACGACGCACTGCAGCGCTTCAACGCGCAACCCTACGACCTCGTGCTCACCGATCTCAACATGCCCGGCATGGATGGCTATGCGCTGGCGCGCCGCCTGCGCGACCAGGGCTCACGCGTGCCCATCATCGCCCTGACGGCCAATGCCGAGGTGGACGAACATCGCCGCTGTGTGCAGGAAGGCATTGACGGTGTGCTCGTCAAGCCGGTGCTGCTCAAGACGCTGGATGCCACGCTGCGCCGCATGCTGCGCGCCAAGGCCCCGTCCGTACAGAAACGCGAGGCGCCGGCAGAACCCACACCCCGCGCGAGCATTGGTGAAGGCCGCTTGCCGGACGCCATCCTTGCCGCGCTCACCCGGTCCACGCAAGAGCAGCTTGCCAACTTGCGCGTGGCGTTGGCGGCCGACGACCGCAAGGCCGCGTTGCGCGACTTGCACGCCATGAAAGGCACCTTTGCGATGATCTACGAGCAGGCGGTCTCCAACGCCTGCGCCGCCATGGAGCAGCAAACCAAACAGGGCGAGGACCTTGCCCACCTGCAGCCCGCGCTCGATCAGCTTGCTGCCATGGCGCAAGAGGCGTTGGCGCGGCGTGGCATGTAACCAGGCCTCGGTTCTGCACTTTTCCCCCTGAAGGGGCGGGCGACCTTACGCGTCGTCCGCCGGTGCATCCGACGCTTCTGGAGCTTCTGGCGCATCTGGCGGCGCATCCCCGTGCTCGGGTTTGACGTGGGGGCGGATGGTCGATGGGATCAGCCCCGTCTCGATGCCGTAGTGCACAAGATCCAGGTCACGCTCGAGACCGAGCTTGCGCATGGCTGCCGTCTTTTGCGTGCTGATCGTCTTCTTGCTGCGCTGCACCCGCGCCGCAATCTCGTTCACCGTCAGGCCGGATACAAACAGGCGCACCACCTCCAGTTCGCGCGGGGTCAGCGGCGTTTCATCGCTGCGCTTGCGTCGGGCTGGCGTGGCGGTGCGCAGGATGCGTTCGATGGTGGGCGAGACATAGTGGCCATTGGCGAATGCCGCATGCACCGCCAGCGACAGGTGACTCATCAAATCTGCCTTGCTCACGACGCAGCGGACTTCCTGCATGAGCACCTGCAAGATGGCGGGGTTCTCGATCATCGTCAGCACGACAATGCGCACCTGTGGATAGCGCTGCCGAATCAACGACAAGAGCGCCGTGCCGTCGCCATGGCTGCCGCCCGGCATGGCGTAGTCGCACACCAGCACGTCGACGCTGACGCGGTTGAGCAGTGCGATCAGATCAGAGGAATTGCGCGCAAGACCATTGACCAGAATCGACCGGTTGGAGGCAAATTCATGCCTGACACCAAACAGGATCGCCGGATGGTCGTCGGCCACAGCGACGCGGATCAGGATGGAGTTCATGGTGCAACCGTTGACGGCCGTGATGGGGTATCGGCGTCAGGAGGCCTCTCAAAACGAAGCCACGACTTTATTGACCCACACGGCATGCGAAAAGCGGAAGAGTCCTAAAACGGTGCAACAACGTGTGGAAGCAAAAAAAAAGGGCCCCGGTTGCCCGGAACCCTTCCCTCATTTAAACGCACACCCGCCGCGCCGGCCCCCTCTGGAGGCGGAACATGAACAAGACCTGTGGGCCAGCGCGGTTTCTGTGCGTTCTAGAGCTGGTTGTGCGGCTTACCAGTAGAAGCCACCGCCCACCACCGCGCCAACTTCACCGCGGCTGCTGGTGTTCACCGCACCCTTGACGACCCACTTGCCGTCCTTGGTCATGTAAGACGCGCCGATGGCCGTGCCGTACTCATTGCCGTACGTGCTGCCCGAGATTGCCATGAACGTGCGGCCCGGCAAGGTCGACTGCGGCAAGCCTGCCACCGCCATCGCGGCAGCCACACCGCCCATTGCATCCTGACGCGCGCTGTGCACGCTGTTGTTCAACTGCTGCACGTTCACCGCATCGGTCGGGGCCGTACCGGCTCGCACGTTGGTGATCTGGCGCTCGGCACCGGCCGAACCCACCGACACCGAGTCATTACGATCCGTGGTTGAGCCTGCGCCCAGTGCCACCGAGTTGTCGTGCGTTGCGGACGAACCCTGGCCGATGGCCGTGCCGCCCGAACCCGAAGCGCTCGAACCCTGGCCGATAGCCGTGCCGCCCGAACCCGAGGCACTCGAACCGTTGCCGATGGCCGAGCTGTTGCTGCCCGACGCATCCGCACCAGCACCCAGTTGCGTGCTGCCCGTGCCCGAGCCGCTAAAGTCGCCGGGGTCCTTACCGCCGCCGCCAGCGCCGCCGCCAGTACCACCCGCTTCGATTGCACCCACGCGGCCGTCCAGGTTGGAGTAGTAGCCCTCAAGCTTCTGGTCCAGGTCGTACAGCTGGCTACCGTTGACGGCCTGCATGCTGCCCGAAGCGATCAGGCCCGGTGCCACATTGTTCAGGTACGTACCGCCGGTGCCGCCAAGCGTCACGTTCTTCAGGTCGATATCGTCGTACACCACCGCAGCCAGCGCCCGGCCATTGTTCGGGTCGAACAGGCCCATGGCCTTGAGCTGGGCGATCGAAGCCGCATCGTTGTCGGCTGTGCCGTTGGCAACGCCGTGCAACCTGCGATCGCCCGCCGTGCCGGCAAAGTTCACGACTGCACCATCGGTGTTCTTGCCCACCGTCAGCTCAGCGCCTGCGCTAGCTTGCTGCACCAGACCGATCGACCCGCTGCTCAGGTCGTTGCGGATGCTGGTGATGTCGCCTTCATTGGTCGTCACGCGGTCGTTGAGGTTCGTCACCGCGGCGCCCACGTTGCGGACGATGGTCGTGCCACCACTGCCGTCACCCACCGTAAAGCTCGGGGCCGAGATCGAACCATCGGCGTTGACCGTCGAGCCCGCACCAATGGCCGAGGCCACGCTATCCGACACGCCACGCAGTTGCGAACCATTGATCGCTTCGCGGCTGGTGGTCGACACGGTACCCGCTGCCACGCCGATCAGCTTGCGCTGCTGGCTCGCATTGTTGGTGAAGTCCACGGCCGCGCCATCGGTACTCTTACCCACGGTCAGGTTGCCACCGGCACCGGCTTGCTGCACCAGGCCGATCGTGCCCGCGCCCACTTGCTGTTGCAGCGTGGTGATGTCGCCTTCGTTGATGGTGACACGGTCATTGAGGTTCGTCACCGCGGCGCCCACGTTGCGGACGACGGTCGTACCGCCACTGCCATCCCCCACGGTAAAGCTCGGGGCCGTGATTGAACCGTCGGTGTTGACCGTCGAGCCCGCCCCAATGGCCGAGGCCACGCTATCCGACACGCTGCGCAGTTGCGAACCATTGATCGCTTCGCGGCTGGTGGTCGACACGGTACCCGCTGCCACGCCGACCAGCTTGCGCTGCTGGCTCGCATTGTTGGTGAAGTCGACGGCAGCGCCATTGGTGTCCTTACCCACGGTCAGGTTCGAGCCGGAAGCCGCTTGCTGTACCAGGCCGACCGTGCCATTGCCAATCTGCTGTTGCAGGGTGGTGATGTTGCCCTCGGCCGTGGTCACGCGGCCGTTGGTGGTGTAGAGCTGCGAGCCGTTGACGGCGTCGGTGCTGTTGGACGACAGCGTGCCTGCGTCGACGTTGACGATCCGGCGCTGGCCGTTCACGCCGGTGTTGCCCACAGAAAAGGTGCGGTCCTCGCTAGCGATGGAATCGCCGCCGATCGCAACCGAATTTCTGCCCGTTGCCTGAGCGCGCAGGCCCACGGCCACGCTGCCGCTGCCCGTTGACTGTGAGGCAGTACCCAGGGCGACGGAACCGGCGTCGTTGGCCAGCGAGTCTTCCCCTACGGCGATGGAGGCGGAGTTGAGCGAGCCCACTAGCGAGCGTGCGTTGCTGCCAATGGCAATGTTGCCCGCACGGCCGGCGGTGGTGGCCACCGCTGCGGGGTTTTGTCCCGCGCCGACTTTAACGTAGTCGTTGTCCACCTTCGTCGACAGTTGGGCGAGGTTCACCGCGTCGGTGGCTTGCGTGCCAGCGGCAACGTTGACGATCTTGCGTTCGCTGCCAACTGCGCCCACCGAGACGGTGTTGTTGGCGGTCGCCACGGACCCTGCGCCCAGCGCAACCGCGTTCGTTACGTTGGTGTTGACGCTGGCGCTCTTGCCCAGGGCAACCGAGTCCGTTGCGCCAGCCGCCACGCTGGCGGAATCACCCAGCGCAACGGAGCTTGCTGCCTGTGCAGAGGCATAAGCGCCAACAGCGGTTGCCCTGTATGCGCCGGTGGACGTGCCGCCGCCAACGGCGGTTTGCCGCTCAAGACCCGTGGCATTGGTTGCAGAAGCACCAAGCGCAACGGAGTGAGTGCCGGATGCAGTTGTGCCGGAACCAATGGCGGTAGAGCTTGAGCCCTCCGAGAGCACGGTTTGGCCGATAGCAACGGCATTGGCCCCGCTTGCCGTGGCTGAGTTGGCAGAGGCGTTGACCTTGAAGTAGGTGTTGTCCACCTTCGTCGACAGCGCGGTGTTCATCTGGCCGAGGTTGACGGCGTCGGTGGCTTGCGTGCCAGCAGCCACGTTGACGACCTGACGCGTGAAGGCGGTCCGGGCGGAGCCATCTGCGTTCGTAGTCAGATCGTTGCCGACGGAAAACGCATTGCCCCGGCTCGTCCCGGTGTTTGCACCCACCGAGGCAGAATTTGCCCCGGTGGTACGGCTGTTAGCACCAACCGCAACGGCACCACTGGCTGTTGTCGATGCGAAGCTACCCAGTACGACAGTTCCACCGCCACCAACGGAACGGCTATTTGTACCGATTGAGATTGCATTGGAGTTGCCGTTCGATGCTCCGGCGCCAATCACAATCGCGCCACCACCGCCTGCGGATGCCCCCGAGCCGATGCCAATGCTCCCCACGGCTGTCGCGCCGATGCCGGCGTTGCTGACCGTCGCGCCGCCGATAGCAACGGCATTGGAGACGTCCTGACCGGAGGTGTAGAAGGGGATGTTTGAGCCAGCGCCAATGGATGTGTTGTTGCCGCCAGTGGCGCCAATGACGCCTCCACCTGCGGCATAGTCGCCGGTGGCCGCGATCGTTGCACCGCCCATCAGGCTCATCGTGCGGCCTGTGCCGATCGTGCCGGTGCTCGGCGCTTGGCTGACGGCCACGGTCTGCGTGGGTTTTTCATCCTCTTCGGCCGTGTCAACTTCTGCCGCAAACGCACCCGTCATCGACGCACCGCCCAGCGCAATGGCTGCCACTGCGGTGCGCACCACGCGCGCCGAGCCCTTCGAGCGCGACTTGGCCGTTTCAGCCGCCGCTGCCCACGTATTGGTGGTTGCGTTCCAGACGCTGCGATAAACCTTGTTCATATCCCTGTTCCTTAGAGGTTGGTGTAGGTGACAGGGCCATGCTAGGGAGCGGGTGTCTTCGGCAAAATGAGAATTGTCTTAAAGCTTGTGCAAGTGCACATTCGGGCAGCTGGTTTTTGCGTAACCCGCAACACACCAACGGACGCGGGCCCAAAGCAAAAACCCTCGCGCAGAGGCGAGGGCCTTGGGGTGCTAGAGCGCTGCTAGTGCAGTGCGGGTGCCGCGTTACTGGGCCGCGGCCTCTTCCTTCTTCACCGCCCGGCTGCTGAAGCGCACCGACAGCGCTTTGCGCGCGGTATCCAGCGCTTCACCCTTGCCGGCCACCTTCAGCAGGGCGTAGCCCTCCAGCGCGGCGGTCATCACATCGCTGCCGAGTGCGAGTTGCGAGTCGCGCATCTTTTCGTAGAGCTTTTCAAAGCGGACCAGGCGCGGGCGCAGCGTATCGAAGCCCGCCAAGTCACGCCGCATTTCGGCCACGTTGAAGCTGGGCGGCAGCACGTTGGGGTTGGCGGCCAGCACTTCGACTGCTTTGCGGCAGAAGGCTTCGGACTTGTCGCCCATCTTGACGAGTGCGCCGCGCTGCTCGGTCGATAGGTCGATCAGGTTGATGAACTTGTCTTCCAGCGTTTTGAGCGCACCGTCAATGGCGGCGAGGTCTGCGGTGCTGGGGGCAAATGAGATCAGGTTTTGTGACATTGGATTCCTTGGTGAACTGCAAACACGTCATGCCAACCGGCACGACCGCGCGAGAGTGGCGGGCAACGCGCCGTATCGCAAGGCCAGGGGCCGGTTTCGGGCGCATTTTCCGAAAACTCCTATGCCGGTGGCGCCCGTTGGTTTGTTGGGGGAGGTCTGAGGTCCGGCGGCGCAGCGCAAAGCACCGGTGCCGGAGCCCAGGAGGTCCGGTGCCACACCTAAAAGGTGCGTGCACGCAGGTTTAAGGTCCGGCGCCGGAGGTTAAAGGTCCGACGCCGGAGGTCTGAGGGTCCGCCTTCGCACCTAAAAGGTGTGCGCGCGCAGGTCAGAGGTCCGATGCCGGAGCTAAAAGGTCCGAAGCTGGAGGTGCGGAGGTCCGGCGCCGGAGGTCAAAGGTCCGGCGCCGCAGGTTTGACGTCCGGCGGGGGCGGTTTTCAAAACGCGGCTGGCGTGTATCTGTGGGCGTTCGCGTCTTGAAGCCCCACCATTGGCGAGAGACCGTGCGGGTCTGGCCCGCCCTAGGTGGCGCCCGCCTGTTCCGCGGCAAGGTGTTCTGCGGTGTCTTGCCCCAGCAGGATGGCGGCGCTCAGCGCCATCCCTTCCGTTACGAAGCCTTCAGGCGACGACGCAGGAGTCCAGTCCGACGGTCGGCCTTGGTGGGGCACATAGCGGAATGCGCTGGCCCATCGGTGGTTGTTTCCTTGCTTGGTCTGTATTTCGAGATGGCCGTTCTTGGCTTTTACGATCGTTTCCATCGAAGCCCCCGCGTTGCGCTCCCCGCAAGCTCGCTGCCGTCTGTGCGCGGCATGCTCTACTGAACATACCGTAGGACGTGGGAACGTTTTGTACTAGCGATGCGAGGCATACATCGGCCGAGCCCCGCGCTTGGCCTTGGTTTCCCGACGGCGGTCTTGGCGGGGCAGCCCAAGAATCGGAGTCCAAGCCCGATCCGCGTCGCTATAATTGCCACCGCTGCCGCACCAACGGCAGCCGGGTGTAGCAGCCCGTCTCTTTCTCACAGGCCGGATAGCCGCTGCCACGCGGCTTTTTTCATCCGGAGCTTGTGCACGCCTATCGTTTTTATGGCGGGCCGGGCAGGGAGACCTTCGGGTCTGCCGGTGTCCTGTGAGACCGGTCTGCTACCCCTGTCGTCAGGCCCGCCACCCTCGTGTAGCAGCGAATGGTAGGGCCCCTGTTATCTCACAGGAGGTTCTATGTCTGGAGTCGCAAGCGGGCACCGGCCCGCGTCGTACCCATCCCCACCCAAACGTCGCCACCCTTCCTGCCGGTCAGGAGGCGCGCAATGACCCCCAGCCAACGCCGCACCTACCTAACCGGCGCCCTGGCCGCGCGAGACTATCTCTGCCGCACCCAGGCAGACCTGTGCACGCATCGCCAATTCCGGCCCGAGGCGCTGCGCTGGGCGCTGGCCCACGCCAGTGCTCGTCCACCGGAATATCGGGCGGGGTTCCTGGACGGCATCGGCGCGTTTGTGTCGATGGTGCTGGAAGGGTGTCAGGTCAACCCTGAAACCTGGGAAGTGCTGAGCGCCGTAGAGCGGGCCGGCGAGAGCCAGTAACGATAGCAAGACGTATCCCCGAGACGGGCGGGGATACCACGGGGCCGGCCCAACCGTGCTCTCAGTTCAATGGATGGCGACCTTGCCCGCCAATTTCAGAGCAGTCTTATAACGCTTTCGCCTGCTGATCTTCAGAATCAGGCGGGCTCGGCAGGTGTTGCAAGGGGCGCGGCCGTGCAACTGCTGTAAAACGCCGCCACGACCGGTACCCCGGCGACAGTGCTGCAGCGTAACAGCGCCTTCACGATTCCGACCGGCGCCACGGTCACGCTGACGTTCACCGTCAACTGATTCTGGGCGGCAAACACCGGGCAGCCACGTCAAATTCGAATGAACGGTTGGGCAGCGCATGCGACAGCCGCCCCGCCCCGATCTTTGACTGAATCCATGTCTGATGTGCAAAAGCCAATCAGGCTTAAAAGCAATCGCAGGCCGAAAACTGGGAGCGAGAGAGTGTTAGTTTGGTTTAAAAGTATGGGAGAGGTCATGAGTCGCGAGCGTATTCGACGGTTGCTGACAGGTGCATTTCTCTTCCTGGCATTTTGCGGATCGGCGAGCGCTCAATGTATTCAGAACGGCAGAGCCATTAGCACTTGGAGCCTATCGGTGGCAGCGTTGGATGCATCTGCGGCGCCAGGCACAGTACTGAGATCCCAAACATATAACGCGGGCGGGGGGAATCTGAGTTGTACCCCTTATCGCGTGACAAGTTATGTAGAGACGGTCTCGCCAACGACAAGCATTAACGGTGTGTATTGGCGTGTCAGCAGAAACGGTACGGTAGTCAGTCAAAATAACGCTGCAACGGTCACTACATTCTCCGCGAGCCCAAATGCAACGTACTACGCAACCCCAGCCCCATATCCAACGGTATGGCTATTGGAATTGGTGAGAGGGACGGGCCCTATTTCGTCGGCCACAGGTCAAATTGCGTTTCCCTTTCTTTCTGGAACCTATACAACCACCGATCCTGTCAATCGGAATCCATGGCACTTGGATGTCAGAGGTACCACACAGGCGTTTACGCTTGCAAATTCGACCTGCACTGTTTCGACACCCAGTATCTCGATCTCGTTGGGTAATGTTGGTGGCAGTACATTCGGCAATGTGGGTTCAACGTCGCCGGTGAGCGCTGCGCAGAATATTTCGCTCAGTTGCCGGGGCTTCCCCACGGTCAGGATGACGTTGCAAGGCACGCAAGCCACTGGCGGCCCAAATACGGTGTTGGCTGTGACCGGAGGAACGGGTACTGCCCAAGGCGTGGGGGTGCAGCTGCTCCACAACAGGGCTACGGTGCTGACGATTAATTCGCCGCTCACCCTGTCGACCGCGACGCCAACCGGCAATCTGAACGTGCCCATTGCAGCGCGTTACTACCGCACAGGAACCGTCGTGGCGGGCCGCGCAAACGCGAGCCCGACACTGCGGTTTGACTACAACTGAGGCCGTTCGGTCACAAGAAACGGGGAAGAAGGTATATGGCGATGTTTATCAAGAGAATGATGTATGGCCTCATGGCCATTGCTGCGTTCTATGTTTCACAAAACGCATATGCAATTACCTGTGTTGGCGCAAACGCCCAAACCATCGCCGAAATGGGGAATGTGCCGGATCGAGGTGGGATAGGCGCATCTCTGGGGACATATACGGCTGCACCAGTGGGGACCCCGTGGACCGCCAACTGCGCACCAGGGGGCGCCGCAGACCCCTTGATCTTCATTAGAACTGGGGGGTTTGGTGCTGACCCGCAAATTCTGCTGCCGAGTGCAGCTAATAACCGTTATGGTTTCAGGGTCCGATACAACGGTGCCGTGGTGACATCGAATTCACGGATAACAGTCGGGTCGATTAGTGGGAGCGGAAGGCAAACCTATACGCAGGGCGGCACCATCACTGTTGAAGTGATCAAGCTGCGCAATGATGGCACGGGTATTACCCCTGGGCTCGTTCTTCTCGGGCAGGCGAAATTCACCAATAACTCGGTTGGCTACAACGTATACGCGCGCATTTCGAGCATTGCGGCGCCAACATGCACCGTCAACACGGGGAGCGTCACCATTCCGCTGGGCAATGTCGCGGGCAGCTCATTCGGTAGCGTGGGTTCGGTCTCCGCGACCAGCGCGGCGCAAAACATTGCGTTGAGTTGTACGTCTTCGCCACGCGTCAACATGACGTTGCAAGGCACGCAAGCCGCTGGCGGCCCCAATACGACGGTGGCGCTAACGGGCGCGGGCGGTGCCGGTGTTGCCCAGGGCATCGGTGTGCAGATCCTGTATGGCGGTAACCCGCTGGTCGTCAATTCCACGACCCCGACGGTCGTGAGCACCGCTGCTGGCGCCTCGTTGAATGTGCCCGTCAACGCGCGCTATTACCGCATTGGAGCCGTCGTGGCTGGCCGTGCAAACGCGAGCCCGACACTGCGGTTTGACTACAACTGAGGCCGCTTAGGCCACGAGCAAAGAAGAAAGGGCTTGAACCAACGACGGTTCAAGCCCTTTCTGCATATTGGGCGCGCTCAAGCGCGTGGCGCCATCAAGCCGGCGCAAAAAACCGCTCGTGCAGTTCGTCCAGCCCCAGCGTGCTGATCACCTCATGCAGCCGCTCGGTCGGGCGTTTGCGCGGCAGGTTCTTGTACTGGGCAATGATCAGCTCGTTCTTCATCGAGTGTTCCCAGCCGACCAGCTCCGTCACGCTCACCTGATAGCCGTGGGCTTCAAGCTGCAGGCAGCGCAGCACGTTGGTGACCTGGCTGCCGAACTCACGCGTGTGCAGCGGGTGGCGCCAGATTTCCGTGAGTGCGTTGCCCAGCGATTTGCTCTTGTTCTTGCGCAGCACGCCGGCCACCTCGGCCTGGCAGCACGGCACGAGCACGATGTACTGCGCGTGTTTTTCCAGCGCAAAGCGGATCGCATCGTCGGTGGCGGTATTGCACGCGTGCAGCGCGGTCACGATGTCGATGGTGGCCGGCAGCTTGTCCGACGTGATCGACTCCGCCACCGACAGGTTGAGGAACGACATGCCCTTGAAGCCGAGCCGCGCGGCAAGTTCGGTGGACTTGGTGACCAGCTCTTCGCGCGTTTCAATGCCGTAGATGTGCGAGGTGCCATCGCCGGGTTGCTCCTTGCAGAACAGGTCGTACAGGATGAAGCCGAGGTACGACTTGCCCGCGCCATGATCGACCAGCGAGACGTGGCCCTTGGCCTGCTGCACGTCGGCCATCAGCGGCTCGATGAACTGGAACAGGTGGTAGACCTGCTTGAGCTTGCGGCGGCTGTCCTGGTTCATCTTGCCGTCGCGCGTGAGGATGTGCAGTTCCTTGAGCAGCTCGATGGACTGGTTGGGGCGGATTTCGTGGGTGTTGTTGGACATCGTGCGTGAATCAATGTTGATGCGTCGACCAGCAGGTTCTATGCGTCGACCAGCAGGGTTTTACGCGTCGACCAGCAGGTCGAGGGGCACATTCAGTGCGTCGGCCAGCTTCTTGAGCAGTTCGGCGGTGCCGCCGCGCTGCCCGGTTTCGATCTGGCTGAGATAGGGCTTGCTGATGCCGGTGGCTTCGGCCAGGGCGTCTTGGGTCATGCGGCGGTAGTTCCGCCATGCGCGCACCGGGTGATCGCCGGCGAGCTGGGCGTCCACCACGGCTGCCGGCACTCGGAAGCCATCGTCTTCGGCCTTGGCTTGGTCGAACAGTGTTTCGTCGTCCAGGTCTTCGGCCAGATGTTTGATGCGGTCCCAAAGCTCAATGGGCACCACGGCAAATTCACGGTGTCCGTCACGTTCGATGAATTGGACTTGGGTCATTTGTATGCGCCTCCGCGCGGTTTGATGGCCAGCACCACGATCACGACGCGGCCATCTTCAATCTGGTACAGCACGCGCCAGTCGCCCACGCGGAGCCGGTAGCCGTCACGCCCCGCGAGCTTTTTGGCATTCGGGTTCGGGGCATAGGGATCGATTGCAAGTGCATCGATCTTGGCGCGAACCGTGATTGCTACGTTGCGAGGCATGGCCTTCAGTGCTTGGACGGCCTGCTTGGTGAACTCAAGTGCGTACATGCCGCGATATTAGCAAATTGCTAACAATTATGCTAACTATGTTTGCAATCGGGTTTGCCCGAGTCGGAGCCCGGATGTGACAATGGCGGCCCTCTTGCTGTCACGCTTCCGTTTCACTCCCCGCATGTCCGAACCGAAAAATGCCCCCCTCGTCGCCATCATCGGCGCCGGCCCTGCCGGGCTGATGGCCGCTGAAGTGCTGTCCCGCCATGGCGTGCGGGTGGAGGTGTTTGACGCCATGCCATCGGCGGGGCGCAAGTTTCTGCTGGCGGGCATCGGCGGGATGAACATCACGCATTCCGAGCCGATGGAGGCGTTTCTAGGGCGCTATCGTGCGCGCCGTGATGTGCTGGCGCCGTTCATCGAGCGCTTCAGCCCAGATGCGCTGCGCGCGTGGATTCATGGGCTGGGCATTGACACGTTTGTCGGCAGCTCGGGCCGCGTGTTTCCGACCGAGATGAAGGCGGCGCCGCTGCTGCGCGCGTGGCTGCATCGGCTGCGCGAAGCGGGCGTGCAGTTACACATGCGGCACCGCTGGGTGGGCTGGGGCGAGCCTTCTGCGCATGCCCACACACTGCGCTTCAGCACGCCAGAGGGTGAGCGCATCGCGCAGGCCGACGCCGTGGTGCTGGCCATGGGCGGCGGCAGCTGGCCGCGCCTGGGTTCCGATGGCGCCTGGGTGCCGCTGCTGGAAGCGCGCGGCGTGCAGGTGCAGCCGCTCCAGCCCGCCAACTGTGGGTTCGATGCAGATTGGAGCGCGCACTTTCAGGAGCGCTTTGCGGGGCAACCGGTCAAGTCGGTGGCCATCGGCTTGCCGTCGGGCGAGGGCGGCGCGCTGCAGTTCCGCCAGGGCGAGTTCGTCGTCACGCAGACGGGGGTGGAGGGCAGCCTCGTCTATGCGCTGTCCGCGCCGATCCGCGATGCGCTGTTGGCGGCGGGTGAAGCAACGGTCTGGCTGGACTTGGCACCCGGTTGGAGCGCACAACGCGTAGCCGATGAACTGATGCGCCCGCGCGGCGCGCGCTCCATGTCGAGCCATCTGCAGAGCAAGCTGAACATCACGGGCGTGAAGCTGGGGCTGCTGCGCGAATGCCTGAGCAAGGAAGCGTTTGCCGATCTGCCTCAACTCGCCAAGGCCATCAAGGCGTTGCCGCTGCGCCTGACGCGCGCCCGGCCCATTGACGAGGCGATCAGCAGTGCCGGTGGTGTCGCATTTGAGGCCTTGGATGCCAGGCTGATGATCGAGCGCGTGCCCGGCGTGTTCTGCGCGGGCGAGATGCTCGATTGGGAAGCGCCGACGGGCGGCTATCTGCTGACGGCGTGCTTTGCGAGCGGCGCCGCTGCGGGGCAGGGCGCGCTCGACTATGTAGCGGCATTGCACCGCTAACGCATCAACGCGCTTTCAGGCGCCACAGCGACGTCACTTCGGCAACGCGCGCTTTGTACAGCGGGTCGTTCTCGTCCGATGCCTTGGGGTGCTTCGGCTTGACGTCTTCGCGGCCGACGACTTGCAGGCCGGCTGCATCGATCATCGCCAGCAGGGCTTCGCGCGTGCGCAGGCCCAGGTGCTCGGCAAAGTCGGACAGGATCAGCCAGCCCTCGCCGTTGGGCTCCAGATGCGCGGCAAGGCCATCGAGAAAGCCGCGCAGCATGCGGCTGTCCGGGTCATAGACGGCACGCTCGATCGGCGAGCTGGGCCGCGCCGGCACCCACGGCGGGTTGCAGACGACCAGCGGCGCGCGGCCTTCGGGAAAGAGATCCGCTTCAATGACGTCGACCTGGGTTTGCAGCCCGAGGCGCGCTACGTTCTCGCGCGCGCAGGCGAGGGCGCGTGGGTCCTGATCGGTGCCGATGACGCGCTTGACGCCGCGCTTGGCGAGCACCGCAGCCAGCACGCCCGTGCCCGTGCCGATGTCAAACGCCAGCGCCTTCGACGGCAACGGCGCCTTCGCCACCAGATCAATGTATTCCCCACGCACCGGTGAGAACACGCCGTAGTGCGGGTGAATGCGCCCGTCGCCCGATGTGCCCAGCGCGGGAATCTCGACACCCTTCTTGCGCCATTCGTGCGCGCCAATCAAACCGAGCAGTTCGCGTAGTGAGACGACGGATGCGGCAGTGCCCGTGCCGTACGCCTCGGTGCAGGCGTCGCGCACGTCGGGCGCGCGGCGCAGGGGGATCGTGTAATCCGCATCCAGCGGAATCAGCAGCATGCCCAGCGTGCGGGCCCGCTGCGACTGGGCTTGCCGGTGCAGGTTGAACGCATTGATGGGCGAGGCGGCTTCCTTGCGCGGCTTGCCGGGTTTGCCGGATTTACGATGATCGGTGCGGCGGTCGGTGCGGCGAGATAGGGCCTGCAGCAGTTGGCGTGCGTTCTGGAAGTCGCCTTGCCAGAGCAGGGCGGTGCCTTCGCAGGCGAGGCGGTAGGCGGTATCGGCCGAGGTGCGGTCATCGGCGACAACCACGCGCTTGGGGGGCGGGTTGCCGGCTTCGGAGCGCCAGAGGGCGGTGTGGACGGCGTCGCTGGCGGTTTCAGGACGGTCGTCGGTCCAGCTGAGAGTGGGGTGATCGGTCACGGGTGGTATCGGAAGGCGGCGGGCCAACGTGCGCCCAAAAGCTGGGCGCACGGGGAAACCGCGACACGATACCGCCCGTGACGCCAACGCACAATGCCGGCCGGGTGCCGGGCCGTGCACGTTGGTGGTTGGCGCGGTGTGGTAGCGGCTCAGTATTGGACGAACAGCTTCACGCCGTCGCCCAGCTTGCAGGTGTACGACACTTGGCTTTGCAGCGTGTAGGCGGGCATGGCGAAGATGTACGACGCGAAGTGGGCCGTGCCGGTGGCGTCGATGGTGTAGCGCAGGAACTGGGTGAGGGGCGTGCCATCCTGGCGGACGGTGAAGTGCGTGTCGGCAAAGCTGAGCGTGTGGTCGGGCAGGACGCGATAGGCGCCGACGGTCAGCCCGCCGCGTGTGGTGCCGGCCGGGGTGCTGGGCGTGTCGCCCGTGCAGCGGGTGAGGTCGATGGTGGCGTTCAGTTGTTTGCCGGCGGCCAGCGCATGCTCGATGGCCACGACATCTTGCATGGGGATGGCCGGGCCCTGTGCGAGTGCTGGCGAAACCGCCACACAGGCGGCGATGCAGGCGAGGGAGCGAATCAACATTGGCGTCATGGTTGGTTTGGGTGGGTCAACAGAAAAAAGCAGCAACAAAAAAAGGACCCGCTGTCGAAGCCGGGCCCCCTTGTGGTTGGCATGCGCGGGTGTGTGATGTCGCGCTTGTTCTTGCTATGAGAAGGAGCGTAGACGAAGCCCCGCCCGATGTCCGGCTTCAAGTCTCAACTTTGTTCAGTGCCTGCCGCGCGCAGGCAAAAAAGAACCCGCCATAGAGGCGGGTTTGGATCGTCCAAAAACACACAACAGGGAGACAACGCCGCAGCGTTGTCATGGCGCGATCGCTTGATCGTGCAGCGTTGACGCATCCGCATGCCGACCATGCCAGGGACATAGCGGCGGAACCATAGAGGGGCCATGATTCCGCCTTACCCGGCACGGCGCTGGGCCTGCGGTCGTGTCAAGCTGGGCGCGACTGTAGCAGTGCTGCCGCGCTGAATCCATACCGTGCGCGATGTTGTGAGGATTGATGATTTTTCCGTGCATGGACCGACTCACCGGCCTACCGGCTGAACCGCTCGCGCAGGCTCGCGCTTTGGTTGAGGTTGATCAACATGGCGTCGAGCCAATGGTCGTCGGGCGGTGTGTGCGGCGTGCTGGTGGCGAGCGTTGCGCTTTCCGATGACTGGCTTGGCGTGTGCCGCAAGGTGATTGGCCGCATGGGTTGGGCCATCGGCTGGGTCCCATCGCGCTGTGGTTGCGCGGCGGACTCTTGCGCGCGCACGGCGCGCACGGGCGCGCGGGCCGCAAGCTTGCGATTGAGGATGCCTTCCACCGCGCGCGCGTAGATGCCGTTTTCTCCGGGCGATTCCGAGTGGTAGGCCCCAATGGCCTGCCAGCTGTTGCCGTGCAATTGCACCTTGCGTGCCAAGTGCCACGCCGCCACGTAGGCGCTCACGCACGGGTCGTACAGCGCTTGGCGGCCGATGCCGTAGCGGGACAACTCGGGCAGGTGGATCGTGTTGATCTGGAACATGCCCAGGTCTTCGCTGCCGTTGCGGTTGCGGTTGTGTGCCTGCGGGTTCAGGTGCGATTCCTGGTAGCCGATGGCGCGTAGCACCTGCGCGTTCACGCCGTGGTAGGCGGCGGCATCGTCAATGCAATCGGCGAGTGCGTGCGTTGGCAGGCAGGCCAGCAGCGCGAGCAGGCTGCGCGGCCACGCACTACGCGTGCGCATGTTCGGGCGCTCCGGTGCAGCGGCGCACAAGCGGGTGGCGCTGTTGCAGACGTTGTTGCAGCCAGGTGTGATGCGTGTCTCGGCGCACGGCCGGTCGCGCAACGTGGGCGTGGGCGCGGCGTTCGCGCGCGGCCAGGGTGCGGGGCGGTGGGGCATGCATGATGACTCTCGTGCAATGAAGATGCGCCGATCATAGAAACGCGCGCGGCGTAGTGGCCCCACCCGCAGCGAACTCGCCTGCGCTGGAGCGAAGTGGCATCGCCCGGTGGTTACCTCTTGGGGTTCGGTGCAAGCGCGACGGGTTCGTGCCAGTACGTGGCGTGGTGTGTCGTGCCCCATACGATGGAGGAACAGGCGGAAAGGGTTGACTGCTTTCTGCTGATGGCCACTTCATCTTCTTCAGGCGACATCATGCAATCACATTTCGAGAGTGCCTCTTTGCATCCAGAGCCGGGTGCGTTTGCGGGTCGGCTGTCGCGCGCGTTGCGGCGTGCGCTGCAGCGCGTTGTCCATGGCAAACAGCCGCCGGTTTCGGCCCGCGCTCACGCGCTATTGCCGCATCACGAGCGCCAGCCCGCACCGGCGTCTTCACGTGCGCAGCATCAACTGCGTGCCGTGGCCGCGCGCGATGCATTGCGCATTCAACAGGCCGTGCCGCATGGCCATGGCTTGCGCGCCGCCGAACCCGCAACGGAGGGCAACCGCTGGCTGGCGGTGTGCGACGCCGTGGCCGGTTGGCAGCAAGACATGGCGCGCAGGCTGCACCGCTACAGCGGCCCCTTGCTGGCCGATACTCACCAGCCGACTGCGCAAGGACTGGCACTGGCCGCGACGCGCATGTTGCTGGCCATGCAGCAGCACAACCGGCATCTCGTGCTCGACAGCATTCCGGTGATGCGCTTGCCCGCCGCGTTGTGCCTGGCGGATCAGCTTGAGCAATTGGTGATCCACGATTGCGACGTGTTTGAGTGGCCGGCGTCGGGCGGGTTGCCGCTGAACCTGAGCGTGCTGCACTTCTCGCGCAACCCGCGCCTGACCGCGCTGCCAGGGCGCATCGGCAAGCTGTTGCAACTGCGTGAGGTGGTGGTGCTGGATTCGCCGTTGCGGGCGCTGCCGGCGTCGCTGTCGCAACTGCCCCGGCTCGAGCGCTTGGTGCTGCAGGGCACGGATCTGCGCATCGTGCCGGTGGAGCTTGGCGCGCTGACACACCTGCAAACGCTTAGCCTGGCATCGAGCCGCCTGCTGACGCAATTGCCCATCAGCCTCGGCCAGTTGGGCCAGTTACGCCAACTGAACCTGCGCGGCAACCCACTGCTGGCGGCATTGCCCGACACGCTTGGCAACCTCGTCTTGCTGGAGCGATTGGACCTGCGTGATGCACATGCGATGACCGCGCTGCCCGACACGCTCGGCCGCCTGCACAAGCTGCAGGCCCTGGATGCATCGGGCATGTCGGCACTGGCGGCGCTGCCCGAGAGCATTGGCCAGTGCGCCGCGCTGCGTACGCTGCGGCTGCGAGATTGCCTGGCGCTGCGCGCCTTGCCGGCGTCTGTCGGACAGTTGAACAAGCTGGAACATCTGGACCTGCGCGGCTGCTATGCGCTGTCCGACTTGCCCGATACGCTGCGTGCCCTGCCGGCGGGCTGCCGCATCGATGTGCCCGCGCACCTGCTGGCCCGTCTGGCCGATTTGCGGCCCGGCACACCGCACGCCAGCGAACGCCGCGCCGTCAGCGTGATCGACTGGAACGCACTGCGTGAAAGCTGGCGCGCACGCCTGCAGCCTTATGGCGGCGAGTACGGCAGCGACGCGCTGCATATCTGGCTGGAGCGCTACATCAACACCGTCGCGCCCGACGTGGTGCGTGCGCACCGGGATTCCCGCCGCTTGGCACTGCTGATCGATGGCCTGTGCGATTCGGCGGTGCTGCGCAGCCACGTCTTTCAGCGTGCGCACGAGCGCTATGCGCTTGGCGATCTGGATGATGGCGGGCTGCCGCTCAATGAACTGATGACCTTGCTGCTCAACGAGCGCCTGCGTGACCACACATTGCCGGAGGATGCCGCCAGCAACCTGCTGCGCACGGAGGCCTTTGCCACGCTGTTGGAGCGCGACGCCGCCAATGGCTCCCTCGACGAGGCTGTCCAGCAGCTTGCACAGTGGGCGCCGCTGCAGGGCTATGTCGAACGCTATGTCGGGGCGGGTGGTGATGGCGCGCGCAGGCACATTGCCGTGGCGCGCACCTGGCTGCGCGCTGCATAAAGCGCTGTCAGTGCTCTGATGTACCCGAGGCCGGCGAATGCCGGCCTTGTTGTTTCTGGCGGCAGCGACGTTGCCTGCGGGCGAAGGATAAAAAAACGCCAGCCTACGTTGTCCGTAGGCTGGCGGCAGCGTGGTCGCGGCTTAGGAGTGAGCGCCGCCGTTCTCGGCTGGGAAGGCGTTGCCCAGCAGTGCCTTGCGGCGCTCGAGTTCGGACTGCGCCTCTTTCCCGATCGGCAGACCGGCCAGGTTGGGGCTGCCGAGTTGCTGCAGCTGGTCGAGGCTCGCCTGCTTGACCGATGCCTTGGCCGGCTGCAGGCGCGTACGCAACTGGCCGGCGGTACCGGTGGGTTGCGGCGCGCCGTGCAGGGCGGTCTGCGTGCGCGTGTTCTCGCGTTGCAAGCCCTTCGGATCGCGCAGCAGGGTCTGGATGCCAGTGTTGCGTTGATCGGCGTGGAGCAGTGCGGCCGAGTTGATCGCCCGCGTGTTGCCGATGATCTTAGAGAACGCGTCGAGCAGCGGTCGGCCCTCGTTCGAGTTGCACAGATAGTCGGCGCGCGCTTCGATGGTCGGCAAGGACTGCAGGTGTGCACGCATGGCATTCAGGTCAAGATGGCTGACGTCGATGGGCTTGGTCAGCGGCTCGGCCAGCTTGAACGCTTCCTCGCCCTTGGCGGTGGAGCCCGGCGCGTGCGCGGCCACCTGCGCCGACACCTGTGCCGCGCGGGCAAAGGGCGTTGCGGCGTGGTAACGCACGAACTCGTTCTTGATCACGGGCGCGCGATTCTCTGCCGCCGCCGTGTCGATCTCCTGCCGGGCTGCCGCGTACTTGGCCACCACGTCGACCATGAGGTTCGGGTTGGCGAGATAGCGGTCGCGTTGGACTGGGTTGGCGTCAAAGGCTTGCCGCAGTGCTGCATCTTCGCGGTTGGCTTCGGCATCGACGATCTTGGACAGGAACGGGTGCTGCATGATCAGGTAGCTCGTGTCGGTGCCCACGATTTCGCCGGCGAAGCTCTGCGCGTTGTCGGTGTGCGAAACGCTGGGCGTGAAGGTGCCCTTTGGTGTGGGGATCGTCACCGACAGATTCATGCCACTGTTCTTGTTGTGCAGCACGCGTGCGTATTGCAGTTCCATCGGTGCGTTCTCCACATCGGGCGGCTGGCGCATCTTGATGACCAAGCTCGTGCCGTCGGTGATGTCGAGCACCAGGCCCTGCGTCTGGCGCATCAGCTCGTGCGGATCGATCTTCTGCCCCTGGAGGCGCAGGTTGGGCGCGAACTTCGCGATGGCCGCCTCAATGGCCTTATTAACCATCACGCCGGTAATGGGCGCGCCGCCTTGCGCGGTGATCGTGAACTGCCAGAACTTGCCTGTGCGGCTGGGGTTGACCTGGTGCGTGGCATTCATCCAGCGGGCTTCAGCGCTGAGGGAAACCTGCCCCGCGCTATTGCTGACCGAAATGGAGCCCGTCAGGTGACCCAGATCCACCTTGTCGGTCGACCGGTGGAAGCGGTTCAGGATGGCGTTGAGTGCGCTGCCTTGCGCGCCACCCGACACCGTGGCCCTGACTCTGACGTCTGTTCGCTCCCACAGCGATTTGTCCTTCAGCGGGCCCTTCTTCTGCACGTCGTAGTTCTTGAGCGGCAGGTACGTCTTGTCGAGCAGCTCGCGCGCAGTCTTGTAGGTCGAGTCCGCCGTCACGGTGGCGGCGAGCTCATCCTGATGCGGTTGGGCGCCGGCCGCGCGTTGTGCCATCTGCTGCTTGATCACCGAGATGTGCGCGCCCACGCAGCCCAGTGCCAAGCTGATGGCGGCATGGCTTTTGGAGATGAATTCCTCGGGCTTGGCAAGTGCGTCCTTCTGCGGGTATCGCCCGTGCCAGACGGCCTGGTTGATCTGCGCAAAGGCGGCTTCGCGTGCCTGCGTGAGCGCCCCACGCTGTTCGGCGGGCATGAAGCGGTCATTCTTGGCGAGCACGGCACCGGCATCTTTGGCGAAATGCTGGTACGTGTTCACGATGTGCTCGAGCTGGTCCGTCGCGTGATTCAGTTGCTCAGGCGTCGCATGGGTGATGGCGTTTCGGAACTGCGCCGGAATGTTGGCTTCTTCACCGTAGTGCAAGCGTTCTGCCTCCGTGAACGGCAGTGCAGGGCCGGCGTGCAGATCCTGTGTCAGCGCCTTGCGCGTCTCGTTGTACAGATGGAGCTGCGCTGGCGGCACGTCGCCGCTGCAGGCTTCATCCAGTTGCTGATGCAGCTTGAAGGTGGCCTGGTAGTCCTTGTGATAACCGGGGTCGAGCAGCGCGTGCGGTGCGGCGGCGCTTTCCGTATACCACTTTGCGTTGTCGACGCGGCCGGTGATGTCAAAGTTGACGTTGGCCTCAAGATTGGTGCCGCCGTGCGTCTTGTTGCCGGCGCTTGCGTCTACGGTGCCGGTGTGCTGGCGATAGGCCAGGAAGCGATCGCCATAGGCCACGGAATCGGGAATGTCGCGGCGCGGCTGGGCCGGCAGCGGCTCGTCTTTGATGATGCGCTCTGCCAGCACGTCCGCAATGGGCGGATAGGCCTTGTTCATCAGTGTGCTGAAATGGTCGCCGCCGAGCTTGTGGTCGATCGCGCCGGCCAGCAGCGTCATCTTGAAGGTGTTGAAGCCCTTGGCGATCTTGGCATCGGTAAGGTAGTACGGCTTGCCGGCGGCCTCGGTGTAGTTGCGCCCCACGGCGTGCGACACCATGTTGGCCAGCGATTCAAGCTGATGCATCAACTGGCGTGCGCGCGGGCCGGCGGAGCTCGTCTTCAGCCACGCGTGGTTGGCATCGTGGTTAGCGACAATCTTGACGAGCTGCTGCAGGTCGTCGTGTTCGAGGTAGACGTTGTGGCCTGAGAAGGCATACTTGCCGGCCAGGTTCGCTGCCCACTCGCCCAGCTTGCCGCCCAGCGCCGCTTGAGCAAAGGCCTGCTTGCCGGGAATGAAGTCGACGTCGCCGTCGTCATCGAGCGTGTACAGGCGGCTGGTGCTACCGCCTGCGCTGGCTGTCACGTGGGCGGCTGCGTATTTGTTGGTCGGGAATGCGGATACCGTCAGGCTGCCCGAGGTGCTGGTGCTCACGTTGGAGCCCGACTTGCCGGTGCTGATGCCTGGCGCCTTGACTTCCAGGTTGGCGGTTTCCTTGGCGGCGTAATGCGTCAACACGTCGTTCGCGCTGCCGCTCAGGTGTGTGCGCTTGAGCTCGGTGAGCAGCGCGGCGATGCCCTTGTAGGCCTCGGCAGGCTCATGGCGGCCCAGCGATTTACCGAGCTTGCGTGCGGTCTTCGCCGCTGCGGCAAACGCGTCGCGCACGGCCAGCCCCACTTCGTGCGCTGGCTTGTGGCTGTTGTCGGCGGCGATGGTGTTGATCTTCGTGAGCTGCTGTTGGAGCTTGGCATGCAGCTCGATGCTGTTGGCGTGGGAGCGCGTCAGTGCAACGGGCACGGTCGGCAGGGCGTCTTTGAGTGCGCTCACCATCTGGCGCAACTGCGGCTTGTTCAGTGCGCCGGTGTCCGGGTCAAAGACGGGCTTTTCCGGCGGTGCGTGACGGCCCTCTGTGTGGGTGGAGCTTGTGGAAGAGGCTTGCGAGATTTGGCGCACAGGAGGTGTCGACCCGCCAGCAACGGCCATGCTGCCTTGGGCCGATGTCTCTGTGTGCACAGGCTGCTCAGTGTGAGCGGGCTGGGTGTGCGTGGTTGCGGGGGGTACCTGCGTTTCCTCGTGGTGCACGGAGTCCGGGGTTGTGCCGCTGGTGCTGGCCGTAAGCTCAGGCGTTTGTGTGGCAGGCGTGTGCGAAGCCGCCGCCGGTTGTTGTGGCGGCCATTGCAGCGTCCCCGTGCGAATGCGTTTGTGGACTTCTCGTTGCACAGCGCGGATTTCACGCCCGCTCATTGTCGTGCTCGACTGCGCCTCACTGAACTTCCTTGTGAGATCGTCGTTGTGGAGATCTTTCGTCTCTGCCTTCTGGTTACGTGCCAAGCGCTTGTCGGCAAGATCGCGCAGGGCGCCGGGCAACCGCGAGGTCTTGCGCACGCTGGGCATTGACGGCTGCGGCGTGGCGGAAGTGGTCGTGTGCGTAGGCGTCGTCGCAGCGGGCGGTGTTATGCCGGACGTTTTGGAGAAGATCTTCAGCATTGGGGGAGGCTCCGAGGTTGGCATGCCCGGGCAGTGCAGCCTCGCCCCGGCACAGTTGAACCTTGCAAGCGTAGCCAGCCCCTGTCGGCGAATGTCACACACGCCGAAGCGGTGCGTCGATAGCCGAAGCCGGCCGCGCTGGTGCGCTGTTGTTGGATTTGTTGTTGGGTTAGTAGGCGCCCGGCTCCACGCCTTCATCCAGCTCGGCCGTCAGCGTGGCAATGGCGTCGAGCAGGCCGGTGGCCTCGGGATCATCGTCGAGGGTGTAACGAAAGCGGTAGATGACCTGACCGCTCTGCGGGTGGCGAACGACCGTGCCGCGCGCGGCGCCTTCCACCTCCAGGCAGAGGCTGAGCAGCAGGTTGAGCGTGAGGGCCACGTCCAGCGTGTCGCGCGTGCCGAGTTCGAGGTAGACGACCAGCGCGTCGGGTTCGGTGTAGCCGTCGTAGGCCAGCCAGATGCGGTGGCGGCCGATGTGCAGCGCGCGGGCGGGCGTGGTGTCATCGTCTGGCAGGGGGGAGGGGGCGGATTCGTGGGGGGGCATGGCTCGGAGGGAGGGGGCGGCTGCAACGCAGTGCAGCAACCCGGTTGCACCGGAAAACGATGCCAGTCGGGGTGCTGCTATGTTGCGGGGCCGCCGAAATGCCGGCATCCCCCCCGAAAAAACGCTCACCTGAAATATCAGTCCTGGGTAAAATTTGACATTCCGGTGGGGCCATTTGAGACCCCGGTCTGAGCGGGGCCGCTTGTTGTGAACGGCCCGCACTGAATCTCGCGGAGGGTAAAACCGTGACGCAAGCCTGCGAGCCAGCCAACGCGCTGGCATCCGACTGGTTCCAACAACACTACGCTTGGCTCGCCGGCCGCATGGGTCGCAAGACAGGCTGCCGCTTTGGCGCCGAGGACTTGGCGTCGGAGGCGTTTGCGCAACTGCTGCAAAAGCCGGGCTGGCAGAACACCCGCGAGCCGCGCGCGCTGCTGACGACCATTGCACAGCGGCTGCTGTATGAGATCTGGCGCCGGCGCGATCTGGAACAGGCTTATCTGACCTGGGCTGCCGACCAGCCGCAGGCCACGCTGCCATCCCCCGAAGAGCGGGCCCTGCTCCTGGAAGCGCTAACGACCATCGACCGCGTGCTCGATGGGCTGCCTGCCAAGGCACGCACTGCGTTCCTCTACAGCCAGTTGGATGGGCTGACTTACCCCGAGATCGCCGAGCGTCTGGATGTGTCGGTGCGCATGGTGCAGAAATACATGACGCAGGCCCTGCGCCTGTGCTATCTGGCCGACGTATCGTGAAACAGCCGTTGGATGACCGGATCGCCGAGCAAGCCATCCAGTGGCTGGTGCTGTTGCGCTCGGGCCTGGCTTCGGACACGGACCACCAACGCTTTGCGGCCTGGCAGGAAGCCGACCCCGCGCACGCGGCGGCGGTGCAGCGTCTGCAAGGCGGTCTGGGCTCGCTGAGGTTGCCGTCGGTGTCGGCGCCGCATCGGCAGGCGGCCCGGCACTTATTGGACACACCACCATCGCCGATGCGGCACGTGCGGCGCGCGTTGGTCCTGGGCGGGATCGGCTTCGGCGTGGCGGCGCTGGTGGATCTGCAGATTCCACTGTCTGGCCTGGGTGCCGATATGCGCACGGCCACTTCTGAGCGCCGCGACTTCACGCTGGCCGACGGTTCGCGCTTGCGCTTGAACGCACGCAGCGCGGTCGATGCCTCAGTGAATGCGCAGGGTGCCGATGTCCGCTTGCGCCGCGGCAGCGTGCTGGCGGTGGCTGCATCGCCCACGGCGCAGGTGCGGGTGTGGTCGGCGGCGGGGTCGATTGAATGCGCGGGCGGCATGGTTTGCGCAACGCTGGAACCTGGCGGAACGATGCGCGTGGCCGTGCTGGAGGGCACCGCATCGGTGGCCACGGCAGCGGGTGCGGTATCGACGGTACGCGCAGGGGAAGTGCGACGCCTGAGCCCGAGCGGCATTCATCCGCTGGATGTGCTGGCGCGCTCCGCTGCGGCGTGGACGCGTGGCCTGGTGGAAGTCGAACACCAACCGTTGGCCAACGTGATCGACGCCCTGCGCCCGTACCACCATGGCGTGATTGAGCTGCACTCCGACGTGGCCAGCCTGCGCGTGACGGGGCGGTTTCCGCTCGACGTGCACCGCGCCCTGCAGATGCTGGCCGAAACGCTGCCCATCCAGGTGCGGGAACTGGCCGGCGTATGGGTGCGCATCGCCGCCCGTTGAGCGGCAGCCGACCGCACGCAAATTTTTTTGGGATTCCGGTTCCGGTTTTCCGCGTACGTTGCACAGAGAGAGTAAGAGGGCGCCGCGGTACGGATAACCCGGCGCGCCGATTGCATCCAGATGCAATGCTCACATCAGAGCGAAGGACGACATGAACGCCCGAGTCCAGAACGACGTGCTGCTACAAGCAGCCGACACGACCGCCGAAAGCCGGTATTTCTCTGCACTGCCGAAGGTTGCGGCAGGGTGGCGTGCGCCTGCAGGTGCACCGCTTCCCGTGGCGACCGCGCGGGCCGTTTTGGCGGCTCCCGGCATGCTCCTGATCGACCTGACGGAGTTGGCTGAAGCCGTTGGCGAACCTGCGCCGCCGCAGCCCGTCACGCTTGAGCAGGCGCACGCCATGCTCGGGCGGATGCTGGAGGCACGGCGCCAGAAGGCCCCTGTGCGGTCAGAAAAGACAGCGCTGTCGGCGCTGACGCGGCGCCAGCGGGACATCCTGCGCGAGGCGGCGTCGGGCAAATCCAACGTGGAGATTGCACAGGCGCTGCATATCGGTGTGGAAACCGTGAAATCGCACGTGCGGCAGATTTTGATGCGCTTGCAGGCGCGCAATCGGACGGAATTGGCTGCGCTCTATCAGCAATGCGTCAACGAAAATCGAACAGGGGAAAATCATTAACGCGGTAATGATTAACGCGGTAATGATTAACACAGCAAAGATTATATTAAGCCGGTGCTGAAATTATTAAGCCGGCACTCAAACACTCCGTCCTGAAGTGTTTGCTGAAAACACTGAAATACAATTCGCCGCGAGCGTTGGGGCTGCGTGGCGCGCAATCGTTTGCGCAAAAGGCCGCATGCGCGGCCTGGTTACGCGGCGAGTGCGGTTGGGGGCAGGGCAGCGGGGGAGGTGTTCTCCGCCGTCTGGACGGTGAGTTGGTAGCCGCGCGCATACACGGTCTTGAGTTCGACACCGACTTCCGCACCCAGCTGGAGCTTCTTGCGCAGCTTGTAGATGTGCTGCTCGATGGAGCGTTCGACGATGCTGGCATCCGCCCCCCATACAGCAGAGGCGATCTGCTGGCGCGACAGGAAGGCCCCCGGCGATGAGAACAGCAGCCACGCCGTCGCAAACTCGCGCGCGGTCATGCGGATGGGCACGTTGTTGATCGTGGCCGTACGCGTGAGGCGGCACAGGCGATACGGCCCGACCACCACATGGATGCCAGCGTTCTGGCGCACGGGCTCGGCGCGGCGCAGGGCGCGTTGCACGCGGGCCTGCAGCTCCTCGGCGGTGAAGTGACCGGTGAGCACGTCGTCCACCCCGGCATCGAAGGCCAGCGCCATGTCACCCCGGTCAGCAAACTGCCCGAACACCAGGGTGGGCCAGCACATGTCGGCATTGCACTCGCGCCACGACAGCACGAGCTGCCCCGCGGTGCGGAACTGCTGCGCGTCGATCATCAGCAGGTCAAACGTTTCCGTACGGCGCGCGCGCAGCAGCGACAGGGCATCGTCAAAGCGGACGCATTCCACGTCCTGCATTGGCAGACAGCTTTCCACATAGGCAAAGCCGGATGTATTGGCAGTCAGTATTGCGAACTTCATGGTGCTCCCCTTTCTTGCCCCCGCAACGACGTGTCATTAGAGGGGCGCTTCAAACAGGAGCCCAGCATAACGTTCACAATTTCTCCAAACATCCCTACAAAGAGTGAAATTGCTCTTAACTCTGATTTAGTTTTTCTAGCGCACCGATTGAGTGCCGTTTGATCATGTGCCTTGTGAATTCACCCTGCTTCAGCATGCGAAGAAACCCATACATAACGGTGCATTTCGGCATTTCGTCGGGTTGACGGGTCTTCATACAACTAGATGAGTGCGTGTCAGCCGAATTTGATGGCGGCCAACTCCCGCGTGCCTTCCACCTCGTTGTTTGCGCGGGCCTGGAGGGTGCTCGTCAGGCCCAGGCTGCGGCTGGTGGAAGCCTGCTCCACGATGGCGAGCTTCTCCGGCAGGCGTGCTTCCGGTGCATGCAAGATCGCTTGCGCCAGCGCATCGGAGGCCTGCGCGTCGGCGGAGTTGGGGTCGAGGCTGCGATGCAGGTCGGCCAAGTCCAGGTGGCCTTCCATCTCGCGTGCGGCGGCGGGGCGCAGGCGGTGCCGGTGCAGATAGCGCTGGTTGGGGCGCTGGTGCTTTTCCACGGTTTCGCAGTAGGCCTCGAACTCCCGCGCGGCATTTTCCACCGTGCCGCCGGGCTTGTGGGCCAGCATCTCGATCCAGGCGTCACGCTCGCTGCGCACCACGGCCAGGTACTCCTTGGCGCTGCGGTATTCGGTGTCGAAGTAGCACACGCGGTCGGCAATTTTGCCGTTGTGGTAGGCCATCTTGACCTTGGTGGTGTGGCCGCCTTCGGCCAGCTTCCAGTTGTAGCCCAGCGGCACGCCGCCCACGAACCCCTGCGTGATCTTGCCGCTCTCGCCGGCCTTGGCCGATCCGTTGTCATTGGGTGCGGCGGTGTAGAACGTCTCGCCCACCGAGAACGCCAGCCCTGCCCGCGCCGTCACCTTGTGGGCGGTGCCGATGCTGAACTGCTCCACGCGCAGCGCGCCGGTGGTTTCGTGCAGCGTGGCGGTGTTGCTGAGCGTTTTCTCGCCGCGCAGCCGTGCGGAGGGGCCGACGCGTACCGGCGTGTGCTTGCTGCTCACGCGCACGCTGAAGCCGACACTGCCCTCGAGCGATGCGCGCCAGCGCGTTTTGGTCTGGTCGACCCAGCCAACGGAAAGGTGCTCGTTATCGCCACTGTGCTGGGCCAGTGCGTTCCACAGCGTGTTGGCATCGGGCCGGTGCGCGGGCCCGGCGGCAGCCTGCTCGAACAGCAGGTTGGCGGCTTTGACGATGGTGTCCGCCGCGGCCTTGTCGTCGTACTTGATGGATTCCCAGTCGTCATGGCCTCCCACCGGGCGCTGCGTGGGCCGGGTCGCGCGAATGACCACTCCGCGTGGCTCACTGCTTTCACGGTCAATCGGCGTGATCTTGATACCAGCCAGGTTGGCGCGCAGGCGCTTGTTCCACCCGGGGATGTCGTAACCGACAGCGCCGCCCACGCCGACCGAGATGCGGTTCATGCGGTCGGTACCCAGAAACAGGTCGCGCCCGTGCGCGCTGCGCCCGATTTCCACCACGGCCTGCCGGCTGGTGCCGAAGTTGGCGTCAAGCTGGACCGACACGGGCACCGGCAGGGCCTTGCCCACGTGCGACAGGCCGGTCGATACGCCGGAGGTGCTAAAGCCCATCCAGCCGCCGTTTGACATGCGCACCTTGTTGCCGGATTCCATGGTGGAGAGCAGTGTCTCGAAGGTCTTGCGGGCGTCTTCCATGGTGGGCGCCTGCATTTTGAGATCCTCGGGGTGTTCGAGCTTTTCGGCGGCTTCCAGCGCGCTGTGGAAAGCCGGAGCCTGGGCGGCTTCGCTGGCGTAACCGCTCCAATAGCGCAGGAGCGATGCTGAGGGTTGCAGCCCGACGAGATACGCCGGCGGCTCGCCGACCAGGCCTGCGTGGCTGACGAGCTGCGCAAAATGCGTTTGCGCAGCGGTGACCCGTGGCAGGGTGAGATCGCCCAGCCGGTGTTGGGCCCAGTCCTGGCTCTGCGCATCATCGGTCAGGCCGGCCTGCGTCACGAGCTGCGCGAATTCCTGGTGGGCCGGCGAACTTCCCGCGATACGGGCGACCGCCGTGGGCGTCGACATTTCGTGCTGCAGTCGTGTCGCCGCTGCGCCGACTTCGGGCTGCATCTCGCGCAGCTTCTCGGGCGTGAGCGCGTAGTCGGCGAGCGGTGCATTGTTGGCTGCCAGCTCCGCCCAATGGGCGAGGATGGCGTTGCGCCACAGGTCGCCCGGGTGCGCCACGGTTTGCGGCGTGGTTGCCTCGCCGGGATGGGCGAGCGTGTTGATCATGGTGCGCAGGGCTGCGTTGTAGGCGTCCATTTCTTTGACCAACCCTGGGCGGTGCGCGCCATGCATGCCAAGCGCCGCAGCAGACAGCGGCGACTTTTTCTTGCCGATCATCTGCCAGAAATGGCGGCGCACGCCTTGCTTTTCCACACGCGGGATGCTGCGGCCGACAAACTTGGCCAGACGCGCCTTGGTGTTCGCCAGATCGGAGCCGGGGCCGTCTTCCCGAAAGCCCTGGCGCCAGGCAAACAACGCGCCCGCGGCTTGCGGGCTTGTGGGTTCACCGCGCAGCTTGCTGGCGGCAGCGTGCAGCACGCTCACGGCCAACGACGTTGCGCGCGTGCCGCTGCCGGCCGCGTGGGCCTGCAATAGGGCCGTGGGGTCCGATGCGGACGTGGCCGCGGTGTGCAGGTGGTCCGCGGCCTGCAGAAAGCTGCGCGCGGTCTGCCGCACGTCCGGCGCGGGCGGTGCCTGCATGAGGCTGCACAGCGTTTCGAAACCATGATGCGTGTGCGACAGCAATTGCGCGGTACGCCACGCGGCGCTCATGGCAGCGGCCTCGCTCATCGGTTGCGGCGTGGGCGAGGGCGGCACGTGCAACGAGGGCGCCTCCGATCCGTACTGCACGGAAAGGCTCGATTGCCGGGACACGGCCTCGGTGCTCCCATGCTCAGCAAGCGCGTTCAAGCTCAGCTCCGAGCCGTGTACAGAGGCTTCGCCTTCGCCCTCGCCAAACAGCTGATGCAAGCCCAGGTCGGAGGTGCTGGAGCGCTGGGATGACGCATCAAACAGCTGCCCTATGCCGAATGAGGAGGCGTTCGACGAATGGCGCGAGCCCTCCGGGCTTGGCGTGGCTTGCGGAGCGGCAAAGGCGGCGGCATCAAACCGCACTGTCTGTGCCACGTGCTGCAGCACACGGAGCGCTTCCGACGCGTTGCCGCCGCTGCTGGCCGCAAGCGCGCGGGCGGCCAGCATTGGTCGGACGTAGCTGCCTGCGGCGGCGGACGACGACCCCTCGGCGGGCGCAGCCAGTACGCCGAGCCGCTCGCGCAATGCCTCACGTTCAGCGGCGTTGCGCGCGCCGGGAAACAGCTGTGCGAGCGCACCATGAAACGCTTCCGGCGTGGTAGGGACGGTTAGCGGTGCAAGCGACGACGAGGCAGCCGGTGCCGGTGCTGCCTTGCCGCGCTCGCGCAGGCGCTGGGCACCTTGCTGCGCGCGCTGCATCATGGACGAGGTCTTGCGTTGCGAGCGCGCTGCGCGGCGTACGTCGCTTTGCTCCTGCACGTCGGACGAAGCCGGTGCTGGTGTGCCGGTCGCCGATGGCTGCGGTGTGGTTTGCGGCGTGGTGGTCAGCGTGCCCCGTGTGGGCGCCCTGTAGTCACTCACTGTGTTGAACGACTTGCCGGAGCGCTTGCGATCGGTCAGCAGCGTGGCCAGTTCCGTCTCATCACTGTTCGGCAGCTTCTCGCGCACGCGCGATTTCAGGTTGCCGAGCCAGCCCTTCTTGCGCGGTTGGGCAACCGCGCCGTCGGGGCCATTAGTGGGTGATGGTGTGCGCGCAGCGAAGTCGTGGAGTGTTTCGTATTCCGACTGGGATGCAGGCGTGCTGAGGGGAGACAGGCGTGGGTGGGGCATGGCAAGGAACGGTCCGGCACCGCGCTGATGAATCGAGACACCACTTTGACGCGGCCGCATGACAACCCCGCCGCGCAGCCGAAGCTTGTGCGATTGCAGCGAAGTCGAGTCGAGGCCGACTCGGACCCCGCGTCAGTGCACCGCCAAGTGCGCGAATAGGGTAGGGGGTGCGGCCAAGGCGGCCATCGCGTTGACCAGGCGCGTGCCGGTGGGGTCGTCATCCAACACGTAGGCAAAGCGGTAGATCAACCGACCCGTGGGCGGGTTCAGGACCACGCTGCCGCGCGACGCAGCCGGCAGACCAAGGCACAGGCCAAGCATCAGGTGGAGCGCCGCTTCCGGGTCCACGCCGACTGGCTCACCCAGGTCAATGCAGACCGTGACCGAATCCGACGGGCCGTCGAGAGCATCAAACGCAAACCAAAGCTGATAGATGCCGATGCGCAAAGGGTGGGCAGTAAATGCTGCGGGATCGTCCGCACGGAAATGCGGAACAGTAGCGTGAGGAAGATGCGGCGTGCGTGAGGCAGACATGGAATGGGTGAGCGATGCCCCGTGCGCCGGTCAGCCGGCAGCGGCGTGCACCTACATGCAATGCCGTGAGCGTACGACCGTGCGTTTTGGTGCGTGTGCGCGTTCACGAAGTGGACATGGGCACGGCGAAGCGAGCTGCCTGCGCGTTGACACCTCATGGTGGTCGGCGCGATGCAACGTCCGCAGAAACGAAGCGATGTCTGTCGCGTGCGGCTGGGTGTGGCAGGCTGTCGCGGTGCACAGCCTTGTCTGTGTGATGTTCTTCCACGTGGCCTCTTATCTGCCCTCTACGCCCATGACACACCAAGACCTTCACTGCGCGGCATCCGCCGTCACTCCTGCTCCCACGCCGATCAGCTATTCGGAACACAACGGTGTTCGGTTCCTGCATTTTGCGGGCGCCGAGGACTGCACGCAGGGCGCCATCCTGCTGTCCGAGCCTGACCGCCTGCTGTTGCCCTATGCGCAGCAGATGATGGCGTGGCTGTTGTTTATGGAGCCGACACAACTGGCCAATGCACATGTCGCACAGCTTGGCTTGGGCCCTGGTTCGCTGACAGGTTTTTGTTACCGCAAGCTGCCCGAGGCGCGTGTCACGGCAGTGGAAATCAACCCGCTGGTGATCGAGGCGGCCCGCACCGCGTTTCATCTGCCACCCGATGACCACCGCTTGCAGGTACTGGCGCAAGACGCGCTGGACTGGGTCATGGACCCTGCACAGCAAGGCACGGTCGATGCCCTGCAGGTCGACGTGTACGACGGCGTGCACGATGGCAGCCCGGCGCTGCAATCGCTGGCGTTCTATCGCGCGTGTCGGCAGGTGCTGCGGGCCCCCGGCGTGATGGCGATCAACCTGCATTGTTCCCACGAAGACTTTGGCCGCAACATGGAGCGCATTTGCGAGGCGTTTGACTACCGCGTGCTGATGTTCCCGATCACCATGGTGGAGAACACGATCGCGCTGGCGTTCAACGGCCCGACCCTCACCGTTGAGTGGGCTGCGCTGCAGGCGCGTGCCGAGGCGTTGCAATCCACATTCGGTTTGCCGACTGCAGATTGGATTGAGGGTTTGCGCCGGGCGAACCCGCACCAGCAGGGGAGCGTGCTGACGCTCTGACGGGCAGACACCGGCGCGGCTTGCAGGGCGCGCCGGTATGGCAGCGCTTTGGTGCGCGCCTAAGTGCCGCTAAAAATCCTTCCGGTGGTGTCGCTCCGGCTTACCAGGAACGCGCCGTGAGGCTTGCGTTAGCGGCGCTTAGGCGCGGATCCACACATAGGTACCGTTCGAGAGGCTCTCGAACATGTCGTCCGTGGTCTGCAGGATGTTGTCGCGCCAGTAGCGGCCGTGCTCGGCATAGTGGCCAAGCAACTCGGCCAGCTGTTCGCCGTCGAGGTCCGGATCGTAGGCCACGCGCACGATCAAGATGATGCCGCCCGTGTCGCCATCCAGCCCGAGTTGTGCGTGGTCCTGCGCGTAGATGGTGAGGTTGGCTTCCAGCATCAGGCGGAACACGCGCAGCGTGCGGCCGCCGGTGACGATGCCGTAGTCGAAGTTCAGGTAGAACGCGTCGGGGTCGTCTTCAACGGCGTCGATGATGACTTCAAAGCCCTCCACCGCGAGGCGTCCGGCGGCGATGATCGCATCGGCATCCGGAATCTGCAGATGCATGCACATGTCGCGGATGAGGCTGTCGCGCTGTTCTGTGCTCATGCTTTAGGCCAGCAGGTCTTTGGCGGCCTTGGGGCCGGCTTCCATCAACTTGGCAAACGCCTGTGTGCGGTTCAGCGCGTCTTCCAGCTGGGCGGCGTTGCGCATGTCGTCGGCGCCGGCAGACACCACGGCTTGCAGGGCGTCCGATGTGTGCGCAGCGGCATGGTGTTGGCCGGCGTGCGATGTCGATTCGCCGGGTGGTTGGATATGGGCTTGTGCAGCGGTGAGGGTGTTGCGGTGGATCGGTGTCATGTCGGGATCGCGGTGGCGGGTCGGATTCGGTGTTCAGTGAATCGGCTGCGGCGCGATGGGCCGAGTGAAGCGAAGCAGAGGCGCGCGGGGGAAGCCTAAGAAAAAACCGCTCGGGAACGGCGCGGCCCCGTTCCCGAACGTTGGCGGCACCGAACGTGCCGTCCGGAACCGATCATTACGAGATCAGGTCCTTGGCGGCCTTCGGGCCCGCTTCCATCAGCTTGGCGAACATGTTGACGCGGTTCAGTTCGTTTTGCAGCTTGGCAGCGTTCAGCATGTCTTGTTCACCTTCTTTGGTGATGGCTTCGTTTTGAGCGTTGAACGACAGGCGGCTAGCGGCGTCGCCCAGGCCAGCGGCAGAGGTCAATGCGGACATAGAAAACTCCTTTTGCAGTGGATAAATGGTCTCGGGTGAGAGCCGGGGTTTTCAACAACAAGCCAAAGGAAGCATGTCGTCGATTCGGTTCAGCGAACGTGTTGCTGTTGTGTTCGCCGTGAAGACATCATCGTGGATTTCTCGGTGCTGAACTGGCGAAGATGCGAAGCCTGATGTCGTCTCGCGAAGCCAGAAAGCGCTGTACGCGCCTTACGCGGGGATCAGGCCCGAGCACACTTGCGCGGCGCTCGAGAAGCCATGCGACAGCACGCGAAGCTGCTCGCGCTGGTTGACGTCGATGGCGCGAATGGCGCGTTGTTCCATGTCGATGGCGGTGCGCGTGTCGACAGTGCTGGCGGACACCACGGCTTCCAAAGCATCCTGCGTGCGTGTGGCAGCGTGGCTTTGGCCAGCGTGCGATGCCGATTCGCCCGGTGGTCGGGTAAAGGCTTGCGCAGCGGTGAGGGTGTTGCGGTGGATCAGTGCCGTGTCGGGACCGCGGTGGCGGGCCGGATTCGGTGTTCAGTGAATCGGCTGCGGCGATGGGCCGAGTGAGGAGAAGCAGAAGCGCGCGGGGGGAACCTAAGAAAAAACCGCTCGGGAACGGCGCGGCCCCGTTCCCGAACGTTGGCGGCACAGGATGTGCCGTCCGGAACTGATCATTACGAGATCAGGTCCTTAGCGGCCTTCGGGCCCGCTTCCATCAGCTTGGCGAACATGTTGACGCGGTTCAGTTCGTTTTGCAGCTTGGCAGCGTTGAGCATGTCTTGCTCGCCTTCCTTGGTGATGGCTTCGTTTTGAGCGTTGAACGACAGGCGGCTAGCGGCGTCGCCCAGGCCAGCGGCAGAGGTCAATGCGGACATAGAAAACTCCTTTTGCAGTGGATAAATGGTCTCGGGTGAGAGCCGGGGTTTTCAACAACAAGCCAAAGGAAGCATGTCGTCGATTCGGTTCAGCGAACGTGTTGCTGTTGTGTTCGCCGTGAAGACATCATCGTGGATTTCTCGGTGCTGAACTGGCGAAGATGCGAAGCCTGATGTCGTCTCGCGAAGCCAGAAAGCGCTGTACGCGCCTTACGCGGGGATCAGGCCCGAGCACACTTGCGCAGCGCTCGAGAAGCCATGCGACAGCACGCGAAGCTGCTCGCGCTGGTTGACGTCGATGGCGCGAATGGCGCGTTGTTCCATGTCGATGGCGGTGCGCTGGAGCGCTTCCACAGCCTTGTGCAGCGGGCCGAAATCTTTCGGGCCTTCCTGCTTGGCAAAGGCCTGAATGCCGTCAAACGTTTCGATGATGTCGAGCGTGAAGTGGTCAAACATGTGAGTCTCCAAAACAAGAAAGAGAAAGTACGAGCGTGAGCCGCGTTAGCGCTTAATGCTGCGCGGCGAGAAAATCCTTGGTTCCGTCAGAGCTTTCGATGTAGCTCAGCTCATCGACGGAAAGCGCGGACGTGGCATCCGCACGGGCGTTGCGCAAGCGGGCCTGCGTGATGTCGAGGACGATGTCCTTGATGTTGCCGCCCAGGTCACTGCGCACGTGGTCTGCCGTTGCGCGTACACGCTCGGGATGCACCGCTGGGCCAGCGATGGAGAAACGGTTGCCACCCAGATAACTGATGCGCAGTGCCGGCTCCTGCAGCGATTCGCGCAGGTTTTCAATCACCTCCTGCGCGATCGACAGATCGGTGTGGACGGATGGCGACAGCGCTCGCAGATCGCGCAGCGTGGAAAGCTCTTCGGTGGCAGAGGTGACGATGCCGTGCACGATGATCTCGTTGTCGTGCTGCTCAAGTTGCAGGCCATCGATGCGATGCTGTGCCAGGCACAGGCGTACACGCTCCAGCAGCGGCGGCTGCGCCGTGGGTGCGGAACGCGCGGCGAGGGACGTTTCGCGCGTTGACGCCAGCAGCAATGCACACGGCGTGAGCAGCGCGACCGCCGTCACGCCCATCCAGCCCTTGCGCGTGCGAGGCCGGGCCGGCGCAGAAGCAGGCGCGTTGGACACCTGCGTTTGCGCGGGGGCTACGCTGTCAGGGTTTGCATCTGTGGGCGTGGGCGATAGCACACGTTCCAGGAGGGTCAGGTCAGAGGGCCATGCCTCATCGGCGGGGCCGACGCAGAGGACCACGTCACCAAAGCGGCGAGGCGACAGGTCGTCCCAGGCAGCGTCGCCGTCCTCCAATTCCTGCAGGACGCCGCTTTCGGCATCGACGCGCAGCGCGAGCGGCTGCGCAGTCCAATCGGTGATGCGGATACTGGCTTGCGCGTCGGGGCCCACCGTCCAGCGGCCCGGGGTCAGGTCGAGGCAGGCGCCGGCATGCGCGCCTGCCAACACGCGGATGTGCTTGTTCATGGTGATTGCAGGGAAGGATCAGGAATGTGTGGCAGGGCCAGACCGAGCCCGGCCCGGTAAGACCAGAGCTCGGTTGTCCAGCGGCGCGCCACGGCGCTGCTGCGGGCGATGCTTTCGCCGCGCTCGCGGCCGATGCGCGGCCGGGATGGGCTGAGCAGTAACAGGGGAAACAGCAGGTTGAACGTCTTCTCGCGGTCCGTCAGTGCGCTGGCGGCTGGGTGTTGCCCGGCCGTTGTTGCCAGCAGGCGATCCTTGACTGCGAGCAGCGTGGCGGGGGGGCCTTCGACAGGCGCCTGGTTCAAATAGCTGCGCAGAACGTCAAACGCCATGCGCAGCGGCATCGGGTGGCCAGTACGCATGGCGTGTCGCACAGCCAGCAACGCTTGCTCAAGGCGTTGATAGCCAGAGGACTGCGCCTGCGCCAGCAATGCGTCGGCTGACAACGCATCGGCTTCGGCAATCGGCGCCTTTTGGCCCACCGCAGCTGGGGTCTCGTTTGCGGTGTCCTGCAAGTACTGAAGCAGCACTGCGCGGCGGCCCTGGGAGCTTCGGTGGTCTCTTGCCTGCTCGTCGTCGCCATCGCTCTGGCCTTGCCTGGGCGACAGCCCGACAACCAACGGCTCCACTTTGCGCGCATGCTCCTCCAGCATGAGCAGCAGTTCTTCAAACGTGCTGTCCGTGATGGGTTCTTCGGGCGAGCCGGCACCACTGCGCTTGCCCGTACGTGGCCTGCGCACGCGTTTGGCGACCTGCGCCAGGTGCTTGTGGTGGTGTTGAAGCTGCTCTTCCACCTGCAGTTCGGCGGCGTCATGACCGTGACCATGCACGCCATGCCGATGGTGCTTGCGGTGGTGTGGTGTGACCGGCGTCGATGGCTGCGTCTGGACAGGATCGGGCAGCGAGTAAAGGCCCGATGAAGAGGCGGAGATACGCGTCATGGCACGCCCCTTACTGGAAGAGCGACTGCAGGATCGTGTTGCCGAACTGCAGGATCGACGCCGCGCCCCATGGTGCCGCCACAACGATCACCACCGACACGATGATGAGCTTCAAGCCATGCGAGATGCTGCTGTCTTGCAGCGAGGTCACCGCCTGCACGAACGAGATCAGCAAGCCCGCAATGGCCGACACCGCCACTGCGGGCAGCGAGACGAGCAGGCACAGCATGAGCGCCGTGCTGGTCAGCCGGGTGATGTTGTCGTAGTCCATTGCGGCACCTTTAGCGGTAAGTGTTGACCAGCCCGTGAATGAGCACAGACCACCCGTCCATGACCACGAACAGCAGCAGCTTGAACGGAATGGCGACGTTGCTGGGCGTGACCTGAGACAGGCCCAGCGCCATCAGCAGGTTGGCGATTACGAGGTCAATGACGATGAAGACGAGATACAGCAGAAAGCCGATGCGAAAGGCCGAGGTCAGTTCCGTGAGCGTGAAGGCGGGCGCGAGGATGATGAGATCGTCTTCCTTCAACTGCGCCGCCTTGGCGGGCGGCCACAGTTGCTGCGCAGAACGCATGAAGAACGCCTTCTCACGTGCATTGGTGTGCTTGTCGAGGAACTGGCGGAATGGCTCGCGCGCGGCGTCGAGCAGCGGCATGACCTGGCTCACGTTCGCGCTCGAGTCATTGAGCTGCATGTGCGCACGCTGCATCGCTTCCATGCCGACTGGCGCCATCACGAAGCACGACACGATCATCGCAATGCCGTTGAGCACCATGCTGGGCGGAACCTGCTGCACCCCGAGCGCGTTGCGCAGCAAGCCGAGTACCACGACGATCTTGGTGTAAGACGTGACCACCATGGCGGCAAACGGCAGCAGCGCAATCGCTACCGCTGCGATGATGAGCGAGGCGAACTCAATGTTCTGCATGACGGGCGCTCATTGCCGAGATCTGCAGGCCAAGGTGATCACCCACCGCGACGAGCTGGCCATGGCCCAGCGTTTGGCCGTGGCAGACCAGGCGCACCGTGGCATCGCGCAGCAGTACGGGCAGTTGCAGGACGTGCGAGGGCGCCAGCGCAGCCAGCTCGGCCAAGGGCAGGCTCATTACGGCCACCTCGAGGTGCACCGGCACTTCCAGTGCTTCCACGGCGATACCGTCTTCGGCGCCATCTGCTGCGCTATGGGTGCTGTCCTGTGCGGTGTGGTTCACGGTGGGCGTGTCGTCGTCTGCGAGCGCGGGAACATCGAGGATCGTCACGGTGCCTTCCTTGTAGTGAGCATGGGCAGTGAAATGGAGCTGTCGGCGATTGCCGAACGTCAGGTGCAGGGCACCTTCTTCGGTATCGGGCCGATAGGCGTGGTGGCCCCAGCCGAGCAGCACGTCGCCGGGGGTGAGCGATGCCAGCGTGGTGGTCGCGCATTGGCGGCTGGCGATGCGCGCGTGCACAGGCAGACCGATCACACCAAGCTGGGCCAGGACGGTGTTGCGATCGGCCATGGGCGGGGCGGGCGGTGTGCCACGCCAGTCCAGCGCGGCAATGCGGCAGCGGGTTTCGCCATGGGGGCCTTCAAGGCGCATGGACAACGCTGCGCCGGCCACGCCAGTCGAGAGCGGCGTGCTGGTGTGCTCGGGCGCAAACGCCGCCAGTGCGGCATCGCCCAGGCCAGCTGCCGACAGCCCGTCGAGCATCGGCGTCAGCCAAAGCCCGGCCAGCGCTGTGCGGCGTTCGGCATCGCCCTCCTGGGCGATGGCATGCAGTGCCGGATGGTTTGCGCCATCGATCACGACATCCGCAGCGCATTGCGAGGCGCGGATGGCCAGGCGCAGCGGCGCTTGCATCGGCGCGGCGTGGTTACCATGGCCGGCATGTTCGGCAATGCGCAGTTGCCATGTACCGGCATCGCCATCAGAAAACGGCGTGCCGATCAGGCGCGTCAGCGCAGCCTCGGCCGGCGTGAACGCACGCAGATGCGCATTGAGCGGGGACGGCGTTGGCCCGGGGTTCATAGCGAGTCCGCAGAGTGCGCGTGTGGAGGTGCCGCATGGGTGTCTTAGCGACGTCACCACACTTCGAGTTCAACATCGATGCGCTGCTCCAGCAAAACGTGGATGCGTTGGCGCAGTGCATCGCCATGTTCGGAGAGTAAGTCGCGCGCCCTGGGGTGTCCGGCATGGAAGCGAAGCCATAGCGTGTGGGGCGAAAGCTGCAGCGTGAGCCGGGTTTCGGGCAGCACGCGGGGGTCGATGTCCAGCGTGACTTCCCAGCACTCACCGCCCGCCCTGACGATGCGTGAGCCGCAGAAACGCGAGAGCAATTGCGCCAGGTGTTCGGTCACGGTGTTGCCGACGCTGATTTCCGAACACGCGCGGACCAGGCGGTTGGCCATGGCCGAGGTGTGCTGCGCGGTTGGAGCGTCGGGTGCGGCGTCTTCTGGTTGCGTGTCGGCGCCGTCGTCTGATGAGGATGACTCGCGCTCGGGCGTGGCTTCACGTGCGTCGTTGTCGTCAGCATTGGGCGGCAACCACAGCGGGTGCTCGGCGGGGCTGGGGTCTGCTGGCGCGCTGGCGCGCGTCTCTGCGCTGCGTGACGTGGCAGCACGCCTGGCGGGCGTGACAGGATGGGGCGCAGGCGTGATGGGCGGCGCCCGCCACAGGCGTACAGACGTGGTCATGGCCGTTTACACGTTTACAGCGTCAGCTTGCCGACGGGCTGCAGATCCACGTGCGGCCCCAGCTCCTGGAACGAGTACACGTTCAACGCCTGCAGCCGCGGTTCGATCATGCGGCGGACGTAGCGGCGGATGTCCATTGACGTGACGATGGCCAACGCGCCCACCTGTGCAGCGGTGGATTGCGGCGCGCTGCGGCTCATGTGCTCGAGCCGCGTGACGATGTTGTCAACCTGCTGCGGGTCCAGCGTGAGGAAGTTGCCCGCCGGCGTGGGCTTGATCGCCTGCCGTACGGTCTGCTCCACCGTGGGGTCGAGCAGGATGGCGGGCATCTTGCGCGAGCCACTGGTGGCCTGGTGCGCAATCTGCCGGCCGAGATCGCCGCGCACGTACTCCACCAGCATCAGCGTGTCTTTTTCCTTCGGCCCCCAGATGACGAGGCTCTCCAGAATCGCGCGCATGTTGCGGATCGGCACCTGTTCTTCCAGCAGGCGACGCAGCACATCGGCCATGCGCTGCGCGGGCACGGCTTTCTGCGCCTCCGCGACCAGGCCGGGATACTCGGTGGTCACGCGCTCCATGATCCATTGGGTTTCCTGCAGGCCGATGAACAGGTGGGCGTTCTTGCGCAGCACGTGTACAACGTGGTCGGCGATCACCTGTTCGGCTTGCGGCGGCGTGTCTGGCGTGGCGAGTACCTTGGTGCGCAACGGTTCCGGCAGCGCCTCCGTCGACACCTTGCCTTCGGGCACGCTCACAGCTTCGCCGGGGATGTCGTGCACCAGCACTTCGTAGGCATCTTCGGGTTGCGTGGGGCTCTTCCACACGGCGATGCCGGGGAAGGGCAGGCCAAGCTCTTCGGCCAGCGCATGACGTCCTTGCTGGAATGCGGCATCCAACTTGGGAATGTCGAGACCTTCCGCCAGCCGCGTGCCAAGCCGCACACCCAATGGCGCCGTAAAAGAGGGCGCCTTGTCGGCAATGGTCGGCGCCTTGTCTTTCGAGCCCTCGCGCAGCAGCGCAGGCAGGGCTTCGGAATCGACGGTGCTGCTCGTGTTCAGGCGCTTGCGCAGCGTGTAGCCAAAGCCGAACACCACGCCCGCCAGCGCCACAAACAGGAACGACGGAAAGCCCGGCACCAGCGCAAAGCCGGCCAGCAAGGCGCTGGCGGTGAACATCGCGCGCGCGCTGGTAGAGAGCTGGCGCACGATCTCCTTGCCCAGCGAGCTGGGCTTGGCGCCGTGGTCATCGTCCGACACGCGGGTGATCATTACACCAGCCGCCACGGAAATCAGCAGCGACGGAATCTGCGACACCATCGCATCGCCAATCGACAGCACGGCAAAGCGGTTGGCAGCGTCACCGGCGGTCATGCCGTGATACGTGATGCCGATCACGATGCCGGCCAGGATGTTGACCAGCGTGATGACCAGCCCGGCAATCGCATCGCCCTTGACGAACTTCATGGCGCCGTCCATGCCGCCGTGCAGCTGGCTTTCCATGGTCAGCAGCGCGCGGCGCTTGCGGGCTTCATCCGCGCTCAGGTGGCCGGCGCGCAGGTCGGCGTCGATACTCATCTGCTTGCCGGGCATGGCGTCGAGCGTAAAGCGTGCACCGACTTCCGCCACGCGTTCCGAGCCCTTGGCAATCACGATGAACTGCACCGTGGTGATGATCAGGAACACCACCAGGCCCACCACGAGGTTGCCGCCCACCACCAGCTTGCCGAAGCTCTCGATGATGTGGCCGGCATCTGCATGCAACAGGATGGATTTGGTGGAGGCGATGTTCAGCGACAGCCGCAGCAACGTAGTGAACAGCAGCAGCGACGGAAACGCCGACAGCGACGTCGCCGCCGGTATATACATCGTCACCATCAGCAGCACCACCGAGAGCGTGATGTTCAGCCCCAGCAGCGAATCGATCAGGACGGTGGGCAGTGGCAGCACCATCAACGCGATGACGGCCACCACCAGTGCGGCGATGCCGATTTCGCCGCTGAATTCAGAAACGGCGGTTTTCTTGGCCATGTCGGATGCCTCAGTTCAAGATGGAAGGGCTGACGCCCATGTGTTCTTTCGCGCCGATCTCGCTCACCCAGGCCAGCACTTCAGCCACGGTTTCAAACAGCGCTTCGGGCACGGGCGCGTTCAGCTCCACGAGGTGAAGCGCGCGCGCCAGGGGCGGGTTGCCGATGATCGGAATGCCTAGCGCCTGGGCTTCTTCACGCAGCTTGAGGGCCTCGTCGTCGACGCCCTTGGCGCAGATCACTGGCAGGCCGCATTCTTCGGGCGCGTAGCGGATCGCCACCGCATAGTGCGTGGGGTTGACGATCACGGCCTGCGCGCCGGCCACGGTCTGCTTCGGCTTGGCCTCCTCCACCATCTCGCGCGCGATTTGCTTGCGCTGGCCCTTGATGTGCGGATCGCCTTCGCTGTTCTTGTGCTCGCGCTTGATCTCATCCTTGCTCATGCGGTGGTCGCGGATGAACAGCCAGCGCTGAATGCCAAAGTCCACGGCGCCGAGCAGAAGAAAGAGCAAGCCGCCCGCACCCAGCAGCTTCACCAGCATCGACATGCCGATCTGCGCGATATCCATGATGGGCTGGTACGGCGTGCCCACAATGGTGGGCAACAGCATCAGGATCAGCTTCCACAGCGCGGCGCCCACAGCCACCGCCTTCACCACCATCTTCAGCAGATCGATCATCGAGCGCATGGAAAACATGCGCTTGAGGCCGGACGCCGGGTTGATGGCGCTCATCTTCAGCTCCAGCGGCTTGGTCGAGAGCACGATGCCGGTCTGGCCCCAGGTGCCGATCCACGCGACCAGCGCAAACACGAAGCTCACGGGCAGCGTCATCAGCGCGAGCTGCAGCGCGACATGGCCGAGGGTCTGCTTGAGGGTCATGGTGGGGTGCCGACTGTTGTCGACATCGAGCGCTAGGTCCACCAGCGCCCGCCAGCGGTCGCCCAGTAGCGATGCCGTCATGGCAAGCAGCAGGCAGCCCGCCAGCAGCACGACGGCGGCGATCAGGTCCGCGCTCTTGGCGGTCTCGCCGTCCTTGTGCGCGTCTTTGAGTTTCTTGTCTGTGGGCTCTTCGGTTTTTTCGTCCGACATGGTGCGAGCGCAAGCGGCCGTGGCGATGCAGGGCATTGTGGGGATGCGGGTGATGCCCTCTCGTGCCGTGGGCGAAGGCGGATGCGCCGTTGCGAAGCCCGTATGCAAGCAGTCCGCGACAGGGTCGCTCCGGGGTGTGCGCGAACGCGCACAACCCGGGCGGACTTCGGGGTGGGGCGCTCTTTTTCGCGCTGGCCCGTCGGCGGGCTGCGTGCGGGCGTCTATGGTTCCACCCGAGGTCGGCCGGTTGACAGATGCCGGCATCGACATGACCTGACACGGAGAACCCTGCGATATGGAACCGATTCAATGCAGCAACCGCCTGCTGGGCGGGTTGCTGGAAGTCCTGATGTATGCGACCCGCAGCGGGCAGTTCGATAACGCGCAGTCGCTGCTGACTGCGCTGCGCACGCTGCGCCCGAACTTCCGCGAGCTCGATCTGGTGGAAGGCTGGCTGTTGGTCGGTCGCCATCAGTACGCCGATGCCGCGCGCATTTTGCGTGAACTGCACAACGGCGAGCGCGCTGAGAGCGTGGTGCCGTTTGCCTCGGCCATGATGGCCTTGTGCCTGAACGCCCTGGGCGACCCGGAGTGGCACGTGTATGCCAACGAGGTGCTCGCGCGCGACGAAGACCCGGATTCCGTCGCGCTGGTGCGCACGCTGGTTGGCGTGCAGGAAGAAATGAATGCAGGCACGTTCAGTAGTACTGCTGGCGGCGCGCCGGCCGCACCGGCTGCCGAAAGCGTGGACTTGAGCGCGTACCACAGCGCGCACTACTTCACCCGCGTCTAACCATCCTCATCATCTTGTTGGGAGACCATCATGATCCAAGGTCCGACCGCTATTCCGCCCGTGACTGCGGGCACGCAGGCCCCTGCCATTGCCCCCACTGAAGCCGCCGCCGCGGCGCCTTCGCCCGAGCTTGTCGCGCGTTTTGAATCCATGCTGCAGAACGCCAAGCACAGCCAGCACCACAGTAAAGGGCCGTCGGCCGTTGGCGAACTGGTTAAGAAGGAAGATGCCGCCGTGCAGGCGTCCATGGCACGTGTAGAAGCCATGACCGAAGCCGAGCGCGGCATGTCGATGCAGGAAGTGGTGGCCGAGGGCGTGCGCGTGCAGATGGAGTGCGCGGCCACCATGACGAAGATCCACCTGGGCAGCACCATCGCGCATTCTGGCAAGAATGCCGTGCAGACCTTGATGCGGAACCAATGATGCGGACCGCGCTTGCATCCTGCCGCACGCGGCGCGGCGCACTGGCACTGCTGTTTGTGCTGAGCGTGCTGCTGGCCGGCTGCAACAAGCAGCTGTTCGCACAACTGAGCGAGGCCGATGCCAACGACATGCTCACCGTGCTGTTGCAAGCCGGTATCGACGCGCAGAAGAACTCGCCCGACGACGGCAAGACCTGGACGGTGATGGTGGAGCAGGACGCCTTCGCGCGCGCGATGGAGGTTTTGCACAGCCATGGCCTGCCGCACGAGAAGTACGCGAGCCTGGGCGATATTTTCAAGAAGGACGGGCTGATCTCCACACCAACGGAAGAGCGCGTGCGCTTTATCTACGGGGTGTCGCAGCAGCTCTCGCAAACGCTCTCGCGCATTGATGGCGTGGCGGTGGCCAACGTGCAGATCGTGTTGCCGAACAACGATCCGCTGGCCACCGTGGTCAAGCCGTCCAGCGCATCGGTGTTTATCAAGTACCGTCCGAGCGCCAACGTGTCATCGCTGGTGCCGAGCATCAAGAACCTCGTTGTGCACAGCGTGGAAGGGCTCACCTACGAGAACGTGAGCGTCACGCTCGTACCCGGTACGGTCGACGCGGCGGTCACCTCTGCCGACACGGCCAGCCGCGCGCCCGCGGGTGTGTCGTGGACCACGCTCGGTGGCGTGGTGGGTGCGCTGGGCGTGATCCTGTTGCTGTGGCGCGCCGCAACACGGCTGGCTGCCGTCCGGACGCGGCTTGATGCCGTACGCGCGCGCCTGGAAGACAAACTGCCGGCACGCTGGAAGAAGCGCGCAACCGCATGAGCCACGCCAGCGCCGCACCTGCCTTTGCCACGACGCCGGGTGCCACCATGATCCTGCGCATGTTGCACGCCTATCAGGAGCGGCTGCAGGGCCTGCCGCTCGTGGTCGATGCATCGACATGGGCGACGCAGGCGAACGGCTTACCGGTGGGCCTGGCCAAAGACTGGCGCCAAGTGTGTCTTGCACTTGGGGTGCGCCAGGTCGGGTTGCCCACGTTGCTGGCGCAGGCACACCGCCTGTCGGTGCTGGATGCAGAACACCTCCGGCCCGTATTGGCCGCCCGTATCTTGATCGTCAGGCGCGGTGCGCTGGCCCGATGCATCGACGGCACCTACCTGGCCAGCCTTGAAGCGCTATTGGGTGACGCAGCCTTCTCGGCCCTGACGCAGCGCGAGCACTGGGCTGCCGACCCGGGCGGCCCCCTGCCGACGCTGGACTTGCAGCAACTGGCACAGGCCGGCTTGCACGCACTGATTGCCGAAGGCGCGGTGACCGACCCATCGCTGGCGCAGTTGATGCGCCTGACAATCAATATGCAAGCGCCCGTGGCGATCGGTGCGGATGCCTCCGCAGCCCCCGTTGCGCCCGCAGCCGAGGGGCAAACCGCGCAGTTCATGGCTGCGTTGCCCGTTCTCTTTCCGGAGTTGTCATGGTTATTTGGCTGAGACGCGACGCCGCGCTGGGCATTGGCTCGGACGTGATTCGCGCTGAAGACTACCGGCACGTGGTGGACCTGGATGCAGCATGGCAGTCCGTGCAGGCCGCGCGCGACGCCGCCCTGGCCGATGCACACGCCCAGGCCGACGCCATCGTCGCCCAGGCTCGGGCCACCGCTGACGAGATGCTGCGACAAGCCGATCAACGTGCCCAACGCAGCGCCAAGCTTGGCTATGCAGCGGGCCAACGTCGCGCGCTGGAAGACTTCCACGCCTCGATGGCCGCGCGTGCCTTTGAGGATGCAGAGGCCACGCGCCGCGAAGAAGATCGCCTTGCCACCACCGTCATGCAGGCGGTGGAGCACGTGGTGCTGGAAAGCGATCGGCAAGCGCTGTTCGCCCGTGTGGCGGCAACGCTTGGCCGCGTGCTGCAAAGCCAGTCGCGGCTGACGGTGCGCGTGTGTGCCGACGAAATTGACGCCGCCCGCGCGGCATTCGCCAAGGCTGTGCAAACCGGCACACTGAGCGCCGCGTTCGAAGTGCTGGCCGATGACCGTGCCGAACCCGGCCACTGCCAGTGCGAATGGGATCACGGCGTGGCCGACGCCAGCCTGCGCGTGCAACTGGCCGCGCTGAGGCAAGCGCTGTCAGGCAAGCGCCGTGCGCCAGTCGAGCCGAGCGCCACCTATGCCGACGACGAACCCACGTACGACGAGGACGTGGAATGACTAAGGCCCCGCTCATCGACGCCCTGGACGAAGCCATCCGCAGCACGGTAACCGTCCAGCGTTTCGGCAAGGTGGTGGAAGTGACCGGCACCCTGCTGCGCGTGGGTGGCGTGGATGTCAAGCTTGGCGAGTTGTGCACGCTGACCACGCCCGACGGTACCGAGCTGCAGCAGGGCGAGGTGGTCGGCTTTAGCGAGCACTTTGCGCTGCTGGCGCCGTTTGGCGGTGTGGTTGGGCTGTCGCGCTCGACCCGCGTGGTCCCGAGCGGGCGCACGCTTTCCGTGGGCATTGGCCCCGGCTTGCTGGGGCGTGTGCTCGACGGCTTGGGCCGGCCCGCCGATGGTGGGCCGCCGCTGGATGTGGTTGGCTATGTGCCGGTGTTTGCGCAGGCGCCCGACCCGATGTCGCGCCGCCTGGTCGAGCTACCGCTGGCCACCGGCGTGCGCGTGATCGACGGCTTGGCGACCCTGGCCGAGGGCCAGCGCATGGGCATCTTCGCGCCGGCCGGCGTGGGCAAGAGCACCTTGCTGGGCATGCTGGCACGCGGCACCGAATGCGACGTCAACGTGATCGTGCTGATCGGCGAACGTGGCCGCGAAGTGCGCGAGTTCATCGAGCAGATCCTGGGCGAGGAGGGCATGCGCCGCTCCGTACTGGTGTGCGCCACGTCGGACCGCTCCTCGGTGGAGCGCGCCAAGGCGGCACACGTCGGCACCGCCATCGCGGAATACTTCCGAGACCAGGGCCTGCGCGTGCTGTTGATGATGGATTCGCTCACCCGCTTTGCGCGTGCGCAGCGCGAGATCGGCTTGGCCGCGGGCGAGCCGCCAACGCGGCGCGGCTTCCCCCCGTCGGTGTTTGCCGAGCTGCCGCGCTTGTTGGAACGTGCCGGCATGAGCGCTGAGGGCTCCATCACCGCGCTCTATACCGTGCTGGCGGAAGACGAATCAGGCAATGACCCCGTGGCCGAAGAGGTACGCGGCATTCTGGATGGCCACTTGATCCTGTCGCGCGACATTGCCGCTCGCAACCGTTACCCGGCCATCGACATCCTCAACAGCCTGAGCCGCGTGATGACGCAGGTGGCCCCACCCGACCATTGCGCCGCCGCCGGCCGCATGCGCCAGTTGCTGGCCAAGTACAACGAGGTGGAAACACTGCTGCAGATGGGCGAGTACAAGGAAGGCAGCGACGCCGTGGCCGACACCGCCGTGCAGTGGAACGGCTGGATGGAAGACTTCCTGCGCCAGCGCACCGATGAATGGTGCAGCCCCGACGAGACCGCGCGACTGCTGGGCGAGGTGGCGCAGGCATGACGCGCAAGCGCTCGCACGTATGGCATACGCTGATCGAGGCCAAGACGCGCCAGCGCCGCCGCGTGGAAGCAGAGATCACCCTCGCGCAGCAGGCCGTGGCCGATGCGCAGGCTGCAGTGGCAGAGAGCGAGCATGCTTGTGAGCTTGCGCACGACCGGCTGAGCGGTCACATCCGACGCATGGACGCGTTGATCGCCGCCCCCGTGCTGCTGGTCGATGCGTACCTGCGCTACGACGCATTTCGCGGCGAGCTGGACGATGCGGTTGTACAAGCCGAGCAGACCGTGGCCGCTGCAAACGCCGCCGTGGCCGAGCGCGAAGCAGAACTGCTAGCGCGCAGGCAAGCACTGGCCCGGCTGGATGCCATGCTGGACCAATGCCGCAAGACTGCGCAGCGGATCGACCAACAGGAAGCTACCGAGCGCGAGCTTGCCACCGAAGAAGAGGCCGTAGAGGCCATCCTCGCGCGGCCACGCCCTCGCGCAGGAGCCTGACGTCTGATACCTCAGGCCAACGCGCTCCAACCACACGCTCCGCCGACATTCACGCATTCACATGGAAGCTATCGATACCGTTCTGCGCGCCTGGTTTGATGTTGACGAAAGCGCGGAAGTCATCCTGGCGCTGCTTGCGCTGTCGTGCGTGCGCATCATGACCATCTTCGCCATCCTGCCCGCCACGAGCGACCAGTCGGTGCCTGGCACGGCGCGCAACGGCGTGGTCTACACGCTCGCCATCATCGTGGCAGCGGCACAGCCACCGACCGTGGCGGAGCACCTCAGCGCGGCCCGGTGGTTCCTGCTGGCGGGCAAGGAGATCTTTCTTGGGGCGTGCCTCGGCTACGCGGCTTCCACGGTGTTCTGGGTGGCGCAAACGGCCGGCACGATCGTCGACAACATGGCGGGCTTCAACAACGTGCAGATGAGCAACCCGTTGCAGGGGGATCAGAACACGCCCATCGGCAACACGCTGCTGAACCTGGCCGTGACCTTGTTCTATGCCGCGGGCGGCATGCTGTTCTTGCTGGGCGTGGTGTTTGAATCGTTTCGCTGGTGGCCACTGGGTGCCACCCTGCCAGATATGAGCGCCGTGGCGGAAAGCTTTCTGCTGCAGCAGACGGATTCCATCTTCTCCACGGCGGTCAAGCTGGCGGCGCCGGTGATGATGACGCTCTTCCTCATCGACGCGGGTATCGGGCTGCTTTCGCGGGCGGCTGACAAGCTGGAACCTGCATCGCTGGGCCAGCCCATCAAGGGTGCGGTGGCGATTCTGATGGTGACGGCGCTGGTGATCGCCATGTCCAGCCAGGTGCGAGATACGCTCACCTACAGCCAATTGCTGCAGCGGGTCAAGAGCGGGCTGGTGAGCGACCCAACAGGCGACGGCAGGTCGTCAAAACCGAAACTTCCGCGGTGAGGATTGTTCAGCGCGTGACGAAGCTTTGTTGAGATTGTCGAGGCCATGATTTCTTACGATGTCCTTAGAAGATTCAACACGGAATTGCCGGCGCCACGCCGGCTGTCACGACCTCAACGGGAGCATCGTCATGCTGGGAAACATCTACTTTGCCTTGGCCTCCGGGCTCGCTATGCGCGAACGTCTGCCCGACTATGCGAAGGCTGTCTTCGCGGAGGAATTCGAGCGCGCGTATCAATTGGTCGATGACCACGATGGCTTGCAAGGCAAAGATGCGGGCGACTACGCAGGCGTGCTGGCCATGGCTGACGCCTCCATGCTGCTGGAGTGCGATGAAGATGCGGAAGAGGCCTTCCGTGCCGCGCAACGGCTTATCCGCCATTCGGATGATCAACTGCGGGTGGTCTCGTGCCGCAACACGGGTTGGCAGTCGCTGCTGCGTGATCGTTATTCCGCTGCAGCCGGTTGCTTCTCGCGCATGGCGGAAGATGATGGTGCAACGTGGTCGCAGCGCGTTGAGGGCATGATGGGCTTGGCACTGGTGCACCACCAGCTCGGCCAGCAGGATGCCGCAGACGAGGCGTTGCAATCTGCCCGCGAGATCGCCAGCGAGCGTAAAGACACCGGTTGGATCGCCACGCTCGATTTGATCGTCTATGAGTTTGCGGTGCAGTCGGGCATTCGCTGCTCCAACCGCTTGCTGGAACACGCATTCTGGCAATCGGCAGAAGTGGGCGCCGCGCTGCTGCACCACCACGGCGGCCGCGATGGCTGGGCCGGCAATGGCAAGCATGACGCGGCCATTCCCGCCATGATCCAACGCCGCGCTGAATATCTGAACCTGCTACGCCGCATGGCCGATGGCGACCGTACCGCCATCGATCCGCTCATGGCGATCATGGGTCAATCGCGCCGCATGGGCAGCCGCCTGTTGATGCAGACCAAGGTGGAAGTCGTGCTGGCCGCGCTCAGCGGCGAGCAGCATGACGTGGCCGGCAGGGTGTTCGACCAGATCTGCAACCGCGATACCTCGTTCGGTGCGCGCCGCTGGAACTTCGATTACCTGTATTGCCGTGCCAAGATGGCCGCCCAGCGCGGGGACGCCGCTGGCGCGTTGAAGTACTACACCGCCTACATGCAAGACGCGCTGCGCTGCCTGCGTACGGAATCGCCCGGCGTGCGCCGCGTCAGCCAGACCACGCCGGCTGCGTCGCGCGCATCAGACGATGTCAGCGCGCGGCTGTCTGCGAAGTATCGCCGCGCTTACCACTACATCCTCGACAACATCGAGCGTAGCGACCTGACCACGCGCGAGGTGGCGGCGCATATCAACGTGACCGAACGCGCTTTGCAGCTCGCCTTCAAGAGCGCGGTGGGCATGTCGCCCAGCTCGGTCATCCGCCGCCTGCGTCTGGAAGGCATCCGCTCTGACCTGCTGGACGAAGGGCGTGGGCCGTCGAACATCATCGATACCGCATCGCGCTGGGGCATCCGCAGCCGTTCTGCGCTGGTCAAGGGCTACCGCAAGCAGTTCAACGAGGCACCGTCGGAAACCATCTGGCGCTGAGCCGCTCGCGGGCCGCGCGCATGTGCGCACGGCCTGTCTTCTTCATCCTCTCGGAGTGCAATCATGCATCTGACTCGAACGACGAGCCGGAAGCGCCGCGCGCACGCTGTGTTCCTGCGCTTGTTCGGCGCGGCGATTGCGGCGTTGTCATTGGCCGGCAGCGCCTTGGCGGCGGTTATCCCATGGCAGTCGCAAAAATTCGAATACGTGGCCGACCGCAAGGACGTGAAAGATGTGCTGCGCGACCTTGGCGCGAGCCAGCATGTGATGACCTGGATCTCGCCCCAGGTCGAGGGCAGCGTGACAGGCAATTTCAATGAAGCACCGCAGAAGTTTCTGGACCGGATGGCCGCCACGTTTGGTTTTGCGTGGTATTACGACGGCGCAGTGCTGCGCGTGACCGGCGCCAACGAAGCACAGAGCGCCACCATCGCGCTGCAACGCGCCTCTACCACGCAGGTCAAGCGTGCGCTCACGCGCCTGGGCGTGACGGACCCACGCTTTCCGGTGCTGTATGACGATGAGACTGGCAGCGTGGTCGTGTCCGGACCGCCGCGCCTGGTGGAGCTGGTGCAGGACATCGCACGCCTGATCGATCGTGGCCGCGAAGACGCCAACCGTACCGTGGTGCGCACGTTTCCGTTGCGCTACGCTTGGGCCACCGATCACACCATGGTCGTCGATGGGCAAAGCATGACCATTCGCGGTGTGGCGTCGATCCTCAACAGCATGTACGCCAACAATGCGCCGAGTACCGAGAGCACGCAGGCGCCGCGCGGCGGTGATCGTCGTGTCGATAGCGTCGCGCCCGGTGAAGCGAATGCTGGCCGTGGTGGCACGCGCGCACTCTCGGGCCTGAGCGGCAAGCCGCCGCTGCCTCCGGGCGGTGTCGGCCAGTATGCGGGCGGCAACTCAGCGGCGCCCTTGCCGGGCGGTGACACGCGCGGCCGCACCGATGCCTTCCAGGACGACGGTGGCAGCGCACCCATCATCCATGCGGACCCGCGCAGCAACTCGGTGCTCGTGCGTGACCGGGCCGATCGCATGGCCGCACACCAGTCGTTGATCGAGTCGCTCGATACGCGGCCGGCTGTGCTGGAAATCAGCGCCAGCATCATCGAGATCAGCGAAACCGCGCTGGAAGACCTGGGCGTTGACTGGCGCCTGCACAACAGCCGTGTCGATCTACAAACGGGTTATGGCACCAACACGCAACTCGCCAACCCGGGTTCGCTCGATTCGGTGGCCACCACGGCCAACGCAGCGGCGGCCATTGCGGCCACCCCCACCGGCGGCGTGCTCACGGCCGTCATTGGCGGGGCCTCGCGCTACTTGATGGCGCGCATCAGCGCGCTGCAGCAGACCAACCAGGCGCACATCACCGCCAGCCCCAAGGTGGCCACGCTGGACAACACCGAGGCCGTGATGGACAGCAAGCAAAACTTCTACGTGCCGGTGGCGGGGTATCAGTCGGCCGATCTGTACAACATCTCGGCAGGGGTTTCGCTGCGTGTGTTGCCGATGGTGGTGTCGGACGGCGGCACCTCGCGCATCCGCCTGAACATCCATATCGAGGATGGCCAGATCACCAATCAGATGGTCGGCAACCTGCCGGTGGTCAACAAGAGCGAGATCAACACGCAGGCGTTGATCAACGAAGGCGAGAGCCTGCTGATTGCCGGCTACTCGGTGGACCAGCAGACCAAGGGGGTGGATGCCGTGCCCGGCCTGTCGAAGATTCCGCTGCTTGGCGCGCTGTTCCGGCATGACCAGACGACCGGCCAGCGGTTTCAGCGATTGTTCCTGCTGACGCCGCGGGTTGTGGCGCTGTAACGCACAATCTGCATGCGCCTGTAGCAAAGCCTCCCTTTGGGAGGCTTTGTTTCTTTGCGCGCTAGGAAAGACGCCGTCAGGCGCGATGTGACGGGCCGGCAGTGCCTTGCTTTTGAAGCGTCTGCCAATGCTGATGAGCGATGCCCAGCAACGCCGCGGCCAGACCGGCATTGCGCTCTTCGGAAGTGGCTTGCTGATCCGCGCGCGCCATGCGATGGAGCGCCTTCGTTTGCGGGTCTTGCGCAATCCGCGTGGCCAGTGGCGACAGGAGGCTCTTGAGCGCGTTCGTGCCTCTGGCGCCGTCCTGCACCTTGCTGAGTTCCTGCACGAACTGGCGGCCCGCCTCCGATGCCAGCAACGGCTTCAATTCCTTCTGCAATGGCGCGGGAAGGGCATCGAGCGCCGCCTTGGCCACTGTGGTGTCCCACAGATGCTGGACGATGGGCACCAGATTGGCAGCCACTTCGTTCGGTAGCCTGGCGGATGGAAAGCGCCGTGCCTGCTCGCGCTGGGCCTGGATCTGCGGGTGACTTGCGATGTGGTGCGCGAGCGCGGGAAGCCTCTGCTGCAGCCGGCTGTTGCCACGCACGCCAAACGCGCTTTCGCCAATGGCAATCACCAGCTGGCGCCCAGTGCCGGAGGCCACCAAGTCGGCAAGCTCATGCTGCAAATTGCGTGGCAACGCGCACGCGGCAGTTTGCAAGCGCTTGGAGACCTCGGGATCCGGCTCGACGTTGAATGCTTCGCCCAGGGCCAGCCGCATGGCGGCGGAATCGTTCGCTTGTAGGGCCGTCGGATCGCGCAGGGCCTGGTGTCGCAGCGCCGGCAGTCTGTCATGGGCACCCTTCAACCGGAACGCAACCGAGACCAACTGCGCATCGTTCATGTCGCCCGAACCGAAAACGGCGTTCTCCATTTCATCGTTCTTGCGCTCGATATCGGCGTGCAGCAGTCGAAGCCGAGGGTCATGCTGCATTGCCCAGTCTCCACGTGCTTTGGTGATCTCGTCACGCAGGTGTTCAGGAAAGATGACCTTGCGACCTTTCATTGGCGTAATGAGCGATTTCGGCAGCCCTTGCATGGTGAGGCCCGTACAGCCTTGCAGATTGATGGTGATGTCGCGCAAGTGGCCGATGGACGCCGGCAGCGAACGGAGTTGCGGACAGTGCGAGAGGTCGAGTGTTTTCAGGTGGCGCAGTTTTCCGATGGAGTCTGGGATCGCGGTCAAGCCGACGTTGTTGTTCAGCTTCAGTTCGGAGAGTTTGGCCAGATTGCCGATGCCAGCAGGCACATCGCGCAGGTAGGTATGCGCCAAGGACAGCGTCCTCAGTTCCCGGGCATTGGCAATGTCGCGCGGTACCCACGTGAGCGGCGAGCTTTCAACCGCAAGGTGCTTCAGGTTGCTCAAGTCGTGCATGGAAGGCAACTCGCGCACAGCGCTGCCGACGATTTCGAGGCGTTTCATGTTCGTCAACTGGCCCAGCGTGCTGGGCAACGTGTCCAAGCGTGGGTTGTCGTGCAGCTTGAGCGATTCGAGCATGCCGAGGTTGCCCAGATCATGCGGTAACTCGCGCAGGTCGCAATCCGAAAGATGGAGCGCCTTGAGATGCGCGATGTCAAAAACGACATCGGGCAGCTGAAGCACGGGCATCGCCTTCAGTTCGATCGTGTCTGCGGCGTCCATTCGACCGCGTGCCACGTCTTCGATATGTTCTCGGGCGATGTTGAGTTGGCGCGCCGGGTTGAAGTTCGCGGGCGGGTTGGCTGGGCGGTAGTCCGCAATGTGAGCCTGCATTTGTGCATGCCATTGCTCCAGTGCCTGACGGATGCCGGATCCGGCAATGCGTGCGTTCACGGCGCCTGCACCATGCAACGGGCTGCCAGGCGCCGAGGCCAGCGCATGGAGCGGGCTGTTCGGCGCCGTGCGCGCGGCACCGGCTGGCGTAGCGGCTGACGTGCCGGCCGTGACGTGGGGGCGGGCAGCGGAACTTTCCCCAACGTTGGCAGATGCGCGGCGTCGCCCGAACAGCCCGGCGATGCCGCGTCGGCGCGGGGGCTGCGCGGGTTCTTGGCGCAAAGGCGTCGCATAGGGCGGGACACCACCGCGTGGCGGCGTGGAATCGGCGGCCGGTGTGTGCGAGGTCCGGCGAAATGGATTGATCGAAGGCATGGAGATCGAGACGAGTGGACAGCGCGACGAAGGCGCGGGAAGCGAGGATGTTTGTGTGAGCACCGCGCGCTCAAAACATCAGCCCCACGCAAACATCGCGTGGGGCCGAGGTGAAACAAGCACAAGCGGTGGCTTACGCGGCCTTCTTGTGCGTCGACGTGCTGGCGCTCACTTGGCTCGAACCCGAGGATTGCGGTGCCGAGATGGGGGCCTTGGACGTGACGTCGTCGCCATCGTCATCATCGTCGTCGCTGCCGTTCGACTTGATGGCGTTGAGCATGCGCTGCTGCGCGGACTGTTGTTGCAAGAGTTGCAGCTCCAGCAGCGCATCCTGCCCGCTAGGGTCGGCCCCGTTGGGTTGCGCGGCGTTGTTGCCGTTGCCCGTTTTGCCGGTGCCGTTCCCATTGCCGTTGCTCGAATCCACTTCAGCCTCGTGCTTCTTCTTGCCCTTGCGGCCAGCGCCGTCGTGCTCGCCTGTGTAGGCCGGATGCTGCGCGGTGGCGTAGTGAGCCTCAGGTTGCGAGGCGTGGCGCGTTTTGCGCGAGGCGTGGAGATCGCCAGCCAAGCCGGCACCCGTCGCGGCCGCGTCGAGCAGCATGGCGCCCTTGCCGCTGTTGCCCCCCGCCTTGTCGAACAGGTTCTGGGCTTGTACGCCGACTTCGGCCTTGGCGCCTTCCTTGGCCGCGAGCTTGACCGCATCCTTGATGCCGCTACGGCCACCCGTCAGCGCGCCTTCCACGACAGAGTCGACCACCGCGCCGCCAAGATGCGTCTTTTGCAGCACGGCGGTGGCAGCGCTGGCTGCCAGGCCCTCGGGCGTCAGATCCGAGGCGAGCTGCGCGGCGTTGCCAGCGGCTGAGCCAATATCGCCCAGTGCTTCGCCGAAGTGACCATGCGCCGCCGCTTTGGCAGCAGCAATGCTGCTGTCTGCGACTCCGTTGACGCTGTCGCCAATGCCCTTGACCGTGCGGTCGGCAATGTCGTTGACGAAACCGCGGGCCTTGTCCACCTTGCTCAGTGCCTTGTCCAGGCCCTTGCTCAGGTGGGCGTTTTCCAGCGATTTTTCGGCCACGTCGAAGGCGGCGGTGTTCAGGTCCCGCAGGCCCTTGAAGGCGGTTTCGCCAACGCCCACGGCGTCGTGCAATGCTTTTTGGAGGCGCAGATGCACCAGGTCGTTGGTCAGGGCTGCCGTTTGCTTGGCAACGGCTTCCACGTCGTGGACGAGAGTCTTGCCTACGCTTTCCGCGGCGTGGACGAAGCCCTTGCCGACCTTGGCGATGTCTTCGCCGATGTGCTGAAAGGCGTGCTTGATTTTGCTGAAGATACTCATGGTGAGTCTCCTTGCTTGAGATGGCAAAAATGACGGCCGTTGTTGGCCGTCAGGTTAGGTGGCTTGGCGTTAGGCGCCTTGCACTTGGGTGTGCTGCTGTTGCGTGCCGCCAGCCTTTTGGGCTTGCAGTTGCTCCAAGACCTTGATCATGTCTTTGAGCAGGGTTTCGAGCTGGGCCATCGGGTTGTTGGCGCCATTGCCCGTGCCGTCTGCGCCGTTCGCGCTATCGGCCGAGGAGGTGTTCGGCGTGCCTGATGCACCGTTTGCACCGTTTGCACCGTTTGCACCGGATGCATCCGACGCACCGTTTGCACCGCCGGCTGCCTGGCCGCCAGCTGCGCCACCAGCACCCTGCGCGCCGCCTGCGCCGCTCGCTCCGTCTGCACCGCCGGCGCCCGCGCCACCACCTTGCGATTGGCCACCGCCAAGCGCCTGCTGTTGTTGCTGGGCCAACATCTTGAGGATGTCGTCCAGGACCTTCAGCAGTTGTTCGATCATGGAGTCATTGCCCGTCTGACCGGCGGCGTCGGTACCGTTGGCGCCGTCAGCGCCCGTAGCGCCTGTTGCGTCGCTGGAGCCATCGGCACCGCTCGAACCGTCGGCACTGCCCGAAGCATCAGCACCGCTCGAAGCATCAGCACCGCTCGAAGCATCAGCACCGCCCGAAGCATCAGCGCCGCCCGAAGCATCAGCGCCGCCCGCACCGCCCGCGCCACCATCGGCGCCACCTGCGCCGCCGGCACCACCAGCGCCACCGAAGGCATTCGACATCATCTGCTGCTGCATCAGTTGCAGCGCGTCGTCGAGCATCTGCAGCATGTCGTCCATGTTGAGGCCCTTGCCGCCGCCGGCGCCACCCGCGCCGTCGACGCCTTTGGCGCCTTCGCCCGTGTCGAGCTTGTGCTGCATCTGCTCGCTGAGCTTCATGAACTTGAGCAGGTCTTCCAGCAGTTTCATGAGCGCTTGCATCGGGTCTTGACTATTGGAGTCGTCGCCGTTGTCATCGCCCACTTGCTGGCCCTTGTTGGCACCCTGTGCGCCTTGAGAGCCTTGCGAGCCCTGGTTTGCAGACGGGCCGTGCGCGCCGCCGGAACCCTGAGCGCCGCCACCAGCTGGAGCCCCCGAGCCGCCGCCGGCACCCGCATTGGCGCCGCCGTGCGCAGTGGCATTGCGCAGCATCGCTTCGATCACCTTCAGGATGTCTTGCACGAGATGCTGCAGCGGGCTTTCTGCCTGGTTCGGCTGCTTGTTGGCTTGATCCAACTGCAGCTGGGTCGAGATATTGAGTGATGCGTTGTCTTGGACTTTCATGTTCATGAGTCACCTCAGTGGGCAGGCGTAATGCTTGGCACTGCCCAGGCCGCTGACTGGAGGCAATGCCAATACAGAGAGGAGAGAAACGCCGCGTGACCGACGCCTCCAGAGAAACGCCGGCACCGCAATCGCTTCCGATTCCGGTTCGGGTCGCGGGGAGCCCAGCGCGTTCTGCCCGTGCCGGGCCGCGCAGCCCAGGGCAGCCGCGTGCCGACAGGCCACTCGCAAAGCGAAATGGCAGGTCGGGCGACTTTGGTGGAACGTTAGTGAATGCCGCCTGTCATGCGACCGGGGAGGGCCGAAGCGCTGATCGCTGAGGCGAAGTGAAAGACACCGTGAATGCGGCCGCCGCGTGGAGTGAGTGGGGACTGCACGTGGGCGAGTGCGTGCGCTTCGTGCGCGTCGTCATCCCTTCGCTCTGCCGCATTGGACGCTGCGATGGGCTACCTAGCATGCAAGCGTCATTGATCCAGGGCTTCCCGCCATGCCATTGCCAAAGATCAGCGGACCGAGCGTCCAAACCCATATCAGCCGCACCAACACGCCCAGCACGTCGCCGACGAAAACGCCGCAGGCACCGCAGCGCACGGCGCGTCACGCGCAGGGGGAACTGGGCGCACTGTCCGGGCGGGGCAAGAGGCCGTTGCCGAGATCCGGCGACGATCTCGCCGCGCAACCCCAAAGCAAGCGCGCCCGAACGAGTCTGCCTCGTACGCAGTCGGATGCAGATTCGCGCATGGAACGCATCATGCAGATGCAGGCGGAGACCATGATCCGCAGCGCGGAAATGCAAAACATACTGAACCGTGCCAACACGCAGGCCAAGCTGATGGAAGAGGGCAGCAAGGCCGCCAAGGACCTGATCAACTAGCCAACCAGTCAACTGGTGCGGGGCGCGCTGGTTCAGAAATCGCGTGTCACGCGCAGCGCCAGCGTGCGGCCGGGCAGGATCGGAATGAAGTTGCCCGTGAGCGTGTTTTCGTACGCACGCACGTTAAAGATGTTGCGTGCGAACAGGTCGACCCGCCATGGCTTCCGATGCCAGAACAGACTGCCATCAAAGCGCACGGCGCCCGGCAGGCGGTAGGGCGTTTGACCATAGGCGTCGACACCGCTCTGCGCATTGATGCCGAGTCCCGCGCCCATGCCCACGAGTGCGCCGCCTTGCACGGTGTACGTCGTCCATAGCGAACCGCCGCGCGTGGGCGTTCTCGGCAGGACGCCACCCGGCAGCGCCCCCGATATGCGAGACAGCGCCAGCCACAGTGCCGCCTCCCAACCCGGGGCCACCGTGCCTTGCATGGACAGCTCCAGCCCTTGGCTGGTCTGGTCGGTGATCTGCGTGTAATAGCCCGGATGTGCGACGTCGGCCAGGCTGACGTTGCTGGCGTGGATGCGATAGAGCGCCGCTTGTGCGGTCAACGTGTGCGCGGTGTTCTCCCACCGCAGGCCAGTTTCCAGTTGGCGGCTGCGCTCGGGTTGCATGGCGTTGCCGTTGTAGAAGTAGCCCGTGTTGATCTGGAACCCACGCGAGTAATCGGCAAACCAGGCGGTGTGTGGCGTCAGCTTGTAGAGCACGCCTGCGGCCGGCGTCCACGCCACGCCTTGCAGGTGTGCGTGGGGCAGCTTGGCAACATAGTCGTTTGCGCGGATGGAGCCCGACACCTCCCAGCGGTCGCCAATGGCAATGCGGTCACGCAGGCGGAAGATCGATTGCCGCACCGTTTGCGACAGCGGCATGCCCTGAATGAAGACCGCCGGCGGCAGCAGAACCGGCGCAAACGGGTCTTGCGCCGCCACCGAATAGCCACCCGGCGTGAGCATGTCCTGGCGCTCATGAAGCTCGTCCCACCCCAGCGTGAGCGTGTGGCGCAGCGCGCCGTGCGAGAAGGCACCGGTCAATTCGTTGGAGAGCGCCCAGAGATGGCCGTCCGTACGATAGCCCAGGCCCAACATGGTGTTCGGCACGGTGTTGGCTGGCGCCGACCCCAGGCGCCATTGCACGGACTCTTCCGAGACGGTTTCATAGCTGGCGCGCGAGTGTACGGCCCAGTCGTCTGACAGGTTGTGCGAGAGCGTGTAGTACACGCGCGTGCCATTGCCTGTGATGCGGTCGTCCGCATTGCCGAGCGGGGTTTGCGTAGGGATGCGTGCCGGCGCACCGTTCAACGCAAACGTGGCCAGCTGGATCGGCTGCCGGCTGGACAGGGTTTCCGCCCCCACGGTGATGTCCGTGGTGCTGTCGTGCCAACCGAGCGCGCCGTGGCCATAGCTGACGCGGTGGCCGGCGTAGCCGCCGTCGCTGTTGGCGGTGGTGTCGTTGAGTGCCACCACGCGGTAGGACAAACCGTTCGACCCGATGGCGCCTGCCAGGTCCGCCACGACCTTGCGTTCTGCGTGCGAGCCCACTTCCACGGTAACGCTGCGCTGCGCGGTCTTGGTGGGCGCTTTCAGGTTGGCGTTGATGGCGCCCCCCGCCATGGTGACGCCCGCCACATCGGCGTTCGGCCCTTTGATGACGTTGATGTCTTCTAGTGCTTCCATCGGGCGCAAGGAAGCGAGCTTGTCGGGCAGACCATCCACCGAGATCGTGTCGGTCATGAAGCCACGGATGGCGTAGAGCGGCGGCGCGGTCGGGGCAGTCAGCACCGAGGTGACGCCGGTTTGCGCCAGAGCCACCGCCAGCGACGGCGGCCGCTGGCTGGTCAGCAGGCCGTTGGTGATGGTGTTGACCGCATGCGGCATGCTGGTCATCGGCATTTCGACGCGGGTGATAGCGCTGGTGGAGAAGACAGCGAACCCGGGGTCCGCCGCTCCGTGCACCTCAGAGGGCGGCAGCGTGCCGATGTTGGGAGCAGGTTCGGTGTCGCCTGCGCCCGCCGTGGTGGTGACCACGGTGAGTGCGCCGTCGGGCAATGCGGCCAGTGCCAATCCGCTGCCCTGCAGCGCGCGCCGGGCTGCCTCTACTGCTGTCATGGTGCCTTCAATCGGGCCCGCCACGCGGTCCTTGACCAGACTGGAGGCGAACGAGACCGGGTGTCCACTCACCCGCGTGATTTCCATCAGCACGTGCTCGAGTGACGCGCGCTCGATACGAAACCGGTGTGGATCGTCTTCGGTAAGACCGTAGGCGTGTCGGGTGATGGACAGCGCGATGAGCAGGGCGATAACGCGGGGATGACGGCGAACGGCAAAGGCCACAGATGTCAGGGAGAGCAAAGCGGGCATCGTGCAGTCGGATGTTCGAAAACGATCTGGGATGGCATGCGTTGCCGAGCCTCGCCGCGGGTCTGAGTTGTGTGGACGCTCGCCCTTGCTTGGCAAGGCCGTGGGATTGGAGCGACGGATGACTTCGGCTGAAGCGGTCGCTCTTCGGCTGTGGCGACGTGCCTCATGCGTGGGCAAGGCTAGCATGGCCCACAACGCCGTGTGCCAGCCGAGCGCTCCGAATGGCGGTTTTCAACCTGCAAACGACACATCATGAGCAACTATCGGATCGGGCTCCAACCTGCTATCGGAACGCATCGGCGCGGCACGGCCGACAAAGAGAACGCGGCGCCACAACAGCCGTCCAATGGGCGCGCCGCCAGGTCGCGCCACGGTGCACTGGCCGAGCTGGGCGCCAGTCCGCGCGGCACAGCTCGGGCGCCGCTGCGGGCAGCGCAGGTCAATGTGGCCGCGCGGCAGCCGGCACCGGTTGCCACTGCCGCCAAGCCGCGATCGATGCGCACGCCGGGACACGGCATGCAGGGCAGCCCAGCCTCCATTCAGCATCATCGCGATCAGGTGCTGAGCCAGATCGAACACCTGCCCACCGAGGGCGGCAAGCGCGCTTGGCGCAAGCCGATCGAGACCATGGAACTGCTCGACCGCCATGTCGCGCACTTGCCGCCCGCGCAGACGATCAAGCTGTTGCAGAGATGCAGGTGATCCTGAGCATCAAGGACACCCGCACGCGTGATGCCAATCTGCAGCAGTTTGCTGCAAGCTTGCAGCTGCCCATGCAGAGACAGCAACCACAGCCGGCTATGCACAGACAGCAGTTGCAGCCCGCCATGCACAGGCAGCAACCGCGGCCGGCTATGCAGAAACAGCAGCCACAGCCGTCCGTGCAGAGACAACAGCCGCAGCCTGCAAAGCTGTCCTTCAAGGACTTTGAGGGCTTGGCGGCGCTGCGTCCTCGCCCAGCCGCGCCCGTGCAAGCGGCTCACACGCAGGCACCGCAGTACGGTCGCCAGTACGCTCGTCCGACTGCAGCCACGCCGCAACCTGTGCCTACGCACGCTGAGCCCGAACTGACGCTGCGAGACTTCGAGCGCGATGCAGAGAAGGCCGCAGATTACGACGGCCATGTGCGCCCCGACTACGCTCAGGCGCATGCGGACTACGCAAGCTACCTGGCGCGCCGCAATCCGGCGCCGCAGCGTGCGGCATCGGCCCCGCCCCGCATGCAGAACGCCGCGGCACCCGTGTTGAGCCATCATGAGCGCGCGCAGATCCGCCACGCAGAAGATGAGCGCGCCCGTTATCACAATGAAATGCCGAACTACCAGCAGGCCTACGCCGATCATCTGGCTCAGCGCCCGGTGGCTCGGCCAAGCTCGGTGCGTCGCACCTCGCAGGCCGTGCGTACGCAGCCGCGTCAACTGAGCGCGCAGGAGCAGCAGATGATTCACCGGGCTGAAGACGAACGCGCACGCTATTTCAGCGAGATGCCCGACTACGCCGGTGCGGAAGCCCGCTACTTGGCGCAGCACGGGCGTTAAAACAGACGCATCAGATCGGCGAGCTGGGCGCCACCGACTTCAGCGGTACAAACACGTTGCTGCAATCGACTGGTGCGGCCGAGCCAGGCGCGCCACTCACGGTCACGTCATTGGACGACGACGTGACAATGCTGCTGGCAAAGCTGACCGGCCCCGTGCCGCCCAACGTGAAGTGCACATCAGCCGGGGATGCGGGGCCGCCATCGTGTGCGCCCGCGAACGCCGGCTGCGTGCCGTCAAAGACCACGTTGTCCAGCGTGATCGTCAGCGGATGCTTCTGCTTTTTGGCCTCATAGCCGAGGAAGGTCATGGTGCGCGCCTTCAGCTTGGCGGTACCCGTGTCGTGGAAGTTCTTCACCACAATGTTGGTGAAGTTGGGATACAGCTTGCCTTTGCTGCTGCTGTAGAACGGATCGAACACCAACGGTGCCTTGACATTGCGCATGCAGATGCCGTTGTAGACGATGTTGTCGACATGGCCACCGCGTGAGGCATCGGACTTGATGCGCAGGCCACCGCCGCCCGAGCTGTCGTTGCCATCCATGACGAGGTCCGTCACCAACATGTTGCTCACGCCCGCGTTGGTTTCGCTGCCGATCGACAGGCCGTGCCCGTAGTAGAAGTGGTTGTGCGCGAAGGTGAGGTTCTTGACGGCACCGCTGCTGGCCTTGACGGCCACGTGGTCATCCCCCGTGCTGATGTACGAATACGCGAGCAGCACGTTGGTCGACTGACCGGGGTCGAAACCGTCGGTGTTTTTGACGGTTTCCGGTGTGAAGCACGTGGCGGGCGTGACCTCGTCGGGCGTCGTACCGGCGGCGCACTTATAGCCGGGCACGGAATACACCAGGCTCGGGGTCACGATCTTGATGCCCCAGGCGTTAACGCCCGCCGTGCCCGTCGTCACGATATGGAAGTTGGGCGAGTTCTGCACCGTCACGCGGTACAGCGTGAAATTACTGCCATTGAAGAGCTGAACAAGGCGCGGGTTCTGCTGGTTCAGGCCCTTCGTCTTGTTCAGGTAGGCGATGTCCCACCACGTGAGGCGGTTGGCGTTCGGGCCGCTGGTGACGAGGCTGCCGCCGCGCCCGTCGATCGTGCCGTCACCCACAATGCCGCTGCCCACTGTGTCGCGCGCAGTGATGAGCGGGTTGCACGATTTGTCGTTCGCCGTGGTGGCCGTGCCGCACGTGCCTACACCATTGTCGTAATCGGCGGGGTTGCGCGAAGCGAATAGCGTGACGCCCTTGTCGATCCACAGCGTCACGCCCGATTTGATGGTCAGCGGGCCGGAGAGGAAGCCCGTTTGTCCGGACGCACCCGCCACCAGCTTGACGGCTTGCCCAGCCGGACACGCATTGATAGCAGCTTGAATGCGCTTGGTATCCGGCTGCGAGTTGGATGCGTTGCCGTCCACCGCATCCACCGAGCCGTTGACCGGCGTGATGGAGGCGACAAGCGGCGTGCCGCACACGACGGCGGGCAGGCTTGGTTCGCTCACCGTGCCCCATTGTGTGGATACGGGGGCATCGGCTGCATGGGCGGCGGTTGCGCTTGCCAGCGTTGTCAGTACGGCCAGGAAGGGTGTGGCTTTCATCGCTGAGGGGTCTCGTGAAAATCGGTTGTGGTCAAACTTCACGCAAATCTGCACGAACCATGCCATATACCCCCAGGACGAGGGGTGTCCCGTACTGCAGCGTGCCCTGACGCAGTGCGTCGCTCGCGTCAAAGAAATGGCAGATTTGGTCAGATTTGTTGAGAAAGCGGCAGGGCGGTCCGTGCAGTACTTCGCCCCGGGATGGCAGGCTTCGCTTCTGCGCTGCGTAGCTCGGGGCTTGGCCGCTATGGTGGCTGCTGTACGGCGGACTTGGCGCACCTGACGCCCGTCGCCCACCTGTCGACTTTCGTCACGATTGCCCCATGTCTTCGTCCGCATCGCCTTCCGCAGACGCGCTGATTGAGCGCATTGATCGGTGCACCCGCCAGGCAGCCGAAGCCGCCGAACGCGTCGCCCGGCACGAGGCCCTCTACGCAGTTGTGCAGACGCTCAAATCCGAGATTCTGGAATTCGCGTCCAGCCAGCCGGACGACGAGGCCGTCATGCGCTGCGTACACGCGCTGCACGAGCAGGTTGCCGCGTTCAAGCATATGTACCCGATTGCGCGGTTGCCGTATTCCCCTGAGCTGGATACGCGCTATCCGTTTCGGGACGCGGCGGGGGAGTCGGTGATCATCCATACGCTGGCCGAAGCCGGTCACCCGGCGGGCAGCTCGCGCAGCTACCCGGCCGACGCAGTCTGGCCCTATCTGCAGGCCGATGCAGCGCCAGATGCGCGTGGCGCGCTGTACCACCGCAAGCTGCTTTGCCGGCCTGTACGCCCTGAAGACTTGCGCGACGCGCGCGAACACGCCCTCGTGGGCGAGCGCGGCGTGTTTGCGGTGCGGGATATTGCGGCGGGCGAATGCCTGGGCGTGTACGGTGGCCGCTTGATGACGCCCGCCACCTACTACACGTGCATTGAGGACGCGTTCGTGCTGTCCACCACGGCAGACGGCGTCGAATCGTGGGTGGATGGCGAGAACATCCTGGCAATGGCAAATACCGTGTTCGCCTACACCGGCAACGAACCGGATCGGCAGGCCGAAGCCGGCTACAACATGGAGGCTGCCGTGTTCCCGGCCGCGTCACGCTGCGGGCGGCGCTTTTCTATCCGCGCATTTTTTGCCACCGAGCCCGTGGCGGCCGGCACCGAGCTGCGTTGGAACTACCGTTACCCGTCGGCCTTGATCCGGCAGCGGTTTGGTGTCGACCCCGCCGAATGAGTGCGGTGGTTGGCGCTTGGTGTTGGCGCGACTTAGAGCCGCCAACAAAACTGTCCTGGCTAGGCGTGCCGACGCAGACAGTACTGAAGTACCGAATGTTCGTCACCGCGGTCGGCGCAACGACGCCAGGGCGGTTTTGTTAGCGGCTCTTACTGCGGCATCTGCGAGCGCTGCTTTAGCGCGGCAATCAGTAGGTTGAACTCGTGGAGCAGCGCTTCTTCGTAGACACCCGGCACGGGTTCGTCGCTGGTCATCGACATGGCGTTGTTGATCTCACGCCGGAAGGCTTGCTCGATAGCGGCGCATTCGCTGGCGGGCATGTGCGGAAAGACCGCGGCAACGAAGCGGCTCAGTACGACAACGCGTGCACCGAGTTTTGAGACATTGGCCAGGTTGGTGTTGATCGAGACGTTCAACGCCTCAAGCTCGTTTGGATCGATCATCAGCGGTTCAGGTGGGGCTGCAACATGTCGCGCCCATGCCGCCAAGCGGGACGCTGCGTCGATTGTGCTGCCGCGGCCAACCGAAAAGCTCAACAATTCTCGCCTCTCCCTCCCGGGGCCGGCCCTGTTCCGGCCCGTTGGTTGCACTTACTTGACCGTGCTCGCGTCTACCCACTGGTAGCCAAGCTTGGTAATGCCGCTGACCAGGTTCTGGAAGTCTTGGAAGGCGTTGGATGCCGCGGTGCCGTGCATGTCGGAATCCACCCAGAACGGATGGAAGAAGAACGAGGCAAAGCCATCACGCACCACCCACGCGTACTGCGCATTCAGGTAGAGGTCTTTCCATGTGTAGGTCAGGCACGAGAACGGATCGACGCTGCAGATGTTGTATTCGATATTGCCCAGGTTCTCCGGAATGATGCGCTGCCCGTAGTAGTCGGCATTGATCACGTAGGGGAAGAATTGCCCCACCGCAAACGCATGGTTGTTGGCCGTGGAGTTGAGCGTGTACAGATCCGCATTGCTGCAGGTGTTGTAGAGCTTGGTGACGCTGTTGTAGGTGTTGTTGCTGCACGCGAAGTACACCACGCGCTGGTACGTTGATGTAAAGCGCGGCGGCACCGCCTGGATCGACAGCGGCGAGGACTCGTAGTGCGGCGCCTCCCATGCAAAGGGTGTGTAGCCGTTGCTGGTGAACTGCTGCAGGCCCGCATCGAGACGGCCACCAGCCCATTGCACGGAGTCGTCGTCGGTGGGCGTGTTGTTGACCGCATACCAGAACTCGAAGTCATTGCCGCTGACGGCGTTGTCGACGTTGGCCACGTTCTCGTACTGATGGGTGTAGCCGTGCATCACCACCTTGCCGCCATGTTTGAGCGCGTAGTTCAGCGCCGATCGCAGCCCTGTTGCGTTTGCCAGGGGGATGGTTTCCGGCACGCCGCCGTTGTAGTAGCCGTTCGGGTCGGTGTACACGGGGATGGTCGCCATCGAAAACGGAACGTGCACCGAGTACAGATAGTCCGTCAGCTTCTTCATCGAGCTGGTGGTGGTATACGCGTTCAGATCTTCAAAGCGCACCATGGCCCGATGCGTGTACACCGTAGATGGGCTGTCCCCCATGATGTCGTGCAGCAAGTCGCAGAACGCCAGGTAGCGGTCACGTGGCCCGATGTAGGAAAACGGAATGTCAGCGATGTACCAGAAATTGCCGGCCTGCACCACGTAGGGCGCCACGGCAGCGGTCTGACTGTCGGTGATGCTGACCAGTACCCGCGCCTTGGTGGCGTCCGTCACCTGCGTGATGCCGATGTCGGGGTCGGCACTGACTGCGCCGGTGGTGGCGTTGAAGGCGTAGTACTTCACCATCGACATGCCTTTGTACGTCACGGTGTCGTAGAACCCGGGGTTTGGATTGCTCGACGACGGGTAGACATTGCCGTTGAAGCCATAGAGCTGGTTGAACTGCACCCCGAACTTTTGCGTAAAGGTGGGGTTGGCGTAGTCGGTCGTGTCCCAGGCGATTTCCCACAGGTTGTACTTGAACCACACCACGGAGGTGGTGGTGGTCATGACGTCGTGCAGAAACGCCGGTGGAATGGGGTTGTTGTAGTAACTGCCCATATAGAACGTAACCTGATTGGCCTGCGCCATGCCCGCCGTGTAGTTCTGCACCGGCATCAGGTTGACGTTGGTGTTCCAGTGGCCCAGCAGGTTGCGCAGCATGATTGCGTAGGCGAAACCCAGGTTGGTATAGGGCGTATTGGGCGGCGCGTCGTAGAGCACGAGCACATTGATGGGGGTAGCGGCCTGCGCAGACGGCACCGTCGACGGGCGCGTCATTGCCACCAGCAGGCAGAGTGCCAGCAGGCAAGTCAATAACAGCTTTTTCATGATCAGCCCCTAGTTCACCCACACATTGCCGTTCTGGCGCTGCACCGCGTTGGGGGCTGCCATGGCACCGCCCCGGCTGTGCCCATGCTCGGCTTCGCGCATCAATGAACGCGGCATGCCGGGCAGGATCACTGTCGACACCGTGGGCAGCGGCGGGGGAACCACCTTGCCGTCCTTCATGTGGGGATTGGGCTGGGGTGGGGCACCGCTGTCGCCTGCGCCGGCCGGCCCGGCGGCCACCGCCATACCGCTACCTGCTGCCAGCAAACTGGTCCATGCCAATGCCAGCAATCGTTGTTTGGTCGTCATGCTGCGTCTCCTTTGCCAAAACAACAAAGCCGAACGCCGCACGTGCTCGACGGCGGCGTGCCTGTCCCAGTGTTCCGGCGGCAGATGGCGCGTGGTCAATCTGCTGCGGGGTCCCCCTTTCAAAGTGTGCGTACTACCGTTCTTGTGAGGTGGTCTCCTTCTCCGTGGTGTGAAGCGGCATTGGGGTATCGGACGCGAGCACGCCATCAGCTGGGCGTGTGCGGATCCTGTTTCGTTTTTGGATTGTGCTGCGCAGCCGCATGCCGGGGGGCCGTCGCATAGGCTCCCGGTGGCGTGCCGAAGACGGTTGCGGTGCTTCGCATGAGCGGCCTCCATGCGGCGACACAAGCGGCGGAACCCGGACGGGACACGCCACTGCCGTCCGCCGTATCAACGAGGCGCGGTGTGGATTCGACAAGCGAGCGAAGATCATGCCATCCGCCGCAGGGGTTTGAAGTTGCAGGGCTTGCCGCAACAGCGTGTCGCGGCGGCGGGAGAAATGCGCCGATTCTGTTTCATTCTTGAATCGGCATTCGGTTGAGTTTGGGGCCCTCTTGGGCCTGTCGTGTTGCTTGCCCAGGCACGCAGAAACTTACTCGAGTGGCATCGGCTCGTCTTCCGGCAATGCGGCGTCATCGCTTTCCGGCAGCCCGGGCGAATGGGCCGGTGCACCCTTTTCCCGGTAGGCGGCGGGCGGCACGCCAAACTGCTTGCGGAACTCGCGGCCCAGGTGCGATGCATCGGCAAAGCCGCACCCCAGGGCGATGTCGGCCACTGTGCGATCGGAGCTGGTCAGCAGCCACGCGGCCGTGCGCAGGCGCACCTGTTTCGCAAACGCCTGCGGGCTCTTGCCGGTTTCGGCCTTGAACAGGCGTTCGAGCTGCCGGGTGGACATGTCAAGCTTGTAGGCCAACTCCTCCAGCGGCAGCGCACGCCCAACGTGCTGCTCCATCAGAAGAATCGCGCGTTTGACCTTTGGGTGTGTGGCCGGCTCCAGCCCGGGCGGATGCGGTTGTGGCGCGTTGCCCTTCTGCATTTCGCCAACGAGCAGGATGCGCAGCGCCTTCTGCACGGTTGCATGATCGAAATGGCGCAGCAGGATCGCCGCCGCCACATCGATCGATGCTCGCCCGCCCGAACAGGTGATGCGGCGCCGGTCGATCACGAACAGCCGATCGGCGATCAGTAGATCAGGATTGGCAGTGGGGAAGCGCTCGAGAAAATCCCAGTAGTGGAACCAGCTCACGCACGCGCGATGGCCCTCCAGTACGCCAGCGCGCATCAGCGTGAACGCACCGGTGCAGATGCCGACGATCGTTGCACCCGCAGAGGCCGTGCGGCGGATGAAGTCCAGCGTTTCCGGCCCTGCCTGCGGGCCCGAGTGCAGCAGCCCACCCACAACGACCACATAGTCGAACGGCTGCGCCTCGTCAAAGGTCTCCCACGGCGTGATCTGGATGCCGCAACTGGCGCGCACGGGGGCGAGTGTCTCGCCAATCACACTCCACGCGCACCGCACGGGTTTGCTGTAGTCGCCGTCGTCTGCGGACAGCCGCAGCATGTCGACGAACCCCGAGAACGCGGTCAGCGTGAAGTTCGGCAGCAGCACGATGCCGAAGCGGATGCGCTTGGAGGCCGCGGCAGGCACGGGGTCGGAGGCAGCAGAAGCGGTTAAGGCGGATACGTCGGGTGTCATTGCGGCCAATCTTAGGTGCCGGGCGGGCGGCGTCTGTGTGGTGAGTAAAACCGGCAGTCTGCACCCGCCCAGTGTTGTCAGCGTCGCCGATTGGTTGTGCGCGGACTTGCGGTTTTCCGCCGCAAACCATCGCCAATACGTCCCCGGTGGCGGGCCTGCGGTGGCTTGGCGGCGGCATCCCACATCGATGCCGTTTTTGTTCTATCTGCCGATTTTAGGCTTTGGTGTACTGGCGGCCAACGTCATTCAACGCGTCCCCACGCAAAGGCTGCCAGATGAACGTCAGCGCGTTCGACCTGTTCAAGATCGGCATCGGCCCATCCAGCTCGCACACGGTCGGCCCGATGATTGCGGCCTGCCGCTTCGCCTCGCATATCGAAGATGCCAACCTGCTGAGCTTCGTGCGCCGCGTGCGGGTGGAACTGTACGGGTCGCTGGGCGCCACCGGCAAGGGGCATGGCACTGACAAGGCGGTGCTGCTCGGTCTGGAAGGCCATCTGCCCGACACCATCGACCCCGACCTGATCGCGCCGCGTCTGGCGGCCATCCGTGCGGAAAAGTCGCTGTTGCTGCTTGGCAAGCAGGCGATCCGCTTTGAGGAAAAGGAGCACATCGGCTTTTACCGCAAGCTGATGAGCGGCACGGGCATCGTGCACCCGAACGGCATGCGCTTCCAGGCGTTTGACGAGCACGGGCAATTGCTGGTCGAGAAGGAGTATTACTCGGTCGGCGGGGGCTTCGTCGTCAACCGAGATGGTGATCGTGTGAACGGTGTACGCGCAGCGGCCGACGTGCCGTATCCGTTCCGCACGGGCGATGACCTGATCCGGCAGTGCCGCGAACACGGACTCTCGATTGCTGAGCTGATGCTGCGCAACGAATGCGCGTTGCGCCCGGCGGAAGACGTGCGCGAAGGCCTGCTGATGATCTGGCGCACGATGGCCGCGTGCGTGGAGCGCGGCTGCAAGGCCGAAGGCGAGTTGCCCGGCCCGATGCGCGTGAAGCGCCGCGCGGCTGAACTGAACGCCCGCCTGCGTGCCCGTTCGGAAGAATCGCTGCGCGATCCGCTGTCGATGCTCGACTGGGTCAACCTGTATGCGATGGCCGTCAACGAAGAGAACGCTGCGGGCGGCCGGGTCGTCACCGCCCCCACGAACGGCGCGGCGGGCGTGATTCCCGCCGTGTTGCACTACTACGTGAAATTCGTGCCGGGTTCGAACGATGCCGGCATCGTTGAATTCCTGCTTACCGCGGCGGCCATCGGGATCATCTACAAGGAAACCGCGTCGATCTCCGGCGCGGAGGTCGGCTGCCAGGGTGAGGTCGGCGTTGCGTGCTCGATGGCCGCTGCTGCATTGGCCGCCGTGATGGGCGGCACACCTGACCAGGTTGAAAACGCCGCCGAGATTGGCATGGAGCACAACCTCGGCATGACCTGCGACCCCGTCGGCGGGCTGGTGCAGATTCCCTGCATCGAGCGCAACGCCATGGGCGCCATCAAGGCGCTGAATGCGTCGCGCATGGCGCTCAAGGGCGACGGCACCCACTACGTGTCACTCGATTCCGTCATCAAGACGATGCGCGAAACCGGTGCCGATATGAAAACGAAATACAAAGAAACGTCACGCGGCGGCCTGGCCGTGAACGTCATCGAATGCTAATGAAGGGGCAACCACAATGAGCCGCTACTCGATATTCAGCCTGTTCCGCAACGGCCTGTCGTATCACGAGAACTGGGAAAAGCAGTGGAAGAGCCCAGAGCCGAAGCAGGAATACGACGTCGTGATCGTCGGCGGCGGCGGGCACGGCCTGGCCACGGCGTACTACCTGGCCAAGGAGCATGGCATCACGAATGTTGCGATCTTGGAAAAGGGCTGGATTGGCGGCGGCAACACCGCACGCAATACGACGATCGTGCGCTCGAACTACCTGTGGGACGAGTCGGCCGCGCTGTACGAGAAGGCGATGAAGCTGTGGGAAGGGCTGTCGCAAGACCTCAACTACAACGTAATGTTCAGCCAGCGTGGCGTGATGAACCTCGCCCACACGCTGCAGGACGTGCGTGATACCGAGCGCCGCGTGAACGCGAACCGGCTGAACGGCGTCGACGCCGAATTCCTGACGCCCGCGCAGATCAAGGAAATCGAGCCGACCATCAACCTGAACAGCCGCTACCCAGTGCTCGGCGCATCGATCCAGCGCCGTGCGGGCGTTGCACGCCATGACGCGGTGGCCTGGGGCTTTGCGCGCGGCGCGGACCGTGCGGGTGTCGACATCATCCAGAACTGCCAGGTAACGGGCATTCGCCGCGAAGGCGGTGCGGTGGTCGGCGTCGATACGGTGAAGGGCTTCATCAAAGCGAAGAAGGTGGCGGTGGTGGCCGCCGGCAACACGACGACGCTGGCTGACATGGCAGGCATCCGTCTGCCGATCGAAAGCCACCCGCTGCAGGCGTTGGTGTCTGAGCCGATCAAGCCGGTGGTCAACTCGGTGATCATGTCCAACGCGGTGCACGCGTACATCAGCCAGTCCGACAAGGGCGACCTCGTGATCGGCGCGGGCATCGACCAGTACACAGGCTTTGGGCAGCGCGGCAGCTTCCACATCATCGAAGGCACGCTGCAGGCGATTGTCGAGATGTTTCCAGTGTTCTCGCGCGTGCGGATGAACCGCCAGTGGGGCGGCATTGTGGACGTGTCGCCGGACGCGTGCCCGATCATCAGCAAGACCGACGTGAAGGGCCTCTATTTCAACTGCGGCTGGGGGACCGGTGGCTTCAAGGCGACGCCGGGCTCAGGCTGGGTGTTCGCGCACACCATCGCGCGTGACGAACCGCATCCGCTGAACGCGCCGTTTTCGCTCGACCGCTTCTACACCGGCCACCTGATCGACGAGCACGGTGCCGCCGCCGTTGCCCACTGATGCACCACCACGAGGAGAACCCAACATGTTGCTGATCGAATGTCCGTGGTGCGGGCCGCGCGCCGAATCTGAATTCTCTTGCGGCGGCGAGGCCGATATCGTGCGCCCCGTCAACAACGAGAACATGTCTGACCGCGAATGGGGCGACTACCTCTTCATGCGCGAAAACCCGCGTGGCATCGCGCGCGAGCAGTGGCTGCACGCGCAAGGCTGCCGCCGCTGGTTCAAGGTGACCCGCGACACCGTCACCTACGACATCAAGGGCTATGAACACTTCGGCGGCGGCGCAACTGCAAGCCAACCCGATGCCAACGCTAAGCAAGAAGGGGCGAGCAAATGAGCCAGAAAGACCGTCTCGGTACCGGTGGCCGTATCAACCGCGCGATTCCGCTGAGCTTCCAGTTCAACGGCCGCACGTATCAGGGTTTTCAAGGTGACACGCTGGCCTCTGCGCTGCTGGCGAACGGCGTGCACTTTGTCGCGCGCAGCTTCAAGTACCACCGCCCGCGCGGCATCATGACAGCCGATGTGGCAGAGCCCAACGCGGTGGTGCAGCTGGAGTCGGGGCCGTACACGGTGCCGAACGCGCGTGCGACCGAGATCGAGTTGTACCAAGGCTTGGTGGCCACGAGCGTGAACGCGGAGCCGTCGCTGGAGAACGACCGTTATGCGGTCAACCAGAAGTTCTCGCGCTTCCTGCCGGCCGGCTTCTACTACAAGACCTTCATGTGGCCGCGCAAGATGTGGCCGAAGTACGAAGCGAAGATTCGTGAAGCCGCTGGCCTGGGTAAAGCGCCCGACATGCGCGACGCCGAACGTTACGACAAGTGCTATGCGCACTGCGACGTGTTGGTCGTGGGCGGTGGACCGACGGGGCTTGCGGCGGCACATGCTGCAGCGGTATCGGGTGCCCGCGTCATCCTCGTCGACGACCAGCGCGAGCTTGGCGGCAGCCTGCTGTCGAGCCGTGCAGAGATCGACGGCAAGCCCGCGCTACAGTGGGTCGAGAAGATCGAAGCGCAGCTGCGCAAGCTGCCCGATGTGACCATCCTCCCGCGCAGCACGGCATTCGGTTATCAGGATCACAACCTCGTGACGGTGACGCAGCGCCTGACAGATCATCTGCCGATCTCGATGCGCAAGGGCACGCGCGAGCTGCTGTGGAAGGTGCGCGCCAAGCGTGTGATTCTGGCGACGGGCGCGCAAGAGCGGCCCATTGTGTTCGGCAACAACGACCTGCCAGGCGTGATGCTGGCTGGGGCGGTGTCGGCGTACATCCATCGCTACGGCGTGCTTCCGGGGCGCGAGGCCGTTGTGTTCACGAACAACGACCACGGCTACCAGGCCGCGTTGGATCTGAAAGCCTGCGGCGCGAAGGTGACGCTGGTCGATTCGCGCGCTGCCAGCAACGGTGCGCTGCCTGCCGCGGCAAAGCGCCAGGGCGTGACAGTGATGAACGGCGCCGTGGTCACCACGGCAGCTGGAAAGTGGCGCGTGTCGTCGGTGGAGGTGGCCGCGTACGCGAACGGGAAGGTTGGCGCCAAGCTGGCGACGCTGCCATGCGATCTGGTTGCCTCGTCGGGCGGCTTCAGCCCGGTGCTGCACCTGTTTGCGCAATCCGGCGGCAAGGCGCAGTGGAGCGACGACAAGGTCTGTTTTGTGCCGGGCAAGAGCCTGCAGGCCGAGCAAAGCATTGGTGCAGCGGCGGGTGAATTCGGCTTTGCCGCCGCGTTGCAGCAGGCGGTTGATGCAGGTGTTCGGGCAGCCCAGGCTGCCGGTTTGCCCGCTGTGCAGCCTCCTGTTTCACCCAGGGTCACGGATGTCGCCGAGGGCGCTTTGCAGCCGCTGTGGCTGATCGGCACACCAGAAGCCGCCACGCGCGGGCCGAAACAGTTTGTCGACTTCCAGAACGATGTGGCGGTGACGGACATCCTGCTCGCCGCCCGCGAGGGCTTTGAGTCGGTGGAGCACGTCAAGCGCTATACCGCCATGGGCTTCGGCACCGACCAGGGCAAGCTCGGCAACATCAACGGCATGGCGATTCTGGCGCAGGCGCTGGGCAAGTCCATCCCCGAGACGGGCACGACTACGTTTCGGCCCAATTACACGCCAGTGTCGTTCGGTACGTTTGCCGGGCGCGAGCTGGGCAACTTCCTCGACCCAGTGCGCAAGACCTGCGTCCACGAATGGCACGTCGAACATGGCGCGCTGTTTGAAGACGTCGGCAACTGGAAGCGGCCGTGGTATTTCCCGAAGAAGGGCGAAGACCTGCACGCCGCCGTGAAACGCGAATGCCTGGCGGTGCGCAACAGCGTTGGCATTCTCGACGCATCGACGCTGGGCAAGATTGACATCCAGGGACCGGATGCGGTCAAGCTGCTGAACTGGATGTACACGAATCCGTGGGGCAAGCTTGAAGTCGGCAAGTGCCGCTATGGGCTGATGCTCGACGAGAACGGCATGGTCTTCGACGACGGCGTGACCGTGCGCTTGGCTGACCAGCATTTCATGATGACGACCACCACGGGTGGCGCCGCGCGCGTGCTCACATGGCTGGAGCGCTGGCTGCAAACCGAGTGGCCGGACATGAAGGTGCGGCTGACGTCTGTGACTGACCACTGGGCGACGTTTGCGGTGGTGGGCCCCAAGAGCCGCAAGGTCGTGCAGAAGGTGTGTCAGGACATCGACTTCGGCAACGAGGCGTTCCCGTTCATGAGTTACCGCAACGGCACAGTGGCCGGTGCGAAGGCGCGCGTGATGCGCATCAGCTTCTCGGGCGAGCTGGCCTATGAGGTGAACGTGCCGGCCAACGCGGGCCGCGCCGTGTGGGAGGCGCTGATGGCGGCCGGCGCCGAGTTCGACATCACGCCTTACGGCACCGAAACCATGCACGTGCTGCGCGCAGAAAAGGGCTACATCATCGTCGGCCAGGACACGGATGGTTCGGTCACACCGTATGACCTGGGCATGGGCGGGCTGGTCGCCAAGTCGAAGGACTTCCTCGGTAAGCGATCGCTCACGCGTTCGGATACGGCAAAGGAGGGCCGCAAGCAGTTCGTTGGCCTGCTGACCGAAGACGACCAGTTCGTGCTGCCGGAGGGCGCGCAGATTGTGGCGAAGGACACGCAGGTATCGACCGTCGAGTGGACACCGGCACCCGTGCCGATGCTGGGCCACGTTACGTCGAGCTACTACAGCCCGATCCTAAAGCGCTCGATTGCGCTGGCGGTGGTGAAGGGCGGCTTGAGCAAGATGGGCGAGAGCGTGGTGATTCCGCTGGCCAACGGCAAGCGCATTACCGCAACGATCTCAAGCCCGGTTTTCTACGATACCGAAGGGGTGCGCCAACATGTGGAATGAATCGAGAACCGAAGCGCAGGTGGCGAGCATGAACGGCGTCCGTCTTGAGTCGCCCTTTGTGGGTGCGGCTGACCTGCTGAAGTCGCGGCAGGCCCGCGCGCCGGAAAAATTCATGCTGCGCGAGCGACCGTTCCTTGACCTCGTCAACGTACGCGGCGAGTTGAGCGACCCGGCGTTTGTGTCCGCCTTTGAACATGTGGTGGGTTGTCGCCCACCAGCAGCACCCAATACCGTTGCACGCGGTACTGACTACGACGTGCTGTGGCTCGGCCCAGACGAATGGCTCGTGCGCTCGGTGGTGCCGGTGCAGGCCGGGGCGCTGGAGGCGAAGCTGGCCGAGGCAGTGCGGGGTTCGTATGCGGCAGCTGTGGACGTGGGCAGCGGCTACACAGTGGTCGAGATCAGCGGCAATTGCACGCTCGATGTGCTGGCGCGCGGTTGCCCGTTGGACCTGCACCCACGTGTGTTCAAGCCGGGGCAGTGTGCGCAATCACACTACTTCAAGGCATCGATCGTGCTCATCCCGACCGGGGATGACAGGTACGAGATCGTCGTGCGCCGCAGCTTTGCCGATTACTTCATCCGCATCATGCTCGATGCGGCCACGCCGCTGACAACATGAAGCCGATCGAAACCGCGTTCCGCGAGTCGCTCCCCGCGCTCGATATGCCGCTGCTGCCCGGGCGCGGCTGGAGCGTGTTCGTCGACGCTCTGACTGCGCCGGCGCGCATCGGCATTTATCCGCACGAGCACGATGCGCCGCAGCCGATCGTCATCGACGCACGCCTCGGCTACGCCAGCGAACCGCGCGAAGAAAGCGACTGGATTGACTACGAGCGCTATTGCTCCCGCATCACTGCGTTCCTCGCAGGAAAAGCGCATACGCGCCTGCTGGAGACACTGGTTGCGGAGATGGCCGAGTTGTCGTTTCGAGAATGGCCGGCGCTCGGCACCCTGAGTTTGGCCGTGCATAAGCCGAAGATCCGGCCGGGCACGCAGCGCGTGGGCGTCGCACTGGAATGGACGCGTGCCGACTACCTCCGGCGTAGCGGAAAGGCTGCCTGATCAGCCCTGGCGCCGATGGCGTCGGCGTTCAAGCGCGTGTCGGTTTTAGCATCAGATAGTTGAGCACTGGAGACTACTCTCGTAGCGTCGCCGCTGGTTTGCTGACGGGTTGGGCAGCGGCGCGATTCGACAATACGAGGAGGAAATCCAATGAAAAAAGTCGCACTGGGCTCGGCGCTTGGTTCGAGTCTTGCACTGATGCTATCCGCGCCCGCTTTTGCACAAAGCAGCGTCACGCTCTACGGCGTGATCGACCAAGGCATCAACTATACGAACAACGTCGGCGGAAAGAGCCTGGTCGAAATGGCCAGCGGTTTTGCGCAAGGCAGCCGCTGGGGGCTGAAGGGCTCCGAAGACCTCGGCGGTGGCACCAAGGCGCTGTTCCAGCTTGAAGGCGGCTTCAACGCCGACACCGGCAAGGCCGGCCAAGGCGGTTTGCTCTTCGGGCGCCAGGCATACGTTGGGCTTTCCGACAATCGGTTCGGCACCGTTACGCTCGGGCGGCAGTACGACTCGGTGATCGATTATCTGTCGCAGACCACGGCTGCTGGAAACTGGGGGGGGACCATGTTCGGCCACCCTTACGACAACGACAACTTCATCTACTCGTTCCGCGTCAACCACAGCGTCAAGTACACGAGCCCGGTCTGGTCGGGATTCCAGTTTGGCGGCACCTACGGCTTCAGCAACGATACGAGCTTCGCAAAGAACCGCCAGTACAGCGCGGGGATGCAATACACGAATGGCGGGCTGTTGCTGGCAACCGGGTATCTACAGGCAGACAACCCATCGTCTACGGCGGGCGGTGCCATCAACAATGGCGGCGACCAGAATTTTCTCGCCAACCGTCTGCGCATCTTTGGTGCTGGCATCAATTACACGTTTGGCGCAGCGACGGTAGGTTTCGCGTACTCCAATTCGAATCTGAGCCAGCCGCAGTCGACCGAGTACATTTCCGGGTCGATCGTGCCGGCCGGCGGGACATTGAATTCACTGCGGTTCCAGAACCTTGAAGCGAACTTCAAATACCAGTTCACCCCCGCGTTCTATGCCGGTGCGCTGTATACGCTTACCTTGGAGAACTTCCATGGGTCGTCCAGTGATGCCACGCCGAAAGTGCATGCCTTCGGGGTAATGGCGGACTACAACTTCTCCAAGCGGACGGACATCTACTTCCAGGGCGCCTATCTGCACGTTGCCGGCGGCAAGACGGGTACAGCATTGGATTTGGCTGATCTGCCTGGAGCGGCAAATGCCTCGTCGACGGCGAACCAGTTCCAGGCCCGCGTCGCGCTCCGTCACAAGTTCTGATGTTGCGCTGCCTGTCTCTAGGCAGACAGGCAGATCGATTAGGAAATTGCCCGGCCCGCCGCATGACGCGGGGGCCGGGTTTTTTCTACGAGAGATTGTCTGCCGCGGTTGAGTAGGGCGCGGTTTCACCAGCTGTTTCGTCCGATGCCAATGCCTCCAAGGCAACGCCACGGGTCTCGATGCCGAGCACCCATACCGCTGCCGCCGCCACCGCGAACGACAGCGCGCCGAGCGTGAAAACACCACCCTGCCCGAACACCGGCAGCACCACACCCACCACGTAAGGACCAATCAGCGAACCGACGCGGCCGATGGCCGATGCGAAGCCTGACCCCGTTGCCCGCGCGCCAGTGCCGTATTGCTCGGGCGTGTAGGTGTACAGCACCGCCCACATGCCGAACAGGAAGAACTGCATCGCTAAGCCGGTGCAGACCAGCAGCGCGACGCTGCCGCCATATAGCGCGCTCTGGCCATACAGATACGCCATGGCACTGCCGCCGAGCAGCGATGCAATGCAAGTGGGTTTGCGCCCCCAGCGCTCCACCAGCCACGCCGCGCACAGAAAGCCTGGCACACCACCGAGCGAGATCAACACCGTGTAGTACACCGATTGCGTGACCGCGAAACCGGCCTGCTGCAACAGCGCGCCCAGCCACGACGTCAATCCATAGAAACCGAGCAGGGCGAAGAACCACAACAACCAGACCATCGTCGTGCGACGGCGATACGGGCCGCTCCAGATTTCACGCAACGCGCTGCGGCCGCGAGCTGGCGCGGCTACCCTGTGCGGCGCCGGCGCGGGAAGTGTCGACAGGCCGGTCGATCGCATCACCTTGACTTCGATGTTGCGCATAACGGTATCGGCTTCGGCATGCCGGCCGGCATGTTCCAGCCAGCGCGGCGATTCCGGCACCGCGCGGCGCACGATCAGCACGAAGAACGCCGGCACCGCCAGTAGCGCAAACACCGCGCGCCAGCCAAATTGCGGCAGCACAAAATACGAAACGATGCCCGCCGTGATAAAGCCCAGCGGCCAGAAGCCATCCATCAACGCAATCAGGCGCCCCCGGTTTGCGGCGGGCACGAATTCCGACAGCAGCGTCTGCGCCACCGGAAACTCCATCCCCATTCCGATACCCAGCAGCACGCGCCACACAATCAGCGCCTCCACGCTGTGCGCGGTCGAGCATAGGTACGACGCCACACCCCACAACACCATGCTCCACTGGAACACCGGCCGGCGCCCAAAGCGGTCTGCCAGCAACCCAGCCACCGCTGCGCCAATCACCATGCCGAAGAAGCTGGAACTGGCGACCAAGCCAGCGGTGGCGGTGGATAGCCCAAACTCCTTCTTGATCGAGCCGAGCACGAACGTCATCGTCGCCAGGTCAACGGAATCAAAGAAGAACGCGACGGCAATGATGATGAAGATCAGCTTGTGATAGCCGGAAAACGGCAGGCGTTCAAGCCGCGCGGCCGCGCTCGCGTGGGCAAGGTCTGGAAAAGCGGTGGGCATGGCGTCCTCGTTCATGGGTGAAAGGGTTGGATCACCAGTAGACGCGGTTGGGCGCTGCCGCTCTGGCGCAAAACCGTCGTGGGTCTGCGTAATTACGACAAGGCGTCCGCCATACCGCTTGTGGCATCTCGTTGCGATGTCGGTACCGGCCAAGCGCGCGTCGTGTTTTGCACATCGGCACCCTGGTGCCCGCAGCTACTCTCGAAAACGCTGCCGTGCTGGTCTGCGCGGCGGCCGCGCGATTCAACAAGACATGGAGACAAGGCGATGAGCAATAACCGAGGTGTCGTCTATCTTGGCCCAGGCAAGGTCGAGGTACAGAACATTGACTATCCGAAAATGGTCGACCCGAGCGGCCGTTCGATTGGCCACGGCGTGATCCTCAAAGTCGTGAGCACGAACATTTGCGGGTCGGATCAGCACATGGTGCGTGGGCGCACGACCGCGCCGGTCGGCCTGGTGCTCGGCCACGAGATCACCGGCGAGGTGGTTGAAGTTGGCCGCGATGTTGAAACACTGAAGATCGGCGACTTGGTCTCGGTGCCGTTCAACGTCGCTTGCGGACGCTGCGCGATGTGCAAGGAGCAACACACCGGCGTGTGCCTGAGCGTCAACCCGGCCCGCGCGGGCGGCGCGTACGGCTACGTCGACATGGGCGGCTGGATTGGCGGCCAAGCCGAATACGTGCTGGTGCCGTATGCCGACTTCAACCTGCTGAAGTTCCCCGACCGCGATCAAGCCATGGCAAAGATCCGCGATCTGACCTGTCTGTCCGACATTTTGCCCACGGGCTATCACGGGGCTGTGACCGCTGGCGTCAAGCCTGGCTCAACGGTCTACATTGCCGGCGCGGGCCCGGTCGGCATGGCAGCAGCCGCTTCGGCGCGCTTGCTGGGCGCGGCCTGCACGATTGTCGGCGACATGAATCCGGCGCGTCTCGCGCATGCCAAGGCCATGGGCTTTGAAGTGGTCGATCTATCGAAGGACGTGACGCTGGGCGAGCAGATTGCCGCCATTCTCGGCACGCCCGAGGTGGATTGCGCGGTCGATTGCGTCGGCTTCGAGGCGCACGGCCACGGCTCCAGTCACACCGAAGAAGCGCCCGCCACGGTGCTGAATTCGCTGATGGAAATCACGCGCCCCGCGGGTGCCATCGGTATCCCCGGGCTGTACGTAACGGATGATCCGGGCGCAAAGGATGTCGCTGCAAAGCATGGCGGCTTGAGCATCCGCTTCGGCCTCGGTTGGGCGAAGTCGCATTCGTTCCATACTGGGCAGACGCCGGTGCTGAAGTACAACCGCAACCTGATGCAGGCGATTCTGCACAACCGCCTGCCGATTGCGGAGATCGTCAACGTGACAGTGATCTCGCTGGGCAACGCGCCAGAGGGGTACCGCCAGTTTGATGGGGGTGCGCCGCGCAAGTTTGTCATTGATCCGCACGGCTTACTGGCAGCCTGATCGGCCGCCGAAAACGAACAAGGGCAGCCCGCGTCGGCTGCCCTTTCTTATACGTGCATGCGTGTGATTGGCAGGTCAGCCTGCATACATCACCTGAGCGGAATACGACGGCGATACGGTTGGCGCCGAAGTACGCGCTAGCGGAGCCGCCTGCGCGCGGCGTTCACGCGTGGGCGCCACACCGAAGGCATCGCGGTAGCTCTTGCTGAAATGGCAGGCTGACTGGAAGCCGCATGCCATCGTGATGTGCATGATCGACATATCCGTTTGCAGCAGCAGCTCGCGCGCGCGGCGCAGACGCAGTGTCAGGTAGTAATGCGTTGGCGTCATCCCCAGGTGGTCGCGAAACAGGCGTTGCAACTGGCGCTGTGACATGCTGGCCAGCCGCGCGAGTTCTTCACGCGATAGCGGCTCTTCGATGTTGTTCTCCATTAGCGAGACCACCTCGAACAGCGATTTGTTGGCGGAACCCAGGCGCGCCACCAGCGGCATCTTCTGCTGTGCGCCCGTGTCGCGTACGTGTTCGACGATGAACTGTTCGGCGATCTGCGTGACGCGTGCCGTGCCGATCCGCTTGGCAATCAGATTCAGCATCATGTCGAGCGGCGCCACACCGCCGGTGCATGTGACGCGGTCGCGGTCAACGACGAACAGTTCCTTCAGGAAGCGCGTTTCGGGAAACTCCTCTTTCAGCGCCGACATGTTTTCCCAGTGGATGGCGCAGGCATAACCGGCCAGCAACCCCGACTTGGCCAACGCATACGTGCCGGTGCACAGGCTGCCCAGCAGGATGCCCTCGCGCGCGGCACGCCGCAGCGCCGACAGGTGCGCGGGGGTGGTCGCGCGTTGCACGTCGATGCCGCCGCAGACAAAAACGATATCGGGCCGGCCGATGCTGTCTGCCGGTTTGGTATCGATCGCCAGCCCGTTGCTGGCCGCGACCGGCCCGCCTTCGGGGCTGACGATGGACCAGCGGTACAGCTCCTGACCGCTCAGATAGTTCGCCATGCGCAAGACTTCGATCGCATTGGTGAACGCGATCATCGTGAAGTCAGGCAGCGGCATGAAGGCGAAGTGCTGCAGCGACGCAGTTCGGTCGGACGACATGGGGGCGTTCCTTGATTTCGGTTGGCCATTTGGCCCAGGTAATCCCTGGTACCGGCTCAGGCTCTGTCGCTTATTGATAGTGGGATTGCAACTATCGGGCCATACGGCGAAACCCTACTCAACGGGGGTGAAACGCGCAGTAGTGACAACACGTTGCACCTGATGCGTGAGGAGCCGCACCTATGCCGCGCGACGGGCACGGTCGTGGTGCGCGCACTTGCTGCAATGCGACATGCGCGTGGCGCCATGTTTGCCTGCCATGGTGGCGGATTCTGAATTTGTACAAAACGGACGCGAATGGCGGAAAAGGAAAAGAACACGTCTGAATTCGTCAATCGACGAAGAATGCCGGCGTCAAGAATAGAGCCGTCAACCACGCAGCGCCGACCAGACAAGAACGCTCGGCACCGTTGGTTTCGCAAGCCATTCGGCAGCCCCCAACCATTCACGGACGCCCCATGTCGAACACGCAGTCTTTCTTCTCGCAGCCTCTTGCCGAGCGCGACGCGCCGGTGCGCAGCACCCTCCTGAAGGAACTCGAACGGCAGCAGTCGCAGGTGGAGCTGATTGCCTCGGAAAACATCGTCTCGCGCGCAGTGTTGGAAGCGCAAGGTTCGGTCTTTACCAACAAGTATGCGGAGGGCTATCCGGGCAAGCGTTACTACGGCGGATGCGAATATGCCGACGAGGTTGAAGCGCTTGCCATTGACCGCGTGAAGCAGTTGTTCAATGCCGGTTTTGCCAACGTGCAACCGCACTCCGGTGCGCAGGCAAATGGCGCGGTGATGCTGGCGCTGACCAAGCCGGGGGATACGGTGCTCGGCATGTCGCTCGACGCCGGTGGCCACCTCACGCACGGTGCCAAGCCGGCGCTGTCGGGCAAGTGGTTCAATGCGGTGCAGTACGGCGTGAACCGCGACACGATGCTGATCGACTACGACCAGGTCGAAGCGCTGGCACGCGAGCACAAGCCCAGCCTGATCATCGCCGGCTTCTCGGCCTACCCCCGCAAGCTCGACTTTGCCCGCTTTCGCGCGATTGCCGACAGCGTGGGTGCCAAGCTAATGGTTGATATGGCGCACATCGCTGGTGTGATTGCGGCAGGGCGTCATGAGAACCCGGTCGATCACGCCCACGTCGTCACTTCCACCACGCACAAGACGCTGCGTGGTCCGCGCGGCGGCTTTGTGCTGACGAACGACGAAGATATCGCCAAGAAGATCAACTCGGCCGTGTTCCCAGGTTTGCAGGGTGGCCCGCTGATGCACGTGATTGCCGGCAAGGCGGTTGCGTTTGGCGAAGCGCTCCGGCCCGAATTCACAACCTATATCGATAACGTGCTCGCCAACGCCAAGGCGCTCGGCGAGGTGCTGAAGGCCGGCGGCGTGGACCTGGTCACGGGTGGCACCGACAACCATCTGCTGCTGGTCGATCTGCGACCCAAGGGGCTCAAAGGCACGCAGGTGGAGCAGGCGCTGGAACGTGCCGGCATCACCTGCAACAAGAACGGTATCCCCTTCGATACCGAGAGGCCGACCATCACGTCGGGCATCCGCCTTGGCGCGCCGGCCGCGACCACGCGCGGCTTCGGTGTTCCGGAGTTCGAGCTGGTCGGGCGACTGATCCTGCAAGTGTTCGAAGCGCTGCGTGCCAACCCGGAGGGCGATCAGGCGACTGAGCAGCGTGTGCGCCGCGAGATCTTCGCGCTGTGCGACCGTTTCCCGATCTACTGATCTGACGACCGGAATACTGGAGGAACCATGGGAACGCTGCATCAAGACAGCATCATCATCGACGGTCTGAACATCTCGAAATTCGAGCGGCCGGTATTCGAAGACATGCGCCGTGGCGGGATTACCGCCGCCAACTGCACGGTATCGGTGTGGGAGAACTTCACCAAGACCGTCGACAACATTGGCGTGATGAAGCAGAAGATCCGCGACAACGGCGAGCTGCTCACGCTCGTGCGCACGACCGACGACATCTCCCGCGCGAAGAAGGAAGGCAAGACCGGGATCATCCTGGGTTTCCAGAACGCGCACGCGTTTGAAGACAACCTCGGCTACATCGAAGCGTTTGCGGACATGGGTGTGCGCGTCGTGCAGCTCTGCTACAACACGCAGAACCTGGTCGGCACCGGCTGCTATGAGCGCGACGGCGGGCTGTCGGACTTCGGCCGCGAAGTCATTACAGAGATGAACCGTGTCGGCATCATGGTCGACCTGTCGCATGTGGGCGGCAACACGTCGTCGGAAGCGATTGCGTTTTCGAAGAAGCCGGTGTGCTACTCGCACTGCCTGCCATCGGGCCTGAAGGAGCATCCACGCAACAAGAGCGACGCGCAGCTCAAGGAGATCGCCGATGCAGGCGGCTTTGTCGGGGTGACGATGTTTGCGCCGTTCCTCAAGCGCGGCATCGAAGCGACGATCGACGACTACATCGAAGCGATCGATTACGTCGTGAACCTGATCGGCGAAGACGCGGTCGGCATCGGTACGGACTTCACACAGGATTTCGCGAAAGAGTTCTTCGACATGCTGACGCACGACAAGGGCCGCTACCGCCAACTGACGAATTTCGGCAAGGTGATCAACCCGGATGGCATTCGCACGATCGGCGAATTCCCGAACCTGACCGCCGCGATGGAACGCCACGGCTGGAAGGAGACGCGCATCCGCAAGATCATGGGCGAGAACTGGGTGCGCGTGTTCAAGGACGTGTGGGGCGCATAAGCCCGGCCCGAACAAGCGATTTCACTAACAAGAAACCGGACGTACCCGCGCGAGTTGCGTGGATGCGCGGGCGAAGCCGCGCCTGCGATCAGGCAGCGCGCCGACATTCTTCCTCACGGAGTCACACATGCAACCTCAACTGCCCATCAACGTTGACCCGAACACCGGCGTTTGGACCACCGATGCGTTGCCGATGCTGTACGTGCCGCGCCATTTCTTCACGAACAACCACACAGCCGTAGAAGACGCGCTGGGCCGCGACACCTATTCCGAGATCCTCTACAAGGCCGGCTACAAATCTGCCTACCACTGGTGCGACAAGGAGGCCAAGCTGCATGGCATGCAGGGGATGGCGGTGTTCGAGCACTACCTGAAGCGGTTGTCGCAACGCGGTTGGGGGCTGTTCTCGATTTTGGAAGCCGACCCCAGCCGCGCACACGCCCGGATCGAACTGTGTCACTCGTCTTTCGTGCTCGCCCAGCCGGGCAAGGAGGGCAAGCTTTGCTACATGTTCGCGGGCTGGTTTGCCGGGGCCATGGACTGGGTGAACGACAACACGCCGCAAGGCAAGGGCGCGCCGCGCGCGCAATCGAAAGAGGTGCAGTGCGCGGCCGAAGGGCATGACCACTGCATCTTCGAGGTGTCACCGATCGCGCATTGACGCGGCGGCATCGCACTCCATTCGCCATACCAGATTCACGAACGCCAGAGGTCGCCAGCGATGCGCTATCCCCACTTGTTTAAGCCCCTGCAGCTCAACCAGCTCACGCTGCGCAACCGGATCGTCAGCACCGCGCATGCGGAGGTGTATGCGGAGCCAGGTGGCCTGCCGGGCGAGCGCTACATCCGCTACTACGAAGAGAAGGCGAAGGGCGGCGTTGGCCTTGCCGTGTGCGGTGGATCGAGCCCCGTGTCGATCGACAGCCCGCAGGGCTGGTGGAAGTCCGTCAATCTGGCGACGGACAAGGTCATCGACCCACTGGCACGCTTGGCCGAAGGCATGCACCGCCATGGCGCGAAGATCATGATCCAAGCCACGCATATGGGCAGGCGGTCGGCGTTTCATGGCGAACACTGGCCGCATCTGATGTCGCCCTCCGGCGTGCGTGAGCCGGTGCACCGTGGCAACGCCAAGATTATCGAGGTGGAGGAAATCCGTCGGATCATCCGTGACTTCGCAGCGGCAGCCAAGCGCGTGAAAGCCGCAGGCATGGATGGCATCGAAATTTCCGCCGCACACCAGCATTTGATTGACCAGTTCTGGAGCCCACGCACCAACCACCGCACGGATGAGTGGGGGGGCACCCTTGAAAACAGGCTGCGCTTCGGCGTCGAGGTGCTGAAAGCTGTGCGCGAAGCGGTCGGCAAGAATTTCTGCGTTGGCCTGCGCATGTGTGGCGATGAGTTCCACGAAGACGGCCTGGACCACACGCAGTTGAAGGAGATCGCCCAGGCGATGGCTGAGACAGGGCTCATCGACTATCTCGGCGTGATCGGCTCCGGCGCGGACACCCACAACACGCTGGCGAACTGCATGCCGCCGATGGCGCTGCCGCCCGAGCCGTTCGTGCATCTTGCTGCCGGGATCAAGTCGGTGGTCAAGCTGCCCATCATGCACGCGCAGAGCATTCGCGATGCAGGCCAGGCTGAACGCCTGCTGGCCAGCGGAATGATCGATCTCGTTGGCATGACGCGTGCGCAGATGGCCGATCCGCACATGGTGATCAAGATTCGCGATGGCCGCGAGGACGAGATCAAGCAATGCGTGGGTGCCAACTATTGCATCGATCGTCAATACAACGGGCTGGACGTGCTGTGCATCCAGAACGCGGCAACCTCGCGTGAAGAGACGATGCCGCATGTCATCGAGAAATCGCGCGGCCCAAAACGCAAGGTGGTTGTTGTCGGCGCTGGCCCGGCAGGGTTAGAGGCCGCGCGCGTAGCGCGTTCACGCGGGCATGACGTGGTGTTGTTCGAGAAGCAACATGAAGTCGGTGGCCAGATCTTGCTGGCAGCCAAGGCCCCGCAGCGCGAGCAGATGGCCGGCATCGTGCGCTGGTTCGACATGGAAACGAAGCGGCTCGGCGTGGACAGGCGGCTTGGCGTCGCGGCCGATACGAAGATGATCATGGCGGAGAAGCCCGACATCGTCGTGCTGGCGACGGGCGGGTCGAGCTTCACCGGCCAAGTGCCGGCGTGGGGTGTTGCCGAAGGGTTGGCTGTCAGCGCGTGGGACATCCTGTCCGGCAAGGTGGAGCCGAAACAGAACGTGCTGGTGTACGACGGCGTCAGCACGCATGCCGGGGCGGGCGTGGCGGATTTCATTGCCAGCCGTGGATCCAAAGTCGAGATCGTGACGCCTGATGTGAAGGTGGCCGACGACTGCGGCGGTACGACCTTCCCGATCTTCTATCGGCGCTTGTACGCACAGGGCGTGATCCAGACCCCCAACTACTGGCTCGACCGCGTGTACCTGGAGGATGGCAAGACCATTGCCGTGCTGCGCAACGAGTACACCGAGGAGCAGGAGGAGCGCGCGGTCGATCAGGTCGTGATCGAGAACGGCATCGTGCCCAACGATGACTTGTACTGGAAGCTCAAGCTGGAATCTTTGAACCTCGGTCAGGTCGACGTGCACAAGCTCTTTGCCGCAGAGCCTCAGCCGTGGCTGTCGGAGGAACTCGGCAACGGGCGTTTCCTGCTGTTCCGGGTGGGCGACTGCATCTCCATGCACAACATCCACGGCGCGATTTACGACGCGCTGCGCTTGACGAAGGATTTCTGACGCCATGAATCCGTCCTTCCTGATTACCGCACTGCTGTGGCTGTCGGTGGCGGGGCTCGCGTTTGCAGTGGCGAAACGCACGTCCTACTGGCGGCTTGGGCGGGCCACGGCCCCTGGCGCGTTCAGCATGGCGAACCTATTCGCCATTCCGAAGCGCTATTTCGTAGACCTGCACCACGTCGTCGCACGTGATCCGTACATCGCCAAGACGCACGTCGCGACCGCGGGCGGTGCGATTGCTGCCTTGGCGCTCGTGTTCGTCAACTATGGGCTCGCGATCTACTCGCCGTGGCTGGATCGGCTGATCTTATTGGCGGCACTGGCGATGTTGATCGGCGTGGTGTTTGTCTGGCGCCGCCGGGCGGCGAAGGATGTGCCGGCCCGGTTGTCGCGCGGCCCCTGGAATACGTTGCCATGGCTGCTGGGTGCATTTGCGCTGGGTCTCACGCTGTACATGGTCGTGCCGACCAGCGCGATGTCGGGTGCGTTTGCTGTGCTCTGTGCCGCGCTCATCGGCGTAGGTGCGTTCGCCATGACTTTCGGCGCCGCCAAGGGTGGCCCGATGAAGCATGCGATTGCCGGGCTGATGCATCTGGCTTTCCACCCGCGGCAGGAGCGCTTTGCCGGCTCGCCGGCGTCGTATACCGGCAGCGGCACCGCCACGCCGCCGACTGCGCTGAAGCTGCCCGAGATCGAGCGCCAGGAGTACGGCGTCGCCAAGCCGGTTGAATTCCGCTGGAACCAACTGCTGAGTTTCGATGCATGCGTACAGTGCGGCAAGTGCGAAGCTGCATGCCCAGCATTTGCCTCGGGTCAGCCGCTGAACCCCAAGAAGCTGATCCAGGACCTGGTCGTCGGCATGGCGGGAGGCACCGATGCCGCCTACGCCGGCAGCCCAACGCCCGGTATCGCGGTCGGCCAGCATCGCGGCGAGCCGAACCGTTCGATCGTCTCGGGCCTGATCGAAGCGCAAACGCTGTGGTCATGCACGACGTGCCGCGCCTGCGTGCAGGAATGCCCGATGCTGATCGAGCACGTCGACGCAATTGTCGACATGCGCCGCAACCAGACGTTGGTACACGGCACGGTGCCGGGCAAGGGCCCAGAGGTGCTGGCCAACCTGCGCGAAACCGGCACGATGGGCGGCTACGATACGGCGGCACGCTACGACTGGGCGGTCGACTTAAATGCCCCGATTGCGCGGCCAGGCACGCCGGTCGATGTGCTGTTCGTGGCGGGCGAGGGGGCTTTCGAAATGCGCTATCAGCGGACGCTGCGCGCTTTCGTGAAGGTGCTGAACAAGGCCGGCGTTGACTATGCGGTGCTGGGCGAGGTGGAAACCGATACGGGTGACGTAGCCCGCCGGCTGGGTGACGAAGCGACGTTCCAGCAGATGGCAAAGCGCCTGATTGGCACGTTGAATACGCTTGCCTACCAGCAGATCGTGACGGCAGACCCGCACGTCATGCACAGCCTGCGCAACGAGTATCGCGCGCTCGGTTTGCGCGTTACGGTCAAGCATCACACGACTTATCTGGCGGAGCTTGCCGCAAGCGGAAAGATCGTCCCCAAGGCCATCGATGCGCTGCGGGAAAAACGCACCACGTATCACGACCCCTGTTACCTCGGCCGTTACAACGGCGAGACCGAAGCGCCGCGCAGGCTGCTGAAGTCGATCGGCATTCAAGTCGTGGAAATGGAGCGCAATGGTCTGCGTGGCCGCTGCTGCGGCGGCGGCGGTGGGGCACCCTTGACAGACATCCCGGGCAAGCAGCGCATTCCGGACATCCGTATCGCCGATGCGCGGGCCGTCAACGCGGAGGTGGTCGCCGTGGCGTGCCCGAACTGCACCGCGATGCTGGAAGGCGTTGTCGGCCCACGGCCCGATGTGCTGGATGTGGCTGAACTTGTGGCTGCCTCGCTGGAGTGACTCGATGCATACGATCAAACGAATCGATCCGCGCCGGCCGTTCATCATCACGGCCGCCGGCGTCAAACGCATCACCTTGGGTGAAGTGGGCAGCGCAGACGCTAGCGCAGAACACTGGCCGGCCCGCGCGTACGGCGGAGCCGCCAAGCCGCGACGTGCATTGAGTGCTCCGGATGCTCCGGAACGTGTGTCGCTCGTGGTTGCACACACCGACCGCGGCGCGCTGGACGACCACGCACGCCAGGCGCTTGCCGCCGCCGCGTTGCTGGCAGACGCACAGACCGAAGTGGTGCTGCTGGTTTTTGGCGAATTCAAAGAGGACGCCGCCGCCCTGGGTGCCGACAAAGTCGTTGTGCTATCGGAGTTCGACCGCCGCGCGTTTGCGCCCGAGCGAGAACTGCAAGCGCTGCGAGCATGCGTTGCCGCGCTTGCTCCGCGGCACATCTTCCTGCCCGACAACGCAACTGGCGACGGCGATCTCGGCCGCCGCTATGCGGCATCCACCGGTGCGACCGTGGCGACGCACGTGGTGGAGATCGACGCGCAACACGTTGGCGTGTATGCGCAGGCCAAACGCGTATTTGCCACGCGAACGCTTCCCGACGTTGTCCTGCTGGCGCCGAACGCGGTGGAGGCGAAGCTGCCGTTCGTGGGGGGCGGTGAGCATGTCGCACACGATTTCGTTGCCCCGGCTGCCGGCGCGCCGCAACGCATGCGTGACCTTGGCCTAGAGGAAGTCGATGCCGCTCAGGTCGCGCTGGAAGAGGCAGATTTCATCGTGTCGGCAGGCAACGGCGTGTCGGACATTGGCGCGTTCGAGCGGCTGGCAAGTGCGTTTGGTGCGGCCATAGCCGCCAGCCGCGTTGCCGTCGATAACGGCCACTTCACGCGCGACAAGCAGGTCGGTGCTACAGGAAAGACGGTGGAGGCGAGTGTCTATATCGCGTTCGGTATCTCCGGCGCTGTACAGCATTTGCAGGGCATCAAGGATTGCCGTCATGTGATCGCGGTGAATCTCGATGGCAGCGCGCCGATTGCCAAGCGCGCAGATTTGACTGTGGTGGGGGATGCTCAGGCAACCATCGCCGCGCTGATTGATCAAGTGCACGCCGCACGCGCGCTGCGTGGTCATCCTGCGGCCGCTGTGGAACGCCGTGAAGCGGAGGAAATCGCAGCATGAACGCGCCCGGAAAGTTGAAGCGTTTTGCCGTGCTGGTATCGGTCGGGTGCCATCCGGTCAGCGGTGTGGCGCGCTATAGCCGCAACGATGCGGCGGCGCTGGAAATCGGTCGCCAGCTTGCCGAGCGCCATCTGGCCCAATTGGATGTTATCCATGCGGGTGACCCGGGTAACCCTGCGTTGTCCGAATACCTTGCGCTGGGTGCAAAGGAAATCGTCCTGCTCGCTTGCGACGACGCAGATGATGCGGCGGCCGCCATCGCGGAACGTCTGCAAGGCTACGACCTCGTCCTCACCGGCACGCGTGCGGAAGGCGCGTACGACACGGGGATGCTCCCTTACCGCGTGGCCGAGGCACTCAGATATCCGCTGGTGGGGCAGGCTGTGGGCGTATCGATCGACAACGGCCAGGCGGTGATTCGGCAGTTTCTGCCCAAGGGCGTGCGCCGGCGCGTGGAGACATCGTTGCCGGCCGTGGTGGCGGTGCATCCGCTGGCAAACGCACAGCCGCGGTATGCCTATGCTCGGTTGCGAGCCGGTGTTATCCGGCCGACGCGGGTGTCACCTGGGGCGGATACGCAGGCGGCGGCGTGGAAGATCGGCCCCCTTGAGCGCAAACCGGTGAAGCTCGTGGCTACGGAAAAACGTTCCGGACATGCCCGGATGCTGTCGGCCACCACCACGGAAAGCCGCGGCGGCAACGTCGTAATTGAAGGAACTTCCGTCGAAAAAGCACAAGTGATTCTCGCCTATTTGCGCGAGCATCAACTCATCGACTACTGATAAGCGCCTGTCGCAAGAACCCAGGATGCAAGGAGTCCGGAGCAGACAATGAAAGTATCGACAGACATTCGTGCATTGATCGAACGGCGCAAAGCCGGCTACAGCCTTGAGGCGCCCTTCTACCATAGCGAAGCGATTTTTGCGCTCGATATGGAAGCCATTTTCCGCCAGCACTGGATTCAGGTCGCGGTGGCGCCTGACGTGCCCGAGCCGGGTGACTATGTGACGGTGGAGCTGGGCAGCGATTCCATCCTCATCGTGCGCGATGACGACATGGCGATCCGCGCCTTCCACAACGTGTGCCGGCATCGCGGCGCACGCCTGTGCAATGCGGACAAGGGCACGGTCGGCAACATCGTGTGCCCGTATCACAGCTGGACATACAACCTGACCGGCCAGCTGATGTTTGCCGAGCACATGGGCGAAAAATTCGACCGCTGCAAGCACAGTCTCAAGCCGGTGCATGTGCAGAACCTTGCGGGCCTGATCTTCATCTGCTTGGCGGAAAACCCGCCTGATTTCTCGGCGATGCGCGAGGCGATGGAGCCTTACCTGCTGCCGCACGATCTGCCCAACACGAAGATTGCTGCGCAGGTCGACATCATCGAAAAAGGCAACTGGAAGCTGACGCTGGAAAACAATCGCGAGTGCTATCACTGCGTGGCCAACCACCCGGAGCTGACGGTGTCGCTGTACGAGTACGGCTTCGGCTATCAGCGCTCCGACGCCAACGCGGAAGGCATGGACGCCTTTGTGCAGACCTGCATCACCCGGGGCAAGCAGTGGGCCGAGATGGGCTTGCCCTCGGAAGAGATCGAGCGCCTGCTCGAGGTCACCGGCTTCCGCACGCAGCGCCTGCCACTGGATCGCAGCGGCGAATCGCAAACGCTCGACGCCAGGGTTGCGTCGAAGAAGCTGCTCGGCGGCTTCAAGCAGGCAGACCTCGGCGGGCTGTCGTTCTGGACGCAGCCGAACTCATGGAACCACTTCATGAGCGACCACATCGTGGCGTTCTCGGTGATTCCGCTGTCGGCCAGCGAGACGCTGGTGCGCACCAAATGGCTGGTGCACAAAGACGCGGTGGAAGGTGTCGACTATGACGTGAAGAACCTGACTGCTGTGTGGAATGCGACGAACGATCAGGACCGTGCGCTGGTGGAGTATTCGCAGCGCGGGTCGGAAAGCAGCGCGTACGAGCCAGGCCCGTATTCGCCGTATACAGAAGGTCTCGTCGAGAAGTTTGCCGCCTGGTATATCGCTAGGTTGGCCGAGCAGATCGAAGCGTCGCAGTCAGCCTGAGAGCGGGAGCACGACATGATGCGAGATGCGGGCCAATTCGACCTCATGGACAGCCGCGTGACGCGGCCGGCATTCTGGGCGGCGCTGCCAGAACGTTGGACGAGCGATGTTGAAGAAACACTGGTGTGCTGCCACGTCCGGCAGGAAACGCACGATGTGAGGAGTTTCTTCTTTCGCTCGCCGCGTGGCCATGCGTTTTCGTTTGAGCCCGGGCAGTTCATCACGCTGGAGCTGGACATCGACGGCGATACGATCAACCGGTGCTACACGATCTCGTCGTCGCCCGCGCGGCCGCATACGCTGTCGATTACGGTCAAGCGCGTGCCGGGCGGCAAGGTATCGAACTGGCTGCATGACAACCTGCAACCGGGCATGGCGATCCGCGTGCTCGGGCCCGCCGGTGAATTTACATGTGCACGGCATCCGGCACGCAAGTATCTGTTTCTGTCGGCGGGTTCGGGGGTGACGCCATTGATGTCGATGAGCCGCGCCCACCACGATCTAGCGGAGGATCGCGACATCATATTTGTGCACAGTGCGCGTACGCCGGACGACATCATCTTTGCGCGCGAGCTGGATCTCATCGCGGCAAACCATACAAATTTCCGTGCATCGTTCGTTGTGGAGCGCGTTGGCGCACGGACCAACTGGCCGGGCATCGCGGGTTTCCTGTCGCTGCCGCTGTTGAAGCTGATCGCGCCGGATTTCATGGAGCGCGAGATCTTCACCTGCGGCCCTGCGCCGTATATGAAAGCCGTGCGCGGCTTGCTGGACGAAGCCGGTTTCGACCGCGCGCACTACCACGAAGAAAGCTTCTCGTTTGAATCCCTGATGGCCGAGGCTGCCGCCGATGTGGCGGCTCCGGACGTCGCACCTGCGATGGACGCGGATGCCACCGCGCCGCAGTTCAGCATCAGCTTTGCAAAGAGCGGTCGGGAAATCGCCTGCGGTTCCAGCCAGCATGTGCTGGAGGCGGCGCGGCAAGCCGGCGTGCGGCTGCCGGCATCCTGCACGCAGGGGATGTGCGGTACCTGCAAGGTCAAGCTCGTGTCTGGCCAGGTGGATATGAAGCACAACGGCGGTATCCGCCAGCGTGAGATCGACCAAGGGATGGTGTTGCTGTGTTGCAGCAAACCGTTGTCGGATCTGGTGATTGATAAATAGGAGAGGAGCCGGCGTCGGCACCCAACACAAGGATGCCGAACGCCAGCCACGGATTGCGACGATGGGTCGTCAGTGAGCAAACGCGCTCAAGCGCGGAATATAGGAGGAAGCACCATGAAGTTTCTCGAAAAGCTGGTTTTTGCCAGTGCCGCATCGGTGATGTTGACGTGGAGCGCGCTCGCAATCGGCGCGACAAAACCCGCCCTGAAGATCGGTTATGTCGAAGGGTGGGACGACAGTGTTGCCACCACCAATGTGGCAGCCCGCATCATTGAAAAGAAGTTGGGGTATCCGGTGCAGCTCGTGCCGGTGGCGGCCGGCGTGATGTGGCAGGGCGTTGCGCGGGGCGACCTGGACGCGACGTTGTCGGCGTGGCTGCCGGTCACGCAAGGTGCCTATTGGGACCAGTTCAAGACCAAAGTGGTTAACCTCGGTCCCAACTTTACCGACGCGCGCATTGGCCTGATCGTCCCGGACTCCGTCAGCGCGAAGAGCATTGATGATCTGAACGCGAACAAGGCGGCGTTCGAGGGGCGGATCGTTGGTATCGACGCCGGGGCGGGCGTGATGCGCAAGACGGACGACGCGATCAAGGCTTATGGGCTGACCTATTCGCTGATGCCGAGTTCAGGCAGCGCGATGACGGCAGAGCTGGCGCGCTCAATGAACGCGAAAAAGCCAGTGATTGTGACGGGCTGGGCGCCGCACTGGATGTTCGCCAAGTGGAAGCTGCGTTTCCTGGAGGATCCCAAGAAAGTGTTTGGCGATGCCGAACATGTCGACAACGTGGTGAATCCGGGTTTGGAGACGAAAGCGAAACCCGTGGTGGCGTTTCTTAAGAAGTTTCAGTGGAAGCCCGGCGAGATCGACAGCGTGATGTTGGCCATTCAGAACGGTACCAAGCCAGACGCCGCGGCTGACGCATGGATTGCCGCGCATGCCGACCGTGTGAACGGCTGGCTCGAGGGTGCGCAGTCGCAATAACCCCACGCGCCAAGAAAAAAACACCGGCCACGTTCGCACCGCGATCGTGGCCGGTTTGCGTTTGGCGTGATGTCTACTGGAACACGACAGTCCGGTCGCCGTTGAGGAACACCTTGCGCTCGATGAACGCCTTCACCGCGCGCGACAGCGTTAGGCATTCCACATCGCGGCCGACAGCGAGCAATTGTTCCGGCCGATAGGAGTGGTCGACGCGCTCCACGACCTGCTCGATGATCGGGCCCTCATCGAGGTCATCCGTGACGAAATGCGCTGTGGCGCCGATCAGCTTGACGCCGCGCGCGTGGGCCTGGTGGTAAGGCTTGGCACCTTTGAACCCCGGCAGGAATGAGTGGTGGATGTTGATGGCGCGGTTGACCAGCTTGGCACTGGCTTCCGGCGAGAGCACCTGCATGTACCGCGCGAGGATCACCAGTTCTGCGCCACTGGATTCGAACAGGTCGAGCCACTGCGCTTCTTGCTGCGCCTTAGTTTCCGGGGTGATGGGGAAATGGCGGAACGGTAAGCCATGCTGACGAGCAAGTGGCTCCAGGTCGGGATGGTTGGATGCAATGCCGACGATGTCCATTTTCAGCTCACCCATCCGCCAGCGGAACAGCAGATTGGCCAGGCAATGTTCCAGCTTCGACACCATGATCAGCACCTTCGGTCGGGCATGGGCGTCGTGGATGGACCATTGCATGCCGAAAGATGCTGCAATGGGCGTGAACTCACGGCGCAGTATGTCGATGTGCAGGCTATCGGCGCCTGTCGGGTGGAACACGCAGCGCACGAAGAAGCGCTGGCTGAGGTCGTCGTCAAATACGGTCAGTTCGTCGATGTAGCAGCGGTGGCGCTCGAGCAGCCCGACAACAGCGGCCACCTGGCCGGGGCCGCTCGGGCAGGTCAGCGTCAGGATGAAGGATGGCGTACGGGATGGCGCGTCCATGCGATTCCTTTTTCGGGTTGAACGCCGACGCTGCAACGTTGACAAGCGCCGGCCATGCGCGCAGTAAAGCAGGGTGGGCGGCGGCACCGATAGAACCGAACCGCCACCGGGCTGGTATTGGGCCGCCAACCCGGCGCGAGGTAATCGGTGGGGCTTGCCCGTCGGTTTTGCGGCGTCGGTATCGCTCGTGAGCAAGCCGGTGTCCGCAATCGTGGCGGGGCGTTTCGGCTGTCGCATTTGAACAAGCAGTTGTCGGAAATCGTCGGCAGACAATGGCGGCTTTTGGCAACCATGTAGGGGAAACGCACCGGCCAGTTTGCAACGCCCAAAAGCAGTTGCCGAGGCATTCCGGCAGCACGCCATGTGACGTGCGGGTCCAGCAGTACCAGGAGAGGGTTTCGATGAATAGTCCCAAGGTGGTAGTCGAAGGTCTGAGCAAGGTATTTGGCAGCAACCCGCGTCAGGCGTTTGACATGCTCGCTGCCGGGTCAACGAAAGATGAAGTGTTCCGCCGGACTGGTCAGGTCGTCGGCGTGCATGACGTGTCGTTTGACGTGCAGGAAGGCGAGATTTTTGTGTTGATGGGCCTGTCTGGCTCCGGCAAGTCGACACTGATCCGGTTGGTCAACCGTCTGGTGGAGCCGACCGCCGGCAAGATACTGATTGGTGGCCGCGACGTGGCCACCGTGAGCCGTTCCGAGCTGATCGCGCTGCGCCGCACGGATATGAGCATGGTGTTCCAGTCGTTCGCGCTGATGCCGCAGCGCACCGTGCTGTCGAACGCCGCGTTTGGGCTGGAAGTGGCCGGCGTCGGCCGGGCTGAGCGGGAGCGCCGCGCCATGGCGTTGCTGGAGCAGGTGGGCTTGGCGGCCTTCGCGCAGAAGCTGCCGCGCGAACTGTCCGGCGGCATGCAGCAGCGTGTGGGCCTGGCGCGCGCGCTCACCGTCAATCCGTCGCTGATGATCATGGACGAGGCGTTTTCGGCGCTGGATCCGCTCAAGCGCAAGGAAATGCAGAACGTGCTGCTGCAGCTGCAGAAGGACCACCGGCGCACGATCATGTTCGTGTCGCACGATCTGGAAGAGGCGCTGCGCATCGGCAGCCGGATCGCCATCATGGAGGGCGGTCGCCTCGTGCAGGTGGGCACGCCGCAAGAGATCATCAGCAACCCCGCCAACGACTACGTCCGCACCTTCTTTGACGGCATCGACACCAGCCGATACCTCACCGCAGGCGACCTGATGCAGACGGATGCTGTGCCCGTTGTTTCGACGCTCGACGCAGCCAGCATTGCCGCCACGCTGAACGGCGGCGTCGACTACGCCTTCGTTCTAGATACGCAACGCCGCGTCCGTGGTTGCGTCACGCGCGCCGCTGCGCCGACTGTGCAACCGGTGGAGAGCATCCGCCACGATGCGTCGCTCGAGCACGTGGTCGAACGGGTGGTCGAGAATCCCAACGCACTGCCAGTGGTCGATCACGACGGCTGCTACCGTGGCTCGGTCAGCCGTGCCCTCATCTTGAAAGCCATCACGCGCTCGCGAGGCCATCATGTCTGACACGCTCCCCATCGGCCATTGGGTTGACCAGGCCGTTCACTACCTGTTGGACCATGACGCCGCTGCGTTCGATGCGGTCGGCCGCGCAATTGAAGGCCTTGCCGAGTGGATCGAGCACGGTCTGCAGGCCGTACCGATGTGGGCCATGATGGCTTTCTTCATCGGCATCGGGCTGTGGCGTGTCGGCTGGCGGTTTGCACTGTTTACCGCAGCGTCGCTGTTCATCATTTCGTCCACAGGGTTTTGGGGGCAGACCATCATCACGCTGGGCCTGACGCTGTCGTCCACCATCATCAGCCTGGCGCTTGGTGTGCCGCTAGGGATCTGGGCAGCGCGCAACCGTGCGGTGGCGGCCATTGTTCGCCCCATCCTGGACCTCATGCAGACGATGCCCGCCTTCGTCTATCTGATTCCGGCGGCAATGCTGTTCGGCCTGGGTCGCGTGCCGGGCATTCTATCGACGGTGATTTTTGCCATGCCGCCGGCCGTGCGGTTGACGAGCCTCGGTATCCGCCAGGTCAACATGGAGCTTGTCGAGGCTGGCTTGGCCTTCGGCTGCACGCCGCGCCAACTGCTGTACAAGGTGCAGATTCCGAATGCGCTGCCGTCGATCATGCAAGGCGTCAACCAGACCATCATGATGGCGCTGTCGATGGTGATCATCGCGTCGATGGTGGGTGCGGGCGGCCTGGGCAATGAAGTGCTCGCGAGTATCCAGCGGCTGGATATTGGCCTGGGGTTTGAAAGCGGTCTTTCCGTGGTGTTGCTGGCGATCATGCTGGACCGCATCACCGAGAGCTTTGGGCGTGCGCCTGGCGCGCCGAAAGCGGCGATATTCTCTGGGCTCCGGCAACTGTTCAGTGCCAAGGCCCAGCCAGTGCAAACCTGATTTGCCGCGCCGCCGGCCTGAGGTTCCGTTCCGGCGGCACTTTTCCCCTACGTCTTGCTGGTGCCCGCTGCGGCCGTGGCGAGGCCGCGCGCATCGCCTTCGTTTCTTGGGAGACCGATATGTCGTCTGCTGTTGCCGCGTTGGATGCCCCGCGCGCCAGCGCTTCACAGTCGATGCCAACCCTCGCGCATTTCGGCTTTCTGACTCTGCCGAATTTCTCGATGATCGCGTTCTCCAGCGCGGTGGAAGTGCTACGTATGGCCAATTACGTCGGGCGTGCGGAGCACTACACATGGTCGATCTATTCGCCCACCGGTACGACAGTGCACGCGAGCAACGGCATTGAAGTCCACCCGACGCGCCCCGTAGACGCAACACAACTGCCCGACGTGATGATCGTTTGCGGTGGAACGCGTATCCGCGACGTCGTGGATGCCGAGTTGTGCGACATGCTGGCTGCGACCGCTCAACGCGGCATACCGCTGGGCGGTATCTGCACGGGCGCCTATGCGTTGATGCAGGCTCAACTGCTGGACGGATACCGCTGCTCCGTCCATTGGGAGAACCGCACGGCGCTGCAAGAGGCGTTTCCGCACGTGCAGTTTGCCGATGAGCTGTTTGTGGTGGACCGCAATCGACTGACGTGCACGGGCGGTACCGCGCCGATCGACATGATGTTGAATCTCGTCGGCCTGCGTTTCGGCCAGCGCATGGCGGCGCAGGTGGCGGAGCAGTTCGTGCTGGAGCGCATCCGCGGTACGACCGATGTGCAGCCGATTCCGGTAGACATGCGCGTGGGCGCCCTGCGTACCGAGTTGATCGAAGTGCTGCGATTGATGGAAGCGAACATTGAAGAGCCGCTCTCGCTCGAAGAGCTGACGCGGCTCGTGAATCTATCGCAGCGGCACCTGCAGCGGATGTTCAAGTGCTATCTGAACGTGTCGCCCACCCACTACTACCTGACGCTGCGGCTCAAACGCGCACGCGATCTGCTGCGTACCACGAACGCCTCCATTGCCCGCGTAACGGCGGTCTGCGGCTTTCATTCGCAATGCCATTTCAGCAAGGCGTATCGGGCACAGTTTGGTTACGCGCCTAGCCACGAGCGTCGGCTGCAGGATTAGCCGTTCTGCGCGTGATCTTGACGGTGCTTTGGGCAATGTCCGGTGTGCGGGCGATTTCCTCATTGCGCTCGCTATCTCGCCAACAAGGGCGGCCTTGCCAACAATCACACCGATTGCTCGGTCAAAACGCAATTCACTACCGTGCGGTGCGGCGTGAACGGTAGCATCGTCTGCGCCGCTGCTTCTAAGCTTGATGCCATGCAGCGGGTGGCTTGCCACGCGCGTTCATCTTGGCATCCAACCACTCAGGAGCAGGCGCATGGCACTTCAGGATTTCAAAGTACTGACCTTCGACGTCGTCGGGACGTTGATCGACTTCGAGGGCGGCATGCTCGCCTATCTGCATCACGTGCTGAAGGCCGTGCCCGACAGCAAGGTCACGGACGAGGACTTCCTCGGGGCTTACCGGGCCGCACGCAAGCGAGGCGAGACCGAGTGGTACCCCGACGATCTCGTGCCATGCTGGCATATCGTTGCGCAGCAGCTTGGCCTGCCTGATAGCGACGCACTGGCGCGCGGCTTTCGCGATTCAGTGGCCGAATGGCCGGCGTTTCCCGATTCGGTCGAGGCGCTGCAGCGGTTACGCAAGCACTTCAAGCTCGTCACGATGACCAATGCGCAGTCCTGGGCACTTGAACATTTTCAGCGGACGCTGGGCTCGCCGTTCGACCTGCTGCTCAGCTGCGACGACGCCCTGTGCGAGAAGCCCGATGGACGCTATTTCGCTTATGCACGCGGTCGCTACGAAGGCGCCTGGGGCTTCAAACAGGCTGACAACCTGCACGTGGCGCAGAGCCAGTACCACGACATCGGCATCTCCAAGCGGCTGGGCATCGCCACCTGCTGGATCGAACGCCGGCATGGCCTGAAGGGCTCCGGTGGCACCATTGAATCCGAGCACACCGTGCCGGACTATCACTTCCACACGCTGGCGCAACTGGCCGATGCAGTGGAGGCCGGCAAATGAAGGCCGACGCCATTGCCGAGCCGGTGGCCGATCTGCTGCCAGACCTTATCGCGCTGCGTCGCGACCTCCATGCCAACCCGGAGCTGGCCTACGAAGAACACCGCACGGCCGGCATTGTGGCGCAGTCGCTGCGTGTGCTGGGCTTGGCGGTGGAAGAGGGGGTTGGCGGCACGGGTGTGGTGGGCACGCTGCGCGGCGGTCATGGAACCCGCAGCGTTGCGCTGCGTGCCGACATGGACGCCTTGCCGATGGTGGAGCTCGGTCGCGCGCCGCATGCCAGTCGCGCGCAGGGCAAGCACCATGGCTGTGGGCATGACGGCCACACCAGCATGCTGATTGGTGCCGCGCGCCAGCTTGCGCGCACGGGTGTCGACGGCACCGTCCACTTCATCTTCCAGCCTGCGGAAGAGGGCCAGGCCGGCGCCCGCCGCATGATCGAAGATGGCCTGTTTGAGCGCTTTCCGTGCGACAGCGTCTATGCGCTACATAACTGGCCGGACCTGCCGCTGGGGCACGCGCAAACACGCGCGGGCCCGATCATGGCGGCGGCGGACCGGTTCGATATCACCGTGCGCGGGCGTGGCGGTCACGCCGCGCAACCGCATCACACGCCCGACGCCATCCTCGCGGCGAGCCAACTCGTGGCGCAGCTGCACACCATCGTGTCGCGCCGCATTGATCCGAGCGAATCGGCCGTCCTGTCCGTCACGCGCATCGAAGGCGGGCACAGTCACAACGTGCTGCCGGCCGAGGTGAGCATCACCGGCACGGTGCGCAGCTTCGATGCCGCGTCGCAAGACCGCATTGAGGCGGCGTTGCGCGACACGGCCAACGGCATTGCGTTAGCGAATGGCACGCAGGTCACGGTCGACTACCGCCGCTATTACCCCGCCACGATCAACACGCCAGCCGAAGCGGCGCTCGCGTTGGATGCCGCACATGCCATCGGCCTGCAGGCACAGATGGCGCCACATGCGGCGTTCACCTCAGAGGATTTCGCTTTCATGTTGCAAAAGAAGCCAGGCGCCTATCTCTGGCTTGGCCAAGGTCGTGCCGATGTCGGCCCCGATGGCGAATACCCGCTCCACCACCCTTGTTACGACTTCAACGACGACGCGCTGCCGCTAGGTGTGCGTTGGTTTTGTGAAGTCGCCCGCCGCGCGCTGGCCGCCGTTCCATCACGTTCTTGAAGGGCGGCCTTGCTCGTCACCCTCCTGGTCATCCCGGTACTGCCGCCCTAGAAATCCGCCACCTTGCCCCAGGCCGACTGCTTGAAGCGCGCGGGATGATAGGGCGCGGGATCGAAGATCGGCTTTTCACCCGTGACCAGATCGGCGATCAGATGACCCGCGCCCGGGCCGATACCGAACCCGTGGCCTGAAAAGCCCGCGGCCAGGATGAAGCCGGGGATCTCCGATACTTCGCCGATGCCTGGCACGCCGTCGGGCGTGTTGTCCACAAAGCCGGCCCAGGCGTTGGCGATGCCCGCCTGGCCGAGCACCGGCAGCAGTTCGACGGCGCGGGTGTAGGTTTGCCTGACAGCCGCCGCATCGGGCCGTGGATCGAGAATGCGCATGCGCTCCATGGGTGTGGGGGCATCGAGCCGCCATCGCGCGAGGGTTTCGTGGCCCGCGCGAATGCCTTCCAATCCGCCCGGGAACACATTGCGCCAGCGCTTCGCGAACATCGGCAGAAACTGCGGCGCGAAGCGCAGCAGCTGCGCCGTCGGGTCCACGCGCCCGCGCCCGCTGATGGCGAGGTTGTAGCTGCCATCGCTGCGGCGGGTGATGGACACGCGCGCAGTATGCAGGGCATCAGGCACCGGCTCGGTCACCCCGGTCACGCGCACGATGGATTGGCGCACCGTCGCCTGCGGAAAGCGGATACCCAATTGGCGACAGAACGACGATGCCCAGGCGCCGCCCGCAAACACCACGGTGCGGGTCTTGATGGTGCCGGCTTCTGTGACGACACCGCTGACGCGGCCGCCCTCGACTTCAATGCCGCGTGCTGCGCAGTTCTGGTGCACGGTGCCGCCGAGCTTCATCAGCGCAGCGGCCACCGCAGGTGCAGCTTTACCCGGGTCCGCCGTGCCGTCGCTGGGTGAGAACACGCCGCCCTTCCACGCGCGACCGGTGAGCCGGCCGCGCGCGGAGGCTTCACTGCTGCTCAGCATGTGTGTGGTCACGCCGGCCGTTCTGGCGAAATCGCGCCACTTCGTCCAGCGGGCCAGTTCGTCTTCGTCGTTGCTGAGATAGAGCAGGCCGCACCGGCGGAAGCCCGTGTCTTCCCCTGTGTCGGCGGCAAACTGCTCCCACAGTTCGAGGCTCTTGGTCGCCATCGGCAGCTCACGCGCATCGCGGTTTTGCTGGCGGCACCAGCCCCAATTGCGGCTGGACTGTTCGGCCCCGATGCGGCCCTTTTCGACCACGGCCACCGACACGCCGCGCCGGGCCAGGTAGTAGGCAGCAAAGACGCCGATGATCCCACCGCCGATCACAACAACGTCGGCTTGCGCGGGCAGGGAAGAGGCGCTCTCGATCAGGCGCAACGGCTGAGACATAAATCGCTTTCCTCGTTCGTTCAGGCCTGGGCGTTTTGCACCACGTAGAACTTGGCGACGCGCTCTGTGCTCTGCCACCCGATGGCGGCGCCCTGCGGCACGAAGATGGCATCACCCGTGCTCACGGAGAGCGCGCTGCCATCGGGGCTGGCGAATCGCACACCGCCATCCAGCACATACATGAACTCGTTGACCGGATGCGGGCGAACGACGCGGTGGTAGGGCGTCGAATCCCACGTGCCGGCGCGGTATTGCGTTGGCTCGTCGGTGAAGACGTTGTCGCTGCGGCACTGCGGCGCCGGCCCAACCAGCACCTCCGCAGCCGGGCCGCCTGATGGCTTGAAGTCCGCATCTGCGCGTAGCGGGATGAGACCCGGTTGCCCCGGCGTCGCTGGTGTAGTCCCCGCTGCGGCGCAGAACACGAATCGAACGCCGGCTGCGGCCTCGATGCGCACGGCTGTGCCAGACGCGATTACAGCGCCTGAGCCCGGGCCGATCACGTGCGGTGCCGAGCCCGGTGCGGTGAGGGTGAGCTCGCCATCCACGACGGCAAGCGTCTCTGTGTGAGGAAAGCGCGCGACATCCCGTTCGCCCGCAAAGCTGGCTCGGCCGGCGCTCATTGCGTTCGGCCCTTCCCAGGCAATCTCGCGTTCTTGCGCGAAGGGGTCGTCGGCGCTCAGGGCCGCTTGCCGGAACGGAGTGGACAGCGGGGCGCCATCGGCGCGGTGCAGCATCAGGGCGGTTGTCATGCGGGTGGGTTCGACGGGCGTCAGCGTTGATTGGGGAACAACCGTTCGATCGGGCAGTGTGTCTTGATGAACGGCGATTTGATAACGATGTAGCTGAAGTATTTGGCAATGCCGATGTTGCGTTCCAGCAGGCCTTCGATCACTTCCTGGTAGTGGTTGACGCCCCGCGTAATGAAGCGCAGCAGGTAGTCGTACCCGCCGGAGAGCAGGTGGCATTCGAGCACCTCATCCACCTCGCGGATGGCGGCTTCAAAGCGTACGAAGGTCTCGCGGTGGTGGTCCGACAGCGTGACTTCCGTGAACACCGTGAGCGTGTCGCCCAGCTTTTCCAACCGGATGTGTGCGCCATAGCCGGAGATGTAGCCGGCCTGCTCCAGGCGCTTGACGCGGATCAGGCACGGGCTGGGCGACAGGCCCACGGCATCGGCCAGGTCCACGTTGGTCATGCGCCCGTTCTTCTGCAGTTGGGCGAGGATGCGCAGGTCTAGACGATCGATCTTGAGGGCTTCGGTCATGGCGGTGGCGCGTGCGTGGAAGATGGATCGATTCTGCGGCAGCCAGCGTCTCTTGTGTCAGGTTGTTGCGTCAGTCGAGTGCAGCGCGTACGGCGGGCATGGCCAGCACGTCGTCGAGCGTGACCTTCAGCCGGGTGAACAGCTGTGCGAACTCGTCTTCGGTAAAGGTCAGCGCCGGCGCAAAGCCCAGGATGTTGTCGCCGAACGCCCGAAACACCAGGCCATTGCGATACGCAGCCGAGGCAATCAGGTTGGGCAGGCCGAGTGCTGCATCAAAGCCACGCTTGGTGGCCTTGTCGCTCACGAGTTCCAGCGCGCCGAGCAGGCCACGGTGGCGCGAGTCACCCACCAGCGGGTGCGCGAGCAGGCCATCCAGCCCGGCAGCAAAACTGGCCGCGCCGCGCTGGCCGTTGGCGAGGATGCCGCCTTCTTCGTACAGGCGCAGCACTTCCAGCGCCACGGCTGCGCCCACCGGGTGCGCCGAATAGGTGGCACCGTGGCCGATGGGGGCACCCGCAGGGGCCCCGTCGGCGATGCCGTTGTAGAGCTGGTCCGAGATCATCGTCGCGCCCATCGGCACATAGCCGGCGGTCAGCCCCTTGGCCATGGTCATGATGTCGGGGTCCACGCCTTCGGCATCGCAGGCAAACATCGGGCCGGTGCGCCCAAAGCCGGTGATGACCTCATCCACCACAAACAGGATGCCCAACTCCCGGGCGGCCTCGCGCATGGCCTTGAGCCAACCCTTGGGCGGCACGATCACGCCGCCGGAGCCCTGGATGGGCTCGCAGAAGAACGCAGCGACGTTGTCTGCGCCCAGCTCGGCCACCTTGGCACGCAATGCCGCCACCGAGGCCGCGATGATGGCCTGTGCGTCGGTCGGGTCGGCAGCGCGGTACGGGTTGGGCGACGGAATGTAGTGCTGCGTCGGCAGCGGCAGATCAAAGCCACGGTGGAACGCCGGCAGCGCCGTCAGCCCGGCACCGGTAGACGAACTGCCGTGATACCCGCGCTCCAGCGAGATGAAATGCTTCTTCGAGGGTTGGCCGATCGCGTTGAAGTACTGGACGATGAAACGCACCGCCGCATCCACCGCCTCCGACCCGCCCAGCGTGAGGTACACGTGATTGAGCGAGCGCGGCGTGATCTGCACCAGCTTGTCAGCCAGGCGGATAGCGGGCTCGCTGCTGAAATGGAAGTAGCCGGTGGCGTAGGGCAGGCGGCGCATCTGCTCGGCAGCGGCCTGCACCACGCTCTCTTGCCCATAGCCGACGTTGACGCACCAGAGGCCCGCGAAGGCGTCGAGCAGTTCGTTGCCGTGTGCATCGGTCAGCCATGAACCGCGTCCGGATGTCAGTACGGTCGGCCCACGTTGCTCGTGCGTGCGCCACGAGGCCACCGGGTGGATCAGGTGCGCACGGTCAACGGCGTCAAGCGAGGCAAGCTGGGGCAGATCGGTGAGCTGGGTCATGGTGGTATCCGGGCGGAGTCCGTTCGTGCAGGGCAATGACTGGGGGCAATCAATGGACTCAAGAGTAGGCCGAGCGGCGCATGGAGTGATGCTGCTTTGCGGGTGCGGAACGAAGCAGGCTGCTGTTGTGTGGGCTGTCGCAGCAGATCGTGCGGTGCTCTGAGGTGCAGCAGCGGAGGTCAGACGTCCATGGATGGGCGTTGGAGCGTCAACGCCGGACGTTCAGGGGTCCAATGTTGGACCTCAGAGGTCCAACGTTGGAGGTCAAAGGTGCGTTGATGGACCTCAAAGGTCCGACGGCGGAGTGGCAGAGGTCCGACGCTGCACCGGAAAGGGGCGGCTTCCGACCTTGAGAGGTCCGACGGCGGAGCAAAAAGGTCGGAAGGTGAGGCTCAATGCCTCGACATCGGACGTCAAAGGTCCGGGGTGGCGGGGCGCCGAGGCGCATTGGCGGAGGTGAGACGTTCGATGCCGGCGCTTTGAGGCCCGGCATCGGTGGTCAGTGCTCCGACGACGCGCCTTGCGGGCCGGGTGTCGGCGTTCAATACCCGCGCGTGCGGTCTACCAGCCCGACCATCGGCTCGCCGGCGTCGAAGCGGCGCAGGTTGTCGATCACCACGGCAGCGGCGGACAGCGGCTGCGTCATGCTGGCAATGTGCGGCGTGATGTGGATGCGCGGGTGCTTCCACAGCGCATGGCCAACAGGCAGCGGCTCGGGGTCGGTCACATCCAGCATGGCTTCACTGAGGTGGCCACTGTCGAGCGCAGCGACCAAGTCGTCGGTCTCAAGCTGCGGACCACGGCCCACGTGCACCAGCATGGCGCCCTGCGGCAGTTGCGCGAACAGGGTAGCGTTCAGCACGCCGCGCGTGGCATCGGTCAGCGGCAGCAGACAGATCAAGATGTCGGTGCGTGCGAGGAATGTCCCCAATTCTTCCTGCCCGGCAAAGCACTGCACACCGTCAACGGCGTGGCGCGACCGGCTCCAGCCCGCGCAATCGAAACCAAAATCCTGCAACTGCGCGAGCACCGCTTGGCCGAGCGAACCCAGCCCCAGCACGCCAACACGGCGTTCGTTGGCCGGCCGTACCGGCAGCGGGCGCCATTGCTCCGCTTGCTGCTGGCGTCGGTACGCCGGAATATCGCGGTGCAGGCTCAGCACGGCATGCGTGACGTACTCCACCATGCCGCGCACGATGCCCGGCTCCACCATGCGCACTACCGGTAGCGACGGCGGCAGCACCGCAAAGTTGAACTGATCCACCCCCGCGCCCGATGAGAACAGCACCTCCAAGTGCGGGAACTGCGTAGCGATATCGGCGGGCGGTTCCCATGCTGCAAGAAAGCGCACCCGCAGCGGATCGCCAATGTCGGGCCAGATGCGGAAGTCGATCTCAGGCGCGTGCCGGCGGAAGACTTCGGCCCATTGCTGGCCGCGAACCGGGTCGGACTTGTAGAGGAAGGTGGTGGTCACGGTGGAACAGGGCGTTTGACGTTAGGCGGAATGTCGGAGGCTCAACCCATCGCCTGGGTCACGATGGCAAACAGTGCGGGGGCGCCGGGTGGTGTCGTCAACCGTGCACCGCGCACCATGGTGGTGGGCGCATCCACGCGCAGCAGGCCGATGCTTTCCAGCCACTCGGCCAGGCCGCTGTCGAAATCGATGTCGATGCGCGTGAAGTGGCCGGCATTGATGCCGGCCAGATGCGCGATCAGCGCTTTGGCGCTTTCGGCATCCGGGGCGACCACGGGGCCGATGACGTGGCCGCGGCCAAAGCGGCGCAGCATGGCGAAGCCGCGCGGCTTGCTGTTGTCATCCATGTTGTTGTCGTCCAGCACGACGCAGGCATCGGCGCTGGCGAGAAGATCGTCGATCAGTGCATCGCGCGGCATGCCGCGTGCCTCGGCATCCAGGCGGTGCAAGACCTCGGCTTCGTTCTGTCCGGCGGGGCGCAGGCGCCAGCCGGCAGGCAGGGCGATCAACGGGGTGGGCTGCGCGATGCCCTGGTGCTGGCGGATCTCGCCGATGCGCACGAAGCCCAGGCGTTCGTATAAGCCGCGCCCCTCGGCGGTGGCGTGCAGCAGCACGGTGTGGTCATCCAAGCCATCGAGCAGCGCAGTCATCAGGCGATGGCCGATGCGCCGGCCCTGGCACGCGGGCGTGACGATCACCAGCCCGATGGTGGCGTGGCGCGGGCCCCAGCGCCAGCGCTGCGCGGTGGCGATGATCTGGCCGTCGCGCTCAGCGACGAAGCCTTCGGCATGCGCAAAGCTCTGCGCCCAGTCGGCCGGGCGGTGCGGCCAGCGTTGCTCTTCCGACAGGGCATGCGCCTGGGCCAGGTCGCCGGCGGTCATCGGACGCAGCACCACACCATCGTCGGCGGGACTGCTCTGGGCGGGTACGGATGAGGAAGACATGGGAGGGGCCTTCTGACGAAGGAGGAGGGTGGCACCGACACTCATCTTGTACGACATCGCCCCGCTGGGCCAGACCGAATTCGGGTTTGCCCGCAATTTGCAAGCATCGTCTGCCGAGGGTGTCGGTTTCGCAATTCGATGCGGTGGCGCCCTCGGTTACGAACACAAATGCCGAGCCTTCCTGCCTAGCATCAATGACCTCATTTCGATATGGGTGCCGGGCTTCGGCGCCCCTCCCTTTTGTACTGATTTCCGTGCTGACTTCCGTGACCACTTTCGACCCCCGAACCCTTCACGTCCCATCGGGCCATTTCATTGGCGGCAGACTGGTGCCCGCGAGTTTATCCACTGAGGGACGCATCACCGTGCGACGCCCCTCCGACAACGCCGTGCATGCCGAACTGCCGCTGGCCGATGCCGCCACCGTCGATGCCGCCGTGCAAGACGCGTGGCAAGCCTGGCGCACGAGCGATTGGGCCCGCCGCGCCCCGCGTGACCGGGCGCGCGTGCTGCGCCGCTGGGCCGACCTGATCGACGCCGACGTGGCACACATGGCGCCGCTGGAGGCGGTCTGTTCTACCCGCCCGGTGCGTGACGCGGCCGCCTGGGATGTGCCGTTCACCGCCGAAGGCCTGCGCTTCTTTGCCGAATACGCCGACAAGCTCGGTGGGGACGTGGCCGCCACCCGGCACGACAACCTGGGCATGGTGGTGGCGGAGCCCTACGGCGTGGTCGGCGCCATCACGCCGTGGAATTTCCCGCTGGTGATGGTGTCGTGGAAGGTGGGTGCGGCGCTGGCGGCCGGCAACGCTGTGGTGCTCAAGCCGTCCGAACTGACGCCGTACACCGCCATCCGCCTGGCCGAACTGGCCATCGAGGCGGGCGTGCCGCCGGGCCTGTTCAACGTGGTGCAGGGCGATGGCCGCACCACGGGCGATGCGCTCACGCGTCATCCGCTCATCGCCAAGATGACCTTTACCGGCTCCACCCGCACGGGCGCCGCCATCATGGCGACGTGCGCATCGCATGGCCCCAAGCCCGTCACGCTGGAGCTGGGCGGCAAGAGCCCGCAACTCGTGTTTGATGACGCGCCGGACATCGACCGGCTGGCTGGAATCATTGCAGGTGCCATCACGGGTAACGCCGGGCAGGTGTGCGTGGCGGGCTCGCGGCTGATCGTGCAGCGGGGCATTGCCCAGGCATTGATCGAGCGCGTCGTGGCGCGCTTTGCGGCACTGCAACCCGGCGCCACGTGGGATGACACGGCCACGCTGCCGCCGATCATTTCTGGGGCGCAGGCGGCGCGCATTCTGGACATTGTCGAGCGGGCGCGCGATGCCGGCGCGCAGGTGCGCTGCGGCGGCGGCCTGTTTGGCGACGGCCCGGGCGGCGCGTATTTCCAGCCGACGCTGCTCGAAGGTGTGCGCGCGGATAACCCCGCTGTGCAGGAAGAGATCTTTGGCCCCGTGCTGACCGTGCAGACCTTCGACGATGAAGAGGAGGGCCTGGCCCTGGCTGCGCACGAACACTACGGCCTGGCCGCAGGGGTGCATACCGCAGACATCGGCCGTGCCCTGCGCGCCATGCGCGGCATCGCGGCGGGCACGGTGTGGATCAACCGCTACGGGCGCAGCGCAGACTTCGTCATCCCCACCGGCGGCTACCACCAGTCGGGCATCGGCAAAGACCTGGGCCGGCAAGCCGTGGAGGCCAACCTGCGCTTCAAAAGTGTGCTGATCGACTTTGCTGCGGCGCATTAGCGGTGCATTGGGGGCGTGTGCGGCACGCCACCGGTGCAGACCGCATGGCATGCCGAGAGTGCCATCCGAAACAGCAGCTTTCTCACGTGAGACCGTGCATTTCCCTATAACGACTGTGAGCCTGCGTGCTTCAATGATTTCGTCATAACCGTGCTGCAAAGACTGCATAACAGCAGCCACATCCAGGACCTTAGGACCCGACGCCATGACCTTCCGCCCCAAGTACATCACCTTTGACTGCTACGGCACGCTCACGCGCTTTCGCATGGGCGAGATGACGCGCGAACTGTTTGCCGACCGCATTCCTGCCGAGCAGATGGAGGCATTCATTGCAGACTTCACTGCCTACCGCTTCGATGAGGTGCTGGGCGACTGGAAACCGTACGAGGTGGTGCTGAAGAACGCTGTGCGCCGCCTGTGCAAGAAATGGAAGATCCAGTACTTTGATACCGACGGCCAGGCCTACTATGACGCTGTGCCGACGTGGGACCCGCATGCCGACGTACCGGCCGGGCTGGCGAAGGTGGCCAAGGAGATTCCGCTGGTGATCCTGTCCAACGCAGATGACGCACAGATCCAGAAGAACGTGGCGATGCTGGGTGCGCCGTTTCACCGCGTGTACACCGCGCAGCAGGCGCAGGCCTACAAGCCGCGTCTGAAAGCCTTCGAATACATGTTCGACTCGCTGGGCTGCAACCCCGAAGACGTGTTGCACGTGTCGTCCAGCCTGCGCTACGACCTGATGTCGGCCGACGACCTCGGGATCGTCAACAAGGTGTTCGTCAACCGCGGTCACGGCCCAGGCAACCCGGCGTACCGCTATACCGAGATTCAAGACATCGGCGGGCTGCCGGGTGTGGTTGGCCTGTAAGCCGAATCATGCCGCGTCTCCCTCGTCACCCCACATGACCTCCATGAAACTCGACTCCTACTGGAACGACTCGGTGCCCGCGCTGGCGCTGGATGCGCACGATCTGCCGGCGCAGGCAGATGTGGTCATCGTCGGCGGCGGCTTCACGGGGTTGTCGGCGGCACTGGCACTGGCGCGGCGTGGCGCCAGCGTGGTCGTGCTGGAGGCGGGGGAGCGGGTGGCACCCGAGGCGTCCGGGCGCAATGGCGGGCACGTGAACAACGGCCTCGCCGTCGACTACGCGGACTTGGCCGCCAAGGTGGGCGTGGACCGCGCCCGTGCCTGGTATCAGGCCTATGACGCCGCCGTAGATACGGTCGAGCGCATCGTGCGCGACGAAGGCATCGCCTGCGACTTCCAGCGCAACGGCAAGCTCAAGCTCGCCACCAAGCCGTATCAGATGGACGCACTGCAACGCAGCGCAGACCGCCTGATTGCCGATGGGGTGGACCGGGATGTCGAGATACTCGATGCCGCCCGCGTGCGCGCAGAGGTGCAGAGCGAGCGCTTTCATGGTGGCCTGCTCTACAAGCGCAGCGGGCAGATGCATATGGGCCGTTTCGCGCAGGGCCTGGCCATGGCGGCGCAACGCCAGGGTGCCCAGATTCATACGCGCACCTGCGTGCAGCGCATCGAACGTGTACAGGGCCAGGTACATCGCGTCCACACCTCTCGAGGTACTGTGCAGGCCAAACAGGTGCTGCTGGCGACGGGAGCCTCGCGCCACGGCGGTTACGGCACGTTCGGCTGGTTGCGCCGGCGCATCGTGCCGATCGGCAGCTTCATCGTCACGACGGAACCGCTCGGTGCGGAGCGCGCGCACGCGCTGCTGGCCGCGCGCCGCACGTATGTGACGGTGGCCAACATCCACCATTACTTCCGCCTTACGCCAGACCACCGGCTGGTGTTTGGCGGCCGCGCGCGCTTTGCGGTGTCTAGCCCACAGCAGGACGCAGCGAGCGGCGAGATCCTCCGCGCGGGCTTGACCGAAACCTTCCCGCAGCTGCATGACGTGCGCCTCGATTATTGCTGGGGCGGCCTGGTCGACATGACACAAGACCGCCTGCCGCATGCGGGTGAACGTGATGGCCTGTTCTATTCCATGGGCTACAGCGGCCACGGCACGCAGATGTCCGTGCACATGGGCGAGCGCATGGCCGCGGTCATGGCCGGCGACGCTGCCGCCAACCCCTGGCGCGATCGCGCGTGGAGCGCCATTCCCGGTCACTTTGGCCCGCCGTGGTTTTTGCCGGCGGTGGGCATGTATTACCAGCTCAAGGATCGGTTCGCCTGAACCGCCGGGCACGTTTCCTTTTTTCGCAACGCAGTCTTCGCTGTTTCCTTTTCAGAATCATCAGGAGCCCCACCATGAGCGACAGCCGTAACGAGTTCGAGAACCTTGTCGGCCCCGCCGAAAGCCTGCGCGTGATGGAGTCGCTCAAGCGCGGTGCTTCGCGCCGCGACGTGTTGAAGATGCTGATGGCGGGCGGTATGCAGGCCACGCTGGCCGGTAGCCTGGCGGGCACCGCCGTGTCGGTCTATGCGCAGACGCCGCGCCGTGGCGGGCGCATCCGCGTGGCGGCGGCCACGGCGGCAGCCACCGACACGCTGGACCCGGCCAAGCAGTCGAACCAGAATGACTATGTGCGCTGCAACATGGTCTACAACAGCCTGTTCGTGCTGGACGGCAGCCTGACGCCGCGCCCTGCGCTGGCCGAGTCGTACCACACGGCAGACGCCAAGACCTGGGTGCTGACGCTGCGCAAGGGGGTGACCTTCCACGATGGCAAGGCGCTGTCCCCGGCGGACGTGGTGTATTCCGTCATGCGCCACAAAGACCCCGCCACCGCTTCCAAGGCCAAGGTGCTGGCTGACCAGATCGAGAGCGTCAAGGCCACCGGCCCGAACGAGGTCACCGTGGTGCTGACGGCGCCGAACGCCGACTTGCCGGTGATCCTGGGTACGTTCCATTTCCACATCGTCAAGGACGGCACCACGGATTTCAGCGCCGGCATCGGCACCGGGCCTTACAAGCTCAAGGAGTTCAAGCCGGGCGTGCGCACGGTGGTGGTCCGCAATGACGCGTACTGGAAACCCGGCAAGCCCTATCTGGACGAGATCGAGTTTGTCGGCATCGGCGACGAAAGCGCGCGCGTCAATGCGCTGCTTTCCGGCGGGATGGACCTGGTGGCCTCCGTCAACCCGCGCGCCGTGGCCCGCGTGAAGGCGACGCCAGGGTATGCCATTTTCGCCACGCAATCCGGCCAGTATTCCGACCTCATCATGCGCCGCGACACGGGCCCGGGTGCGAACCCGGATTTCGTGATGGCGATGAAATACTTGTTCGACCGCGAGCAGATGAAGAAGACCATTGCGCTGGACTACGCGGTGGTGGCCAACGACCAACCGATCGACCCAACCAACCGCTTCTACTTCAAGGAGTTGCCGCAGCGCCCGTTCGATATCGAGAAGGCGAAGTTCCACTTCCAGAAGTCGGGCGTGACGGGGAAGATTCCGGTGGTGGCATCTCCGGCGGCACAGTATTCGGTGGAGATTGCGCTGGTGATGCAACAGACCGCGCAGCGCATCGGCATGGACCTGGATATCAAGCGCATGCCGGCCGATGGCTACTGGTCCAACCATTGGCTGAACAGCCCGGTGGGTTTCGGCAACGTGAACCCGCGCCCGAGCGCGGACACCATCCTCACGCAGTTCTTCAAATCCGATGCCGCGTGGAACGAGTCGCGCTGGAAGAGCCCGAAGTTCGACCAGTTGCTGGCGAGCTCCCGCGCCGAGACGGATGTCGCCAAGCGCAAGCAGATGTATGCCGACATGCAGACGATGATCCACAACGAAGCGGGCATTGGCATTCCGATGTTCCTGGCCAGCATCGACGGGCATACGACCAAGCTCAAGGGCCTGGCGCCGATTCCGCTGGGTGGCCTGATGGGCTATTCGTTTGCCGAAAACGTCTGGCTAGACGCCTGACGAAGCGAGACAGCCAGGGGCGTCCATGCAAAAGGTGCTGCCATGAATCGAGTCATCCTCAAGCTGTTGGCGCGGCGCGTGGCGCTAGCGCTGCTGTCGCTACTGGCGGTATCAGTGATCGTGTTTGCGATCACGGCCGTGCTGCCCGGCGACGCCGCGCAGGAGCAACTGGGGCAGGACGCCACGCCCGAAGCGCTCGCCGCATTGCGCGCGCAGATGGGCCTGAACGTACCGGCGCCGCAGCGCTACGCACACTGGCTGGCCGGCATTGCCCGCGGTGACCTCGGGCAATCCACCACCACGCAGATGCCGGTGGCAGAGCTGGTGGCGAGCCGCCTGCCCAACTCGCTGCTGCTGGCGGCGGTGACGGCGTTGTTCTCGGTGCCGATTGCCCTCAGCCTGGGCATTGCCTCGGCGGTGTGGCGCGGCTCGTGGTTCGACAGGCTGGCGTCCACCGCATCGGTGGCGGTGGTGTCGGTGCCGGAGTTTCTGGTGGCGACGCTCGCGGTGCTGGTATTTGCCGTCAAGCTGCGCTGGCTGCCTGCGCTGTCGTACGTCAACGACATCGAATCGCTTGGGCAGATGCTGCAGGCCTTTGCCATGCCGGTGCTCAGCCTGTGCTGCGTGATCGTCGCGCAAATGATGCGGATGAGCCGCGCGGCCGTCATCGATCAGTTGGAAGCGCCGTACATTGAAATGGTGCGCCTGAAGGGTGCATCACCCATGCGGGTGGTGCTCGCGCATGCCTTGCCCAATGCGGTGGGGCCGATTGCCAATGCGGTGGCGCTGTCGCTGTCGTACCTGCTGGGTGGCGTGATCATCATCGAGACGATCTTCAACTACCCCGGTATCGCCAAGCTGATGGTCGATGGCGTGTCGCAGCGCGATATGCCACTGGTGCAGGCCTGCGCCATGATCTTCTGCGCGGGCTACCTGCTGCTCGTGACCACGGCGGATGTGCTGGGCATCGTCGCCAACCCGCGTCTGCGTCATCGCTGAGACACCATGAACAAGAGCCTGACGATGGAAACCACGCCCACCTCCCCAACCTTGCCAACCACGACGCCACCACCCGCGCCGCGTCGCCGGATTCGGCGTGTGCTCAGCGGCTTTGGCGCGACCGGTCTGATCGGCCTTGCCGTGCTGGTGTTTTGGCTGCTGGCAGCGATGGTCGGCCCCGCGCTGCTGCCCGCGCATCTGATCACCAGCGGTGATGGCAATGGCGACGTGTTCGGCCCCATGAGCGCCGCACATTGGTTCGGCACCGACTACCTCGGCCGCGACATGTTCGTCCGCGTGGTGGAAGGCGCGCGCTACACGGTGGGCGTGGCGCTGGTCGCCACTGTGCTGGCAAGCGGCACGGGCACGGTGCTGGCCTTGTTCGCTGCCGCCATGGGCGGGTGGGTCGACGCCACGTTGAGCCGCGTGCTGGATACGCTCACGGCCATCCCGAGCAAGATGTTTGCGCTGTTGATGGTGGCGGGCTTCGGTTCATCGGTAACGATGCTGGTGGCGACGGCCGCCATCATCTATGTGCCCGGTGCGTACCGCATTGCACGTTCGCTGGCGGTCAACATCAATGCGCTGGACTACGTGGTCGTGGCACGCACGCGTGGTGAAGGCACGCTGTACATCATGCTGCGCGAGATCCTGCCCAACATCCTCGGGCCCATGCTGGCCGATCTGGGTTTGCGCTTCGTTTATGTCGTGCTGCTGCTGGCGAGCCTGAGCTTCCTGGGCCTGGGCATTCAACCGCCGTCGGCCGACTGGGGCTCGCTCGTGCGCGAGAACATCGGCGCGCTGCCGGATGCGGGCGCTTCCGTCATCGTGCCGGCGCTGGCCATTGCGAGCCTGACCATCGCGGTCAACCTCGTCATCGATAACCTGCCGGGCCTGGGTCGTCCCGGGGCCCGCGAACGCGGAGGGCGTTGAACATGGGCGCGTCCGTTGTTGTGGAAGGCCTGCACATCACCGCAGGCGAACAGACTCTCGTAGACAACCTAAGCTTTGCTATCCAACCGGGTGAGGTGCTGGCGCTGATTGGCGAATCCGGCTCCGGCAAGACCACCACTGCACTGGCGCTGATGGGTTACGCACGCCACGGCTGCGAGATTGCCGGTGGCAGCGTGCGCATTGGCGACATTGATGTCTTGCACTTGCCGCCCGCCGAGCAGCGCGCCTTGCGTGGGCGCACCGTGGCCTACATCGCGCAGAGTGCGGCGGCGTCGTTCAACCCGTCGCGCACGATCATGGATCAGGTGGTGGAGCCCGCGCGCATTCACGGCACGATGTCGCGCGCGGAGGCAGAGGCCAAAGCTGTGGAGTTGTTCCGCGAACTCGCATTGCCCAATCCCGAAACGATTGGGGACCGCTATCCGCATCAGGTGTCGGGCGGCCAGTTGCAACGGCTGATGGCCGCAATGGCGCTCATCATCGATCCGGACCTCGTGATCCTCGACGAGCCGACCACCGCGCTGGACGTGACCACGCAGATCGAAGTGCTGCGCGCGTTCCGCCGTGTGGTGCGCGAGCGCCGCGCCACCGCCGTCTACGTGAGCCATGACCTGGCCGTGGTTGCGCAGATGGCCGATCACATTCTGGTGCTGCGCGGCGGCCAGATGCAGGAGATCAACCCGACGGCGCACATCCTGGCGACGCCCGATCACGACTACACCAAGAGCCTGCTGGCAGCCGCACGCCCCCAGGCGCGCCCGGCCGAGCACTGCCTGGGCGAGGGCGAACTCCTGCTCGACGTACACGAACTGGGTGCCGGCTACGGCCCCGTGGACGCGAAGGGCCAGCCCGCTACGCGCATCCTTGACGATATCAACTTCAAGCTCTATCGCGGGCAGGCCATTGGCGTGATTGGGGAGTCGGGCTCGGGCAAGACCACGCTGGCGCGCGCCATTGCCGGGTTGATTGCGCCGTGCCAGGGCAACATGACTTTCGCTGGCCGCGAGCTCAAACCGCTGCTTGCCAACCGGAGCCACGAAGAACTGCGCCGCATCCAGATCGTCTTCCAGATGGCGGATACGGCGCTCAACCCATCGCACACCATCGAGCGCATCCTGGCGCGGCCGCTGCAGTTCTACAAGGGACTGAAGGGCGAGGCCTTGCAGCGGCGCATCCGCGAGCTGCTCGATCTCGTGCGCTTGCCGCACGGCGTGGCCCAGCGCCTGCCGGGCGGGCTATCGGGCGGTCAGAAGCAGCGCGTCAACTTGGCCCGCGCCCTGGCTGCAGAGCCCGACCTGATCTTGTGCGATGAGGTGACTTCCGCGCTCGATACCGTGGTGGGGGCGGCGGTGCTCAACTTGATGGCCGACCTGCGGCGCGATCTGGGCGTGTCCTACCTCTTCATCAGCCATGATTTGCACACCGTCCGCGCGGTGTGCGATGAGATCATCGTCATGCAACATGGCCGCAAGCTCACGCAGGTGGCGCGCGCCGATTTCGATCGCGGCCCACATCATCCGTACTATGAGCAACTCGCCAACTCGGTGCCCGAACTGCGCCAGGGCTGGCTTGACGAGCGGGACCACGTGATGCCCCATCCGGCGGCCCTCTCAGCCTGACAAGACAAAAGGAACAACATGAACCCCGCATTCCGCATCGCGATCATCCCCGGAGACGGCATCGGCAAGGAAGTCATGCCCGAGGGCCTGCGTGTCATCCAGGCGGCGGCCGAGCGCTTTGGCTTTGAGCTGGAGTGCCATCACATCGAATGGGCCAGCTGCGATTACTACGCGCAACACGGCAAGATGATGCCGGACGACTGGAAGGCTCAACTCAAGGGCATGGATGCCATCTTTTTTGGCGCGGTCGGCTGGCCGGCCACGGTGCCGGATCACATCTCGCTGTGGGGCTCGCTGCTGAAATTCCGCCGTGAGTTCGACCAGTACATCAACCTGCGCCCCGTGCGCCTGTTTGAAGGCGTGCCGTGTCCGCTCGCCAACCGCAAGCCGGGCGATATCGACTACTACGTGGTGCGTGAGAACACCGAAGGCGAGTACACGTCGCTCGGCGGCATCATGTACGAAGGCACCGACCGCGAGGTGGTGATCCAGGAATCGGTCTACTCGCGCCGTGGCGCCGAACGTTTGCTGAAGTTCGCCTTCGACCTCGCGCAGAGCCGCCCGCGCAAGCACGTGACGCTCGCCACCAAGAGCAACGGCATCGCCATCAGCATGCCATGGTGGGATGCGCGTGCCGAGGAGGTGGCCAAGCAGTACCCCGACGTTGCGCTCGACAAGCAGCACATCGACATCCTGACCGCGCGCTTCGTGCTGCAGCCGGGCCGCTTCGACGTGGTGGCCGCCACCAATTTGTTCGGCGACATCCTCTCCGACCTCGGCCCCGCGACGACCGGCACGATCGGCCTGGCACCGTCGGCCAACCTGAACCCGGAGCGCACGTTCCCGTCGCTGTTCGAACCGGTGCATGGCTCCGCCCCGGACATCTACGGCAAGAACATCGCCAACCCGATCGCGATGATCTGGTCGGGGGCGTTGATGCTGGACTTCCTCACGCAAGGGCAGGGCGCCGGGCGGGCCGCGCACGATGCCATCGTGGCGGCCATCGAGACGGTGCTGAAAGTCGGCCCGCACACGCCGGACCTTGGTGGCACGGCCAACACCACGCAGATCGGCGAGGCGATTGCCGCGCTGGTGGCTGTCGCTTGATCGCTGTTTTTTTGCAGACTCGAACCATGTCTCTCACGCTCACCCGCACCGATCTGATCCGCAACGCCAACTACATCGCTGGTGAATGGGCGGCAGCCGCCGGCCCGCTGTTGGATGTCACCGACCCGGCAACAGGCAACGTCATCGTCCGCGTGCCCGATTCAGGTGCAACGGAAGCCCACGCCGCGCTGGATGCCGCCCACGCGGCGTTCCCCGCCTGGCGCAAGGTGCCCGCCAAACAGCGCGCGCAGATCATCAAGCGATGGAACGATCTTGTGCTCGCGCATCAGGACGACTTGGGCAGGCTCATCTCGCTCGAACAGGGCAAGCCGCTCGCCGAGGGCAAGGGCGAAGTGGCCTACGCCGCGAGCTACATCGAATGGTTTGGCGAACAGGCAACGCGCATGAATGGCGAGATCATCCCCGCCCCCGTGCCGGGCCGCCGCATGTTTGCGCTGAAGGAGCCGGTGGGTGTGGTGGCGGCCATTACGCCGTGGAATTTTCCGGCCGCGATGATCGCGCGCAAGATTGCGCCGGCGCTGGCCGTGGGCTGCACCGTGGTCTGCAAGCCGGCGGAAGATACGCCGTTGACTTCACTCGCCTTGGTGCGGCTCGCGCAGGAAGCTGGCGTGCCGCCCGGCGTGCTCAATATCGTCACGGCTTCGCGCGAACGTACGCCCGAGGTGGTGGACGTGTGGCTGGACGACCCGCGCGTGCGCAAGATCACGTTCACGGGGTCGACGCCGGTCGGCAAGCACCTGGCGCGCCGCAGCGCCGATACGCTCAAGAAGCTGTCGCTCGAACTCGGCGGCAATGCGCCTTTCATCGTGTTTGAAGACGCCGACATCGACGCCGCTGTCGACGGCTTCATGGCCGCCAAGTTCCGCAACGGCGGGCAGACCTGTGTGTGCCCGAATCGCGTGTTCGTGCATGACACCGTCCATGATGCGTTTGCAAGCAAGCTTGCCGCACGGGTGGCTGCGCTCAACGTCGGGCCGGCCAGCGACCCCGCCTCGCAGATCGGCCCCATGATCAACGCGCGCGCCGTCGAAAAGATTGACCGGCACGTGCAGGATGCGGTCGCCAAGGGCGCCAAGGTGCTGACTGGTGGCGCACGCCTGACACAGCTTGGCGCCAACTACTACGCGCCCACCGTGTTGACCAACGCCGATGCCACCATGGCGTGCGCGTGCGAAGAGACCTTCGGCCCCGTGGCGCCGCTTACGCGCTTTACGACCGAAGACGAGGTGATTGCCGCCGCCAACGACACGCCGTTCGGGCTGGCCGCCTATTTTTATAGCCAGGACGTGCGCCGCATCTGGCGTGTTGCCGACGCGCTGGAGAGCGGCATCGTCGGCATCAACGAAGGCGCGCTGGCGGCCGAGGCAGCTCCATTTGGCGGCGTGAAGGAGTCGGGCTACGGCCGCGAAGGTTCCGTCCACGGGCTCGACGACTACCTCCACACCAAGTACGTCTGCCAAGGCCAGCTCGACTAAGAGCCGCAAACAAAACCGCCCTGGCGTCGTTGCGCCTCCCGCAGTGACGAACATTCGGTACTACGTGTACTGTCTGCGTCGGCACGCCTAGCCAGGACAGTTTTGTTAGCGCCGCTAACGCGCGCAAAGCCCCGCGCCTGCGGCGCAGTCATGGCCGGGAGCATCCCCCCCCCCTAAAAGGCTGTGCGATTTCGGACACATGTTCGCAACCGCACGCCGAATGCTCCCTACAATAGCGCCACAAAAATGGCACCGATCGCCTCCGCGCCATGCCGGCGGAGCGGGGCGACCGGACACTGGGGGCGGGTCTGTTCACAAACAACGCGTACATACGCCGTCGGGGCGTCAGGCGGGGGATGCTATGCATCGCCGCTGGCGTGGTGCTGGCCGCAGGTTGGCTGGCGTATACCCGGCATGCCAGCGCCCGGCTTGACGCGCAGGCGGGCGTTTCCCCCACCGACGTTGCCGCATCGCTTGCGCGCGGGGTGGCGTGGATCTGGCCCAACAGCAACGGCCCGCAGACCGGGGCGACCCGTGTGGTGCCCTATCGCGAGGCCGCCGTTCTGGTGGAATCGCTCGTGCTACGCGCCGACGGCAGCACCGAGCGTACCGCCCGCACGGCACCGCTGACGCTGCCTGCTGGCGTGCACATCCTCCCCGTGGTGCATGTTGAGTCGGCGGCCGATACCGCTGCCGAACTCACACCCGCCCAAGTCGACGCCATCCTTGCTGCCGTGCGCAGGCAAGCCGCCACCGCTGTCGCGGGCGCCGGTCTGCTGCAACTCGATTTCGAAGCGCCACTGCGCCAGCGCGAGGCATACCGCACGCTGGTCGCCGCCGTACGCAATACGCTGCCTGCGCAAGTGCGCCTGAGCGTGACGGTGCTGGCGCATTGGTGCACGCAGGGCGATTGGCTGGACCGCCTTCCCGTCGACGAGGTCGTACCGATGCTGTATCGCCTTGGCCCGCATGCAGACGGCTGGCGCCGCCGCTTCGCGCAGGACGCTGCCGGCCTCGCGCAACGCTGTCGTGGCCCCGCGCTCGGGTTTGCCACCAACGATCCACCGTCGCCGGCATTGCTCGCCCGCGCGACACGCCCCTATTGGTTCGACGAGTCCGCCTGGTCGAACCCTTCTCGTCCTCCACGCTACCTCGTTCCATGAAGATCGTCCTATGAAGATGATATGCACTTCGCTTCGCCGCCTTGGTTTTGCCCTTGCAGCGCTTTCATTGGCATCTGCGGGCCACGCCGCCCTTCCTGCAGTCGATGAGCGCGACCTGCCTGAAAGCCTGCGCACCGGCTACGTCGGCCCCATCGTCGGCCCGGCGGACAACACGGCTTACGCACATGGCACGCTTGGCCTGATCCAGCCAACCTATGGCCGCGCGTCGCTGTTTGTCGCCTGGCGCGTCATGCATCTGCCCGTGGGTGCCGTGGCCAAGGAGAGCCATCGGCGGCAGGGGGACTGGGTCAACGGCCCCGCCAAGCCCGCCGCCAAGCGCGACGAGGACGAAATTGCCGCCTGGTTGAAAGCGCGCGCCGCCCTGGTGCCAAAGCCGCCGGCCGTGGCGCCTGCGTATTTCCGCCCCGGCAAGTTGCAGGTAGCAGGGCTGCCCGCCATCGACATCGAGACCGGCCAGTGCGGCCCCGACGCCTACGCCTTTGCCACGCGCATGCTGAACGGCATGGCGGTCGACCCCATGTTGGCGGACGTCGACCGCCGCGCCTGGGTGACGCGCCAGGATGCCGTTTTCGCGCGCTGCTCCTGGGCACCCGGCACCACGCCCGCCCCCGCGCTGCCCGCACCCCTACCGGCGAATGCGTCGACCAAGCTGAAGTTGCTCTACGCCTACCAGCACGCCGCCGCGCAGTTCTATGGCGATGATTTTGTCGCTGCCCGCCGCGAGTTCGACGCCATTGCCGCTGATCCGGCCAACCCGATGCGGCCGTGGGCCGCGCTGGGGGCGTTTCGCAGCATCGTGCGCGGCGCCGTGCGCGACGCCGAGTGGGAGGCCGCCGTGGACGACGCCTGGACCAAACGCGGCCTGCGTGGGGCGGCCTTCAACGAGGCTGTGCGCGAGCCCGCTGCGCGCCGCAATGCCCGCGTCAGCGCCGTGTTGAAGGAGCTGGAGGCGCGCGCGCAGGCGATCAAGGCGGAAGCGGCATTCGCGCCCGTGCACGATGCCACCAACTACACCGCGCGCCGCATGCTGGTGCAACTGGCTCCCGCCATTCCGCTGAGCTGGGTGATGACCGCCATGGACCGTCCGGAAACCAGCCCGTATTCCCTGGGCATGCTGGACCTTTTCCAGGCGCTGTATCCGCGTGTGTCGCCCGACCGACCCACGGGGGCGTTTGCGCAGTCCATGCGCCAACACGCGTGGTTTGACTTTGTGATTGCCGTGCAGGCCTGCGCGGGTGGCCCAGGCGCGCCGGACGCCGCCACTTGCGACAGCGAACACGCCCACGCCCTCGCGCGCTGGCAGCAGACCAAGGACAACGCCTGGCTGCTCGCCGCGCTCATGACGGCACGCCAGCCGTCCTCGGCCGATTTGCCGGCGGCAGATGCGGCACGTGCCGTGCCGGCGGATCGCCCCGAATGGGCCAGCCTGCAGTTTTACGCGGCGCGTGTGCTGCGCGCCCAGGGCCGGGGTGCAGACGCACGCGCCGCCATCGAGGCGCTGTCCGCATCGCCGGTGGTGCACAAGCGCGATCGCCCGCTCCTGCAGGCAGAGCGCTGAGCATTGCATAGGTAAACAGACCCTAGATTTGCTATGCTTCTGCGCAACGTATCGCAGCCGCGATACGCTGAACATGGAAGCTCCATTCACCTCACTCTGATTTCAACTATGGCGACCAAAGCGAAGACCACAGCAAAGAAGGCTGCCCCGAAGAAGGCCGCGCCGGCAAAGAAAGCCGCGCCGGCGAAGAAGGCCGCCGCCGCACCAGCGTCGGTGAAGCCGCTGAAGGACACGTTCACCAAATCCAGCCTCGTGAGCCACCTGGCCGAGCAGGCACAGGTTGACGCCAAGGCCGTGAAGGCCGTGCTGGCCCATCTTGAGCAGGCCATCGTAGGCGCGCTGCACAAGAAGGGCGCTGGCGAATTCACGCTGCCGGGCCTGTTCAAGGTGACGTCGGTCAAGGTGCCGGCTACCAAGCGCCGTTTCGGCAAGAACCCGTTCACTGGCCTGGAGCAGTGGTTTGAAGCCAAGCCGGCCACGGTGCGCGTGAAGGTCCGTGCCCTGAAGAAGGTCAAGGACGCAGCCCTGAACGGCTAATCCGGGCGACGGGAAAGAAAAGGGGCTTCGGCCCCTTTTTTCATGCGCGCTCGAAATGCACGGGGGCGAATCAGCCCAGCGCGGCCTGGCTGATACCTGCCGCCGCGCACAGCGCCACCACCGCCAGCGGCGGAACCTTCCAGCGCACCAGCAGCAGAAACGCGATGGCCACGACGGCGAAATCGCGCGCAGAGTGCACCGCGCTCGTCCACACCGGTGAATACAACGCGGTGGCCAGCAACCCCACCACGGCTGCATTCACGCCGGCCAGCACCGATGCCATGGCAGGGCGGGCGCGCATGGCCTGCCAGTAAGGCAATGCAGCAATCACGAGCAACAAGCCCGGCAGAAAGATGCCGGCGGTAGCAAGCGCTGCGCCTGTCCAGTGGTTGGGGCCCGGGGCAATGTTCCAGCCGAGGAATGCGGCAAACGTAAACAAGGGCCCCGGCACCGCCTGGGCGGCACCATAACCGGCCAGAAAATCACTGGATGTCACCCAGCCGGTGGCCACCGTTTGTTGCTCCAGAAGTGGCAGCACGACATGCCCACCGCCAAACACCAGCGCACCGGAGCGATAAAACGCGTCGAACACCCTGAGCGACGGCGATGCATCCAGCCCTGCCAGAACCGGCAGCCCAAACAGCAATACGCAGAACAGCGCCAGCGCGATGACGCCCGCGACATGTCCGACGCGGAATCCGTGCTGTGGATCACCGGTTCGCCCCAGCGGCTGCGCGGCCGGCGTCCGACACAGCAGCAACCCAAGCACAGCGCCCAGAACAATCACGATCAACTGCGCATACACGGTGCTCAGCACGCTCAGCAGGGCAATGGCCACCAGCGCGATGGCTGCGCGCCGATGGTCCGGACACAGCCGGCGCGCCATGTCCCACACCGCCTGTGCCACCACCGCGACGGCCACCAACTTCAACCCGTGGACGAGCCCACTGCCCAGCGGCCCGGTCAGGCTCGGTGCAACGGCGGCAAAGGCGAGCAACAGGAAAACCGAGGGCAGCGTGAATCCGCACCACGCGGCCAGTCCGCCCAGCCAGCCCGCGCGCAGCAGGCCGATGGAAAACCCCACCTGGCTACTGGCCGGCCCCGGCAGAAACTGGCAAAGCGCCACGAGGTCGGTGAAGGCCGCGTCATCGAGCCAGCGGCGGCGTTCCACAAAGGCGTGGCGGAAATAGCCGAGGTGGGCGATGGGGCCACCAAAGCTCGTCAGGCCCAATTTGAGAAAAACGCCCAATACCTCGAGTACGGAGCCGCTGCGTTCCTGCTGAGACACGGTCATGCTGGTTGTCATCTGAGGGGATGAAGGATTCTACGGTACGGGGGAACAACGGATTGCGCGCATGCCGTAGGGCGACTGAAATGGGACAAGCGGCTGGCACGGATGCCTTCGCGGCACTGTCGGGCGGCGGCAATCCGTTCTATACCGATGCATGCTCGCGCGGTTGGGCTTTGGCGGCCTCGCGGCAGTGCAGTGGAATGCTTCACACGCAACACCGATAACAGGGAGACCGTATGAAAACGATGCAAGGAAAGGGCCGTGGCCGTCGATTGCGCGGCGCACTACTGATGATGATGGCCACGTCGGCCCTGCCCGTGGTGGCCGGTTGCGGCGGCAGTAATGACAACACCCCCGCTGCGGGCAACGTCAAACCGTCGTTTGTGGGCGCAGTCACCGTCACGCATTTCGACGGCGTGAGCGACGATTTGCTGACGGCCGGGATGGGCGCATCGGGCCTGGCCTCGGCCACGGCGCCCACGGTGGCCAACGCTACCGCGCCGACTGCGGCAGAGCTGCGGCGCCTGGCTATCTACAACAACTACCGTGCGCTGGTCGATACCAACGCCAAGGGCGGCTATGGCACGCTCTATGGCCCCAACGTCGATGCCAGCGGAAACGTGACGTCGGGCAGCGGCATGGTGCCGGGCACGGAATACGTCGCCTATTCGGACGATGGCTCCGGCCAGCAGAACGTGGTGCTGTTGGTGCAGATTCCGGATGCCTTTGACGCCGCCAACCCGTGCATCATCACGGCCACCTCGTCGGGCTCGCGCGGCGTTTACGGCGCAATCTCGACGGGCGAATGGGGGCTCAAGCGCAAGTGCGCCGTCGCCTATACAGACAAGGGCACGGGTGCCGGCCCGCACGACCTGGCCACCGATACCGTACCGCTGCAAGACGGCACCCGCACCACGCGCGCGGCCGCCGGCGGCAAGGCGCAGTTTGCCGCGCCGCTCACCGACAGCCAGCTTGCCGCATTCAACGCGGCCACGCCGAACCGGCTGGCGTTCAAGCACGCGCATTCCCAGCGCAACCCCGAGAAGGATTGGGGTCGCTTCACGCTGCAGGCGGTGCAGTTTGCGTTCTGGGCCATCAACGACAAGCTCAGCGGTTCCAGTGCCGTTAACGCCAGCACGCTGCCGGTGCGCCCGGACAACACCATCGTGATTGCCTCCAGCGTGTCCAACGGTGGGGGCGCGGCCATTGCGGCAGCCGAGCAGGATACGAACAACCTCATCGATGGCGTGGCCGTGGGCGAACCGGGGCTGAACCTGCCGGCCACCGCCAGCGTGCAGGTGCAGCGCGGCGGTGTGACCTTGCCCGTGAGTGGCAAGCCGCTGTTCGACTACGTGAGCTACGCCAACGAGTTTCGGTTGTGTGCGGCGCTTTCGAGCAGCGTCTCGGCGGCGCCCGCGCAGTCGTTCTTTGCCAGCAACGTCGGCTGGCCGGCCAGCGTGCAGGCCAACCGCTGTGCCGCGCTGCATGCCAACGGTCTGCTGTCGGCGTCCACCACGGCCGCGCAGGCCGATGAAGCTCTGCAGAAGCTGCATACCTACGGCTGGGAGCCCGAATCCGACCTCGTACATGCGTCGATGGCGTATTTCGAGATTGATCCCTCCGTGGCCACCACGTTCGGCAATGCGTTGTCGCGCGCCAGCGTGCTCGACAACCTGTGCAACTTCAGCTTTGCCGCCGTCGATGCCGCTTTCCACCCGACCGCAGTCAATGCCACGGTACTGGCGCAACTGGCCGGCACCGGCAATGGCATTCCGCCGACGACAGGCGTGCAATTGATCAACAACCTTGCGCAGGGTGGCGCCATGCAGAGCAAGCAGTCGGTGGACTCATCCGGCACGCAGGCGGCCAACCTGGATGGCGCCCTGTGCCTGCGCAACCTGCTCACCGGCAGCGATGCCGCTTCGCAAGCGCTGCAGCTTGGCATTTCGCAGACACTGCGCACCGGCAGTCTGGGCGGCAGGCCAGCCCTGATCGTGCAGGGGCGCAACGACGCGCTGCTGCCGGTCAATCACGGCGCCCGTCCCTATCTGGGGCTCAACGCGCAGGTGGAGGCAAACAGCAAGCTGTCGTATATCGAGGTGACCAACGCCCAGCACTTCGACGGATTTATCGACGTTGTGCCCGGTTACGACACGCTGTTCGTGCCGCTGGTGCTGTATGAACAACGCGCGCTGGATGCGGTGTACGCCAACCTGAAGAACGGCACGCCGCTGCCGCCATCGCAGGTGGTACGTACCACGCCGCGCGGGGGCACGGCAGGCGCCGCACCGGCCATCAGCGCCGCCAACGTGCCGAGCTTCACGAACACACCGGCCGCTGCCGACCGCATCTCGGTCAGCGTGTCGGGCGGTGTGGCGACCGTGTCGGTGCCCAACTGAGGCTATCGCCGGTGCAATAAAGAGCGGGGCCGCCCCAAGTGCGTTCGCCGATGGCTGAGCGGACAGAAAGGCGGTCCCCCATTGCGCATCTGATCGGCAGGCCGATGTCCTTTCCATGAATGTGGCACGGCCTTATACGAGAATTAAAATAATTTCAGATCAGAAGATTCCACTCCATCAAGATTCAAAAAAGCGCTTCTCTGGTGCGCGTTGATTCTCTCCAATTCGATGGCATGTGCGCTTCTTACCTGTATTGGCGCCATGCACGCCATCATCGGGCATGCATACCTCTGCTATGCCCTGATTTGAGGCCCATCGCGGCCCGCGCAGCACGCTCAAGAATCTTTTGCCGATGCCGACATCCTCGATGGAAGCAGCCTGGGCAATCTTGGGTGCGACGGCTTTGACGATCGGCAAACGACAGCCGCATTGATCCCCGAGTTTCTCCTGCTTCAACGCATGCACCTGAATGCATTGCCGAACCATTCGGTAATGGCATTGCACTGGGCATGACGTCTCTCTTTGAAGCCGTGAAACAGGAATGAAGCAAATGAGAATCTCGGATATGAAGATCGGGGCACGACTCGGTGCCGCGTTTGCGCTTGTCGTGGCGCTGCTGATCGGCACCGCGGCGGTCGGCATCCAGCGGCTGGATGACAACAACACGAAGATGGGCCGGATCGTCAGCGAGCGCTATTCGCTGATCGCGCTGAGCAACCAGATCAAGAACAACGGCTACAAGGCCAACGGCATTCTGAGCAATCTGCTGCTGGCCACGTCGGCGGATCAGAAAGCGAAGTACATGAGCGACTACGCAGCCATCCGCCAGGCCAATGGGCAGGCCTATGGCCGCCTCGAAAAGCTGTTGACGACCGATCAGGGCAAGGCGCTCTTCAAGGAGCAGTTCGATGCACGCTCCGCCTACGGTGCCAGCGTGCGCAAGTTCTTCGAGTTGGTGGATGCCAACAAGCCCGAAGATGCGCGCGTGCTTTACCAGGGGGACATGAGCCGTCTGCAAGACCAGTACTACGTGCTGGTCGACAAGATGGTGGACCACCAGGCGGGCGAGATGGAGCGCGATGTGAGCGAAGCCGCCGCGCAGGGCGCCAACGCAAAGATCCAGATGATCGTGCTGGCCGTGCTCGCCACGCTGCTTGCCGTTGCCACGGGCGGCTTCATCACCCGCACGATTACACGTCCGATCCACCATGCCGTGCATCTGGCAGAGGCGGTTGCGCAAGGCGATCTGACGCACCGTCTGGAGGTGGGGTCGCAAGACGAGATCGGCCGTCTGCTGGCCGCGCTCAAGCACATGACGGAGAACCTGCACGGCATCGTCGGCCGCGTGCGCAATGGCACGGACACCATCACCCGAGCGTCGCGCGAGGTGGCCAGCGGCAATATGGACCTCTCCAACCGCACCGAGCAGCAGGCCAGTTCGCTGGAAGAAACAGCGGCGGCGATGGAGCAGCTCACCTCCACCGTCAAGCAGAACGCCGACAACGCGCAAGAGGCCAGCCGCCTCGCCTCCAACGCATCGCGGGTTGCCACCAAGGGTGGCGATGCCGTGGGCGAGGCGATCGAGACCATGAGCACCATCAATGCGTCGTCGCGCAAGATCGTCGACATCATCGGCGTGATCGACAGCATTGCCTTCCAGACCAACATCCTGGCACTCAACGCCGCGGTGGAAGCCGCACGCGCCGGTGAGCAGGGCCGCGGGTTTGCCGTGGTGGCCGGTGAGGTGCGCAGCCTCGCGCAGCGCAGTGCCGCTGCGGCCAAGGAGATCAAGGCGCTGATCGAAGATTCCGTCAGCCACGTCGGCACCGGTACCGCCAAGGTGGAAGAGGCGGGCCAGATCATTCGCGACGTGGTGGCCGGCATCCAGAACGTGACGAACATCGTGTCCGAGATCAGCGCATCGAGCCGCGAGCAGAGTGACGGCATCGAGCAGATCAATCAGGCCATCACGCAGATGGACAAAGCCACGCAGGAAAACGCCTCGCTGGTGGAGGAAAGCGCCACGGCGGCGCAGTCCCTGCAGGATCAGGCTGATCAACTGGCCGACATGGTCAGCACCTTCAAGCTGCATGCCGACGCGGCGGGCCGCGGGCCCGCGCAGGGCGCCGCAGCCCTCATGGCGCGTGCCGCCTGGAGTTGAGGTCAAACGCTTTTGCAGTGCGTAGTTGCAGTGCTGCTGCATTGATGTTGCCGCAGTGATGTTGCTGTAAGCAGTCCAACGGAGGAGGCACGGGCCGCTGCCAGGCGGCCCGTAAAAGAAGGAATCGACGTAGCGCCCGGGTGGCTTGCCCGGTTTGGCGTTTCGAACGGTCCCGCTGTCTGCCGAACACGTGCCTGCTACGCAACCGCTGAGCTGTTGGGAGGGGTGTACGCGTGGGCCTGCCGGCGTGCCGATGGCGGGGTCAACCCACGGTGTCTCATTTCTCCTGAACAACCATGTCCTCGCACGCTTCTCAATTGGCCGGCCCAGGTGTGTCCGCAGCGTTTGACGCGCATCCTGTGCCAGCGGGCGCCGCAGCGGCGGCGCCTTCATCCACCCCCGTCACCAACCTGATCGATGCCTACCGGGAACTCGGCTATCGGCGCGCGCGCCTGGACCCGCTCGCACGCGTGCCGCTGCCCGAGGTGCCGGAGTTGCGCCTGTCGTTCCACGGTCTGGACCCGGCACAACGGCGCAAGCCCGCGGGCGATGTGCTGCCCAGCGCAGCGACTCTGCAGGAGCTCGAATGGCAGCTCAAGCATGTGTATTGCGGCACGGTCGGCCTCGATTGCAGCGGCGTGCGCAAGCGCCAGCGCCGCATGTGGCTCTACGCGAGGATGGAGGCCGAACTACAGGCGCCGCCGCTGGCACCGGACCAAAAACGTTGGCTGCTGAGCCGGCTGGTGGCCGCAGAGATGTGGGAGCGCTTGGCTGGCGGCGCGTTCGCGCATGCCAAGCGGTTCTCGCTGGAGGGCTGCGAGAGCCTGGTGCCGCTGCTCGATACGCTGGTGGAAGAGGCCGGCGGTTGCGGCGTACGCCAGGTCTTTCTTGGCTTGCCGCATCGCGGGCGCTTGAACGCGCTTGTCAACGTGATGGGGTTTGATGCGCGAGGCATGTTGGATCGGCTCGACCCCGATTCCGAGGTCGCCATCGCCCAGCGGGATCTGCCGTATCACCTTGGCGGCCTCGCGCGGCGCACGGTTGCCGGCCATGACCTCACGCTGGTGCTGGCACCCAACCCATCGCACTTGCAGAGCGTATATCCAGTGGTCTGCGGCATGGCGCGCGCGCATGTGGATGAGCATCCTGATCTGCCTTGCCTGCCGATCATGGTGCACGGCGATGCCGCCTTCGCGGGGCAAGGCGTTGTCATGGAGACGCTGACCATGACGCGCCGCGCCGGTTACACGGCTGGCGGCGTCGTGCACGTGATTGTCAACAACCAGATCGGCTTCACCACGCCCAATGTGATGGACGTGCGTGCCAACGACTACTGCACTGATGTGACCCGCATGGTCGATGCGCCGGTGCTGCACGTCAACGCAGACGACCCAGAAGCCGTGCTGCGCGCCGCCCGCATCGCCATCGCCTACCGCATGGAATACGGAGCCGACATCGTCATCGACCTGATCGGCTATCGCCGCCTGGGACACTCGGAGCACGACACGCCGGCCCTGACGCAGCCGGCGCTGCACGCAGCCATTGCCTCGCACCCGACGGTCACCGAGCAGTATTGCGCCGCCAGCGAGGAGGCGATGCGCCTGGCGGATCTTCGTGAAGCGGCGCTACGTGGCCTGCAGGCGGGTGGCGTCACCGATGCGCTTCCGGCCGGTGCATCCGCCGTGCACAGTGGCGTGCTTCGCCCGCTGCAGCCGCTGTCGCTGCAGCGCTTGCAAGCGCTGACACACACGCTCACCACGCCGCCCGATGGGGTGCTGCTGCACGATGTCGTGCGTGGCCTGTGCGAGCGCTGGCGTACGGCGGCTTCGAACGGCGAACATCCGGCGGACTGGTGCATGGCCGAAAACCTTGCCCATGCCAGTTTGCTGGAAGCGGGGCACAGCGTCCGCCTGTCCGGCATGGATGTGGGGCGCGGCACCTTCATGCACCGGCATGCGGTGTGGCATTCGCAAGCCGCAGTGTCCGGCGAGGATGGGCAGTACATCCCGCTGGAGCATGTGGGCGAGTACCAGGGCACGTTTGACATCGTCAACTCGCCGTTGATGGAAGAAGCCGCACTCGGCTTTGAATACGGCTACAGCGTGCAGACCTGCACACGGCTGACGCTGTGGGAGGCGCAGTTTGGTGATTTCATCAACGGCGCGCAGGTCTTTATTGATCAGTACATCGCGTCGGGCGAGTACAAGTGGGGCAACCAATCGGCGCTGGTTGTGCTGCTCCCGCACGGTCACGAAGGGGTGGGGCCGGAGCACTCCAATGGGTTCCTGGGGCGCTTTCTGCAGCTCTGCGCAGAGGACAACCTGCGCGTCGTTATGCCGTCGACCTCGGGCCAGTGGTTCCATCTGTTGCGCGAACAGGCCACGTTGGCAGCGCCCAAGCCGCTCGTTGTCATGTCACCCAAGTCGGAGCTGTATGGCAACGGGCGCTCGCATTCGCGCGTGCAGGACTTGGTGGACGGATGCTTCATACCGGTGTTGGCGGACGTGGGTGTCGTCGACCCGCAATCCGTCACGCGGGCGGTGCTGAGCAGCGGCAAGTTCTTCTATGAGCTATTGGCCCGGCGGGAGCAGGACGCCCGTGCGGATGTAGCGTTGATCCGAGTGGAGCAGCTCTATCCGTTTCCGCAGGCGGCACTCATGGATGCGCTCGCGGCATTCCCGAACCTGAAGGAAATCGTCTGGGCGCAGGAGGAAGACGCCAACCAGGGCGCGTGGCGCTTCGTACGTGATGCGCTGGAAGCCTGCTTGCCAGCGGGGCGTCGGCTGGCTGGTGTTTGCCGTCGCGCTACGCCGTCCGGCGCGCATGCATCCGTGCGGGCGCATCAGGTGGAGCAGCGCAGGCTCGTCGCAGCGGCGTTCGGCACGCTGCGTTGATCGGACGATGCGGCAGGCATCGACGCGCTTTGCGCCGACCTGTCCGCATCGTCATGGTCCTGATCAGCCGTTGCGCTGCGCGGTCAGCCGATTCCGGAGCATTCCGGCGCGGTTGCCGCTGCGGCAATACGCGAGGATCGGCTTAGGCAATGCGTCGACCAACGCGCCGAACGCTTGCACCTCAGCATCGCCGATGTGATCGGGTGTGACCGGCAGGTAGCGCGCGTCCATGCCGAGTTCGCGGGCGGCTGCAGCGATCTCGTCGAATGCCGGCTGGTCTGCGGATTCTCCGTCTGGCCGATTGCAGATGACGGAGCGGAAACCCGCATCACGAATCGCTTTGAGATCGGCCTGCGTGATCTGCCGGGAGGTGGCCACCCCATCGGATGCGGTGGCCCGGCATTGCGCAATGGCCTGCTGGAAGCACGCGATTGCAGCATCGACGTCAGCCTCGGTTGTAAAGCGCCCCAGACTCACGCGCACGGTGCGGCCGGCCGCCTCTGCATCCAGGCCGATGGCCGTCAGCACGTGGGACGGTGACCCCGCAGCGGAGTTGCATGCCGAGGTGGACGACACGGCCAGCGCATCGCCGAGCATGAACGGGAAAAAGCCCGGTGCGTTGACCGTCAAGCTCAAGGTGTGGGGAATGCGCCGCGTTGCCTCGGCGTTCTGCACCACATCGCCGAGGGCGAGAAGAGACGTTTTCAGCCGTGCGCTGAGCGCCGAAATCCGCTGTGTTTCGTGTTCAAGATCCACTGCCGCCAACGCACATGCGGTACCCATGCCCACGATCTGGTGGGTGGCCAGTGTGCCCGAGCGCAACCCGCGTTCATGTCCGCCGCCGTGCATTTGTGGGGCGATGCGTGCCGCGATGTCGCGACGCACGAACAGCGCGCCAATACCCTTCGGGCCATAGACCTTGTGTGCGGACATCGACAGCATGTCAATGCCGAGCGCGCGCACATCAATCGGCGTCTTACCCAGCGCTTGTGCTGCATCGACATGAAGCAGCGCGCCAGCGGCGTGAACGATCTCGGCAATCGCGCGAATGTCCGTCAGCGTGCCGAGCTCATTGTTCACCAGCATGAGCGAGACCAGACCGGTATCCGGGCCAATTGCCGCGGCGACCGCGTCAACGGTGATCTCGCCCGCAGGCGTCGGCGACAGGTAGGTCACTGAGCAGCCGCGCGTTGACAGATTGGCCATCGTGTCGAGCACGGCTTTGTGTTCGATGCGGCTGGTGACCAGGTGGCGTTTGCTGGTTGCCGCATCGGCGTAGCCCTTCAGCGCGAGGTTGTTGGATTCGGTGGCGCCCGACGTCCAGATGATCTCGTCAGCGTCGGCGCCAATGAGCGCGGCCACTTGTTCGCGTGCCTGCTCGACCTTGTTGCGCGCGACTCGGCCGGTCGCATGGGAGCTCGACGCCGGGTTCCCGAATGCGCCTTCGATGCCCAGGCAGGCCATCATCGATTCAATGACCCGAGGGTCCGCAGGCGTGGTGGCTGCGTAGTCGAGGTAATGGGGCGTGTTGCTTTCGCTCATGTCATTGTCTTGCGCGGTGGAATGCAGAAATGATACTGGCGGACGGTGGGAAAAATGATCCTAAATTCCCTGCAATATTCGCGTTTGGTAGATAAATATTCTTCTGTCTGTTGTATAGGAAGATATTTATACTATGCAGATAAGGCGGGTATTTCCCGGCCCTTCAGATACCACCAGACGGACCCCGACTCAACACAGGAGCTGAAGCATGGATGCGATTGACCGCGAGCTAGTCAGGCTGTTGCAGGCCGATGCGACGTTGCCGATTGCCGAGCTTGCGCAGCGTGTGAATCTCTCGCAAACGCCGTGCTGGAAGCGGGTGCAGCGGCTCAAGGAGACGGGCGTCATCCGCGCGCAGGTGGCGCTGTGCGATGCACGCAAGCTGGGTGTCGGTACGACGGTGTTCGTTGCCGTGCGCACCGACCAGCATACGGAGAAGTGGGCGCAGCGCTTCACCCAGGTGGTACGCGATATTCCGGAGGTGGTCGAGGTCTACCGGATGAGCGGCGACATGGACTATCTGCTGCGCGTTGCGGTGTCGGGCATTGACGACTACGACCGCGTGTACAGACAGCTCATCCGCGCCGTATCGCTGTCGGACGTGAGCTCGTCGTTTGTGATGGAGGAGATCAAGTATTCGACGGCGCTGCCTGTGCGAGACGCCGGCTAGCAAGGAGGAGGCGGCATTGAGTCAAGCCGTTCAGGGCTGCGGGCCAAACAAGTGCTGGAGCAGCCCTCGCATCCACAGCAGGGCAGGGTCGGTCGCTCGGCTGTCCGCCCAGAATAGGTCGATATCGAACGACGGAATGGTGGCTGGCACCTCGGCCATCGCAAACGGGCCCGTGGCGACACACTGTTCCGCCAGGCGCGCGGGAATGACGACCATGAGGTCCGAAGTTTCCACGATGCGCGAGACCACCAGAAAGCTCGGCAAACGCAAGGTGATGCGTGCGCCCATCTTGGCCAGCACGCCTTCGATGACTTCGTGGCCCGTCGTGCAGACCAGGGCGTGCCCGAATGCAGCGAAATCCTTGCGCGACAACGCCTTTCCCGCCAGCGCGTGCGTTGCGCGCATCAGCACCACATAGCGGTCCTTGAACAGCGTGTAGCGGGCAATGCCTTGCCCAACCGCTTTGGGCAAGCGGCCGAAGGCGAAATCGAGGCGCCCATCGTCCAGGGCAAGGGGCACGGTGTCGGCGGCAAGCGCATCCACCTTGATCACGACATTGGGCGCCTGGGCCTGCAATTGCGCCAGCAAGCTCGGCAGGAAAGCCACCTGCGCGAAGTCGGTCAGGTGCATGCGGAACTCCCGGTCGCTGGTGGCGGGGTCAAAGTGCTTGCTCAGCTCCAGCGCTTGTCCCACCTCACGCAGTGCGCGCTCGATGGGCACGGCAAGCTGCTCGGCATAGGGCGTCGGTCGCATGCCGTACGGGCCCGGCACAAACAGCGGGTCGTCAAACACTTCGCGCAGCCGTGCCAGCGCATTGCTCATGGCGGGCTGCGTCACGTTGTAGTGCTTGGCCGCCGCCGTGACATTGCGCGTCTCATAGATCGCCTGGAACACGCTGAGCAGGTTCAGGTCGAGTCGTTTCGGCAGCATGAAAGGCATTCTCTTGGTGAATGCTAACCATCATAACAATAAATTTGATGTATCTGGACCCTGATATCAGACTGATCAAAACAAGGCCACCCGATGGCTGTCAGAACGAGAACTTCAAGGAGACGCACGCATGTTCCTCAAGAACGCGTGGTATGTGGCTTGTACCCCCGACGAAATCGCCGACAAACCGCTGGGCCGCCGCATTTGCGGTGAGCGCATGGTGTTCTATCGCGGTGAGGGCGGGAAAGCCGTCGCGCTAGAAGACTTCTGCCCGCACCGCGGCGCGCCGCTGTCGCTCGGCTTTGTGCGGGATGGCCAACTGGTCTGTGGCTACCATGGCTTGACGATGCAGGCCGATGGCAAGTGCGCCAGCATGCCCGGCCAGCGCGTGGGCGGGTTTCCGTGTATCCGGCATTTTCCGGTGGTGGAGCGCTACGGCTTCATCTGGGTGTGGCCCGGCGATGCCGCGCAGGCTGACCCAGCGTTGATCCATCACCTCGAATGGGCGGAGAGCCCCGCGTGGGCATACGGCGGTGGGCTGTACCACATCCAGTGCGACTACCGGCTGATGATCGACAACCTGATGGACCTCACGCACGAGACCTACGTGCATGCCACCAGCATCGGCCAGCCGGAAATTGAGGAAGCCGCGCCGCACACCAAGACCGACGGCGACACCGTCATCACCAGCCGCTTCATGGAGAACATCCTGCCGCCGCCGTTCTGGGCCACCGCGCTGCGCGGCGCGGGCCTAGCGGACAACGTGCCATGCGACCGCTGGCAGATCTGTCGCTTTACGCCGCCCAGCCACGTGATGATCGAAGTGGGTGTGGCGCACGCCGGCAAGGGCGGGTACCACGCGGACCCGCAGCACAAGGTCAGCAGCATCGTGGTCGACTTCATCACGCCGGAAACCGAAACCTCCATCTGGTACTTCTGGGGCATGGCGCGCAACTTCTGCGTGGGCGATGCGGCGTTGACCGACACCATTCGCACCGGGCAGGGCAAGATCTTCAGCGAGGATCTCGACATGCTTGAACAACAGCAGCGCAATCTGCTGGCCTATCCGGAGCGCAAGCTGCTCAAGCTCAACATCGACGCGGGCGGCGTGCAGTCGCGCCGCGTGCTGGAGCGTTTGATGGAACGCGAGCAACTGGACGAGGCGGCGCCATGCAAGTGATCGTCCTCAGCAAGGCGGATACCGCGCAGGACATCGTGACGTTCGAGCTTGCGGCGCCCGATGGGCGTGCGCTATCGCCGTTCAGCGCCGGCGCCCATATCGACGTGCATGTGGGAGGCCTGGTGCGGCAGTACTCGCTCTGCAACCGGCCGGGAGAAACCCACCGCTACCAGATCGGCGTGCTGCGTGATGCCAACTCACGCGGCGGCTCGGTAGCCATGCATGCGCTGGCGGTAGGGGACTCGCTGCAGATCAGCGCGCCGAAGAACCACTTCCCGCTGGCGGCGGATGCGCGGCATTCGATTCTGCTGGCGGGTGGTATCGGCGTAACGCCGTTGCTGGCGATGGCGGAACAGCTCGCAGCGGATGGTGCTTCGTTCGCGCTGCATTACGCCACGCGTTCATCGGAGCGCACCGCGTTCCGCGATCGTCTGGCCGCCGCGCATCTGGCGCCGCACGCGCGGTGCTATGTCGATGATGCCCCGCAGAACGGGCGGCTCGATCTGGCCGCGGTGTTGTCGCAGCCAAACGCTGAAACCCACGTGTATGTATGCGGCCCCGCTGGCTTTATTGACGCGACATTGCAGCAGGCGCGCGCACTGGGCTGGCAGGACGCCAACCTGCATCGCGAGTATTTCGGTGCCGCACTGCCAGCGACCGACGCAGGAGAGATGGGCGCCTTCGATATCCGCCTGGCGCACAGCGGCAAGACGATGCCGGTGCGCGCTGGCGAAACGGTGATCGACGCACTGCGTGGCTGCGGCATCGACTGGCCGACATCGTGCGAGCAGGGCGTGTGCGGCACCTGCTTGACCAAGGTGCTGCAGGGCGAAGCGCAGCACCACGACAACTACTTGACCGACGAGGAACGCGCAGAAGGCTGTTTCCTGCCCTGTGTATCGCGCGCCCGCGGGCTACTGGTGCTGGATATCTAAGTTAGCTGGGCTAGTCCGCGTCCACGCTCAACATCCGGACAAGGGAGCGCAACTGCTGATGAAACTGCGTGCGCGTGCTGCCGTCCATGTCGGTCAGCATGGAGGCTTCTACCTGCGCGACGACGATGTCGCATTGGCGCAGCAGGTCTTGCCCTTGCTCCGTCAGCATGATGTGGATGATGCGACCGTGGTTGGGGTCGGGCTCGCGCAAGATCCATCCTCGGCTCTCCATCATCTTGACCATCTCGTTGGCCGACTGGGGGGAGATCAACGAGCGCTCGGCCAGTTGCGCATTGGAGAGCTGGCCGTGGGTGCTCAGGAACGACAGCGTGGTGTATTGCGGCACGGTCAGCCCGAGCGGTAGCAGGTTGTCGCGTAGCCGGCGGTTCAGTACGTGATCCAGGCGGCCGACCAGGTAGGCAATCCCCATGGGCTTGCCGGCTGCACGCGGCTTCGGTTGAGATGTTTTTCGCATGTTGTGATGAAGATGGCTGTGCAAGTCAGCGTCTTTTGTCTGGCGCCAAGGATATCAGTAGGCCTGATATCCGCTGAAGCTGCCATCCCACATGCATGCACGAATCAACACGTTTTCATATGAGGGCAGGTTGCCCGACTTTCGCCGTAAATATCAGGGTTCCTGATAAAAAATTTGAACAGAGGAGGCAGCACCATGACGCATCACGCAGCACATTACGCAGGCCGTTGGAACACCGTAGCGGTTGATGTTGAAGACGGCATCGCCTGGGTGACTTTGAATCGCCCGGAAAAGCGCAACGCGATGAGCCCAACGCTCAATCGTGAAATGATCGATGTGCTGGAAACGCTCGAACTCGATGCCGATGCGAAGGTGCTGGTGCTGACCGGCGCGGGCGATGCATGGTCGGCGGGCATGGACCTGAAGGAGTACTTTCGCGAGACCGACGGGCAGCCCGAGATCATGCAGGAGCGCGTCCGTCGCGATTGCTCGCAATGGCAGTGGAAGCTGCTGCGCTTCTATTCCAAGCCGACCATCGCCATGGTCAACGGTTGGTGCTTTGGCGGTGCGTTTTCGCCGCTCGTGGCGTGCGATCTGGCCATTGCGGCGGATGAGGCTGTGTTTGGCCTGTCGGAGATCAACTGGGGCATTCCGCCGGGCAACCTTGTGAGCAAGGCGGTGGCCGACACCATGGGCCATCGCGCTGCGCTGCACTACATCATGACTGGCGAGACCTTTACTGGCAAAGAAGCGGCCGAGATGGGGCTCATCAACCAGAGCGTGCCGCGCGCGCAATTGCGCGAGACGGTTGCTGCACTGGCGGCCAAGCTGCTGGACAAGAATCCTGTGGTGCTGCGCTATGCCAAACATGGCTTCAAGCGCTGCCGCGAGCTGACGTGGGAACAGAACGAGGACTACCTTTACGCCAAGGTGGATCAGTCCAGTCATCGCGATCCGGAGAAGGGGCGTCAGCATGGTCTGAAGCAGTTTCTCGACGACAAGAGCATCAAGCCGGGCCTGCAGACCTACAAGCGCACCTGACCGCAAGCGCCACATAACAAGCGCCACACAACAAAAAACGGAGCTGCCGCGGCGGGCATTGTCGTGCCGGCACGCGAGCGCCCGTCATGGAAGGAGACAGCCATGTTGAAGCAAGCGGAGGCGCCCCCGCGTGCGCCACGTTATCGCCCGGTGTCGATTGGTGGTGCACCGGTGGAGGTGCGCCGCACAGAGGACGGCACGTGGTACCTGCGCTCAACGGAAGCCATCGGCGCGTACCCCGCACGATTGGCCGATTGCCTGGTGCGCGGTGCCCGCGAGTATCCGGACCGCACGCTGGTTGCGCAGCGTGGCCCGGATGGCCAGTGGCAGCGCATGTCGTATGCACAGATGCTGCAGCGTGCGCGTGCCATCGGCCAGGCGCTGCTGGCGCGCGGGCTGTCGGCAGAACGGCCGTTGATGATCCTGTCGGGCAACGATCTGCAGCATCTGCAACTGGCCATGGGGGCTATGTATGCGGGTATTCCGTACAGCCCCGTTTCGCCCGCGTACGCGCTGCTCACGCAGGACTACAGCCGGCTCGCCTATCTCGTGCAGCACCTCACGCCCGGCATGGTGTACGCCACCGATGCCACGCAGTTCGGCGATGCGCTGCGCGCGGTCACGCCGCCGGATACCGAGATCGTGATCGACAGCGGTGAGCTGGAAGGGCGCGCGGTTACCCGGTTTGCGGCGCTGTGCGAAAGCGTGCCCACCGACATCGACGCCGCCAACGCCAAAGTCGGCCCCGACACGATCGCCAAGTTTCTCTTCACGTCCGGCTCCACCAAACAACCCAAGGCCGTTACGACGACGCACCGCATGCTGTGCGCCAATCAGCAGATGCTGCTGCAGACGTTTCCGTGCTTCGGCGAGGTACCGCCGGTGTTGCTGGACTGGCTGCCGTGGAACCACACCTTTGGGGGCAGTCACAACGTCGGCATCGCGCTGTACAACGGTGGCACGTACTACATCGACGGCGGCAAGCCGACCCCGCAGGCATTCGCGCAAACACTGGAGAACCTGCGCGAGATCCAGCCGACGGTGTTCTTCAACGTGCCGAAAGGCTGGGAGATGCTGACCGACGCGCTGGAAACCGACGCGGCCTTGCGCGAGCACTTTTACGCGCAGGTTCGGCTGTTCTTCTTTGCCGGCGCAGGGCTTTCGCAAGCCGCCTGGAACCGCCTCGAACAAGTGAGCGAAGCCCATTGCGGCGAGCGCATCCGCATCATGGCCGGCCTGGGCATGACTGAAACCGCACCGTCCTGCACCTTCACCACCGGCCCCGTGATGATGGCAGGCTACATCGGGCTGCCGGCGCCGGGTTGCGAGGTCAAACTGGTGCGGACCGACGGCAAGCTGGAGGCGCGCTTCAAAGGGCCGCATGTCATGCCGGGATACTGGCGCGCACCGCAGCTTGCAGCCGAGTCGTTCGATGACGAGGGCTATTACCGCTCCGGCGATGCCGTGCGCTTCGTCGATGATGCGCACCCCGAGATCGGCCTGATGTTCGACGGCCGTATCGCCGAAGACTTCAAGCTCAGCTCCGGCACCTTCGTGAGTGTGGGGCCGATGCGCGCGCGGATCATCAGTGAAGGCGCGCCCTATGTGCAGGATGCCGTGGTGGCCGGCATGAACCGCGATGATGTCCGCGTGCTGGTGTTTCCGCGGCTGGAACACTGTGCGGCGCTGGCAGGGCTGGCACCGGATGCGAGTGCTGCGCAGATTCTGCGTAGCGCGCGGGTTCGGGCGCATTTCGAGGCGTTGCTGGATCGGCTGAACCGCGCAGCCACCGGGTCGGCGAGCCGCATTGCCTGCCTGCATTTGCTGGAGGAACCGCCGTCGATCGACCACGGCGAGATCACCGACAAGGGCTCGATCAACCAGCGTGCTGTCCTGGGTCGCCGCGCCGCGTTGATCGACGCGCTCTACAGTGGCGGCGACGCCCACGTGATTGCGGTGGAGGCCCGCTCAGCCCATGGCTGACGGGGCATCGGCGCGCCGCTGGAGCCGATAGGCCAGTTGCGCGCGCGTGATGCCGAGTGTGCGTGCGGCCGACGAGAGGTTGCCCTTGGCCCGCGCCACGGCCTCTTCCAGCAATTGCTGCTCCAGCGCCGGCAGCGATGTGCTGCTGCCGCGCGTCTGTTGGCTCCAGTGGTTCACCAGATCCAGCAGCGTTTCGGGCTGGGGCGATGGCGCGCCTGCTTCATGTTCCTGCTTGTGTGCCGACGTCAGCGTAGCCACTTCGCCGCCAATGGCCAGGGACAGCACTTCCTGGTTCAATGTCTCGCCGCTGATGAACATGTGCGACAGGTCCACCAGCCCCGCCTGCGCGAGGATTACGCCGCGCTCCACCAGATTCTGCAGCTCGCGGATGTTGCCGGGAAAGCTGTAATTGACCAGCGCCTTGACCGCGCGGAGGCTGAACCCGCGCACAGCCAGCCCATGCTTGTGCGCATAGCTTTTGAGGAAATGGCTCATCAGCAGCGGGATGTCGTCGCGGCGCTCGCGCAGTGGGGGCAGATGGATCGGGAACACGTTGAGCCGGAAGAACAGGTCTTGGCGGAAGCGCCCCTTGCGCACGGCTTGCTGCAGGTCTTCGTTGGTGGCGGCTACGACGCGTGTGTTGACCCGCTGCGTGAGGGTAGAGCCCACGCGCTCGAATTCGCCTTCTTGCAGCGCGCGCAGGAGCTTGCCTTGGGCCACGAGGCTCAGGGTGGCGATCTCGTCGAGGAACAGCGTGCCCTCGTGCGCCAGTTCAAAGCGCCCTGCGCGTGAGTGCGTGGCACCGGTGTAGGCGCCGCGCTCGACACCAAAGAGTTCTGCTTCCACCAGCGTCTCGGGAATCGCGGCGCAGTTGATGGCGATGAACGGCTTGTCTTGCCGCCGGCTGATCTGATGCAGCATGCGCGCAAAGCGCTCCTTGCCGACGCCGGATTCGCCGGTGAAGAGCACGGTGGCATCGGTAGGGGCCACCCGCTGCAGCAGATGACAGGCGGCGTTGAATGCAGACGATGCGCCTACTAGCGCCGGGCCGGGGCTGTCTTCGGTGTCGCGGTCGTCTGGCGTTGCCGCGCCGTCGCTGGCTTCGGCATCACCGGGCCGTGGTGCGGATGCGGGCACGCTCGCGGCCAGCATGCCCGAGTCGACAAAGTCCTGCGCGTTCAGGTAGCGCAGGTCTTCGCTGGCGTCGTCCCACAACTCGGCCGATTTGCCGATCACCCTGCAGACCGCTGCGCCCATCGAGCGGCATTCCACCTCCCGAAAGATCACCAGATGCCCGAGCAGCGTGCTGACGTAGCCGATGGCATAGCCAAGCTGCAGCCAGCAGGCGGGCGAGGTGCTTACACCGTAGGCGTCGAGGTGCTCGTCGTCCTCGCTGGAGTTGTGCCAGAGGAACTCGCCTTGATAGCGGCCGCTCTCGGGTTCGTAGCTGAAGTTGACGGGCACGACTTTGACCACGCCTTCAAGCGTGTGCAGCCGTGTGCCGGCGACGAAGATGGCGGAGGGCTCGGCGTCCGGCCAGCGCTCGCGCACCAGCCTTGCATCGTGCGCGCCTGACACATAGCCAGAGCGCGTGAGCAGGCCACGTGCGCGGTCGATGCCGAGGCTATCGATCAGCTCGCGTCGCAAAGTGCCCATGGCGCGACTGTGGAGCAGGAGCATGCGCTGGTCGTTCAGCCAGATGCGTCCGTCGCCTGGCGAGAAGTACAGGCATTCGCTGATGTCCGCCAGGGTGGGCTGCGAGTCGGCGCACCAGCGGTCACTGCCCGCCGGGCTGAGCACCTTGCCCGTGGTGCGGGCCACTTCGGCAAGCGAGATGCGGGGCAGTTGCGCCATGGAGGCTCCAAGTCGTTTCTTCAAATGGAAATATCAGGGCACCTGATACTGTCCCGATTTCATCAAATGCGCAAGCGCAGTCGGACCTAGCGCATTGGTGCGCTGCCGCAGATCGCAGCTTGATTGGCGCTTGATCGGCGCGAAGAGCGAGACCGGTCAAGGCACGCGCGCCTTGTTGCTCAACAGCAAGCACGCGCGCCGGGGCGAATGGCATAGCGCTTGCAAAACACGGCGTCGACAGCCGGCGTCCCACACGCCGCCGGACACGATCTCACCACAACAACCCCTAGGAGACACGATCGATGAATGCCCCTCAAACCATGCGCTTTCTGGATGCCGCCCAATGGGACGGTCTGCTGTTCCAGGGCAGTTGGGTGCCGCCGCTGCACCCGCAAGCGGTTGACGTGATCGAGCCGGCGACGGGCCAAAAGCTGACCCGCGTCGGGCTGGCCGATGCCGATGATGTGGCTGCTGCGGTGCAGGCTGCCACTGTCGCTCAGCGGGCGTGGGTGTTACGACCGCCGCGCGAGCGTGCCGAGGTATTCCGCCGCGCAGCCGCACTGTTCGAGCAGCATTTCGATGAGCTGGCATTGGTCGTTGCGCGTGAAACCGGTGGGGTGCTGTTCAAGGGCCAGCACGAGGTGCGCGAGGCGGCGACGCTGTGCCATCTGGCTGCGGGTATGCCGCTCGCAGCGCAGGGCCAGGTGCTGGCGAGCCCCGTCGGCCGGCTCAGCTACGCACGTCGCGCGCCGTTTGGCGCGGTGGGCGTGATCTCGCCGTTCAACTTCCCGTTGATCCTGACGCTACGTTCGGTGGCGCCTGCACTGGCTGCGGGCAACGCGGTGGTGGTCAAGCCGGACCTGCGCACGCCGGTGTCGGGTGGCTACCTGATCGCGCGCATCTTTGAAGAGGCTGGCTTGCCGGCCGGGTTGCTGCATGTGCTGCCGGGCGGCGTGGAGGCGGGCGAAGCATTGGTCGTCCACCCACAGGTGCCGATGATTGCCTTTACCGGTTCACCGGGCGTGGGCCGCCGCATTGGTGCATTGGCAGGGCAGCATCTGAAGAAGGTGTCGCTTGAGCTGGGCGGCGCGAACGCACTGATCATCCTCGACGATGCGGACCTCGACCTCGCCGTCAGCAACGCGGCGTGGGGGGCATGGTTGCATCAAGGGCAGATCTGCATGGCGTCCAACCGTATTCTTGTGCATGCATCGCTGGCGGCCGAGCTGACGGCGCGGCTGGTCGACAAGGCTCAGCACTTGCCGGTGGGCGATGGCGCCAGCGGACAGGTTGCGCTCGGGCCACTGATCGACCAGAAGCAACTGCAACGCGTGCACGCCATCGTGCAGGACAGCGTGGCCGCTGGCGCCAAGCTGCTGGCCGGCGGCACGTACGAAGCCCTGTTCTATCGGCCCACCGTGCTCGGCGACGTACGCCCCGGCATGCGCGTGTTCGACGAAGAGGTGTTCGGGCCGGTGGCCAACATCATCACCTTCCAGAGCGATGACGAGGCCGTGGCGCTGGCCAACAACAGCCAGGGCGGGTTGTCTGCGGGCGTGATCTCGGCATCGGTGGGGCGTGCCATGGCGCTGGGCCAGCGCTTGCGCGTCGGCATGGTCCACATCAACGACCAGACCGTCAACGACGACTGCGTCAACCCGTTCGGCGGCCCCGGTATCGCCGGCAACGGCACGAGCGTAGGCGGCCCAGCGGATTGGGAGGAATACACCCAGTGGCAGTGGACGACCGTCAAGGAACGCGCGCCGCAATACCCGTTCTGAAGCGGCTTCAAAAAAATAGAAATCAAGAGGAGACAACCATGCAATTGAGCAACAAGACCATCGTGGTGACCGGGGCGTCATCGGGCATTGGCGCGGAGACGGCGCGCCTGCTGCGCTTTCACGGCGCGCGTGTGATTGGCGTGGATCGCAACGCGCCGGGTATCACCCTGGACGGCTATGTCCAGGCTGATCTATCCACCGTTGACGGGATCGACCAGGCCGTGGCGCAATTGCCAACGCAGGTCGACGCGCTCTGCAACATCGCCGGCGTGCCGGGCACTGCGCCGGTGGATCTGGTGGCGCGTGTGAACTATCTCGGCCTGCGGCATCTGACGGAGCAGTTGTTGCCGCGCATGGGGGAGGGCAGTGCCATCGTCAACGTGGCGTCCATCCTGGGTGCGGAATGGCCGCAGCGTGTCGACTTGCACAAGGCGCTGGCCGAAACCCGTGGTTTTGACGCGGGTGCCGCCTGGCTGAAGGAGCGGCCCGTACCGCAGGCCACCTGCTACCAGTACTTCAAGGAAGCGCTGATTGTGTGGACGCTCACGCAAGCGCAGCAGATCTTCCTGCAACGCTCCGTGCGCATGAACTGCGTGGCGCCGGGGCCGGTGTTCACGCCCATCCTGGGCGACTTCGTGACCATGCTCGGCGCCGAGCGCGTGGAGAAAGACGCGCACCGTATGAAGCGCCCCGCTTATCCGGACGAAATCGCCCCCGTGATCGCGCTGCTATGCGCGGATGAGACCCGGTGGGTCAACGGCGCGAACGTGCCAGTCGATGGCGGGCTCGCTTCCACCTATTACTGACGCTCAAGCCCCTTTGATGTTTTGAGGTTAGGCAGCCACTGGGCTGCCTCCCAGCGTTCGCGCGCCTGTAATCCGGTTGCCCGACGCAAAGGATTCGCTTTGCCTGTCATCTGCCAAGGAGACGCAAGATGCAACACGCAACACACCGAGCACACGAAACACCCGACATACGCTATGAGTGCAAGACGCTGGTGCTGATGGGGCTTGGCTTCGGCTTGGTCGGGCCGGACCAGATCCGCTACGACCACCATTTCTGACCGCTGACTCCGACGTGGCCAGCGCGCGACCAACGGACCTTGGAGGCGAAGATCGAAGGTGATGGGTTGCCGGTGGTGTAGGGGCCGGGCCAGTGAATGAATGCGGTCCTTCGATGTTTTGGATCGGAGATGGGAACCGATTTGACAACCGTTTTCCTCGCTGGCAGCATGGCGCCCCGCTTCGCCGGAGGAGGCTTGGTTATTCGGTTAAGAAACGGTAATCGAGCAGCATAAATTGAAGATGCATAACGCCGCCCTTGAGCGCTGTATTGCAGCGTCAGCAGATGTCCAAAACGTAGACGCTTTCAAAGCGTGGGTCCGAAGCCATGTGAACCCCATCGTGAGAAACGAGTGTCTGGCTTGTGGTCATGGACGCATCACGTCTTCTGGCGTCTTGATGGACCACATTGTCCTCGTTGACTACCCGGTTGCGCATCTTCTGGCGATCAAGAACGCTGCTGGCGGCATCGATACGCCGTTGATGCGCCGCTGGCTGGCGACGCGCCGCCCCGTGTACTTCAATGCTGCCGACCCGTGGCCAGACGTTGATCGCGAGTGGCTTGCAAAATTCATCTCCAACGACCTGCGAAATGGCGTTGCCGATGCCGTCTACGATGAAACCCACTGCATCGGCACCTACTTCAGTTTCCACCGACTGCCTGCAGTCGACGTGCCATTCCTTGAGGCAATCCTGTCGAAACTCACGCCTGTATTGCACCGCACGCTGATGCGGGCGGTCTCCGATGCGGAAAAGGAGTTGGTCACAGCATCGATGGCCATGGCGCGCCTGAGCCGGCGAGAACAGCAGGTTGCCTCATGGATCGGCACGGGGAAGAGCAATGCCGAAATCGCCTTGTTGGCCGGGATCTCTGAAAACACGGTCAGAAACTACCTGAGCAACATCATGGAAAAGACCGGCTGCGCGAATCGAACAAGCCTCGCCGTGTTGGTCTCTCGCTGGGATGCATCCTGCCTCGGAATAGGTACAAACGTACTCTAGCGCTCCTATTACCCCGCCAGCTATTCTCCGTCACCACAAAACGCCTGGGTGAGCGGAGGATTTTCTTCTGCAATGCCCGGATTCCAACGCAGAGCACGCGGGAGGCAGGATGCAGAGCAATCTTTATGGCCAGCCGTCAGCATCGCCGCTGTTGCGCGGCGCGTTGCTCCTGCTTGCCCTCTGCGTGACCGCGATCGGAATATTCATCCAGAAGCATGCTGCCGCGTGCATTGCATGCATTCCTGATCCGGAATTGGCGTTGCTGGTCAAAGCTGGAATTTGCGGTGCGATGCTCCTCATCGAGGTGTGCTGCATCGCTATGCTGCTCGCGGTCAGCTCTGCGCAGCAAGACAACAAACAAGAAAACGATTGAACGGGGAAGCGGGCGCGCCCGCAAAAAAGGAGGGCACAGACAAGGGTATAGAAAGGGCCGGACATGTGCCGGCAAACATGCGTATCGACAAGGGGGAACGCCACACGTCGCAGCGTCTGGCGGAGCCGCACTATTCAGCGGACATCGTTGATGAAGGTGCGCCAAAAACGCATTTTCAACACAGCTTTAGCAGGAAAAGAGGCGCATTTCTGACGGCAACATCCCTTGTCGCACCTGTCTTTTTCTCGGTTGTACCTCGATGCTGTTCAAGGATGGCGAATATCGTGAAACGATCGGTCGCTTCCTGGTCACCGACGACGGCAAGAAACTAGTCGTACTAGGAAAGCAGTATCACGACATCCTGGAGATGCCGGCGCACCTTGATGCCGTGCTGACAGCCCCTTACCGAAAAGGGGTCACGGCATCGCTCTATCTGACAGCAGCGTTGACCGAGTGCTTTCCGGCCTTCCGTCCCTATGGGGGCGCACACGAAACCACGGTGCCGCATCTGACTGTCGCGCAAGGGCAGGCACCGCATGCCGATGCTGCTGCCAAGGAACTGGTATCGCAGGTGAACGCATGGAGGGCAACTCAAATGACATGCGATTCCGTAGCGCTCATTGAAAATTCGTCCGGTCGATGGAAGGAAATGCATCTATTTCGGCTTCTGGCAGCAAGCCAGTCGGCCTGAGCCAAAACACTGTCCGCTCCCCGGCCACGAACGGACCGTCTGCCGGGGTGGCTGCAACGCGCGAACAGATCCGCCATTAGCAGGGCCTGTTTCGCGTGCATCCGAGGCGCACGCGAAACAAGCTCCCTCGGCCATCCTCTGATTCCAGTTCGATGACGCCGTTGTTGAGCTCGATTGCCCACTTCGCTATGGCCAGTCCCAGGCCTGCGCCGCCGGTTTCTCGCGAGCGGTCTGCATCAACACGATAAAAGCGCTCAAAAACGCGGAGGTGATGCTCAACGGCAATGCCTGGGCCGTTGTCCCGGATTTCAATCACCGCGCAGTCCGGCATGGCATGGACACTCGCTTCAATGCGCCCCCCATGCTGGGTGTAGCGGATCGCGTTGCTGATCAGGTTGAACAGCGCCTGCTGAAGCGTTGCCGGATCCACCATCGCTTCGACCCGCTTTGTGCTTGAGCACACGAGTGTTTGCTGCTTTTCTTCAGCCAGCACCTGTAGATGACCGGCTACACCGGCGGTCAACGCGGTGAGATCGCTCAGGGTGCGCTGCAACGGCAATGCTCCGGCTTCAGCGCGCGTGAGCATCAACAGACCGTCGAGCAGGCGAACCAGGCGGTCTGTTTCTTCCAGGATGCTGCTCATGGCGTCGGCCTGTCGCACGGCATCCTGCGGGTGCTGCAGCGCGTTCTCGCCAACGCTTCGGATCACTGTGAGCGGCGTGCGCAGTTCATGTGAGGCATCTGCAGTAAAGCGGCGCAAGCGCGCAAACGCATCCTCCAGGCGTTCCAAGGTGTCGTTGAAGGCCGTGGCCAAGCGATTGAACTCGTCGTCAGGGCCGTCAGCGGGCAAACGCTGCGACAGATTGTCGGCCGATATTTTGCGCGCCATGCGGGCCATCGTGCCGACCGGGGCAATTGCCCGCCCGGCGAGGATGTACCCGCCAACGAGACTGATCAGCAGTGCAAACGGCAAGCCCACCCAGCTCATTAGAATGAGCTTGCGCTCGATGGCATAGGTCTGTTCGATGTCTTGCGCCACGGTCACCCGGTACGCCACGCCCGCGTGCTGGGTCGTGGTTGTGCGCAGGTAGTAGTGGCGGCCATTGGGGGCCTGCTCGACACAGTAGGGGTTGCTGGGATCTGAGGTTCTGGCGTTCAACGTGCTTTTCTGCCAGGCGCGCGTGGCCTGCGCCGGCTGCCCAGATGCAGCGACGCGCGCGAGTATCGCGGTATCGCGCAAGCCCGCGCTTTGGAGGCCGCCTTCTTCACGCAGCATTTGCTCGACCTGCTCGACGTCACGGTCCACCTGCGTGCGCAGCAGCACCATGTTGCTGGCACGCGTGAGCAGAAAGACGCAACCCGAAAACACCAGGCAGATCAGCGTGAGCGAAACCGCGTACCACAGCGTCAGGCGCTGCCGCACGCTACCGGCGCCGACTCGCATTAGCTGGCGCTGCGCAGGATGAAGCCCACGCCGCGAATAGTGTGCAGGAGCGGGTGATCAAACCCGGTATCAACCTTTTTGCGCAGGCGGGCGATGTGCACATCGATCACGTTGTCCAGCGGCGCCGCGCGCGGCACGTCCCGCCAGATTTCGCGCACGATCATGGCGCGTGTGACCGTGCTGCCGCGATGTCGCACTAGGCATTCGAGAATTTCGAACTCCTTGGCGGTTAGATCCAGCGGCTGGCCGTCGCGCGCCACCTCGCGCGTCACCAGGTCCATTTCGAGCCCTGCGTACTTGAGCTTGAGTGCTGGCTCGGCCGCCCCCCGCCGCAACAATGCGCGTACCCGCGCGAGCAGTTCCGGCAGTGCGAATGGCTTGACCAGATAGTCATCTGCGCCGCTGTCCAGGCCGTGCACGCGGTCTTCCACCGTGTCGCGCGCCGTGATGATGATCACCGGCGTGGCTGCATCGCGTGCGCGCAGCGTCGAGAGGATCTCGATACCGCCGCGCCCTGGCAGCATCAGGTCGAGCACGACCAGATCAAACGGCTCGGTGCCCAGCAAGAAGAAACCTTCCTCCCCCGTGCCGGCCAAGCGCACGTCGTATCGCGCGCTTTCAAGGTGTTCCTGAATTGCCTGGGCCAGCCTTTTTTCGTCTTCAACGACAAGGATGCGCATGGTGTTTTTTTACCGAGCCCCCGGGGACATTGCTTGGTCGGCGAATTCTACCGTGCGAGGCCTAAACCGCTTCCTGAATTCTTCGTCAGGAAAGCTTCAGTTGTGATGTGTTGGCGGGCCCCTCTACGATGCGTCCGTCGACCCGGCATGCAAGCCAAACGCACTGCCGTAGCGGCATTCCAATCACGATGGTTCAACCACAGGAGTACACGATGGCGTTGATTACACGGAGCCTTGTTGCGTTTGTTTTGCTGCTGTCTGGTGTCTTTGCCCATGCGGGCGAACAGGCTTTTGACCAGAAAGCGTTTGATGACTTGCGCGTGGCAGGCAAGCCAGTTGTGGTGCATGTGCATGCGACCTGGTGCCCGGTGTGCAAGAAGCAAGCGCAGGTCATTTCTGCGCTGGCATCCGAAGACCGATTCAAGAACTTGACGGTGATGCGTGTCGATTTCGACACGGAGAAAACCGTGCAGGCCGCGCTCAAGGTCACCTCCCGCAGCACCCTGATCGCCTTCAAGGGCGAGACCGAGCTCGGCCGCTCTGTGGGGGACACCAACCCTGATTCCATTGCCGCGCTGCTGGCCAAACCGCTGCAGTAACGCTGCCATGACCGCAACCTGCAACCGATAGACAGGAACGACATGGAATTCGGATTGGGAACCTATGGCCTGGGCTATGTGGCCGGCGTCTTGTCGACCCTGTCGCCTTGCGTACTGCCGCTACTCCCCATCGTGTTGGCGGGCGCGGCATCGGCGCATCGCTGGGGCGCAGCTGCGCTGACGGCGGGCCTGGCACTGTCGTTCACGGCGATGGGGATGTTTGTTGCCACGGTTGGAGTCTCGATCGGCCTGGATGCGGAGGTGCTGCGGCGCATATCGGCATGGCTACTGGTGGCGGCGGGTGGGTTGTTGCTGCTGCCCGCTCTGCAGCAGCGTTTTGTGATGGTCACTGCCGGCATTGCCAATGTTGGACAGAGCTGGTTGTCTGGTCTCGACGTGGGTGGGCTGCGCGGGCAGTTCTTCGTGGGCCTGGTGCTGGGCACCATCTGGAGCCCCTGCGCGGGGCCGACGCTGGGGGCCGCAATCGCATTGGCTGCGCAGGGGCGCGACCTTGGCAAGATCGCGCTGCTGATGATCGTGTTTGGTCTGGGCGCCGGCACCCCGATGATGTTGCTCGGTATGCTGTCGAACGCCACCTTGGCGAAGCTGCGCGGGCGGTTGCTGTCTGCAGGCAGACTGGGCAAGCCGGCGCTGGGCGCCATCCTCGTGGTGCTTGGGGTAATGACGCTGACTCGGGCTGACCAGCATCTGGAAACCTGGGTGGTCAACTGGTTGCCGGCCTGGGCGGTGGAATTGACCACGCGCTTCTAGGAAGCGTCAGCCGTTCGTATGTTGAATCTGCAGACTCAGGTGTTGGCGTATTCTTGGCCAGCCTGCTGAATCGGCAATCGGCAATCGAGAGCGGACATTTTGCGCATTCACGACGGCAGTCGGCTTTCGACCAAAAGCAGCTTCACCCGGAGAGCCTTAGCGATGCCTTGATGAGGTTGGGTTTCGTCAGTTGAGTAAGGCGATCAATCTTCGGGAAATAAGAAAGCGTGTCCCGCAAGAGGTGCTTGGCAGCGTTAGAGGCGTTATCACCTTGCTGCAGGAAACCCGAGAACGTATCGAGGCGGACTGAAGGACGCCGAAGAGTAAGAGCGCAAGACAAAAGCCGGCCATTGGCCGGCTTTTTTTGCCCGTCGGTTTTCCGACCGCTTGAGGACCCGCCACGTTAAGGGGCGTCGTGCCAATAACGCATAACTTGGTCGATCAGGTAAACAGCCATAACCTGTCCAGATGGCCATGCACGCGCTGGCCCACGAGCCGATCGAAGGCGTCACCACGACCAATACCGCCATACTGGAGCTGTCATGAACCCAAATCTTCCTGCCAGCGAGCCGGCGCAATCACTGGCCCAAGCGCGCGCGGAGATGTTCAGCTTCGGCGAGCCGGCGGCGGTTCTCGACCGGCGCGAGCTGCTCGACTATGTCGAATGTCTGAACGCGGGAAAGTGGTATGAACCGCCGCTGCCGTGGGATGGCCTGGCACGTTCGTTTCGGGCGGCGGTGCACCACAGCTCGCCGATCTACGTGAAGCGCAACATCCTGGTCAGTACCTTTGTGCCGCACCGGCTGCTCTCGCGCTCGGCTTTCACGCGCCTGGTGCAGGACTATCTGGTCTTCGCAACGCCTACCTGGAACGGCGGGGCAACGTGCTCGGCGGCACGTTGGCGCTGGAGCCGTCGCTAGCCAAGTACACCCGGCGCGGTACCGACCTGCGGTCCTACTTCTTCCTGCAGAACGGCGCGATGCGCAGGCCTTCAAGGCCGGCAGCGTGCTGCATTTGCTGGAGCCGGACATCAACCAGGATGTGTATGGGCTGCCGGAATATCTCTCAGCCTTGAACGCGACCTGGTTGAACGAATCGGCGGCGCTCTTTCGGCGCAAGTACTACCTGAACGGTAGCCACGCCGGCTTCATCCTGTACATGACCGACGCGGCGCAGAAGCAGGAGGATGTCGATAAGCTGCGCGAAGCCATGAAGAGCGCGAAGGGGCCGGGCAACTTCCGCAACCTGTTCATGTACGCCCCCAGCGGTAAGAAGGATGGCATCCAGTTGCTGCCCGTGTCGGAGGTGGCTGACCTGCCCCCAGTAACAGGGCCAAGGGGCATCTAGTAGAGCCCAGTTCAAGTTTGCTCCTGGAAGGCAGGAGCCACCGTTGTTGCTCGATACCGTGCTGCGAATTCTGCCGGCGCTTGGTAATTCAATGCG